>Ga0213841_1000514_pt1 | contig 40996 bp, 46 predicted proteins | sample SWPATP23_FD_160125 | JGI IMG/M metagenome (GOLD analysis project Ga0213841, IMG submission 160125) | Coastal seawater microbial communities from Marineland, Florida, United States - SWPA TP2 #3 | ecosystem: Environmental > Aquatic > Marine > Coastal | place: USA: Florida | collected 2016-08-14 | reverse complement strand
TTGATCCTCTTCGTTGTGGTCTACGGGCTGTATGAAATCTCGATCCAGCTGGTTCGGCTGGTGGAACGCAAGCGCGAAAAAGAGCTGCGGGAAGAGGGGTTGTGGGACGAAGATGCGGATGAAGGCACCCCGGAAGCCGACGCAGAAGCCGAGGCTGAGGATAGCGCGAAATGACGGAAGATGGCGACCTGAAACGGATCGCCGAGGCGCTGGAGCGTTTGTGCCCGGCCCCCGCCGATGCCCCGGACTGGTCTGCTGCTACCGCCTTCGTCTGGCACGCCGATCCCGACCGGCTGGACCCGGTGGCGGCGGTCAATCGGGTGGATCTGTCGCTGTTGCTTGGCATCAATCGGGCCCGCGATATCCTGATGGACAACACCCGTCAGTTCGCGGATGGGCTGCCCGCAAACAACGCCCTTCTCTGGGGCTCTCGCGGGATGGGGAAATCCTCTCTCGTCAAGGCTGTGCACGGCGCGCTTGAAGCGGATTTCCCGGAGCTGAAACTGGTCGAAGTCCAGCGCGAGGACCTGCCAAGCATCGGACGGCTGCTGGCCATTCTGCGCAAGGCGCCGGTGCGGATCATCCTCTATTGTGACGACCTTAGCTTCAGCCATGACGACCAGCACTATAAATCGCTGAAGGCGGTTCTGGATGGGGGCGTCGAAGGGCGGCCTGACAACGTGATTTTCTACGCCACCTCGAACCGTCGCCACCTGATGCCGCGCGACATGATTGAGAATGAACGCTCAAGCGCCATCAATCCGTCCGAGGCGGTGGAGGAAAAGGTGTCGCTGTCGGACCGCTTTGGCCTTTGGCTCGGGTTCCATCCTTGCGATCAGGATGCGTATCTGGCGATGATCCGGGGCTATTGCGATGCTTATGGGGTGCAGATCGACGATGATACGATGCGCGCCGAGGCCATCGAATGGCAGGCCACGCGCGGGGCGCGGTCAGGCCGGGTGGCGTGGCAGTATTTCACCGATCTGGCCGGGCGCAAGGGCGTGAAGATCTGACGCCATCTGATTGACTCGGCAAAGAAAAGGGCGCCTGTTGGCGCCCTGTTTCGTTACTCGATATAAGGTGTGGGGTCGACTGACTCAAAGCCTTGCCGCACCTCGAAATGCAGGAAGGCGGGGTCGCCCGCCCCCACATCGGCAATGGTTTGCCCGCGCGAAACCGTGTCGCCCCGTTCCACCCGGATATTGTCGATATTGGCATAGACCGTCAGCAGGTTGCCGGGATGGCGCAGCACCAGAATGGGCACCTGATCGGTGTCGCGGGTGATGGCGGCCACTTCACCCGCGGCTGCGGCGCGCACCGAGGTGCCTGCGGTGGCCGACAGGTCGATGCCTTCATTCCGGGTGCTGTAGGCGCGCAGGATCTGGCCGGGCACCGGGCGCTGCATCTGTGGTTCGCTGTTGGCCGCGGCGGTTTCCGTCGGCGTCGGGGTCGGTGCGTCCAGCGCCGGGGCCTCGGGCAGTTCGGCGGTGGCGATCGCCTCTGGCAGCGGCTCAGAGGCCGAGGGCGGCACGGGCGTCACGGAGTCGCCGGGTGCATTGCCGTCCGGGTCGGTTCCGGCCGCTTCCAGTACGATGGGGATGATCAGAAACTGCCCCTCGCGCACGGTCAGTTCCGGCCCCAGCCCGTTCCATTCCGCCAGAGACCGGACCGAAACGCCGTAAAGCCGTGACACGGAATAGGCGGTTTCACCGCGTGCCACCCGGTGGCGGACCGGCTCGGCCCCGCCCTGAACCTGGAGGACCGGCGCGGTGGAGGCCGCCGGGGCATCCGCGTCTGCCCGGTCAATCGCCGCCGACGCGATCGAGGTGATGTCGGTGGTGGACCCTGCGCCCGGCGGGGTGATCCTGCGGGGTAGGGCCAGCACCTCGCCATCGCGCAACAGGTCGGTTTCGTTGCGGCCGTTGAACCGCGCCAATTCGCCTGCATCCATGCCGATCCGGTTGGCCACCGTGCTCAGGCTGTCGCCCCGGTTGGCGACGACCACCTGATAGGTCGGATAGGTGATCAGCCCGAACTGGTCGGGCTCGGGGCGGGCAGCGGTGGCCGCTTCGGTGGCGGGCGCGGTGGCGGTGATCCCGTTGTTGCGGAAATCGAAGTCAAAGCCGCCCGGCGTGGTGCACGCCGCCAGCAGCGGCAGGGTCAGGCCAAGGGCGATCGTGGGTACTCTGGTCATCGGCACTGCAACCTCAATTCTGTTGGTTCAAAAAACCCCCTTCTTGCGGGGTCTTGCCGCGGCGATGTTCCGCGCGGGTTTTGAAGGGTTTTATACGCGAATCGGCCTTGGTTTCCAGCCCTGAGGCCGCTCAGTCCTGCGCCATGCCCTCGATCAGCGGAACGAAGCGCACCGGGCACAGCTCATCATAATGCAATCCGTCCGCCGTCTTGGTGACCTTGATCAGGCTTTGCACCGCATCCGACTGGCCCACGGGCAGCACCATGATGCCCCCTTCTTTCAACTGCGCCAGCAGCGGCCCCGGCGGGTCTTCGGCGGCGGCGGTCACGATGATCCGGTCGAAGGGCGCCTGTTCGGGCAGGCCGAAACTGCCATCGCCGGTGATTACGGTGATGTTGTGCAAGTCAAGGGAATGAAACAGTTTCTCAGATTCACGGGTCAGGCGGCGGTGACGGTCCACGGTGTAGACCCGCCGTGCCAGATGGCTGAGGATCGCGGCCTGGTAGCCGGACCCTGTGCCGACCTCTAACACCTTGTCGCGGGGTTCGATTTGCAACGCCTGAGTCATCATGCCCACGACCGAAGGCTGGCTGATCGTCTGACCGGAACTGATTGGCAGGGGCATGTCGTCATAGGCCCGGTCCTCGAAATGGCCTTTGACGAACAGCCCGCGATCGACCTTTTCCATTGCGCCGAGCGTGCGTGAATCCGTTACCCCCTTCTGGCGAAGGTGGAACAGGAACTGCATTTTCTGCTCGGCATTCCAGGTCATTCGAGACGCGCTTTCAGATCGGCCAGCACGTCATGGGCCGTCAGGTCGGCACGCAGCGGCGTGACCGAGATGAACCCATCCAGATTGGCCTGCGCGTCGCTGTCGGGCGCGGTCGGGTTATGCTGGCTGCCGCCGGTGATCCACAGGAAACGGCGGCCATTGGGCGCGGTGTGCGGCTTGGCGGTGAAATGGGTACCGCGGCGAAAGCCCTGATGGGTGACGCGGCGGCCCTTTACCTGGCTGGCGGGGACGGGGGGGAAATTTACGTTATAGAAGACGCGATAATCCTCGTCATCCCAATGCCCGTGATCCAGCAGCGCCTGCACAACATCGGCACCATGTCGTGCAGCGGCTTCGAACGGGTTGTCCAATTGCAGATTGTCCGGCCCGTAATATTGCGACAGAGCGATCGAGGGCACGCCCTGCAGCGCCGCTTCCATCGCCGCGCCTATGGTGCCGGAATACAAGACATTTTCGGCGGCATTGTTGCCCCGGTTGACGCCCGACAGGACCAGGTCGGGGGGGCTGTCCTTCATCACATCATGCAGCCCCGCCAGAACGCAATCGGCAGGGGTGCCTTCAGCGGCGTAGCGGTTGGCGCCAAGGCGGGAAATCATCGTCGGGTGCACATAGCTGATGCAATGGCCGACGCCCGATTGTTCGAAAGCAGGGGCCACGATCCAGACCTCGCCATCGGGACCGGCGATGTCGCGCGCGATGGCCTCCAGCACCTTCAGGCCGGGGGCGTTGATACCGTCGTCATTGGTGATGAGAATGCGCATGGACCTGCCCTGAAAAACCCGCCGTTACGCCCTGTTAGCCGAGGGGGCAGGCCCGGTAAAGGGGCGCAAAGGGGTTCAGGCCCTGCGCAAGCTGCGCGCGGCCTCCCATGCCAACAGGGCTACACCTGCGCCGGTGGTCGCCACGAAGGCGGTGGAGCCGCCCAGATTGGCGACGATCACACCCACCAAAGCCCAGATGACCGCGATGGCATAGGCAGGTTGAGGCATCACACGCAGAACCGCCAGGGCGGTCAGCAGCGCGCCTGCCAGGCCGATCCAGCTGCCAACCACCGGGGACAGCGCGGTAAAGCCCACGACCGTGGTGGTCAGCGCCACCCAGGACGCTGCCGTCAGCCAGCCTGCCAGCAGCGCCATCGGCACATGCATCCACCAAGTTTCGGGCGTTCTCAGCCCCGCACGCAGGGCCACAAGCGACCCCGCCAGCATCATCCAGATGGTGATCGTGGCCATGATGGGGGACACTTGCGCGATCCCGATCCAGGCCGCGCCAATGACCTGCGTCGCAAAAAGCGGCCATCGCGCAGCGTCCCATTCGGGGTTAGTGTCGCGTTTGACCAGCCCGTAAAATGCGTTCAGGATCAAAGCAATAAAGATCACCCCCCAAATCGAGAACGCATAGCCTGCCGGGGTCAGGGGCAGGCCCTCGACCGGGTTGGGGAAGGCCGCAGGATCGAACCCGTCAAAGCCCGATGTCATGGCCGACCCCGCCGCAAAGGCCAGCGCGCCGCAGACCACGGCGATGGCTTTCAACTGGGCGGTGCCGCCGTCGGCGGGGGCGGGCTCAGACAAGGGTTCCGTCCGCTGCCAGCCGGGTCTTGCCGCCCAGATAGGGGTGCAGCGCCTCGGGCAGGGTGACCGACCCATCCTCCTGTTGGCCGTTTTCCAGAACCGCGATCAGACAGCGGCCCACGGCCACGCCGGACCCGTTCAGGGTGTGCACGAAGTCCGGCTTGCCCCCGCCCGCGGGCCGGAACCGGGCATTCATCCGCCGCGCCTGGAAGTCGCCGCAGACGGAGCAGGAGCTGATCTCGCGATAGGTGTTCTGCCCCGGCAGCCAGACCTCGATATCATGGGTCCGCCGCGCGCCCGCGCCCATATCGCCGGTGCACAGCACCACGGTGCGGTAGGCAAGCCCCAGTTTTTCAAGGATTCCTTGCGCGCAGCCGGTCATCCGGTCCAGTTCCGCGCGGGATTGGTCGGGATGCGTGATCGACACCATCTCGACCTTCTCGAACTGGTGCTGGCGCAGCATTCCGGCGGTGTCTCGACCAGCGCTGCCGGCCTCGGACCGGAAGCAGAGCGAATGGGCGGTGTAACGACGTGGCAGGTAGCTTTCCTCGACGATGTGGCCCGCCACGATATTGGTCAGCGGCACTTCCGATGTCGGGATCAGCCACCAGCCTTCGCGGGTCTGATAGCTGTCTTCGCCGAATTTGGGCAGCTGTCCGGTGCCGTACATGGTTTCTTCCAGCACCAGAACGGGCGGGTTCACTTCGGTCAGGCCGTTCTCAACCGTATGAATATCCAGCATAAATTGGGCAAGCGCCCGGTGCAGGCGGGCCACGCCGCCCGACAGCAGCACGAAACGAGAGCCCGACAGTTTGGCCGCCGTTTCAAAATCCATGCCGTCCTTGGTGGCGGCCAGATCGTAATGTTCTTTGGGGTTGAAATCGAAGCTGGGCGGGGTGCCCCAACGGCGGATTTCCACATTGTCGGCCTCATCCGTGCCGTCGGGAATATCCTCGTAGGGGATGTTCGGCAACGTTTCCAACAGCGCCTTGAGGGCCGCGTCCTTGGCTTTGGCGTCGTCTTCCAGCCGCGCGATTTCGTCTTTCTTTTCAGCCACTAGCGCGCGAAGCCGTTCAAATTCCGCCTCATCGCCCGAGGCCTTGGCGCGGCCCACATCCTTGGAGGCGGCGTTGCGATCGGCCTGCGCAGCCTCGGCCGCGGCGATGCAGGCGCGGCGGTCTTCGTCCAGCGCCAGAATGGCGGGCGATTGCGGGCCAAGACCGCGGCGGGCCATGGCGGCATCAAAAGCGTCGGGGGTGTCGCGGATGGCGCGGATATCGTGCATTTCGGGCCTCTGTTAGCCGGGCGTTTCGTAGGTTCTATGCACCAAAGGGGGGCGGGTTTGAACCCTGAAATGAAGGGGGCGCCGGGCGTGCACCCCCTGTACACCCCCCGCGCCCCCCTTGTGCAGACAAATGGCAGGGTCAGCCGCGCCGCCAGGTGGGGGCGAAATCGGGCAGGGAGGATAGCCAAGCACGTAGCAGATCTAAGAAGTCTGCCAAGTCAAGCTCTTCATCCTCCCAATGACTTGGGCGAGGTTCAGTGGCGGGTAATTGAATCGTACCATCGGAAAAAACATCTGACCAAAAAGGGCGGAGCTGCTCCAAAGTGATATGGCATACAGACCTGAGCGACGCTCCTCGTAGTGCCACAGCGGTGAGATTTGTCTTTGCATCCATCTGAACGCCCCCGACGAATGCAGCCTGCATCTGCGCACTTTCCAAATTCGCCCCTTGCATCAATGCGTCCCCAAAATACGCACCCTGCAATTGTGTTCCTTCCAGTTGTGCGCCGCGCAATCGTGTTGTCCAGAAATTCACCCCCTGCATTCGGGTTTCTGTGAGCAAAGCGTTGTCAAAGCACATGCTGTTGAGGTCGAAGCCTTGCAAATTAGAACGGCTAAGGTTGATGTCGCCTGGCCTGATATTATGACCTTGAATATCCTGCATCCGTCCGAGGCTTTGCGCCGCTTTTTCCATGTCCGGTCGAATGGCCTCTAGTGATCTTGACCAATCCCACAACTCTTCAGGGTTCAGGTGCTCTGGCGGGTCCTTCGGCGGATATTCCCGGCTTAGTTCCCGCACATAGATCGACAGCATCCGCGCCACGCGGGCGGCGGTGTCGGGGCGTTCTTTGGCCAGCCCCTCCAGCCGGTCGATGGCGCTGGCACGGGTGACGAGGTCGTCTTGCCATTCGGTGAGGATGGTTTCGTTAGCCTTCCCTTCATGGATCACCCGCGTCACCTGCCGCCTTGCCGCCAGCCCTTCGGCGGCGGCGTTGATCTTGTCGTTGAACAGCGCCTCTTGCGCTGTTTCGGTCTGTTTCCGGGTCAGGGCGATGCGGATCAGGGTAACGGGGAAGGCCACCACCGCGCCAAGGGTCGCGGTCAGCGCGGTCAGGGAGATCAGCACAAAGCGTAGGGTTGTCTGCGCCTCTTCCGTTCTGGCGGGGGCATGGAACGCGGCGCTGATAACGGTCCAAAGCAGGCCGAGGGCCAGCACCGCAAAGATCAGCCCCCACAGGATCATGCCAAGCGCGAAGATCCCTTGCGGCAGGCCCGCCATGCCAAGCCGCGCCCTGAGGCGGGTGAAGGGCGTATCCTCAGCATCGGGCTTTATCCCCGATAGCAGACCAAAGATCGCGATCATCGCCAGCAAGGCCGCCGCAAGCGCCAACAGCCCCCAGAAGGTCTCTGGGCTGATCGGCAGGGTCACCGTGTCACTCATTATCCGCCCTCTCACGCATTGCGTTTCCCCATCCACACACCATATCCCCATGAAACCGGCCCAAGCGAGGGGCAATCGCGGCCAGCGCGCCTTGCGCTTCCCCTTTTGCGCCAGTAACGTGCCGCCGATTTCACGGGGGCGCCCAACACCTTGGCCGCCCGTGCCACGAACCAAAAAGGACGCCCCAGAATGGAAGCCATCGGCAGCTTTATCCCGCTTATCCTGATCTTCGTGATCATGTATTTCCTGATGATCCGCCCGCAGCAGCAGCAGCGCAAGCAGCACCAGGCGATGATCGAGGCCCTGCGCCGGGGCGATCAGGTGATCACCTCGGGCGGGTTCATCGGCAAGATCACCAAGGTCAAGGACGATGAAGAGGTCGAGGTTGAACTGACCGAAGGCGTCAAGGTCCGCGTTGTGCGCAACACCATCGTGCGCGTTGTGAACAAGACCGAACCCGCAAGCGAATAATCAGACCTGAAGGCGCGACGATGCTCAATATTCCCCTCTGGAACCGGGTTCTGATCTGGGGCGTCGTCGCCCTCGGGCTCGCGTTTGCGATGCCCAATCTGTTCTACCCCCGGGTGGAACTTCACAATGACGCCGCCGCCGCCATCGAGGCGGGGCTGGCCACCGAGGACGAGGTGGCAGAGGATCTGTCGGGCTGGCCCGGCTTCCTGCCCTCGACCCTGGTCAATCTGGGGCTCGACCTGCGGGGCGGTGCGCATCTGTTGGCCGAAGTTCAGGTCGAAGATGTTTATGCCGCGCGGATGGACGGGCTGTGGCCCGAGGTGCGCGATGCGCTGGGCGATGAGCGTCCAACGGTGGGCACGGTGCGCCGCCAACCCTCGCCCGAGGATGAATTGCGGGTGCGAATTTCACAGGCCGAGGGCATCGCCACGGCGCTGGAAGCGGTGCGTGCCCTGTCGCAGCCGGTCAGCAGCCTGACCGGTGTGGGGGCCTCGACGCTGGATGTCCGGGCCGAGGGTGACATGATCATCGTCACCCTGTCCGAGGCCGAGCGTGCCGCCACCGACGACCGCACCATGCGCCAGTCGATCGAGATTGTGCGCCGCCGCGTCGATGAGGTCGGCACCCGCGAACCCACCATTCAGCGCCAGGGCGACCGGCGCATCCTGATCCAGGTGCCCGGCATCGGCAGCGCCGAGGAGCTGAAGCGCCTGATCGGCACCACCGCGCAGCTGACCTTCCACCCCGTCACCGGACGCGGCAGCGGCGATGTCGAGCCGGGTGCGCGCGAGATCGTGCTGCCCGATGTGGAGGATGAGAGCGTCCTCTACCGGCTGGAACAATCGCCGGTGCTGTCGGGTGAGGATCTGTCGGATGCGCAGCCATCCTTCGATCAGAACGGCCAACCTGTCGTCACCTTCCGGCTGACCACGTCGGGGTCGCGGACCTTCTGCGAATACAGCCAGAACAATGTGGGCGCGCCCTTTGCCATCGTGCTGGATGAACTGGTTCTGTCCGCCCCCACGATCCGCGAGGCAATCTGCGGCGGCTCTGGCCAGATCAGTGGCAATTTCACCGTCGAAAGTTCGACCGAACTGGCGGTTCTGCTGCGCGCGGGCGCCCTGCCGGCCGAGATGACCTTCCTCGAAGAACGCACCATTGGCCCGGAACTGGGCGCCGACAGCATCGCCGCCGGTGAAATCGCGGCCATGGTCGCGGGCATCGCGGTGCTGGTCTTCATGGTGGCGAGCTATGGGTTGTTCGGCGTCTTCGCCAATATCGCGCTGATCATCAATGTGGGCCTGATCTTTGGCCTGCTGTCGATGATCGGGGCCACGCTGACCTTGCCGGGGATCGCCGGGATCGTGCTGACCATCGGTATGGCGGTGGATGCCAATGTGCTGATCTTCGAACGAATCCGAGAGGAGCTGAAGACCGCGAAAGGGCCGGCGCGGGCCATCGAACTGGGCTATGAAAAGGCCCGGTCCGCCATCTATGACGCCAATATCACCACCTTTATCACGGCGGTGATCCTTTATGCCATGGGGTCCGGCCCGGTGCGGGGCTTTGCCATTACCCTGGCACTTGGGATTATCACATCGGTCTTTACCGCCCTCTACATCACCCGCGTGCTGATCGTCCTGTGGTTCGAACGCCGCCGTCCCAAGAAAATCGAGGTGTAATCCGATGCGTCTGAAGCTTGTCCCCTCTGAAACCAATTGGGATTTCTTCCGCCTGAGCGGTGTTGCACTGGGTGGCTCCGCCATCGCGGTGGTGGCCTCGATCGTGCTGTTCTTCGTGGTCGGCCTGAACTTTGGCATCGACTTCCGCGGTGGCACCACGATCCGCACCGAGGCCCATTCCGCCGTTGATGTGGGCGCTTACCGCGAGGCGCTGCAGGGGTTGGATCTGGGCGATATCTCGATCACCGAAGTGTTCGATCCGACCTTTGACGCCGATGAACATGTGACGCTGGTCAACGTGCAGGCGCAGGACGGTCAGGAATCGGTCAGTGCCGACACCATCGCCGCCATTGAAGCCGCATTGCAGGAGGTCGATCCGACGATCACCTTCCCCTCGGTCGAAAGCGTCGGGCCGACCGTGTCGGGCGAACTGGTGCAGACCGCGATTATCGCCGTGGCGCTCGCTATCGGGGCGGTGCTGATCTATATCTGGCTGCGCTTCGAATGGCAGTTTTCCCTGGGCGCGGTGGCGGCGCTGATCCATGACGTTACACTGACCATCGGCATTTTCTGCCTGCTGCAGATCCGGTTCGATCTGGCGATTATCGCGGCGCTGCTGACGATTGTCGGCTATTCGTTGAACGACACGGTGATCGTGTTTGACCGGGTTCGCGAAAACCTGCGCAAGTATAAGAAAAAGCCGCTGAAAGAGGTTCTGAACCTGTCGATCAACGACACGCTGAGCCGGACGATGATGACCTCGGTCACCACGCTGATCGCGCTGATCGCGCTGTTTGTTCTGGGGGGCGACGTGATCCGGGGGTTCGTCTTCGCGATGATCTGGGGCATTGTGGTGGGGACCTATAGCTCGGTCTTCGTGGCCTCCTCGATCCTGCTGCGCCTTGGGGTCAAACGCGACTGGACCAAGACCGATGGCGGCGCGGGCGGCACCCAATTCGCCAACATAGATGCCTGACATCCTGACCTCGGCCCTGGCGACGCCGGGGCTGGTCTGGCTGCTGCTGACCATTGCCGCCGCCGGAATCGTGCGGGGCTTTACCGGCTTTGGCACGGCGCTGATCTTCGTGCCGGTGGCGGGGATTTTTTTGGAACCAGAGCAGGTGATTGCGCTGATCACGCTGACGGGTGTCGCCAGCACTGCGGCGCTGCTGCCACGTGCCTGGGGGCAGGCGGACCGGCGTGAGGTCGGCACAATGGGGCTGGCGGCCCTGATCACGGTGCCCCTTGGCCTGTGGCTGCTGACCTTTCTGGACCGCAATGCGGTGCGCTGGATCGTGGCGGGCATCGCGGCTGTGACGCTGATCGCGATGATCGCCGGGTGGCGTTATCGCGGCCGGGTTGCCACGCCGGGATTGCTGGGTATCGGTGCGGCGGCGGGTGGCATCGGCGGGTTGACCGGGCTGACCGGGCCTGCGGTGATCCTGTTCTATCTGGCGGGGCAAAGCGGTGTCGCCTCGGTCCGGGCCAACACGATCCTGTTTCTTGCGATGCTGGATGTGGTCGTGGTGGGCAACCTGTTGCTGCGCGGATCGGTCGGGGCCGGGGTGGTGGTTCTGGCGCTGATCCTGTCGGTGCCCTATTTCCTGACCTCGCTGATGGGGCAGGCGCTGTTTGATCCGCGTCACGAAACGCTTTATCGAGGGGCCGCCTATGGGGTGATCGGGCTGGCGCTGGTCACCGGGCTGCCGATTTGGGAATAGGGACGAACGCGATGCAGTTGAATGAGATCAACTTTGGCGAGGCGCGGCCGGTGGATGGCTATGGGCCGGGGTTTTTCCGTGTCGGGGGGGCGCTGTTCGAGGGGCCGGTCCTGTGCCTGCCCGCCGGGGTGCGTGCCTGGGGCGGGTTGGAGGATACCGGCGCGCTGGTGGCACTAACCGGAGCGCTCGATGTGCTGCTGATCGGCACCGGGGCGGACATGGTCCCGCTGCCCGCGGCCTTGCGCCGGGTGCTGGAGGCGGCGGAGCTGCCGCTGGAGCCGATGGGATCGCCCTCTGCCGCGCGGACCTATAACGTGCTGCTGGCCGAGGGGCGCCGCGTCGGCGCGGCGTTGCTGCCGGTCTGAAGCGCGACCCGCCGCGCGGGGGTTAGTCCGACAGCGCCCGCCAGCCGATATCGCCCCGGTTGAAGCCTTCGGGCCAATCCACCCGATCCACCAGCGCATAGGCCCGGTCGCGGGCCTGCGCCAGCGTGTCCCCGCGCGCGGTCAGGGCCAGAACCCGGCCGCCAACGGCCTTGATCTGCCCGTCCTGGCGCGCGGTGCCCGCGTGAAAGCACATCTCGGAACTGGTTTCCGGCAACGCATCCAACCCTTTGACCACGCTGCCTTTGTCATAAGAACCCGGATAGCCCGTCGCGGCCATGACCACGGTCATCGCATGGTCGTCGGCCCAGGACACTGACATCTCGTCCAGTCGCCCCTCGGAGGCCGCCAGCATCAGATCGAGCGCCTGAGCGCCAAGGCGCAGCATCAGGCACTGGCATTCGGGATCGCCAAAGCGCACGTTGTATTCAATCAGCTTGGGCTGCCCGTTCTTGATCATCAGCCCGGCAAACAGCACGCCCTGAAACGGCGTTCCGCGGCGGGCCATTTCCGCCATCGAGGGTTCGATGATTTCGGCCATGGTCTTGGCCACGATCGCATCGGTCATCACCGGGGCGGGGCTATAGGCCCCCATGCCGCCGGTATTGGGCCCGGTATCGCCGTCCCCCACGCGCTTGTGGTCCTGCGCGGTGCCCATGGGCAGGGCGGTCTTGCCATCGGACAGCACAAAAAAGGACGCTTCTTCGCCCTCCAGAAACTCTTCGATCACCACCTCGGCGCCCGCGCCACCAAAGGCCCCACCGAACATGTCGTCGATGGCGGCCAGCGCCTCGGCCTCCTCCATTGCCACGATCACGCCTTTGCCGGCGGCCAGCCCGTCGGCCTTGACCACGATCGGTGCGCCCTTCTGGCGGATATAGTCCCGCGCGGGTCCGGCCTCGGTAAAGCGCGCATAGGCGGCCGTGGGCGCGCCAGAGGCGTCGCAGATTTCCTTGGTAAAGGACTTGGACGCTTCCAAAGCGGCGGCTGCCTTCGATGGGCCGAAGGTCAGGATGCCTGCATTGCGCAACGCATCGGCCACACCGGCGGCCAGCGGTGCCTCGGGGCCGATGATGACGAAATCAATCGCCTCCTCGGCACAGAAATCAACCACCGCGCCCGCATCTTCCGGATCAAGCGCCGCGCATTCGGCGATCTGGCTGATGCCGCCATTGCCCGGCGCCACGATCAGCCTGTCGCATTTGGGGTTTTGCAGCACGGCCCAGGCCAAAGCATGTTCGCGCCCGCCGCTACCAAGGATCAAAATGTTCACGTCGCGTCCCCTGCCTGATAGGTTTGGGCGGGGAATACCGATAAGGGCGCGGGCGCACAAGCAGGGGGGATGCCGCATCATGAAGGATCAGGCGCTGTGGGACCGGATTGAGGCGCATCCGATGCCGGAGGGTTTTGACGACCTGTTGGTCGAACGCACCGGCTGGCCCCGCGACAGGGCAGGGCGCGCGGTGCTGGAATACAAGCGGCTGGCCTATCTGACGGCGCTGGTCAGATCCGTGCGCCGGGTGCCGTCGAAACCGGTGGAACAGGTCTGGGACCTGCACCGGGAGGATGCGGCAGATTATGCCCGCTTCACGGATCAGGCTATGGGGCGGGACTGGGCCCCGCCACGGGGGGGCTTCACCCGCCGCGACGGGCGCGATGCGGTGGCGACGCGCAAGGCCTATGCCCGGGAGTTTGGCGAGTTGCCCCCGGCGCGTCACTGGCCTGACCCGAACCGGGCGGTTCGGCTGGTCGTGGCCGGGGGTTTTGCCGCAGCAGGGGTGGCGGGGTCGCTGGCGGCGGCCTCTGTCGGGCCGGTCATCGCGGGCGGCGTCCTGGCGCTGTTGATCTTGGCGTTACGGGATCGGGGCGGCGGCTCTGGTGGTGACGACAGCGGTCACTGGGGGATGGCGTCGGCGGGTGACAGCGGTTTTGACGGTGGCGATGGCGGCGGTGATTGATCTGGCACCTCGGCGCTGGCGCGTTTAGTCTGACGCTATGAATGATTTGCTGGATGACGACACCCCGGGCAACGCGCCGGAATTCACGGTTTCCGAGATCTCGGGGGCGGTCAAACGCACAATCGAGGCGGGGTTTTCCCATGTTCGGATCAGGGGCGAGGTCGGGCGGCTGTCGCGACCCAGGTCGGGGCATATTTATCTGGACCTCAAAGATGACCGCAGCGTGCTGGCCAGTGTCGTCTGGAAGGGCGTCTCGGCGCGGTTGGCGACCCAACCCGAGGAGGGGATGGAGGTCATTGCCACCGGGCGGCTGACGACCTTCCCCGGCCAATCCAAATACCAGCTGGTGATTGAAGATATCCGCCCTGCTGGTATGGGCGCGCTGATGGCGATGCTGGAAAAGCGCCGGGCGGCGCTGGCGGCCGAAGGGCTGTTCGATGAGGATCGCAAGCAGAAATTGCCCTTCCTGCCCGAAGTGATCGGGGTTGTGACCTCGCCTTCCGGCGCGGTGATCCGCGATATTCTGCACAGGCTGCGCGACCGCTTTCCGCGCAAGGTGCTGATCTGGCCGGTTGCCGTTCAGGGGGCGAAATGTGCGCCCGAGGTGGCCGCTGCGATCCGGGGGTTCAATGCGTTTCCTGCGGGGCGCTTGCCCCGGCCCGATCTGATCATCGTGGCGCGCGGTGGCGGATCTTTGGAGGATCTGTGGGGCTTTAATGAGGAAGCGGTGGTGCGCGCGGCGGCAGAGAGCGCGATCCCGCTGATATCCGCTGTGGGGCATGAAACCGACACAACGCTGATCGACCACGCATCCGACCGGCGCGCGCCGACACCGACGGCGGCGGCGGAAATGGCGGTGCCGGTGCGGTTGGACCTGCTGAACTGGGTGGGTGATCAGGGCGCGCGGGCCACGCGGGCGGCAACGCAGGCGGTGGCTTTGCGGCGTCAAAGGCTTGGCGATCTGGCGCGGGGCCTGCCGCGGCCCGAGGCGCTGCTGGAGGCGGCGCGGCAGCGGCTGGACTATCTGGGTGCGGGGCTGGACCCGGCCTTGCGGGCGCTGACCCAGAAACGCCGGATGGAGCTGGACCGGCAGGCCGCGCGGCTGGCCCCGGCGCTGGAGCGTGGGGTGGCCAGCCGCAGGGTGGTGTTGGGCCGGGCCGAGGCAGGCCTGTCGCCTGCGCGGCTTGAATCCGGGGTGCGGCAGCGGCGCGAGCTGATGGACCGCCTGTCAGCGCGGCTGTCGCCGGAGCGGCTGGTGGACCGCACGGCGCGCGATCGGCAGAAGTTTGAGGATCTGGCGGCACGGTTTGCCCGGGTGGCGGCGCAGGGTGTCGCGCAGCGGCGCGACCGGCTGACGGCGCTGGACCGGCTGCATCAGACGCTTGGCTATACCGAAACGCTGAAGCGCGGCTATGCGGTGGTGCGGGCGGGCGCCGAGGTGGTGACCACGCGCGCGGATGCCCAGGGCCATGCGCGGCTGGAGGTGGAGTTTTCGGACGGGGCGCTCAAGGTCTATGCGGAAGGGGCCCCGGCGCGGAGCAAGCGTGGTGGCGGCAAGGATGAGCCCGAGCAGGGGAGCCTGTTCTGAGCGGGATTGCGCTGCCTGCGGCATCGCCCGGAAAACGCCCCTCCTCAGACCCCTTTGGGGCCTTCGTCGGGCCGTGTTGCCACGGGCGCGTGGCTGGGTCAGGTCTGCGGGTTGCCGGGGGGCCTCTGGTTGAGGGGGGCGGCCTGCTCCATGGCCTTTGCGGCGCGCCTGTCCATGACCCGGCGCCAGCGGCGCGGCATCGTCGCCAGCACCGCCATGACCGGCATCGACCAGGGCAGGATCGGGGCGTTGCCGGGAATGACCAGGGCGTCATAGGGCGTGTCGGGATGCATGTGGTGATCGGAATGGGCGGGGGCGTTGACCATCAGGTAGGAGGTGAAGCCCCGCGGGGCATTCCAGCTGTGATGGGCCGCGACCGGTTCCCATTTCCCGCCGGGCAGGCGTGTGCGGCTTAGCCCGTAATGCTGGATATAATCCGACAGCAGGATCTGGGCATGAGCCAGCGTCGCCAGCACGACAAGGCCAATCACCCCGCCCGCCGCCCCGATCCAGGCGGCCAGGATCAGCGCGAGGGCGCTGCCGGTCAGATACCACAGATAGGGGTTCAGCCCCCGGCGCCGCGCATCACGGGCGCGTTCCGCCGCCAGCCCCGCCCGGAACGACCCGATCCAGGCGCGCGGCAGGAAGATCCAGAAGCTTTCGCCCGGGCGCGGTGTATTGGGGTCATCCGGCGTGCCGACATGGGTGTGATGCACCAGACGGTGGGCCGAGACATGGTGACCGAACAGCATCGAGGCATAGACCGCCCCGCCAAGCCGGCGCAGGGCGCGGGGCGCGCGGTGGATCAGCTCATGCGCGTTGGGGTGGCTGACCTGGCCCAGAAAGGACCCCGCTGCCAGCAGCAATGTCACCTGTTCCGCCGGGCTGCGGGTGACGTCGCCGAAGGCGCGGGCGGCCAGCGCCAACAACACCAGGTGGCCAAGGGCCAGCAATACTGACAGGGGATCGGCGGCCGCGGAATGGCGGGCGGGGCCACGCGGCGGGGGCGACAGCAGGTGATCGAGCCCCGCTGCCAGCACCGTCAGCCAGATCAGCGCCAGCCCGGCCCACCACCCGCCCCATATCGCGCCCGCCAGCAGCAGGGCCAGTGGGGTCAGCGTGGCGATGGCATAGCGCCAGATCGGCATGGGGGCATCCTCAGCAACCGTTTACGGATATTACCAGTGGTCAAGTGCGCCCCGCAAGGCAAGGCGCCTCTTGCCGCGCCCATCCTGATGCGGTCTGGTTGAGATCAGGTTGACGAGGGGGGCACAGGATGACGATCGCAATGGCGGTGGCCGGTGTGGGGGCGGTGATCGCCCTGATTTATCAGGCGCGGGTGAACGATGGACCAAGCGCCCTGCGCTCGGCCATGAAGACCGCACCGGTGGCCCTGTTTGCGTTGGCCGCGCTGCTGGCCGGTGCGCCGTGGCTGCTGGCGCTTGGGTTGGCGCTTGGGGCGGTCGGGGATTTCGCCCTGTCGCGCAGGGGTGAGGCCGCATTCATGGCCGGGCTTGCCAGTTTCGCGCTGGCGCATCTGGCCTATGCGGTGGTCTTCGTCGAGGTCGAGGGACGGCTGGCCCCCTTCGATCTGACCGCCCTTCGTTGGCTTGGGGTGGCCGCTTTGATCATCATGGCGCAATCGACGATGATCTGGCTTTTGCCCCATACGGGCGGGCTGAAACGACCGGTGGCGGCCTATGTGGCGATCATCACCGCCATGGGACTGGCGGCCTTGCATTTGCCCGGCCCGCAGGGGCTGGCGATGCTGGGGGCCGGGCTGTTCGTGGCGTCGGACCTGGTGCTGTCGGTCGAGCTGTTTCGGATGCAGGAGACGCCCCGCGCCGCGCGCATCGCCAGCCACGTGGTCTGGCCGCTCTACTGGATCGGGCAGGGGTTGATCCTTGCAGGGATTGTCTGGGTCGCCTAGCGCCCGCCGCGCCAGGCCATCTTCATATAGGTATCGCCCGCCGCCAGTTCGGTCAGCATCTGGGCGATGCGCTTTTCCCGCGTCTCTGGCCGCTTGGCGCGGGCGATCCAGCCAAGGTAGTCATTGCGCTGATAGGGCGGGCGAGTGTCATAGGCGGCGCGCAGACCCTCTGATTGCAGTCGATCTGCAATATCTTCGGGCATCGGTTGGATCGGACGGGTCAGGCTCATCGTTGCCAGAATACACCCGGATCAGCCCTGCGTCGACAGGCGGTGCTTCCATCCGGGGCGCGCCCGTATTAGGTGAATATCAAGCACTATTCCCCAGGGGGCCTCATGTCGTTCTTTAAGAAACTCAAGGACCGGATGTTCAAATCCTCGTCGAAGCTCGATGAGGGGCTTGATGCGATCATCGAGGAGGGTGCGGTTGAGGAAGATGAGCAGGTCGAGGAGCTGATCCCGGAGCCGGTTGCCGCGCCCGAACCCGCAGCCGAACCGATCAAGGAAGACCCCACCCCGGAACCGGTCGCGGAAACCCCCGCGCCCAAACCCGACCCCACCCCGGCGCCAGCCCCGCAGCCCGAGGCGCTGACCGCCAAGCCCGGCCTTCTGGGCCGGATCATAGGCCGCAGCAACGCACCGCGCCGGGCGCTGGATGACGACATGCTGGAGGAGCTGGAGGAGCTGCTGATCACCGCCGATATGGGCGTGGACACCGCCATGCGCGTGACCGCCAACATGGCCGAGGGCCGCTTTGGCAAGCTGATGACGGCGGGTGATATCAAGGCGCTGCTGGCGCAGGAAATAGGCCGGATCATGGAGCCGGTCGCGCGGCCCCTGCCGATTTACCCGAAGAAACCGCAGGTGGTGCTGGTGGTGGGGGTCAATGGCTCTGGCAAGACCACGACCATCGGCAAGCTGGCCAGCCAGTTCAAGGCGGCGGGCAAATCCGTGGTGATCGCGGCGGGCGACACGTTCCGCGCGGCGGCGGTGGAACAGTTGCAGGTCTGGGGCGACCGGGCAGGCGTGCCGGTGCTGACCGCGCCAGAAGGGTCCGACCCCGCCGCGCTGGCCTTTGACGCCATGACCAAGGCCGAGGCCGAGGGGGCCGATCTGTTGATGATCGACACCGCAGGCCGGTTGCAAAACCGCGCCGATCTGATGGAGGAATTGGCCAAGATCGTCCGGGTGATCCGCAAGAAAGACCCCGATGCGCCGCATAATACGCTGTTGGTGCTGGATGCCACCACCGGCCAGAACGCGCTAAGCCAGGTGGAGACCTTCCAGAAGATGGCCGATGTGTCGGGCCTGGTGATGACCAAACTGGACGGCACCGCCAAGGGTGGCGTGTTGGTGGCATTGGCGGACAAGTTCGGCCTGCCCATTCACGCCATCGGGGTGGGCGAACAGATCGACGATCTGGCCCCCTTCGACCCCGAAGACTTCGCCAAGGCGCTGACGGGGGCAGAGTGAACCCCGTCGCATCTTGTGGCGACCCATGGGGGTTGGTTCCAAGCTCAGAAAGATCACCTCGTCCATGAAACGCTTCGCCCTGTCCGCCCTTGCCTTCCTCGCCGTGACGGCCCCGTCTTATGCGCAGATGACGGACGCCAGTTGCGCCGTCAGTTGGGGCCTGATCAGCAACCTGATGACCCTGCCGCAGGAGGTCAGCCCGTCAATCGACGGCGGTGCCTGTGTCGTACGGGATCTGGAAGTCATGAACGGAAGGGTGCGTATTCTGGTCGATGTGATCAGATGGGAGCTGGATGGGCTGGAGGCACTGCTGGTCAGTGGGTCGTTGCTAGACCGGGCGGAAATCCATGCGCGTGGGATCTATGTGGTGGCCTCCACCGGGATGCCCGACTTCGACTATATGCTGGAGGCGCAGGCCCGCGCGACCGAAGGGATTTCGGTCGATCTGCTGGCAACCCACGAGGATGGTCAGGTGCTGCTGGAGCAGCTGCATGTGGATTTTCCGGGCGAGAACGCCATAGACGCGACGCTACGGCTGGACACTGTCGATCCCAGACGGCCGGAAACGGCCCTGCTGAGCGATCTGCGGCTGGAGCTGCTGACCCACGGGCTGTTTGAAACCTATGCACTGATGCCGCTTGGCAATCTGTTATTGTCCACAGACGAAGACCCCGCCGCGCAGGTGGACCGGCTGCGGGCAGAGGCCATTGCCGCCATCGGCACATTGCCCGAGCCGCTGTTCAACGCCACCTCGCGCCAGGCGCTGACATTGCTGGTTGAGGATATGCCGAACCCCGCAGGCCGTGTGGTCCTGGACCTGCAGTCGGACCAGGGTCTGCCGATCACCCAATTGAGCGGGACGGTTGGCCCGTTTGGGTGGATACCGGTGTCTGACCCGCTGGCCGTGCTGCAAGGGGTTGATCTGGACATCACCTATGACAGGTCTGGCGCGGAATGAGCGACTGGATCGTTTCGCTTGCGGGCACGCCGCAGGGGGCGACCCTTGCCACCGTGCTGGCCCTGCTGGCGGCGATCCTTCATGCGGTATTCGGCGCGTTGCAGAAGGGGCGGCATTCACCGCTTTTGTCGCGCGGTGTCATCGACGCGAGCTATGGGCTGATGGCCGCGCCCCTGGCGCTGTTTGTCGTGCCCTGGCCCGCGCCGCATATGTGGCCCATCTTCGCAGGGATGATGCTGATTCATATGGGTTATAAGGCGGCACAGGTGGCCAGTTATCAACGCGGCGCCTATACGGTCGTCTACCCGGTGATGCGCGGCACCGGGCCGCTATTCGCAGTGATCGGGGCGACGATCTTTTTCGGTGAACATTTCACGGGCGTTCAATGGCTGGGTGTCGCTACGCTGCTGACAGGCATCTACGGGCTGGCTTTTTACAACCTGCGCACCATCACAGTAGACCGCGATACGCTGGTCCCCGCCCTGTGGCTGGCGGTGCTGACGGGGTTGTTTGTGGCGGCCTACACCACCTATGACGCCTACGGCATTCGCACCGCGAACGATCCTTTCACCTTCCTGGCGTGGTTCTTTTTCCTGGACGGCATGACCATGCCGCTGGTCGCGCTTTACGCCTATCGGCGGATGCCCGACCCGCCCGCCTTCGCGCCGCTGGCGCTGCGCGGGGTCATCGGCGGGATCGTGGCGATGGTCAGCTTCGGGGCGGTGATGCTGGCCACGCGGTTGGATCAGGTGGGGCAGGCGGCGGTGTTGCGCGAAACCTCGACGGTTTTTGCCGCGCTGATCGGCTGGCTGATGCTGGGGGAACGCGTTGGCCCGCGCCGTCTGGCGCTTATGGGCTTGATCGCGGCGGGTGCGGTGATAGTTGAGATGGGCGGATAGTTTGAGGCGCGATTTATGGATGAAGTGAAGATCAACCCGTTTGTGAAAAGCGCACTGGAGCTTGGACCGCCGATCCTGTTCTTCATCGCCTATCTGTGGGTGAAGGACGAAACCTACACCATCGCGGGCCATGACTATTCCGGCTTCATCGTGGCGACGGCGGGGTTCATTCCGCTGCTGTTGGCCTCTATCGCGGCGCTGTGGTGGCTGACCGGCAAACTGTCCCGAATGCAGATTTTCACGGCCGTTCTGGTCGTGGTCTTCGGCGGCCTGACCGTGTGGTTCGACAATGAGGCGTTCTTCAAGATGAAGACCTCGATCGTTTACACCTTCTTCGCGGTGGTTCTGGGCATCGGTCTTTTGCGCGGCGAAAGCTGGCTTGAGTTCGTGATGGGGGAAATGATGCCGATGGAGAAACAGGGCTGGATGATCCTGACCAAACGGCTGGTCGCGGCCTTCGCGTTCATGGCATTGGCGAACGAGATCGTCTGGCGCACGCAAACCACCGAATTCTGGGTGACCTTTGAAACCTTCGTCCTGCCCGGTTTTCTCTTTGTCGTCTTCATGTTTCAGGCCAAGCTGTTCGAACGCCACATGATCGACAAGGACGAAGGTTAACCCCCTTGACCCAGATCAGGGCCTTCTGTTCCACGCCTGCTAGGGTTGTGGTCTGGAAGAGGAGGACCATACATGACGTCCCGTATTCTCGTGCCCGTCGATCTGGATCATGTCGAAAAGCTCGACAAAGCGCTGACTATCGCCGCCAAAGCCGCCAAAGACTATGACGCCACGGTCACCTATGTGGGTGTGATCGACCTGGTGCCAACTGCCTCGAAACGCCGCGAAGGATTTGAGGCGCAGCAGCAGCTTGATGCCTTTGCCGATGCGCAGGCCAAGACCCATGGCATCAGGACCGAAGACCATATCGCCCTGCGCGGCGATCTGCATCTGCATGTGGGACGGGAAATCATCAGGGCCGCAGGCGACGCCGATTGCGATCTGATCGTGATGGCCAGCCACGTACCGGGGTTCAAGGACCATTTCCTGACCTCGAATGCGGGTTATGTGGCAACCTACGCCCCGGTATCGGTCTACGTGGTGCGCTAGGCCCGCGCAGCCCTTACTGAGGTTCCCACCGGAAGGCATCCCCTGCGGCGCGAACCCGTCCGACAGAGGGCAGCGAAAAATGGCTGCCGAGGACCAGACAGGCGCGCTCTGACGCGGTTTCCAGCAGAAAACGGCGGGAGGTGACGGCCTGTTCGGCATCTGCGTCAAACCGGAAATGCCATTCGGGATGGCTGCATTGCGCGGTTGTATGGATCGCGTCGCCGGTGATGATGGCCTCGGCCCCGCCGCTTGAAACACGCACGGAAACATGCCCCGGCGTGTGCCCCGGCGTCGGGATCAGCGTTACGTGATCCCCCAAGCCATGCCCGGGTGTCACCAGCTCTGCCTGTCCGGCCTCGATCACCGGCAGCACGCTTTCGCGGTACATGTCGCCCTGTGCGGCGCGCTGCATGGCCTCATCCTCGGCAGGCATCAGATAGCGCGCCTTGGGGAAGGCCGGAACCCAACGGCCGTCCATCAGCCGCGTGTTCCAGCCCACGTGGTCGCTGTGCAGGTGGGTGCACAGTACATAGTCCACATCCTCGAACTCTACGCCCGCCGCCTGCAACGCCGCCTCAAACCGCGTGCTGGATCGCCGGTGCCAGTCGGGCAGGGCCTCATGCGTCTTGTCATTGCCGACGCAGCTGTCGACCAGGATCACGTGATCGGGGGTCTTTAGAAGAAACCCCTGAATGGGTAGGATAAGTTTGCCCGAGCTTTGGCAGACCCCGCCGGGCACCAGCCCCTCGATGATCCGGCGCACATCTGGCCCGGCATTGGGGAACAGATCCTCGGGCCGCATGAACGGTGCGTGGATCTCCAGAATGCGCCAAATTTCGACGTCACCGATCTTGCACAGCATCCCTTGCGTTCCTTCTTGTTACCTCCGGCGCGGTCCCGGATCGGGCTTGCGCGGCGGCGCCTTGCGGATCTTTTTGGCACCGGGCCGGGCGGGTTTCGCCTTTGCTTCGGCATGGCCTTCGGGCAGCGCAATCCCCAACTGGTCGCGCAGCACCTTGGGCTTGATCTCTTCGACCTCGCCGGGCTTCAGCTCGTTCAGCCGGAAGGGGCCATAGCTGACCCGGATCAGCCGGTTCACATCCAGGCCCACCTCGCCCATGGCGCGGCGAATTTCGCGGTTCTTGCCCTCGCGCAGCCCCACGGTCAGCCAAGCATTCGCGCCTTGCTGTCGGTCCAATGTGACATCCATCGGCTGGAACCGCTCGCCCTCGATGGTGACGCCCTTGCGCAGCGGCGTCAGATCCTCGTCCTTGGGGGTGCCCTTGACCCGCACCCGATACTTGCGCAGCCAGCCGGTCGAGGGCAGTTCCAGCTTGCGCTTGACGCCGCCATCATTGGTCAGCAGCAACAAGCCTTCGGAATTGAGGTCGAGCCGCCCGACGCTCATCACCCGTGGCATCCCTTCGGGCAGCTTGTCGAACACCGTCTCGCGGCCCTTTTCGTCGCTGGTCGTGGTCACCAGCCCCTGCGGCTTGTGATAGAGCCACAGGCGCGGGCGCTCGGGCTCTCCCACCTCTTTGCCGTCAACGGTGATCTTGTCGGCTGGTGTGACGTTCAACGCCGGGCTGTCGATGCGCTTGCCGTTGACGGTGACGCGGCCCGCCTCGATCATGCGCTCGGCCTCCCGCCGGCTGGCGACGCCGGCGCGCGACAGAACCTTGGCGATGCGGTCGCCTTCTGGGGTATTGGTGCTCATGTCGTTGGAACTAGCCGTTTGACAGCGGCTTGGAAAGCGGCAAAGGGAAGGGCATGACCGGTTTCATCAGCCATATGCAGACCGCGCTGGATGAGGCGCGCCGTGCCGCAGAAGCGGGCGAGGTGCCTGTGGGCGCGGTGATCGTCGGCCCCGATGGCACGGTTCTGGCGCAAACCCGCAACCGGATGCGGGAACTGTGCGACCCCACGGCCCATGCCGAGATGCTGGCCATCCGCGCGGCCTGTGCCGTGCTTGGGTCGGAACGGCTGACCGGCTGCGATCTTTACGTGACGCTGGAGCCCTGCCCGGCCTGCGCAGGTGCGATCAGCGCAGCCCGCATCGCGCGGCTTTACTATGGTGCGGCGGACCCTAAGTCAGGTGGCGTGGCGCAAGGCCCGCGCATCTTTGATCACCCCCAGGCCCATCACAAGCCAGAGGTCTATCCGGGCATCGGCGACCGCGAGGCGTCAGAGCTGCTCAAGGCCTTCTTCGCATCCCGCCGCTAAGCCCTTCATTGTTCCATAAATATCCCAGGGGGGGGCAGCGCCCCCGGCGGATCGGATGGCCGTAGGCCATTCGAAATCCCTCAAAGCGCAATTGCCTCCATCACCTGCGGCTCAACCACATCAACACCGGGCAGGGCGGTGATCAGCGCCTCGGCGCTTTGCTCCAGGATCGGGAAAGTCTTGTAGTGGCAGGGGATCACTGTCTTGAAGTCAAAGAACTTCTTCGCCGCATAGCCCGCGCGTCTCATATCCATGGTGAAATGCCCGCCTGCGGCCAGGATGCCGATATCGGGCGCGTGCAGATCCGCGAAAACCCCCATATCCGCCGTCACATCGGTATCGCCCGAGACATAGATCACCCGGCCCTCACCCGCGATCATGAAACCGCATTCGGTTCCGGCATAGGCCGGACCACCGGGCGCGCCGAAGCTGGAGGAGTGCACCGCATTCACCATGGTCACCGCCACATCGCCCAGATGTACGGTGCCGCCCTTGTTGAACCCCACGGTCTCCACGCCCTCGGTTTCGGCCCAGTGGGACATGACATCGTACTGGCCGACAATGGGGATGCCCAATTCGCGGGCGACGGGCAGGACATCGGTGGCGTGGTCGCCATGGCCATGGGTCAGCAGAATATGGGTGGCCCCTTGAATTGCATCCGCACGGCGGTCGGCAGGGAAGACCGGGTTGCCGGTCATCCACGGGTCCAGCAGCAGAACCTGCCCCGCGATTTCGATACGAAAGCCGCCATGGCCAAGCCAGATGATCTTCATGGGAAACCTCCCCCTGTTGCCTTGTGTTGTGTCAGAGGTTAGCCGCCCCGTGCCCGCCGTCAAAGATGAATTGACCCGCATGTCTGCACGGGGTGCTTGCGGGTCTGTGCGCGGGCCTATAAACCCGTGCCCGATCCAGATTGCTCAAGCCCGAAGGTGCATCACCCCATGTCCATCGACATCGAAACCGCCGCCCGCGTCGCCAAGCTCGCGCGGATCAAGGTGGAAGAGGAAGACCTGCCCGCGCTGGCAGGCGAGTTCAACGCGATCCTGGGCTTCATCGAGCAGTTGCAGGAACTGAATGTCGATGATGTGGAGCCGATGACCTCGGTCACGCCGATGCGTCTGAAACGGCGCGAGGATGTGGTGACTGACGGCAATCAGCAGGCCAAGGTTCTGGCCAATGCGCCCGATGCACGGGAAGGGTTTTTCGCGGTTCCGAAGGTGGTGGAATAATGTCCGATCTCAACAAGCTGACCATCGCCGAGGCACGCGACGCGCTGCGCAACGGCGACACCACCTCGGTGGCACTGACCGAAGCCTGCCTTGCCGCCATCGACAGCGCCGATGCGCTGGGCGCATTCGTTCACAAGACGCCCGAGATCGCGCTCGACCGCGCCAAGGCGGCGGATGCGCGGATTGCGGCAGGGGATGCGCCCGACATGTGCGGTATCCCCGTGGGCATCAAAGATCTGTTCTGCACAGAGGGTGTGCCGTCCCAGGCGGCTTCGCGCATCCTTGAAGGGTTCAAGCCGGAATATGAATCGACCGTTTCGGGCCAGCTGAAAGACGCGGGCGCGGTGATGCTGGGCAAGCTCAACATGGACGAATTCGCCATGGGCAGCAGCAACGAGACCTCGGTCTATGGCAACGCGGTGAACCCGTGGAAGGCTGGCAATGGCGAAGACCTGCTGACCCCGGGCGGGTCGTCCGGTGGGTCGGCCTCTGCCGTCGCCGCCGATCTTTGCCTTGCTGCGACCGGCACTGACACCGGCGGCTCCATCCGCCAGCCCGCTGCTTTCACCGGCATTGTTGGCCTGAAGCCCACTTATGGGCGTTGCTCCCGTTGGGGTATCGTGGCCTTTGCCTCCTCGCTTGATCAGGCCGGCCCGATGACCAAGACCGTGCGCGATGCGGCGATCATGGGGGCGGCGATGATGGGGCATGACCCCAAGGACAGCACCTCTGCCGATCTGGCCGTGCCGGATTTTGAGGCGATGCTGACCGGCGATATCCGTGGCAAGGTCATCGGCATTCCCAAGGAATACCGCATGGACGGGATGCCCGAGGAAATTGAAACGCTCTGGCATCAGGGCGCCGAGATGTTGCGTGATGCGGGCGCCGAGATCCGCGATATCAGCCTGCCACACACCAAATACGCGCTGCCTGCCTATTACGTCGTAGCCCCGGCTGAGGCGTCGTCGAATCTGGCCCGCTATGACGGGGTGCGGTTCGGCCACCGCGCCAAGCTGGGTCATGGCGACGGCATCACCGAGATGTACGAAAAGACCCGCGCCGAGGGCTTTGGGGCCGAGGTGCAGCGCCGTGTGATGATCGGCACCTATGTGCTGTCGGCGGGCTTTTACGACGCCTATTACAACCGTGCCCGCAAGGTGCGCGCGCTGATCAAGAAAGACTTCGAGGATGTCTTTGCCGAAGGTGTCGACAGCATCCTGACGCCCGCCACGCCCTCTGCCGCGTTCGAGCTTGGCAAGGAAGTGTCCGACCCGGTCGAGATGTATCTCAACGACGTCTTCACCGTGACCGTGAACCTTGCCGGGCTGCCCGGTGTGGCCGTTCCCACTGGGGTGGACAAGCAGGGCCTGCCGCTTGGCCTGCAACTGATCGGCCGCCCGTGGGAAGAGGGCGATCTGCTGAACACCGCTTATACGTTGGAAAATGCGGCCCAGTTTGTGGCGAAACCCGCCAAATGGTGGTAAAAGCCCTGAAAACAAGATCGAGGATGGGCAGATGCGGATAGTGGCGATGACGGGGGCGATGCTCCTGCTGCTTGGGGCGTGCGCCTCGCAGCCGGAGGATGCGCGCGGCGTGGGCTTTGGCGACTACAATCAGCATCTGGCGCAGGAACGGGCCGAACGCGAGGCCGCGCTTGCCGGGCGCCAGCCGCAGACCGTCCTGCCCCCGGCGCGCCAGGAACGCACCGATATTGCCGCCTTGGCCGAAGGGGCCATTGACGAAGCCGAAGGTACCACGTCTGCCCCGCCCCCTGCGACCGGCACCGGCAGTTCCAGCATTTCGGACGAACAGGATTTTGAGGCTGTCGCAGGACGGGAAAGCATCGAATCGGATGCTGAACGCCTGCGCCGGATGCAGGAACAGCGGGTCGAGATCGCCCCCACGGCGGTTCCCGACCGCCCCGGCGCGACCGGCCCCAATATCATCGAATACGCGCTGACCACCAGCAACCCCATGGGAAATCAGGTCTATCGCCGGTCCCCCTTCGGGCAGGGGCGGCATGACCGCAACTGCCTTGCTTACCGGTCCGACGATCTGGCGCAGGAGGCGTTCCTGACCATGGGCGGACCGCAGCGGGACCGGCAGGCGCTGGACCCCGATGGCGACGGCTATGCCTGCGGTTGGGACCCGACCGTTTACCGCAACGCCGCAGCGGCCGCCCGCAGCCAGTGACCCGCTCGCCCAATTTCGGCCCCCGCCGCGACGGGCTAAGGCCGGAACTGGTCGTCCTGCACTACACCGCCATGGACGGTTGCGAGGCTGCGGCCCGCGCGCTTTGTGACCCGGTGCGCGAGGTGTCGGCCCACTATCTGATTTCCGAGGCGGGCGAGGTCACGGCGCTGGTGGATGAGGAGATGCGCGCCTGGCACGCAGGGGCGGGCGAGTGGGCCGGGCGGGCGGACGTGAATTCCCGGTCGATCGGGATTGAGCTGTCCAATACCGGCCATACCCCCTTTGCCGCGCGCCAGATCGCGGCGCTGGAGGCGCTGTTGCCCGGCATCCTGTCCCGCTGGCAGATCCGGCCTGAGGGTGTCATCGCCCATTCCGACATGGCTCCGGGCCGCAAGATCGACCCCGGCCCGCGTTTCGACTGGCTCAGGCTCGCCCGGCAGGGGCTGTCGGTCTGGCCGGAACCGCATGACATTGCGCCAGACTGGGACCGATTCCGCGCCGATGCCGCCCGGTTTGGCTATCCCGATATGTCGGACGATCTGTTGCTGGCGACTGTTCGCCTGCGGTTTCGCCCACACCATGAAGGCCCGCTGGATGCCCGCGATATGGGGATCATGGCCGATCTTGCTGCCCGTTTTCCCGCCGGCCAGGCTTGACCTTCGCCCCGCGCGCGCCTAGGTCGCGATGGCGCGGAGGGCTGGATGGCCGCGGGTGGGGCAACCCGTCCGAGGAAAGTCCGGACTCCCTGAAGCAACGGTGCCGGGTAACGCCCGGGCGGAGAAGGGCGGGGAAACCCACCCGAATCCGACGGAAAGCGCCACAGAAATGAAACCGCCACCGGGCCGGTCGGGCAACCGATACCGCCGGCGGTAAGGGTGAAACGGTGGAGTAAGAGACCACCGCGGGACTGGCAACAGGACCGGCACGGCAAGCCCCACCGGGAGCAACGCCAAATAGGGACCTCGCGTGCCTGTCACAGGGTCGCTTCAGCCCGAGAGGTCCGGGTTGGCAGCTGGAGCCTGCGAGCAATCGCTGGCCTAGAGGAATGGTCATCCATCCGCGGGGAAATCCGCGGGGGACAGAATCCGGCTTACAGGCCCTCCGCGCATATCATTCCGGCCCACCCTTGACCCCGTAAATCCGCTGCCGCTATGGTCCCGGAATGGGGAGCACGCGACAGCACGCCCCGTGAGGCCAAGGCCGAAAGCGTCGCATCCAAATGCCTTTGCAAGACAAGGAAGGATGCCCCATGCCCGGCCCAACCGAGATAACCCCTGACAACCTGATGCGCAGGATCGGCCTGCCCGATGCACCGCGGCTGATCGACGTGCGCATTGATGAAGATTTTGACGCGGCCCCCGCCCTGATCCCCGGTGCGCGCCGACAGGTGTTTTCCCAGATAGAGGCGCTGTTGCCGGATCTGGCCGGATCTCCGGTCGTTGTCATCTGTCAGAAGGGCCTGAAGCTTAGCCAGGGCGCGGCGGCAATCCTGCGCAGCCACGGGCTGCGGGCGGAAACGCTGGCTGGCGGGGCCGAGGCCTGGCAGGCGCGCGGCCTGCCCATGGTGCCGGTGGCAGTGTTGCCGGGGGTTGAGGCTGGCGGAACGCTCTGGGTCACGCGTCAGCGCCCCAAGATCGACCGCATCGCCTGCCCATGGCTGATCCGCCGCTTCGTGGATCGGGACGCCCGGTTCCTGTTTGTGGCGCAGGATCAGGTGGCGTTGGTTGCCGACCGGTTCGGCGCGATTCCCTTCGATATCGAGGATGTGTTCTGGTCCCATCGGGGCGAGAGGTGCAGCTTTGATATGATGCTGGATGAATTTTGCCTGCACACAGAGGCGCTTGACCGAATGGCAGGGGTAATCCGGGCGGCGGATACCAACCGCCATGACCTTGCGCCCGAGGCGGCGGGGCTGCTGGCGCTTAGCGTCGGCTATTCGCGCCAGTATCGTGACGATATCGCGCAGCTAGAGGCCACACTGCCGCTATATGATTCGCTGTACAGATGGGCGCGGGACGGGTTTGAAGAAACCCATGACTGGCCAAATCCGGGGCGGGGCTGATCCATGCAAGTGACGTTAAATGAACTGACCCGTGTTTTCGGGCGGATCGGGCTGCTGTCCTTTGGCGGCCCCGCAGCGCAGATCGCGTTGATGCACCGGGAACTGGTGGAACGCCGGGATTGGCTGAGCGAGCGGCAGTTTCTGGGGGCGCTGTCCTTCACCATGTTGTTGCCGGGGCCGGAGGCGATGCAGTTGGCGACCTATGCGGGCTGGCGGCTGGACGGCACGCGTGGCGGGCTGATCGCGGGCGGGCTGTTCGTGGCACCGGGGGCGGTTCTGGTGATGGTGCTGGCCGCACTTTATGCAGGCTTTGGGCAGCTGCCTCTGGTCGCGGCGCTGTTCCTGGGCATCAAGGCCACGGTGATCGTCGTTGTCATCGAGGCGCTGCTGCGCGTCAGCCGCAAGGCGCTGAAAGGGGCGTTGGCCTATGGGCTGGCGGCGCTGGCCTTTCTGGGGCTTTTCGCCTTTGATCTGCCCTTTCCGCTGATCATCGGGGTCGCGGCCCTGATTGGCGCGGTCATCATGGGCAAATCAGCGGAAGATGCCGCTGCGCCTCCGGTCTCGGCGGGACGGACCCTGCGCACGGTTCTGATCTGGGCGGCGCTGTGGCTGGGACCGCTGGCGCTGCTGTGGCTGATCGCGCCGGGCAGCCTGTTGACCGAGGTGGGGTTGTTTTTCTCCAAACTGGCGGTCGTGACCTTCGGCGGCGCCTATGCGGTGCTGGCCTATATGGTACAGCAGGTGGTGGGCGATTTCGGTTGGCTGACCACGGGCGAGATGATGGATGCGCTTGGGCTGGCGGAAACCACGCCGGGGCCGCTTATTCTGGTGACGGAATTCGTGGGGTTCCTGGCCGGGGCCGGGCAGGGCGGGCTGGGGCTTGGCGTATTGGCCGCGCTTGTCACGCTTTGGGTTACTTTCGTGCCCTGTTTCCTGTGGATCTTCGCCTTTGCGCCTTACGTGGAATGGATCACCGCGCAGCCGCGCCTGAATGGCGCCCTGTCGGGGATCACCGCCGCCGTGGTGGGGGTGATTCTAAACCTGTCTGTCTGGTTCGCGCTGCATGTCTTCTTTGCCGAGGTGGCCGAGACAGCCCTTGGCCCGATCACGCTGTGGTTGCCGGATCTGGCGACAGTTGACCTTGGGGCGATTCTGCTGGCGGGGCTGGCGGGATGGCTGCTTCTGATCCGCAAATGGGACCTTCTGGCGGTTCTTGCGGTGCTGGCCGCAGCAGGAGCGGTCTGGAGCCTCGGAATTCTGCCCCTTTTCGGTTGACACCACATCGCGCAAGGGTAAAAGACGCGCTCAACCAGAGATACGAGCGCACGGGCCGTCTGCCCCCGCGCCCCGCTTTGTAGGAGTTTGACATGGCGAAGCCGACCACCATCAAGATCCGCCTGAATTCCACGGCGGGCACTGGCCACTTCTATGTGACCAAGAAGAATGCACGCACCATGACCGAGAAAATGGTCGTACGGAAGTATGACCCGGTTGTGCGCAAGCACGTGGAATACAAGGAAGGCAAGATCAAGTGATCTGACCCTTTCCAGGTAAGTCAAAGAACCGGGCCGCGCTGACACCAGCTGCGGCCCGGTTTCTTTTTTAGGACAGGTGCCATGGAAGATACCGTTCACATCCGCCCGACCACCGCCGATGATCACGAGGCGCTGAACCGGCTGTTCGCGGACAGCTATCCAACCTTGCTGGCTGCCGGCTACGCGCCCGATCTGCTGGCCCGTGCGTTGCCGCTGATCGTCCGTGCCAATCCCGCGTTGCTGGTATCGGGCAGCTACTATGTAGCCGAGCGCTGTCCAGGTGGCCCGCCCCTTGCGGCAGGGGGCTGGACAGCCGCCAGCCCGCATCAGCCGGAACCGGCACCGGCCATATCCGCCATGTGGTGACCCATCCACAGGCCACGCGGCAGGGTCTGGCCGCGGCTCTGCTGCGCCGGTGCTTCGATCAGGCGCGGGGGGCCGGGGTCCAGCGCCTTGTTGCGCTATCCACCCTGACGGCGGTGCCCTTCTACGCGGCCATGGGGTTCGCGGTGGACCGGGAAGAGGTCATCGCCATGACGCCCGAGGTCAGTTTTCCGGCGGTGCGGATGGTCCGCGTTCTCTAGCGGCAGGGTCCAGCAGGTGGGGCAGCAATGCCTGCGCCCATTGCGTATAGGCGAGGGGCGAGGGATGAAACCCGTCTTCGGCCATCAGATCCCGCTGCATGGGCATGTCGAAAGGCAGGTAGAGATGCCCCGTCTCACGTGCCTGGGTCGCAAGCACCGTATCCAACCGGGCGGCCCTTTGGCCCAATATCCAACGCAGCGGATCGGGCAGTAGCGGGAAATGGGCCAGTGGCGGGATGCCGGTGACGATCAGCCTGGGGCCCTCAAAGCGGGCGGTAAGGTTGTCTGCAATCCGTGCCCGGTCCACCATAATGCGGCGCAGTGGGGCGAAGCTGGTCACGTCATTGACGCCCAGAACCAGCAACACACAGTCAAAGGGCTGGCGGGGTATGTCGTCCAGTCGGGCCAATGTACTGCGGCTGGTCGCGCCGGTTCTGGCCTCCAGCCGCCAGGCCACCTGGCGATGCGGGGCCAGCGCGGCGGCGACCTGCCCGCTAAGCGCCTGATCCTGATGGATCGCCCCCACCCCGGCGGCGGAGCTGTCACCGAGGATCAGAAGGCGCAGGGCAGGGCCTTCACCCGTCTCTCCATCACGCGGGCCGGGCGGCTCCGGCAGGCGCAAAGCCCGGGCGCGCAGGCGCAGGGCCTGGGCGATCAGGAGGGGCGACAGAAGCGGGGTAAGCAGGCGGTCCATGGCGGGCAGGATAGCGGCGCGCTGCGGCAGGTGAACCGGCGACATGGCGTCAGGGGGCAAAGAAAAAGGCCGAGGATGATCCCCGGCCTTTCCAAATCTGCAGTGCTTTGCCCGTTACTCGCGATTGCCGAGGAACTGCAGCAGGAACATGAACAGGTTGATGAAGTCCAGATAAAGGCGCAGGGCGCCCATGATCGCAGACTTGCCCAACCATTCCTCGTCCATGTGGCGGGCATGGTCGATATATTCGTTCTTGATCGACTGGGTGTCATAAGCGGTCAGGCCCGCGAAGATCAGCACACCGGCAACCGAGATCACGAAATGCAACGCCGAGGAGGCGAGGAAGATATTCACCACAGACGCGACGATGATGCCGATCAGGCCCATCATCAGGAACGTGCCCATGCCGCTGAGGTTCTTCTTCGTCGTGTAGCCATAAAGGCTAAGCCCCGCGAAAGAGATGGCGGTGATCAGGAAGGTCTGCACGATCGAGATCCCGGTAAAGACCGAGAAGATCCAGCTGATCGAGATGCCCATGACCGCCGAGAACGCGTAGAAGAACAGCTGCGCGGCGGCGGCAGACATGCGATTGATCATGGCACTGAAGGCGAAAACCATGACCAGCGGCGCGAACATCACTGCCCACCCCATGATGTTGGGTTGCAGGGTTATCGGGTCGCGGAAGATGGACAGCATGGCCGGCGAGGTGCCGATACCCCACGCCGCACCTGCCGTCACCAGCAGACCCACGGACATGGTCGCGTAGACCTTGTTCATATGGGCGCGTAGGCCCGCGTCGATCTGGGCGGCGCTGACGCCGCCGGCTCCGGCGCGGATCGTGTCGAATTGTGCCATCTGGTCCTCCGAAGAAAGGCATATGTTTCGTGGCGGAAACGCAAAACGCCCCGCCTTACCTGACAATATCGGTAAGACGGGGCGATTTTTCAAGCGTTGCCGGACAGGGAGAAGCAGTCTTTTTCGGCGAATGCCTGGGGTTTGGCCTTAGACCAGCCAGCTTTGCGGCACATCCCAGACCGGGCGCGCGGCTTCGCGGGCCACATCGGCGCAGGTCAGGCCCAGGTCGCGGCGGGCATTGGCGTCCAGGCGCTCCAGCGCGCGGCGCTGACGCCAGGCGGCAAAGGCGGCATTGAAGAAGGTAAGTCCACCGGCGTGGCGGGGGGCGGAGATGGCAGAGCGGGCGAGGGTATGGGCCATGGTATGTTCCTGTTCGTGAAAGTCGGCGTGTTTCATATTTCGATGGTTGATATATACGGTGCGCATTGGCATTATAAAAATGAATGTTTTTGAAGTTCAATATCACAAGGCTTGATGTAATGCGCAATCTCGACATGACTGCCTTGCGGGCTTTCGTCACCGTTTCGGACGCCGGCGGCGTGACCAAGGCCAGTGGGCTGCTGAACTTGACGCAATCGGCGGTGTCGATGCAGCTGAAACGGTTGGAGGACAGTGTCGGCGTATCACTGCTGGATCGGTCCGCCCGAAAGATGGCGCTGACCAATGCGGGTGAGCAGATGCTTAGCTATGCGCGCCGGATGATCGACCTTAATGATGAGGTGCTGGCCCGGCTGACCTCGCAGGATTTCGAGGGCGAGCTGTTTCTGGGCGTGCCCCATGACATCGTCTACCCCGCGATTCCGCAGGTTCTGCACCGGTTCAACGCGGCCTATCCCCGGATGAAGGTGCAATTGGTCAGCTCCTACACCTCGCGTTTGCGCCGGATGCTGGAACGCGGCGAGGTTCACCTGGCCCTGACCACCGAATCCGAGTTGGACAGCGGCGGTGAAACCCTACAGGAACGCCCGCTGGTCTGGGTGGGGGCGATCAAGGGGAATGAATGGCGGCAACGGCCCCTGCGGCTGGCCTTTGAACAGCTGTGTATTTTCCGCAAACCGGTGCAGGAAGCGCTGGATCGCGCCGGGATTACCTGGGAAATGGCCGTGGAAAGCGACAATTCCCGCACGGTTGAGGCCTCGATCAGTGCTGATCTGGCGGTCCATGCCTGCGTGGAAGGGGCCGAACCGCCCTATGTGGAACGCATCCGCCACGGCGGCGCATTGCCCGATCTGCCCTCGATCAAGATCAACATGTATGGCGCGGAACTGGCCAAGGATGAACCTGTGCAAGCCTTGGCCGAGATGGTGCGGCGGGCCTATCTGGCGATGTGACCCGGGCCGGGCGGGGCTGCGGCGGTGCGATCAGGGGGTGACCACGACCTTGCCGGTGGATTTGCGCGATTTGAGCAGCGCCATCGCCTCGCCCGCTTGGTCCAGCGGGTAGGTCGCGCCGATATGCGGGGTTAGCCCCCCGGCCTCATACATCGCAAACAGCTCTGCCAGGCTGCCGGTCAGCACCTCGGGCGCGAAGCTCAGATAGCCGCCCCAATACAGCCCGATCACGTCTAGGTTCTTCACCAACAGGATATTGGCGGGGATCTGGGGCACCTCGCCGCTGGCAAAGCCAATGGGAATAAGCCGTCCGCCGGGATTGGTCGCGCGCAGCGCCGCCTTGAACTGGTCGCCCCCAACGGCGTCATAGACCACGTCCGCCCCGCCAAGCGCCTTGACCTCGGTGCGGATGTCCTGGGTTTCGCTGTCGATCAGATGCGTGGCCCCGGCGGCCCTTGCGACCTCTAGCTTGGCCGCGCCGCGGGCGCAGGCGATCACCTCCGCCCCCATCCGCGCGCCAATTTCCACCGCCGTCAGCCCGACACCGCCCGCCGCGCCCAGAACCAGCAGCCGTTCCCCCCTTTGCAGTCGCGCCCGATGCCCAAGCGCCAGATGCGACGTGCCATAGGCCACAAGGAACCCGGCCGCCTCTTCGAAGGGCATCGTGTCGGGGATGGGGGTGATCCGGTTTACAGGAAAACTGCCCGCCTCGGCCAGCCCGCCCTGTCCGGCAAACACCGCCACACGTGTGCCGGGGGCGGGGGCGTCTGTTTCGGGGCCAAGCGCCTCGACCGTGCCGGCGATTTCCATCCCCATGGTGAAGGGCGGGGCGGGCGTGTCCTGGTAGCTGCCTTTCAGCATCAGCAGGTCGGCAAAATTCAGCCCGCAGGCCGCGATCCTGACCAGCGCCTCGCCCTTGGCCGGTACGGGCGTGTCGATCTGCGCCACGGTCGGGGCGGTGTCGAAGCTGGTCAGGCGAAAGGCGCGCATGTTGGATCCCCCTTGCGGAATTTCAACGCAGGCTAGCGCGGCGTTGCGCAGATGCAACCGGGACAATGCGTCCTAATGCAAACCTCGACCCAAGAGATTATTGTATCTGACAAGTATCTCGGGCGGCGTGACAAGTATTCCGGTCGGCCTAGGTTCTAGATTTAGGCACGACGGGAAACCCGGCGCGGCCCCTTCGACAGGAGACAGGCATGAAACACCCGGTAGATATCCATGTTGGCAAACGTGTGCGCCATCGCCGCTGGATGGTGGGAATGACGCAGCAGCAACTGGCCGAAAAGGTGGGCATCAAGTTCCAGCAGATTCAGAAATATGAAACCGGCATGAACCGGGTCAGTGCCTCTCGTCTGTGGGAAATTGCCGCCGCGCTGGAGGTGCCGGTCAGCTTTTTCTTCGAAGGGCTGGAGGGCGGCATCGAGTCGGCCGCCGCGCTGCCTGGGGATGTTCTGGCCGATAAGGAAGCGCTGGAACTGGTCCGGTCCTACTATGCGATCCCGGAAAACCAACGCCGCCAGCTGTTCGAATTGGCCCGCGTGCTGTCCGGCGCCGCCGCCTGAACCGTGGCTTGACGGGCGGGGCCGCCCGTGCCAACCGGGGCGGGATATTCTGCAAGACAGGCCCGCCCATGCTGACCCGTTCCACGATTTCCCCTGATCTGGCCGCCGAGCTGCTGGCCACGGGCCGCGCCATGGCCGACGCCGCCCGCGCCGTCACCCTGCCGCATTTCCGCATGGCGGGGCTGTCGATGGACAACAAGCTGGCAGGCGGGTTCGACCCGGTGACCGTTGCCGATCGCGCCGCCGAGGCCGCAATGCGCGCGATCCTGGCCGACCGCCGCCCCGCCGATGGTATTCTGGGCGAGGAAGAAGGCGCGACAGAGGGGCAGAGCGGTCTGACCTGGGTTCTGGACCCCATCGATGGCACCCGCGGGTTCATTTCCGGCACGCCCACATGGGGGGTCCTGATCGGATTGCAGGACCGGGATGGGCCCTTCTATGGCATCATTGACCAGCCCTATATCGGCGAACGGTTCGAAGGTGGTCTGGGGCAGGCGGCTGTGACAGGCCCCCGTGGGCCCGTGCCGCTTGGGGTCAGGCCCGCTGGATCGCTGGATCAGGCGACGCTGTTCACCACCTTCCCCGAGGTCGGAACCGAGGCCGAACGGCTGGGGTTCGAACATGTCCGCGACCGGGTCAAGCTGACCCGCTATGGCATGGATTGCTACGCCTATGCGCTGCTGGCGGCCGGGCAGGTGGATCTGGTGATCGAGGCCGGTTTGCATGCCTATGACATCGCCGCGCCGATTGCGGTGATCGAGGCTGCTGGCGGTATTGTCACCGACTGGCAGGGCGGCCCGGTGCATGAGGGCGGGCAGGTTTTGGCCGCTTCAGGCGCCGCATTGCATGGCGAGGCCCTGAAACTGCTTCAGTCTCTCTGAGACTTGAGATCTGTCACAGCATCGGCCTAACCTGGGCCTGCGGTGACCCGAGTCCTTTGCCCGTGTTCTGTCGGCCCGCCCTTATCCTCTTCCCGAAACGGGCTTCGGAACCCGAGAGGGCTGACATGACAGATATCATCATCAAATCCGCTGGCTGCATCCTGACCATGGATGACGCCGAAACCGAGCTTGCGGGCGCTGACATCCGCATTCGGGGTGGCGTGATCGCCGAAATCGGCTACGGGCTGGAGGATGGAGAAATCCATCATGCGGAGGGCTGCCTTGTCACGCCCGGCCTGGTGAATACCCACCATCACCTCTATCAAAGCCTGACCCGCGCCGTGCCTGCCGCGCAGGATGCGCTGCTTTTCGGCTGGTTGCAGACGCTATATCCGATCTGGTCGCGCTTCGGACCCGAAGAGATGTTCGTATCGGCCCAGACCGGGCTGGCGGAATTGGCGCTATCGGGGTGCAGCCTGACCTCGGACCACCTCTACCTTTTTCCCAACGGCGCGCGACTGGATGACACCATTGCCGCTGCGGCTGACATTGGAATGCGCTTTCATCCGACCCGGGGCGCGATGAGCATCGGGGAAAGTGATGGCGGGCTGCCACCCGACCATCTGGTCGAGCGTGAGGCGGCCATTCTCGATGATTGTATCCGTGTCGTTGACGCCTTTCACGATCCGGCCGAAGGGTCCATGTGCCGGGTTGGGATCGCGCCCTGTTCTCCTTTTTCCGTCAGTCGGGATCTGATGCGGGATGCGGCGCTGCTGGCCCGCGACAAGGGGGTGATGCTGCACACTCATCTGGCGGAAAATGATGAAGATATTGCTTACAGCCTTGAAAAATTTGGCTGCCGCCCCGGGCAATATGCCGAGGATCTGGGCTGGACGGGCGATGACGTCTGGCACGCGCATTGCGTGAAACTTGATGGGCAAGAGATTGATTTGTTTTCAAAAACCGGAACGGGTGTTGCCCATTGCCCCTGTTCCAACTGCCGTCTTGGGTCAGGCATCGCGCCGGTGCGGGCGATGCGGGATGCGGGGGTGAAGGTGGGGCTTGGTGTCGATGGATCGGCCTCGAACGATTCGGGCAATCTGGTCGCCGAGGCACGGCAGGCGATGTTGCTGCAACGGGTATCGCAAGGGGCCGACGCGATGAGCGCGCGAGAGGCGCTGCGGATCGCCACGCGTGGCGGGGCCGAGGTGCTGGGGCGGCCCGATTGCGGGCAGATTGCCGTTGGTAAACGGGCTGATATCGCGGTTTGGGACATGACCGGCGTTGAGGCCGCAGGCAGTTGGGACATGGCCGCGATCTTGCTGGCCGGGCCGATGAAAACCCGTGACCTTTTCGTGGAAGGTCGCAAAATTGTCTCAATGGGAACACTTTTGAGCGTGGATTTACCTGTTCTTATGGAAAAGCAACGCAAGCTTGCCTTGGCCCTTGCGATGTGAGTCTCTGACACTGCGGGGGCAGAACAGGATTGCGACCATGCGTTTACAGATTGTTTCCCTTCTTGCGGCGGCCCTGCTGACGGCGGGCTGCATGGGCGGCACAACCACGCCCTCGGCAACCCGGGCGGTGCCTGTCTCGGCCCCCCTTGGAATGCATGGCAGTGTCGTGACGATGGTGAATCAGCAGCGCGGCACCGCAGGCCTGCCCTCTGTCATCCGGTCGCGCCAGCTGGATCGCGTGGCCATGGGGCACGCGCTGGATCAGGCCAGCAGCGGGTTTTTTGGCCATCGCGGATCGGACGGATCCACCGTTCAGGCGCGGATGCAGATGGCAGGGTACGACGCCTGTCTTTCTGCGGAAAACATCGCCATGGGCCAACCCGATGAAGCTGCTGTCATGACGCAGTGGATGGCTTCGTCGGGGCACCGATCCAACATCCTGCACCCGCGCGCTGAACAGTTCGGCTTTGCGCGGGCGGGCGATCATTGGGTGATGGTGCTGGCGCGGCCATGCTGATCTGACATCAGACGGGCTTCCCCGCGACCCGAACCTCTGCAATCGCGCGATCGTCGCCCATCATGATGGTGGGAAAAATCGCCTCCCAGATCGTGTCGGCGCGCGCGGCGCGTTGCGCGATAGCGGGGGTGGAGGCGAGGTCGAGCACCACCAGATCGGCCTCCATCCCCTTTGCAACCCGGCCCACTTTATCGTCGATCCGCAAGGCCCGGGCAGAGCCTTCGGTGGCCAGCCAGATCAGCTCGCCCGGATGCAGGGCGCGTCCGCGCAACTGGCCAATCTCATAGGCCGCCGCCATGGTGCGCAGCATCGAAAAGCTTGACCCGCCGCCCGTGTCGGTCGCCAGCCCCACACGGATCGGCCCGCCCGCCAGACCCATATCGAAAAGCCCCGAGCCGATGAAGGTGTTCGAGGTCGGACAGTGGATCAGCGCTGCGCCGACGTCCCTAAGCCGGTCAATCTCTCGCGGTTCCAGATGGATCGCGTGGCCATAAAGCCCGCCCGCGCCAAGCAACCCATGCGCCTCGTAGGTGTCCAGATAATCGCGCGCCTGCGGGAACAGCCCTTTGACCCACTCAATCTCGTCGGTCTGTTCGCTGAGATGCGTCTGCATCAGGCAATCGGGAAACTCTGCCCACAGAGCCCCAAGAGCGGTCAGTTGCCCGGGTGTCGAGGTGGGCGAAAACCGTGGCGTGATGATATAGCCCAAACGGTCCACATCATGCCATTTTTCCAGCAGCGCCTTGCTGTCGTCATAGGCGGCCTGCGCGCTGTCGCGCAGTGCCTCGGGCGCGTTGCGGTCCATGCAGGTCTTGCCCGCCAGCGCGCGCAGACCGCGGGCTTGCGCCTCTTCGAAATAGGCATCGACGCTTTCGGGATGAATGGTGCAATAGCTGGCCACCGTGGTGGTGCCATTGGATAGGGTCAGGTCGAAATAGCGCGCGGCAATCTCGGCGGCATAGACGGGATCGGCAAAGCGCATCTCCTCGGGGAAGGTATAGCTGTTCAGCCAGTCGATCAGCCGCTTGCCCCAGGACGCGATCATCGCGGTTTGCGGATAGTGGGCGTGGGCGTCGATAAAGCCGGGCAGGATCAGGCCACGCCCGTGATCGACCAGGTCGGCATCGGGATGGGCGGCGCGCAGATCGTCGGCCTGACCCACGGCGGCGATCATCCCCTCGCGGATCAGAACCGCGCCATGGCTGTCATGCCGGGCGGCCCCGACCCCGGCGACGAAGGGATCGGCGTCAAACCGCAGAAGTTGCCCCAGCAGAAGTGTTTCGCGCATATTCTGTCCTTTCCCCGATCCGTCCACTGTCATATCTGTGGCGGCGCGGCTATGTTATCCGAAAAAGCGTTAAAGACTTTCAAGGCGGGCGCGAATGGCGAAAGACGACATCCAGAAAACGGACCTGACGGAAGACGCCTATGCGTTGGACGCCACGCTGTATGACGATGTTCTGGATGCGATAGAGGCCCAGGACCCGGACCGCATCGCTGCGCTCTTTGAACCGCTGCACCCCGCCGACATCGCCGACCTTCTGGAACAGATGTCGCACTCCGAACGCGAAGCGCTGCTTCTGTTCTGGAGCGAGGGGATCGATGGCGAGGTTCTGTCGGAACTGGATGAGGGCATCCGGGAAGACGTGATCGAGCTGCTGCCCGCCCCGGTTCTGGCAGAAGCCGTCCGGGATATGGAAAGCGACGATGTCGTTGACCTGCTGGAAGATCTTGAAGACGAGGGTCAGCAGGCGGCCATTCTGGACGCGCTGGACGATGCCGATCGCGCTGCCGTCGAAGAGGCGCTCAGCTATCCGGAGTTTTCCGCCGGTCGTCTGATGCAGCGCGAGGTCGTGCGCGTGCCGGAATTCTGGAATGTCGGCGAAACCATCGACTATTTGCGCAACCATACCGGCGAATTGCCCGAACAGTTCTATCACGTGATCCTGGTCGACCCGCGGATGAAACCGGTGGGGAATGTCACGCTTGGGCGGTTGCTGGCCACCAAGCGGCACATTGCCTTGCGCGATATCGTGGAAGAGACCTTCGTTCTGATCCCGGTTAGCCAGCCCGAGGCCGAAGTCGCCTATGCGTTCAACCAGTATCACCTGATTTCCGCCCCCGTGGTGGACGAGGACGGGCGCCTGGTCGGCGTCATTACCATCGACGACGCCATGATCGTGCTGGAAGATGAGGCCGAGGAAGATATCCTGCGCCTGGCCGGTGTCGGGGAAGGCAGCCTGTCTGACCGGGTGTTCGAGACCACCAAGCAGCGCTTTCCCTGGTTGTTCGTCAATCTGGTCACCGCAATTTTCGCCTCGCTGGTCATTTCGCAATTCGAAGACACGATTGCGCAATTCGTGGCGCTGGCGGTGTTGATGCCGATCGTGGCCTCGATGGGGGGCAATGCCGGAACG
>Ga0213841_1000512_pt1 | contig 41500 bp, 44 predicted proteins | sample SWPATP23_FD_160125 | JGI IMG/M metagenome (GOLD analysis project Ga0213841, IMG submission 160125) | Coastal seawater microbial communities from Marineland, Florida, United States - SWPA TP2 #3 | ecosystem: Environmental > Aquatic > Marine > Coastal | place: USA: Florida | collected 2016-08-14 | reverse complement strand
GGGTTTGTGGAGGTGCGGGGCGGTTTCAGCGTCGCTCTACGTAGAGGCCCGTAGAGCGACCTGTCCCTTGGCGCGGTTTGGATTGGGCTTGGCGAGGTTGGCCACCGTAGGCTCGAAGGATGGCGAAGTCGTTGTTCGAGTCCATCCTCCACGGCGTCGCCAAAGGAGTGTCGAAGCTCCAGCCGAGACCACGACCGAGGCGCGCGCCGGGACAGGTCGGGGGTGCCGAGGTATCCCCCACTGGGCCCAAGCGAGGTGGAGGCGGCTACGTGGGGTTCGGCTCGTCGGCACCCGACAAGAGACCCGAGCGGCCGAGACCGAAGGTGCCTGTTGGGTTCGGAGGGCCCGCGCCGAAGCCCACGCCGAACACGTTCAAGCCGAAGAGGTCGAAGCATGCGGGGTTGGGTGCGGTCCTCAAGAGGTTCGAGGCGATGTCAGGCTCGGAGAAACTCGCGTTGGGTGCTCTGGCGGTGGGCGTGTTGTCGGTGGTGAGCAGCAATGATGACGCGGAGCCCGATGCGTTGGAGAGCCTGCGCGCGCGGGTCGAAGCACGACGGCGGTTCGGGCTTCTTCCGGTCGTGCTCAACGACGACGACCCGTGGAGCTGGGTTGATGAGGAGCCGGAGGAGGCCTCGGCCGAACTCGAGGCTCGCGCAACGGTCGTCGAGGCCGAGGTCGTGGCCGCCCGTGACGAGGAGGATGAGGCGCCGCTCGGTCATCCTTGGGACGAGCCTCGGGTGGTGGTCGTCGAGCGAGCCGTGCCGGGGCCGCCGGGGCCTCCTGGGCGAGACGGTCGGGATGGGGCCGACGGCCGAGACGGTCGAGATGCTGGCCGCCGTGATGCCCCTGTCGAGAAGGTCGAGGCGCGGAGCGCCTCGCCGCAGGCACCGACGAGCACGACAGCCGAGATGACCGGGAACGCAGACACGGCGCTACGAGCCCGCGTTGGCAAGGCCGCGAAGCGAGCGGGGATTCCCTACAAGGAGTGGGTGGCGAGGTACGGCCTGGACCCGTCCCCGCCAGGGCGGCGGAAGGATGCCAAGGCCTCTGGGCGTTGATGCGATGCGGCGCGTCGACCTGACGCGGTGGCGGGCACGGCTGGACGAGGGCCGCATCCGTGCGGCCGTACCCGCACAGGCGTTCGGACGGGAACCGGTCCGCTGTCTCCGGGGCCGGAATGTGTCGCGGCCCTTTGGGGCGATGTTGCAGTGACGGCGACGGCTGTGGGGTGGCCGGGAACCGAGACGGTCGACAGAGGGAGTGATCTCCCGATGTGGCTCTGTGCCGTGGGGGGGGCCGGCAGGACTCGCCGTGTCTCTCGACCGCGAGAATGGGTGCAGAGCCATGGTTAGGCCCCGCCTCGTCAAGACTCTGCCCCCAGGGGGCAGGGTCCGCGGGTTGGCTGGACTTAAACCGCGAGGTTTGGTCGGATTGACCCAACAACAACTCGCGCTCGTTAAAAACTTGAGGGCCAGCATCTGGCGGTGCTGACCCTCGGGGGAGTGACTCCGTTTAGGACCGGAGTCGCCCGCACGCCCACGGGTCCCCCGGAGCGCTCTTGAACGTCCTGAACAGGAGGACGCCAGATGAAAAACGTAGCACACCACCGGACCGTCTCCCAAGCCCCTGGCCATCACAGCCACGTGACACGTCGCTGAGGTCGGACTCGAATGGAGGCCGCAGTTTTTTGCGGCCGTACGCGCGCCAAGTTGGCGTCGTGCGGTCGTGTCCATGAGTGCGTGCGCGCTTCAGCGCGCACGCGACTGGAGGAGATCTCCTCCGCACATTCCGTCGTGTCGGGAGGGGTCCAGTGAAGCCCTACGACCCCGACAAGATGCGGCGGCTCGACCCCGGGCTGGCCTCGAAAGTCGAGGAGGCGATGGCGCGAAAGGCGGAAGACAAAGCCCGCGCCGAGAAGGCCGCTGAGGCCCTCTGTGACGTGCCCTCCCCTTCCGAGCCCCCGAGGTCGCCGCTGAGCTTCCACAGCGCGCCTGGAGACGCCCCAGGGCGGCCCGAGTCCCCTTCCGGGCCTCGTCGTCCTGCTGGGGCGGACGAGGGCGGCTGTGAGGCGCCCCAGAGGCCCAGGGGCATCGAGGGGTTCCAGGAGCCCCTCCTGCCCCCGGAGGCGATGGAAATCGACGGTCAGGGGGACCTGTTCGGCGGCGGCGGGTCCGTTGCCCCTGCCCCCGGGGACGCGAGCGAGGAGAGCGAGGTCGACGCACTCGTCTCGAAGCTCCAGGGCTCCCTCGCATTGGAGGGGGTGCCGGACTGCAAGCGTAGCGCCGAGGAGCTGTCTCTGCTGACGTGGCGCGACAAGAGTACGCGGCGCGAAGACGAGGCGTTCGAGCATCCTCCCGAGTTCGACGACGAGCTACGGGCGATGCCCGACAAGAAGCTCGCGGAGGCGTGGGGGTGGCTCACCAAGCGCCGCTACCGGGGGCTGTCGGAGCGGGACCAGGCGGTGCAGCGAGAGGTGTACGCCCGAAGCTTCGGGATGCCTGACCTGTACGGCCTGGGGCGACAGCCGGCTGTGTCGGCGATGCTCGAGGACGTACTGCGTAGCCAGGGGTGCCGGTCGGGCGTGGCGCTGTACATCGCAGCACTGCTGGAGAAGATGATCCAGCAGGGGCGGATGGCCCTGCGGCTGTCGGCCGCGGACGCGCGCGTGCTCAAGGGCTGTGCGGCGTCGAGCTGGTGGGCAGCAGTCGCGCAACTGGAGGGGATGGGCATCTTGGAGCGCGTCCGTACCGCGAAACCGGGGGAGTACGGCTCGGCCCCTGTGCAGCGGTCGACGAACCTGTACGTCCTGGGGCCGTGGTGGTTCGAGGGCAGCACACCGGGCACGACCCCCCTCGCCGAGCTCGGGGGGTTGATGGACAAGTGCACGCGTCAGAAGGACAGCCGAGCTGCCCGGGCGGCCCTGCACAAGACCCGCTGCGCCCGGAAAGCCAGACGTCGGGCGGTGAACGCACGGAATCGGGACCGGAACCGACGGCGCCATCATGCGCTCCCCCCGAAGGTGACGTCGACGCGAGAGGTGGAGCGAGTGACAGAGGTGCTCGCCAGGGAGCACGAGGAGGCCACGAAAGCGGCGGCCCTGCACGAGAGCCGCAAGCGCGCCCAGGCGTTGATGGAGGGGAACCTGGAAGCTGCGAGCGCTGGCCTCGGGGATACGAGCCCTCCCGAGGTGCAGGCGCCGTCGTCCGAGGCGCTGGAGGCTGCGGCCGTGGCACAGGTGCAGGCGGCGAACCGAGGCGAGCCGGCAGGAGACGGGCTGCGCCAAGAGCTGGCTCGGGCAAGGACAGGGATTCGCGTGGCCCGACGAGTCTCGGCTCCATTGGTTAATTGCCGTCCGGTTTCCGAACGGCAATCCCGAAGGGGAAGAAGGGAGGAAGAATTTAATCCTATCGAGACCCCTCCCCTTCCCTCCCTCACCTACTCGAAGCCCCCAACACCCATCCCAAGGACCCCTCGATCGAGCGTTGGTGACAAACCCACGTGCTCGAAGACCTCTCTTGGCGACCGAGCGCCGGCTTTGGACGACAGACGGCCCACGCCAGATGAACTGAAAAAGTACCGGCAGCAGAAACATCGAGGGTACTCGGTTCCCGCTCACATCGATGAGCTCTTCTTCCGAGAGCAGCTCGAAGCCCTTCACGAAGCGATCTGGTCAGGACCCTGAATTTTAGGCGCCAATGTTTTTAGCTACCAAAAAACATTGGTTTTTAGGTTGTCCTCGGCTACGGTCCGCCCGTGGGAACAGTTCACTCCCTTGTCAGTCTCAAGGGCGGGCCAGGCAAGACCACCCTCGCACTTACCCTTGCCTCCGCCTATCAAGAGAAGGGCGAAAGGACCCTTCTCCTCGATGCTGACAAGGGGCAGGAGTCCGCAGCGCAGATAGTCGCACTCGGAGCCGAGAGGGGGCTTGATGGTGTCGAAACGGTCCAGATTCTCGACTCGCGGCTCCTCGCCAAGCAGGCTCGTGCCTTCGCGAAGGACTACGACCGGGTCGTGATCGACACTCCTGGCCGACTGGATGTCGTGGCCCGAGCAGCCATCGCAGCTTCAGACCTCGTCCTGATCCCTGTTGCTCCCGGACCAGCAGGGCAGTTGGCGATGGGGCCAACGATCGATCTGGTTGACGACTGGAACAGTTACTCTGATGGGAGCGTGTGCCGAGCCGTCGTAGTGCTGACTCGAATCGACCGGACGACCCGGGTGGGTCGCAACCATCGGCCCACCGTTGAGGATCTTTTGAAAGATCGAGATGGACCTCCTCTCCTCCTCAAGTCTGAGATCCGAGAGCTTGCCGACCATGTGTCGGCGCAGTCAGAAGGGCAATCCGCGATCGACTACGCACCCCGCGGAGATGCAGCGGAAGAAGTCCGGCGCCTCGTCGCGGAACTGAAGCGTCGTCGCTTGCTCGGAAGGTCGAAGAAATGAGTGGCAGAACGAAGGCCGCGGGCACAAAAAGAGCTGGAGCGAAGCGAAAGACTGCGAAGAAGAAGACGGCGAAGGGCGTCTCAAATGCGGCCCTGCTGAGGAGTGCTACGCAGCGTTCGCGCCCGCCGGAAGAGGATGTTGATGAGATCGCTGACGCTTGGATTGGAAAGCGGAAGGGCCCTGGTCGGCCCCGGTCAAACGCGAAAACGGCGGCTCTACACGTTCGTATCGACGAGACGATCCACCAGCGCAGCAAGATACGAGCGGTGGAGATCGGTCGGCCCCTGAACAGCATCGTGGAAGAGTTGCTGAGCGAGTGGCTGTCGAGGTAGCTTTGTTTTTTGATACCAAAAAACAAAGCCGCAAAGGTAGCGTCTCGCGCTGTCGCCGGTCGTTTCAGAACCGGCCGGCAAGTGGTGCTGCGCTCGTTAGGTGAGCGCGCTCCCTGTGCCGCTTCTTGTTGACGCGCAGCAGGATCGCTCCCGTTACGATTCCGGCGACGCCAAGTGCAGGCGCAGCGTAGGCGATGTTCGGCACTCGGTTGCTGTCGTCAGTAATGGCGAGAGGAAGGCCGATCGCAACGCCGACCAGGATGCTGCCTCCGACGCCGATGGCTGAGACTCCCGCAGCAAAGAGTGGGGTGTCTTGGTGTGGGGGCCAGTGAGGGGCGTGCTCTTCGACAGTTACAGCGACAGGAGGCTCGGCGGGAGGTGTCGGCGGTGGCGGTTCGGAGGGGAGGTCGAACTCGAGTTCGGGCTCTGGTTCCTCGAAGACAGACGGAAGGTGTGTTGCTAGACGGCGGTCTAGTTCGTCAAGCAGCTCTGGCGCTGAGCACGAGCACTCGAAGGTCTCCACGCGTTTCGGCGCGGACACCGTGTCTCTGGAAGCGGAGATCTGGACCTCGTAGTCGGTCGGCCTTTCTTCGGACCTCCCGACACGGATCAGGAGAAGTAGCGGAGAGCCGTCTCCGACCGAGAATCCTTCGTCAGCCAAGACGGCGGCTACCCGTTGGGACACGACCTCCCGTACTTGCTCGTTGTCTTCTTCTCCGAGAACCGAAGTGACGCGGACTGTAACGGAATCGCCTTCTGCCAAGGGGGCAGGGGAGGCTTCGGCAGACGGCTGAGCCGCGTGCAGGATGACGGCGAGTGCGAGTGTCTTCATGGGGCGTCTGCCCCCGCGTAGTCGGACGTGCCGTCGACGTTTGGCCGAGCGTCGCCCTCGAAGTCGAACGGTGGGTCGCCGTTCTGCCACATGGCGATATCGGCGAACTCGGCTTGGCCTGCGGCTGTCAGGCGGAAGTCCGCGCCAGCGACGCTCTGGAACCATCCCGGATCGAGGGAGCCGACGTCCTCGTTCCCATTACCGGCTACCGCCTCATCAAACGCCGAGTTCGATGCGTCGAGTGCTCCACAGTCGATGGAGCTGGCATCGGAGCCGATGAGGATGCTGTTGCGTACGACAACCGAGCCGCCGCTGCACTGGATGGAGTCGGCCCCGTCACCGTCGTTGGCGACGATGCTGGAGTACACGACGTTCAGCTCGCCAGCGGAGCCGATGCCTGTTGTGGAGGCGAACTCGTCGCCGTTTCGGCCGACCATGGAGTTCCGAAGGAACCCGCTAGAGCCGGCAGCGAGTTCGATGCCGCCGCCGTCGTTCTGGACGACCTGGGTGCTGTCCGCGAAGAGTGATGCGCCCGATGAGACGGCGATGCCGACGTCGTCGCTGTCCTCGAGTCGGATGCGATGGAGGAAGGCTGTCGTGCTGTTGCCCGTCACGGTGAGGACAGCGGCTGTGTTCCCGTTGATTGCCCGAACGGCCGAAGAGTTGGAGACGATGGCGATGCTTTTGCCGCCGTCGATGGTGACGGTGTGGAGGCCTGACCCACCCGTGATGACGATGGCGTGTTCAGCCCCGTCGGCCACGGTGTTGATGGCGTTTTGGAGTGCGTTGGCGGAGCTGAGGCTGACTTCGGTGACGGCTTGGGGGTCGAAGCAGGCGCCCGTGGCGAGGTTGCAGGCTGGGCTGCCGATGTCCTGGCACTCTTCGTGGAAGGAGCAGGCGACGCACGTGTTGCTCTCCGCGTCGCACAGAGGCGTCGTGTCGCCGCACGCACTTGCATCCTCGGCGGTGCACTGGACGCAGGCGTCGTCCACACACAGCGGGGTGGCTTCATCCAGTCCTGCGCAGGCCTCGTCGGGCGTCACGTCGACCGACGCGGAGCAAGGAGAGCACGTCTGCTCGATGCAAAAGGGGAGGGCAGGGTCCATGCACTCGGCGTTGTCCATGCACTCGGGCCCCGTTGTGGTCGTGAGGTCGTCGGTCTCGGCGTCAGTCTCCGTCTCGTCCTCGGTGGTCGAGCTCGGCTCGTCCGTCGTCGAGCCGCTGCTAGATTCAGTGGGGTCGGTGGGGTCGACGCAAGCGTCTCCGTTGTCGATACCGCACGGCGAGGAACACTCTGGAGGAGGCGCCTCGGCGACGCAGCCGTTGCTGAACTCGCCAAGGTTTGCCGCCTCGAAGCACTCGTCGAACCCGAGGACGCAGTAGGGGCGCTCCGGATCTTCGCGTGCGCAGTAGGCATCGCCATCGTTGTTTCCGCAGTAGTAGGGCAGGAGGTACGTCTTGTCGGCGCAGCCGACAAGGGCCAGGGCGGGGAGGAGAAGTGTTGCGAGACGGTGCATGGCTAGAACGTTCCTGAGAACACGACGCCAGGGGTTGTAAAGGTCGGGCGGAGGGTGACGCTGGCTTGGTCGCTTCGTTTTTTCTGCCGACGGGCGTCGATGACGAGCATCGTCACTCCCGCGATGAGGACTGCTCCGCCTGCCGCTGCCATTGCGATCCCTGGAGTGCGTCTGGGGTAGGTCTCGTTTGCAGAGCGACGGCTATCCATGTCTAGGGTGACGCTGGTTTCCTTGCGTGTGAGCAGGAAGGCCCCGCCTCCAATGAGGCCGGCTCCGGCGACGCTCACCGCGAGACCGCTCCAGCCGACCGCTGAGAGTGCTCGTTTCCGAGGGGGCTCCTCTCTCGGTGGCGGGTCGTTGCGCGGCGGAGGGGGGTCCTCGCTTGGTGCTGGCTGCTCCAGCAGTGGCACGAGGGTTGGCATCTCTTCGATGATGCGCTCGGCCGCGCCTGGGGCGAACTCGCAGTCCTTGCAGATGAAGGACCGTGTCTCGGGTGCTGTGTCTGCTCTGGAGACTTCGACCTTGATGAGGATGTCCGTCGTGTCGTCATCGCCGACCCAGGAGATCGTCGCCTTGAACGTTGCCGCCTCACCCATGGTGATGAGAGGGATGCGGTAGATCCGAAACTCTTCTCCAAGCCGGGTGGCGATGATGTCTTCCCATAGCGAAGCGTCTTCGGTCTTGCTCTCCTCGGCGATGGCGGACGCGTCGATCTCGAGGCGAGTGTTGGGGAAGAGGGCCTCGGGATCTTGCGCGGGAGCAGTAGCAACGACGCTTGTGGCAAGGAGGTGATGAAGGAGCATGTGAGGGGCCTAGCTAGGGGGAGGGGGGAAGTCGCTTGTTGCAGAACTTCGCGGTGCGATGGTCGCCAGTCTTGGTCGCAAGTTTCACACACGCCTCGTATTTTCCGGCGTTGCGCAGCGCTGCGAGGCGAAGCCTTTGGCGCTCATGCTGGTCGCTCCAGCATGCCGCGTTCTTGGTGGAGCGTAGGACGCCTTTCCAGTCTTGGCGTTTGGTTGCGGCCTGTGCTTGCTTGCTGTGTCCAGAGCAGCGCTCTTTTTGGCTCTCGATGGGAGGGGGCTTCTGAGAGGGTGGCGGATCTTGAAGAGGCTCTGCTGTAGGGGGGACTTGGGGCGCAGACGGGCGCGACTTGGGGGTGGGGCGGGCGGAGGGGGCGGGCACGGAGGGGGGCTCTTTCAGAGGCAGGGTCTCAGCCGTTGCCGTCGGTGTTGGCCCCGGTGGCTCGGGGAAGCGTGGTTCCGGTGACACGAGAGCAGCCTGAGAGGGGGGGCGCGGAGGCGCGGGGGCCAAGCTCGATGAGGGGGCGTCCGTCGACAGTCCCAGCTTCACGAGGGCGAGGAGGAGGAGCGCTCCCGCAGCACTCAGCAGCGCATAGGGGAGGGTGCGTGACGGCGTGATGTCTGCGGGTGGGGCAGGGGGGCTTGGGGGGCGAACGGGGGCGTCGGGTTCGCGAGGTGCTTCGACCAAGGAGGCAGGCGCCTCGAAGACCTCTGTCATCGCCGGGGCGGGCATGGCCATTGAGGCAAGGGCCTGTTCGAGGGTGCGGATGATGAAGGCGAGAGAAGGTCGCTCCGAGCCTTCGAGTTGAACGCACGCATTCACCAGGTCGATGAGCTGCGGTGGCGCCTCGGGGAAGTCGCTCGCCGAGAGAAGCGGTGGGGCGAGCCGATCTCGAGATTGCAGCGCGATGAAGATGTCTCGGTCGCCGTACTCGGGGAACGGTGCGCGAGCGGTGAGCATCTGGAACAAGAGGACGCCGAAGGCGTAGACGTCCATGGCAGCGGTCGCGGGAGCGGAGCGTGCCTGCTCGGGGGACATCGCCTGAGAGCTTCCCGCGACCTCCCCGTGGCGCGTGAGTCGTGCGGGGTGTCCGGCGGGAACTCTTGGGGAGTCCGACCACGCACAATGGCTGAAGTCGATGAGGACGGCTCGTTTGCCATCGTGATCGAGCAGCACGTTGGACGGGGTGAGGTCTCGATGAATGACTCCTGCGCGGTGGGCCTCTCGGAGCGCGAGCGCGACTTGCATCGCGATGTCCGTGACTCGACGCGCTGGGGTGGCGCCTTCGAGAATGAGTTCCCGGACGCTCTCGCCTCGAATCATTTCGAGAGCGAGATAGGGCCAGTCCAGGTCAGGGAGCCGGCCATGCTCGATCATCCTCACGATGTGCGGATGGGGGCCAATGCGTCGCAACGCTTCGGCTTCTTGCTCGAGCAAGACCTCTCTCTCGGGCCGCCCCTTGTAGCGCTCGATGAGAACCTTGAGCGCGACGGTGGTTCCGCTTCGCGTGTCGTAGGCGGAGTAGACGGTCGCACAGCCGCCTTGGCCGAGTCGGGAGTGGAGGGAGAAGGGGCCGACCTGCATCCCCGAGCGTGGCGTCCGTGGTCTCTTGGAGACCTGGCGCGTTGGATTATCCTCGCGTGCGTCGAGGTCGAGGGCTTCGATCTCGTCGGCGAACGCAGCAGCGGTTTGCGGCCGTGCTTCAGGTGCGTAGGCGAGGCATCGGTCGACGAAATCGGCAAGCGGAGCCGGGAGGCTGGGTCGACGCTTGCGGACCGAGAGCGGCTTCGCATCGGGCTTGCATCGACGCTGAAGCGACTCCCGGGCCGAGAGGTCGGAGTAGGCACAGTCGCCGACCAGGGCCTCGTAGAGCGTCATGCCCATCGCGTAGATGTCCCAGGACGCGGACGGCTGACCCCCAAGGGCCTGCTCGGGTGCCATGTAGTGCCGGGTCCCCGGGAGTTCATGGGCGCGGGTCAGGTCGCTTGCCGACGAGTGCAACGAGTCTTCGATCCTTCGTGCGTGTCCGAAGTCGAGGAGCGACACGGTTCCGTCACGTCCGAGCATGACGTTGGACGGCTTGATGTCGCGGTGCAGTACGCCCGCCTGGTGAACCCTGGCGACCACCCTGGCGAGCTTCACGAGGACGGTCGACGCTTGGAGAGGGGGGAGCGGACCTCCGGTGAGCTTGTAGTCGAGTTCCTCGCCGTCGAGAAACGGGAACCTGATGAAGGGGCGATGGTCGAGCTCGGCGAGAGTGCCGAGTTCGAGGGCGGGGATGACTCCGTCGATGTCGCGGAGCGAGCGGCCCAGGTGGAACTCTCGTTCGAGTCGCTTGACCTCGTAGGGCGAGCGCGCGCGCGCTGCCAAGAGGACCTTGAGGGCGACCTCGCGTCCATCACGATCGCGAGCTCGATAGACGCTCGCGCTCCCCCCAACGCCCATGCACGCGATGACTTCGTACCGGCCTTCGAGGACGGTTGTACCCGGTGTGAGTTCCTCTTGGATCATCGGCGACCCTCTTGGATACGAAGGCCCGACTTCTCGACCTGTACGACGTACGAACGACCCTTTTTGAGATGAAGCCGCTTGTGAGACCACGTCTCGCTTGGTGGGAATCGCCATCGGATCTTGACGGATCCCGCGCGAACTTTGAGCGTCTTCTTCGACGAAAGTTCAATGGTTTTTCCTCGGACCTGGACCTCGGCGCGGTTGAACCCGGCGCGGAGCGTCAGGGTGCTCGTGCCGACGGCAGACTGGTTGTTCGGCTTATCCTCTCGCGGGGCCTCGGGCTCGGGATCGTCGATGGGGTCGACCGCTGGAGCTGCCTGCTCTGGAGAGGGCGCAGGTGCGGGGGCGGGCGCAGGCACGGGCGCAGGCTTGGGCTCGGGCTCGGGCCTCTCTTTTGGAGTGGAAGGAATCTCCAGGGGAGCAGGGGATGGTGGGTCCGGTTCTGCTACCCGATCGATGGCCCTCGCGGACGACGTTGGCGTTTCGGAGGCCGTTGCTGTCGACGGGGTGTTCTCGGTGGTGTCATCGATGATGAAGAACGCGGAGAGGACAGCGAGGCCCACAGTCCCGATGATGCCAGCCAGGAGGAGAGGCCAACGCCGAGTGGCCCGCGGAGCAAGCATCTCTTCCTCCGCGTTGGCCGGTGTTGTCGGCACCTCCGGTGGCGTCGGGAGCATCTGCGTAGCCGCGCGAAGGGAAGGGGGCTCATCGAGCGCCGCCATGAGGGGGACCGTGTAGCCGCGCTCGTCCCTGGGATCGACGTTCGTGGGAGGGAGGAGGAACTCTGTCGCTGGGATCGGCGTCGGGTCGTTGGTGGGAGGAGGCTCGATGGTTCGTGGGGGGCGTTCGTCGTCGTCCTCATCGCGGGACAGCGCCAGCGGTAGACCAGGGTCTGTTGCGGGGCGTCGCGGCGCTACGGTTGGAAGCTCGGATGCGGGATCGGGTGGCGACTCCGGTTTGGGCAGGATTTCTGCTGCATCGAACCGAGGGAGGCCGAGCGGGCTGTTGACCGCCTTCGCGGCAGCCATGGTCTTGAACAGCTCGCTGGGGACCTCGAAGCCCTCGTCCACGATCGTCGAGCCGGAGCGTCTCGCGAGGAACTCGAAGTGACGAGCAAATAGGGTTCGTAGTGCGGTGTTCCGAGGCTTGGAGTGTTCCTCGAGGAGCGTGAGCGCGTCGGCGAGCCTGATGCGTTCCTCGGGGTCGGGGTGGAGCCCCATTTCGATCAGAGTTCGGAGGAACGGCGGAACGTCTGCGCGCGTGAGCGGCGGGACGTTGCCCTGCATGACCTCGGCCCAGAGCTGTCGCTCGCTGAATCCGGTCCGAAAGGCACGGCCCTCGAGCATCTCCCAGAGGATCGCGTGGAGCCCGAACACGTCCGAGGCCGCGGATGGGTCTCCCGCGGCATGCTCGGGTGCCAAGTAGTTCAGCGTCCCTTTGACGATGCTCGCGCTGCTCGCCCCCTTCTGAAGGGTGTCCTCGCTACGGACGACGCCAAAGTCGATGAGGTACACGTCGCCCGACCTGTCGATCATGACGTTCTTGGCGGCCATGTCGCGGTGCAAGACGTTCATTGGACGGCCGGCGTAGGTGAACGTGTGGGCGTAGTGCAGCGCGAGCGCGACCTCTCGGAAGATGTGGGCGGCGAGTTCGAAGTCGAGCTGTCTCTTCTTGCTCGTGAGCGTGTCGAGGAATTCTTTGAGGCTGACTCCGGTGACCAGCTCCATGACCACGTAGGGGAGCCCTTCATGCACGCCCCACGTGTCGATCTTCGGGATCCGGCTGCACCGGAACTTCGACATCGTCTCGGCCTCATTGAAGAAGCCCTGGAGGATGTCCTCGTCGTGGACGACGGCGAGCCGCGGAAACTTGATCGCGACGTTGATGGCCTCGCCGTTCTCCAAGGTCTTTTGGGCCTTGAAGACCATGCCCATGCCCCCGCTGTTGAGCTGTGGGCCGATCTTGTAGGGGCCAATCACAGCACCCGTGGTTACATCTCTCGTCATGGCATCCGGCCGTGGGTGAGGTTCTCTTGCACGTGCCCGATCGTCAAAGCAGGATGCGTGCCACATCGGCGCGCAGTAGGGTGAGGGCGTGGCGTTGAAACCGCAGCCCTCGGGAGCCCTGCGTGTGCCTGCTGTGACGCGGCACCATGAGAGCCCTTTCGATCGCGTCGAGACGCTTGCAACAGGTGTCCGCCTTCTCGTCGAGGAGGGCCCTGATGCGGGGGTGGAGTTCGTCTTGGATGGATTGGTCGTGTCGGGCGGTCGCGGGGCCGGGCAGGATGTCCGGCTCTCCGACTCCCTGGTCAGCGAGGTTCACTTCGAGCTGAGGCTGTCTGAGCAGGGTCTTGCGCTCCGTGACCTCGGTTCGCGTAATGGCACCTGGGTTGGGCGTGCGCGGCTTCTGGGCGCGGTCGAGCTTCGAGAAGGGGCCTCGTTTTTCGTTGGCGGGAGCCGGATTCGAGTGACGGCGATCGAGCAGGGGAAGGTCTCGGTCTCGAAGGATGACTCGCTGTGCGGGATGTACGGCCGAAGCGTCGAGATGCGCAGGCTGTTCGCCCTGTTGCGAAAGCTGGCGCCGACAACACTCGAAGTGCTGATCGAGGGCGAGACCGGCGTGGGTAAAGAGGGGGTCGCGCGTGCGCTCCATGAACTCTCGGGGCGGAAGGGGCAATTCCTGCCGCTGAACTGCGGAGCTGTGCCGCGAGAGCTCGCAGAGGGGCTTCTGTTCGGTCACAAGAAGGGGGCCTTCACAGGGGCAACCGAGTCTGCGGGGGCGTTCGAGTCGGCCGATGGGGGGACCTTGTTCTTGGATGAGATCGGGGAGTTACCCCTCGACTTGCAGCCCAAGCTCCTCCGCGTCATCGACCAGCAAGAAGTCGCTCGCATCGGCGAGCATGGGGCTCGCAAGGTCGATGTTCGCGTCGTTTGTGCGACGCATCGAAACCTCGGAGGGATGGTCGCGGAAGGCGCGTTCCGTGAAGACCTCTTCTACCGAGTCGCGACGATGCGCATCGAGGTCCCATCGCTTCGAGAGCGGCGAGAGGACATTCCGGGTCTGGCGAGGCTGTTCCTACGCGCTCACGCCGAAGAGAAGGGTTGGGCGCCGAAGCTGTCCGATGATGCTGCCGCCGAGCTGGGACGAGCGGACTGGAAGGGGAATATTCGACAGCTCAAGGCTGTGGTTCGGTGTGCTGCAAACCTCGTCGAGGGCGACGAGATCACGGCGGCTGCGGTGCGTCGCTTGGGGGGTGGCTGGACACGGAGCGAGCGGCACGAGGAGGTGCGCGGCATGCTTCCGCTCCGCGTTGCCACGGACGACTTTCAGCGCGAGTATTGCCAGCACCTTCTGCGACAGGCCGAAGGGGACGTCGACAAGGCGGCTGGAATCGCCGACTACTCGAAGCGCGGGTTTGTCGAGCTGCTCAAGAGGCTTGGGGTCGACACGTAGCGGGAGGAAGGCGAGTTCCGCGGGAGGAAGGCGAGTTCCGCGGGAGGAAGGCGAGTTCCGCGGGAGGAAGGCGAGTTCCGCGGGAGGAAGGCGAGTTCCGCGGGAGGAAGGCGAGTTCCGCGGGAGGAAGGCGAGGTCCGGGGGAGGAAGGCGAGTTCCGCGGGAGGAAGGCGAGTTCCGCGGGAGGAAGGCGAGTTCCGCGGGAGGAAGGCGAGTTCCGCGGGAGGAAGGCGAGTTCCGCGGGAGGAAGGACTCGAAGCGGTAAGTCCCCGAAATCTGGTTCACCCGCTGATGGCGGAGGTGGTGCAGAGAGCGGCGGTGTGCTTCGAGGTGCTGACCTGTCGGAGATGAGGGCCGCTTCATGAGTCGTCGACAGCGGATGTGGATGCAGCCAATGCCGGCTCCGACTGTGGCGGAGTGGCGAACCGAGTGGAGGCCTTCACGCCGAGAGCGTGCCCGTCGTCGACGGTGGTTCGTGGCGTCCGTGATCGCAGCCTTCGTTGGCGGTGCCGTGTTGGGGAGCCTGACGGCGGTCTTGCTCGTTCAGCGCGTGTCCGCCGAGGAGGCGTCTGGCTGATGGGCAAGGATGGCCGGGTCTTGAGACGAGTGCTGCGGCGAGCAGCGGACGTGCGCGTGAGGCTGCAACGCGAACTAGAGGGGGTGCTGGTACTCGTTGCTTTCTCGCTTCCTTCCTTCAGCCGAGGGGGCTTGAGAAAACGATCGGGAAAGGGGTCGTTGCCTTCGGAATCCATGGCGCAGTGGTGGCAGGAGTTCGATTTGGCCGTGCGTCGCCGCGATTGGGGGCGTGCACGGCCGTTGGCCGAACAGCTCGCGGCGGAGTGGCAGGCGATCCGAGGATTCTTGATGGCCTTTGTTGGTCCCGATGCAGATGAGGCGATACGAGAGCTGGACGTGCTAAGCGCTGAGCTGCGAGACGCTGTGGGGGCGAGCCCGGTTCGCGCTGCGAATGTCGAGGCTTTGGTGCTTCGGCTGAAACGGTGGCTCTCATGATGGGACGTGCCAGCGAAGGGGCGGTTCTGGCATCATGCGTCCCCGTGGTCCTGTTGCGCGTCGAGGAGCGAGCATGAAGACGGCGGTGAACCCTCCGCGGACTCCCGTGACGAAGGGGAGCAATGGCGTCGCCTTGGCGACGATGCCCAACGTCTGCAAGATGCCGGGCCTGTTGCGCGTCGAGGAGCGAGCATGAAGACGGCGGTGAACCCTCCGCGGACTCCCGTGACGAAGGGGAGCAATGGCGTCGCCTTGGCGACGATGCCCAACGTCTGCAAGATGCCGGGGCCGCCGGCCCCGTTCGTTCCCACGCCCTTGCCCAACGTTGGGAAGACCTCCGACAGCCTCAAGGGGGGTACGAAGAAGGTCAAGATCGAGGGGAAGCCCGTCGCGATCAAAGGTTGCTCGTTCAAGAGTAAGGGGGACATGGCGTCCAAGGGGACCGGTGGCGGGCTGGTGTCCGCCTCGACCCACGGGACCACCAAGTTCGTGGCGCCGGGCTCGATGGACGTGAAGGCCGAGGGGAAGAACATCCATCTCCTCGGCGACGCGACGACGAACAACAACAGCAATCCTGCGAACGCGGCCACGATCAAGGAGCTTCAGGGGGCTCAAGGGCCTGCGATCGAGGACGCGCTGAAGAAGATCGCCAAGGAGTGCAACGACAAGGTCAACCAGAAGGCGAACGCCGACGCTGGAAGACCGGCGGGGCACAAGCCCAGCGGTAAGGAGTGCACCGCGCTCGGGACGAAGAAGCACAAGTGCTGCGAGGACTCGATCAAGCAGGCCAACAACCCGCAGGTGAAGTCCGAGGTGCCATACGGCAAGCGTGGCGGACTGCTCTCGGACAAGCAGCAGTCGGCGGCCTTCTCTCGCGCGAACCAGGCCTACAACAGCGAGAAGGCTCTTCAGATGGCCAACGGGGTCACGGGATCGGCCCTCACTGCGGCATTGAAAGGCGTCTGGGCTGCGGCGTTCTTCGGCGGAGGCCCGGGAGCTCCAGCGCTGAAAGCAGACGTCGTCGTGTTGACGCCGCCCGCGACGAAGCCGCTCAAGAAGAACATCGACCAGGTGTTCGACTTCAAGTTCAACTGCGGAAAGAAGGGCAAGATGAAAGAATCGCAAAGAGAGAAGTACGAGGAACTCCTTGAGAAGGACCCGACGATTATCCATGCCAGTTGGTAGGCCAACATGAAGATCGAGATTCCAGGAGAATACGGTGGCCCGCGCCTGCGAGATGGGCTTGTCGTGGTGCTGTTCAAGCGTGGGGCGCCAGTGGCGTGGGCGCCACAGGTGTTGGCGGCGTTCGAGTTCTGGCTGAAAGCAACGCCAGACCTTGCCAAAGCCTTTGCATGTGTTGGTGCGAACTCCAGCGAAGATAAACCTGTGAATGCGCGGACGCTCGGACGTTGCCGGGCGATGCTTGACGCTAAGAAGGTCAAGGCGCGAAAACTGACCTCGTTCAATGTCCACGGCCCCCAAGAAATCAACCCCGAGTTCTACTTCAAAGCGTTCTTGAACACGAAGCCGAAGCGGGTCAACTACCTGACGATGCGCTTTCCTTCGGAATGGGCGGAGGATGGAGGAGACGCGCTCGCCGAGTTCATCTTGGATCTCGCTGACAGCGTCTCGTTCGACTCTGGTTACGCAGGCGCAGCGCTGCATTGGTCTGTCGATGCTGAGATGATCGGTGTCAGGAAGGATGTCCCGGGGCTGGCTTTTCGGCACCCCGGTTTCGATCTGCAAAGCTTTGGCATGGCCGTCTACAGCCTGGGCGACGACATCTGGGGGGCGCAGTGGATGACGTTGCTTGGCCCGAAGGTGCTTCAGCGGGTCGGGGGCAAGCATGCGGTCATCGGCGCGGTGCCCGACTTCAGTGTGCAGGAGACGTCCAACGGCGTTGTGATCCGCTCACCTCTGCCGCCCCGAGGTGGCGACACGAATCGAGGGGACGGCGTCGAGGAGCTGCGGGCACTGGCGGAGTTCCTCGAGCCTGTCACCACTTCGACCGATGAAAGTCAGTTTTTCTGGGACCGCAGCGATGCGGAGCGCTGGTATCGGCGGTTTCTCGACTAGCGAGTCGGTCGCTGATGTGGGCTCTCGAAAACCGGACGCCGTACAAGGCAGAGCGAACCTGGCTGCAAGACGTCGACGGCGGGAAGCGCTGGGTCGTCGTGGTCAAGGGGACGTTCGACATCCTGCCGAACGGAGAGACTCGCGTTGCAGAGGACCAGGCCGACCCGCTCCTTGCTCCCGAGTACCTAGGAGAGGATGGGGCATCGAGCCTGCGCTACGAGTCGGATCTTATCCCGCCTAAACCTGGGACTGACGTCTACGTCAACGGGAACGCCCATGCTCCCGGCGGCGTGCCCACTACGCGGGTAACGGTAGGGCTGCGGATCGGAGGGCGCCCGGTCAAAGTGCTCGACGTCGTTGGTGATCGAACGTTCGAGAGTGACCTGGGGCGAGCCGTGCCGTCTTCTCCGAAGCCTTTCGTGACGAAGCCCTTGGTCTACGAGCGAGCCTATGGCGGCTACGACGACGCCGACCCGTCGCCAGCGAAGCAGGCCCTTCATGCGAGTAACCCTGTGGGGTGTGGGGTCGCGCGCACGGTTGGCCGGCTTCTAGGGCGGCCCGCTCCAAATATTCGTCGGGCTGGGCGCGGAGAGCGAGAAACGGTTGGGTTCGGCGCGGTCGCGAGCTACTGGGCGCCGCGAATGGCCTACGGCGGAACGTATGACGCGAAGTGGGTGACCGAGCGCAAGCCGTTGTTGCCCGAGGACTTCGACCCTCGCTTTCACATGTGCGCCCCGGAGGACCAGCAGTTTATCCCGCATCTTCGCGGTGGAGAGCGGATCGAGGTCGCGAACATGATGTCCACGGGCGGGCTGTCGTTCGAGATCCCGAAGCGGTTCATCGGCATGAGCACCTCGTTCTCGACGCGAAGCGAGCCGGTTCGGCACCGCGCCGTCTTGCATACCGTCGTTGTCGAGCCGGACGTTCCTCGGGTCATCGTGGTGTGGCACGGGAGTCTTCGGTGCCAACGAGACGCTGACTTCCTCGACGAGACGACGATCACCGAGAAGGAGTACACGCGGTTGTGAGCGTGGTTGTGGCCGGGGTGGGAATGAGGACGCCTGTCGGATTGCACGCCGACGCGACCGCTGCAGCTGTTCGCGCGGGCATATCCCGGCTGGGGATGCATCCGTCCTGGTTGGACAAGACAGGGGAACCGATGAAGGTGGCGATGGATGGGGCATTGGACCCTTCGATGCCTTTGCCAGAGCGCTGGAGGGCGTTGGCGGGAAGCGCTCTGACCGAGGCACTGGAGGTGGTGTCCCCTTCGACGAAGATGGGGTTGTTCGTCGCCGTTGCCGAGTTAGGGCCCGGGTGGGAGCCTGATGTCGGCTGGGATGCTCTGGCCGCCATCGTTCGGGAGGGTACTGTGCCGTTCTCTGAGGTTCGGGTGTTTCCGAAGGGGAATGCGGCGGGGTATTCGGCGCTCGAGGACGCTTGCTCGGTGTTGCGTGCGCGGCAGCTCGAGGTTGTCGTGCTGCTTGGTGCTGACAGCTACATCGATGCGTTGCGATTGGAAGGGCTCGACGCGCAACGCCAGTTGCAGAACCAGGCGAACCGCATTGGGTTTGTCCCGGGCGAGGGGGCCGCTGCCTGCGTGCTCTGTTTGCCTTCAACGGCCCGCTCTTTGGGCCTGCAACCCCTCGTCAGCATGTTGGGCGTTGGTACCGCGATGGAACGCGCGCTGATCAAGTCTGACGACGTCTGCGTGGGTGAGGGGCTGGCCGAGGCGATCCGCATCGCGACCGCGGGGATGCGACTGCCCGAGCAGAAGATCGGCCGCGTGCTGTGCGATATCAACGGGGAGAGCTATCGGAGCGAAGAGTTCATGTACGTCCCCTTGAGAGTTCAGGCGCCGTTTGTCGACGCCAATCGGTATGAGGCCCCAGCCGACGCGGTGGGCGATGTCGGGGCCGCCTCGTGTCCGTTCCATATCGGCCTCCTCGCGGCAGGCGTGCGCCGTCGAGCTCCACAGTCCGGCTACGCGCTGACGTGGGGGAGCTCGGAGCGAGGCCTTCGGGGTGCTGCGGCTTGGGAGGTGGTGGGCGGACGATGAGTTCGGTGATCGCCTATCGCTTGCCGTTCTCCTTCTCGGTGCCCCCTGCAGGCTTGTTGGGTCGAGGTGGGGACTTCTCGCTCGCTGTTGCCTTCGATGCGGACCCGGGAGAGAGCGCCATGGAGGTCGTATCAGGGGTAGTGACGACGTGGTTCTTGCTCGGCACGACGGGGGCGCTGGCGGGGGCGCGGGTGCCATCAAATGCCCAGGGGATTCGAGATTTGCAGCCCCTCGTAGCCCCGAGCGGGTTGCAGTGGAGCGTCTCAGGGGTAGCGATCGACGATCGCTCTCCCCATGTGCTCGCAAGCTTGATGCTGGTAGCGAACGAGCAGATGGATGAAGCGAAGATCCTGTCCGTTCGCTTGTTTCCGTCGGGAAAACCATCCGCCAGTGCACCAGTGGTCCTCGCGGAGGGGGCATGGGATGTCTACCCTCCACCCGCGCCGGTCGAGTTCGCCTGCCATCTTGCCGACGAGCCGATGGAGGAGATTGCGGTACAGATCCAGTTCAGCCAGACGCTCTCTGAGGCGCAGTTCGAGCAGATTCGCAATGAGCTGCTCGTATGGGCTGCCGCTGTATCTGGTGGCGGGTACGGCATCGCTCCGTCGAGCCCAGCCGAGTGCGGTTGCGTTGTGGACGACGAGATCGAGTGCGTGGTCGACGAGGCCGTCTTGTCGCTCTCGCAGTTCAGGGCGCATCCAGGCGCGATCGATGGGCTGGTCTCGGTGTGCGCGCGTATCGACGCGATGCTCGCCCCGATCGCGAGCGTGGCTGTTGATTGAGCGAAGAAGGCCCGCATTGGCCCGCGACGTTCGGTCACGCTTACGCGCTAAAGCGTGATCGAATCTCGGGCGGGCTTGTCGTCGTCGAGCTCGACGACGCTCACGGCCACCAGGGGTCGGCGGTCCAGGTGGCGAAGGCTACACGGTGAATGCGGTCCCAGCGGGCGACCGCATCGAGGGCGTCGAAGCGGCCGAGCTGGTTGCTGTGCTCGGCGTCCAGTTCTTCGAGGCCGGCCTTGTTCCACACGCTGAGGATGAAGCGGGTGCAGTTCAGCTCCGCGTCGGTGCGGAGGTTCTCGACGCTCCAGTGGTAGAGCGTTTCGGCATCCCATGGCTCGAGACCGTCAGCGCGTTCGAGCGCGTGAAAGGATCGGGCGAGCAGGGCGATGGCCGCATGGTTGTTGCCCTCGCGCATTTGGCCTCGGGCACGGATCGCGAACTCCTTGGCTTGGGCAACATCGAGCATCGGCTCAAGTGTACGGCGGTCGTGGACGCTCGCATTTCGGAGCGGCGTCGGTTTTCGCTTTTAAAGGGTCGGAACCACATCGGTGCAAAAAGGTGCAAGAGCGCTTCCGGCGCTTGCACCTTCCTAGCCCGGCTCGTCGTGGTCGCAGAAAACCAGTCTCGGTTCGCTCATGCACCCAGGGAGGCAAGCATCGGGCACTTGTCGCCAGGTCCTTCACCTGGGCAGGCGTCCGCAAGCTCGACCAGGACGGCGCGCATCGCTTGGAGGTCGCGGATCTTCGCGTCGATTTCCGACAGCTTTTCCTTTGCACGCCTGGCTACGTTGGCGCAGGTACGCGGGTTTTCGGATGCCCGTAGCCGCAGCAGCTTCTTGACCTCGGCCAGCGAGAACCCGAGCTGCTGCGCCCGCTTGATGAAGCGGATTCGCTGCTCCGCGTCCGGGCCATAGCGCCGCCAGCCCCGTGGAGGCTTGGCGGGTTGCCGAAGCAGTCCGATGCTCTCGTAGTAGCGGATCGTCTCGGCGTTGACGCCGGCCGCTCGCGCGATGTCGCCTATGGTCAGCGTGCCTTCTGAACTCACAGAACCGTAGCTTGCTACGGAAAACTGGAGATTTCACTTGAAACCTGGAGCGCCCTACGGACCCATACTTGAGACGATTGAGCCTGCGGGCACAACGAGGATGTGGAGGAATGCCGATGAGCGAGACGACACCGGGGTGCCCGGGATGTGGTGAGCGAGGGCGGGCTGTCGCAGCTACGACAATCGAGAGCCTCGTGCGCGACGACGACAAGCGGACGTTCTCTGGTGCCTCAGCCCAGTTCTGTCGAACACCAGGCTGCGAGGTCGTTTACTTCGACGAGCGAGGCGGGGTGGTGTCGAAATCAGGTGTTCGTGTTCCCGTATTCCAGAAGGAGACGGACGCACAGCGGATGGTTTGCTACTGCTTCAAGCATGCCGTTTCGGACGTGCTCGCAGCGGCCCGGCCCGACGGTTCGAACGCGGTCGTGGACGAGATCACGAAAGCATGTCGCCAGGGGCTCGACCGTTGCGATGAGAACAACCCGCAGGGGCGGTGTTGCCTTGGGAACGTCCGCGGGCTGATGCGCACGGAAGGTGATGTCCCAAGCTGCGGAGGTTGCCGGTGAAGACATCGATGAAGACCCGAGGCGCGCTCGTAGGCAGCTCGGTCCTGCTCGCCGCGCTGTCGTCCGCGTGTTGCTGGTTGCCCCTGCTAGCCGTGACTCTCGGCTTCTCCGCCGTTGGGGTCGGGAGCATATTCGAGGCGTACCGATGGCCGTTGGTGGCCCTGGCGGTCGCGCTCATCGTCGTCGGCGCTGTCTTCCAACGGCGCCAGCGACGAGCGTGTGCGCAGGACGGCTGTCCGCCTCCGCGACGAAACAGATTCCTCACCCCCCTCTTGGGAGGGGTGTTCGTTGTGCTTTTTGCCGTGATTCCAGAGGGACTCGCCTGGATAACACCCAACGCGGCCACACGCCGAGCCGATGCGAGTTCTACGTTGACGCGCGCCTACTCTGTCACGGGAATGACCTGCGAAGGCTGCACGAGCCTGCTCGACAGCTCCTTGGAAGATCAGCCTGAGATTGAGAACGCAACAGTCACCTATTCGGAGGCCAGGGTTCAGGTCGAGTTCGTCGCGGGCACCACAACCACCGAAGCTGATCGGGTGATGGATCGCGTGAGCGCAGACTGGGAGGGCAAGTACGCGTTCTCGGAGGCGGCTAGCGTCTCGTAGACCCCGCTACTAGCCAGCCGCGAGGTAGCGGAAGACGGTCCGAACGCTGACATCCATCGCGTTCGCAATCTCATCGGCGGTCAGCCCCTTCTCCCGCAGCTCGTGTGCCCGGTCTGGCGCCGCCTTGGTCGTGCCCTTCTTCCGTCCACGATAGGCCCCGCGTTTCTTCGCGACACGGATGCCGGCGGCCTGGCGCTCGCGTCTGTACTCGAGTTCGATCTCGGCGACGCCGAACAGGACGCTGGCCACCATGCGCCCCACAGCGCCGCGGAGGTCGATCATCTGGGTGACCGAGACGACGCGCACGCCCCGGTCGCACCAGTCGGCGAGCACGCTCAGCCCCTCGAACTGGCGCCGAGAGATCCGGTCGAGCTTCCAGACGACGACGGTCTTGAGTTCTCCGGCAAAGATGGCCTCTTGCATCCGGTTGAACGCGGGACGGTCGAGCGAGGTCCCGCTCTCCTTGTCCTCGAACCACTCGACGCTGGCCGCCTTGATGTCGTTGCCGCGAAGCCAGCGCTTGATCTCGGCGCGCTGACTGTCGTTCTTCTGCCCGAGGGACGAGACGCGGCAGTAGCAGGCGGTGCTCTTCTTGGGGGACTTCGCGCGCGCCATGCGTCAGTTAGGGTACGCTCTTTTTGGCAGCTGCAACGAGTGAAGCAGGGGCCATCCACGTGCCCGATTTCGGCTCCTCATGAGAGGACACCCTATTTGGCATACCCGATGGCATGGCACCCCCTCTTTTCACACGTCGACAGCTGGCCCAGCACGCCACGCTTTCGGAGTCCGACCTCGAACTCGTACGGCGTTGCCGCATGGCTCACACTCGATGCGGGCTCGCCTATCAGCTCGGGTTCACCAAGATGCACGGTCGGCTTCCGAGGCACGACCCGCTGGAGACCATCCCCGAACTGGTCGTCTTCTTGAGCTTGCAGTGCAGGGAGGATCCATCTCTTCTTGCCCGGTACGAGAAGAACCGCCGCACGATCTTCGAGCATCGAGACCTCGTTCGGGAGCACCTCGGCCTTCGCCGCATGGGGGAGGTCGAGCAGGCGGAGCTGGAGGCGTTCGTCTTCGACATGGCTCGTCGCCTGGAACACGCCGGAGGGCTCCAGCTCAAGGCCTGGGAGTTCCTTCGCGAGCAGAAGATCATTCTGCCCGCCGAGTCAGCGATCACTCGCATCGTGGGGGAGCAGCGAGCCCGAGCTCGGCAGGGGGTGTTCGAGGCCGTTGCGGAGACTATCCCGCCCATCCTTGCCGAGCGCATGGATCGGCTGCTCATCGTGGACACCGAAACCTCGACCTCTGGCTTGCAGAGGATCAAAGAGACCCCCGGGACGCCATCCGCAAACGCCTTGCTCTCGTTGCTCGGGAAGATCGAGCTGATCGAGTCGACAGGAGCGCTCGAGGTCGACATCTCCTGGCTGAGCAGGAACTATCAGCGGTCGATGTTCCACTATGCCCGAACGGGGACGGTGGACCTCCTGCGCCGGCTGTCGCAGTCACGTCGACGAGCGACGCTGCTCTGCTTCCTTTGGCAGGCGTACGGCGATGCGGTCGACCAGGTCATCGACATGTTCGACAAGATGATGACTCGCGCTCTCGCCCAGGCACAGAAGCGACTGGACGAGCGCCTTCTGCAACAGCGCAAGCTGATCAGCAAGTCGATGTCGGCGCTCCGAAAGGTCGGATCGGTCCTTCTCGATGACTCCGTCCCCGACACCGACGTCCGCGACAGGCTCTTTGAGAAGGTCTCTCGGGAGGACCTCGCCGGCTACGTCGACGAGGTCCAGGAGTGGGTCTCGGGTCGCAATAGCGACCCTTTCCTCGGCTTCATCAAGAGCTACGGGCACCTGCGAAAGTTCTCTCCGGTCCTCCTGGAGACGATCGAGTTCGAGAGTTCTGGGGCGTCCTCGAGTGCATGCCTTGATGGCATCAAGACTCTCATTGCCATCAACCGCACGAGGAAGCGAAAGCTCCCCTCCGATGTTCCCCTCGACTTCGTTCCTCGGCGTCTTCTTCGGTTCGTGGCCCCCGAGGAAGGGGTCGTGGACCGCCGAGCATGGGAATGTGCCCTCCTTCTTTCTCTGCGAGACGAGATCCGCTCCGGGAACGTGGCGGTCGTTCGCAGCAAGCGATTCGGTCGCCTCGACGACTTCTTCATGCCCTTCGAGCGTTGGGAGGAGCGGCGCTCCCGGTTCTTTGCTCGGGCGGGACTTCCGGAGAACCCCGCCGACGTCGAAGAACACCTTCGCAGACGCCTGAACGATGCGTTTGACGGCTTCCTGGAGGGCGCGCCCGACAACGAGTTCGCCAAGGTCGACGAGAGCGGCTGGAAGCTCGCCAGTGAGCCCGCGGAGCAGCCAGACACGGAGCAGCTCGCGCGGCTAAAGATATGGCTCGGTCGCCGAGCCAGGACGATCAGCCTCCCCAACCTCCTCATCGAGGTCGACAACGAGCTCAACTTCACGCACCACTTCTTTCCCCCAGGGCAGAGAGGCAAGCTCACGCAGGACGATATCTGCGTGACGCTGGTCGCCTTGCTCGCGCACGGCTGCAACCTCGGGCCGCACAAGATGAGCGAGCTAACGAGCGGCGTCACGTACAAGCAGCTCAAGCGCGTCGGAGACTGGAGGTTCACGCAGGACTCGCAGAGGGCTGCGCTCGCATTGCTGGCCCAGAGCATTTCGGCCCTCGACACCGCCGAGTACTGGGGAGACGGGAAGACATCCGCCAGCGATGGGCAGCGGTTCGCCCTCCCGCGGAAGGTGCTGCAGCAGACCTACAGCACGAAGTTCAGCGACTTCGCCCTCGAGTTCTATACCTTCGTCGTCGACAACTACGCGCCTCTCTACAGCACCCCGATCGAGTGCTCGGACCGTGACGCCGCGTTCGTCCTCGACGGCCTGCTCTACAACGAGAGCGAGCTCGACCTGGAGGAGCACTACACCGACACCCACGGGTACACGGAGCTGAACTTCGCCGCGTTCGCCATGCTTGGCCGGCGGTTCTGTCCGAGGATCAAGGGGCTGCAACGCCAGCGGATCTACCGGCTCGACCGAGACCGGGAGTATGGAGCCCTCGAACCGATGGTTGGCCACGCGAACCGGACGATCGACATCAAGGTGATCGTCGACGAGTGGGACCGCCTCGGCCAGCTGTTCGCCTCGCTCGAGGAGGGGCATGCGACGGCGTCGGTCGTCCTGAAGCGCCTCGCCGGGTACAGCGGGAAGAACCGGATCTACCGCGCGAGCCGGGAACTCGGGCGCATCTTCAAGACGGAGTTCATCCTCAGCTACCTCTCCAAACCGGAGCTGAGGAGCAGAGTCCGCAAAGGGCTGCTCAAGGTCGAGCAGCTTCACTCCTTGTCTCGGGACGTCTTCTATGGACGCCGAGGCCGGATCAAGCCTCGGGAGCTGTGGGAGCAGATGAACAGCTGCAGCTGCCTGACGCTCATCGTCGCCTGCATCATCTACTGGCAGGCCCGCGAGATGTCGCGGGCGATCCGGCAAGGCGACCCAGAGGGCGACGGCATCGACCTCTCGATGCTCAAGCACATCAGCCCGATCGAGTGGAGCAACGTCATCCTCTACGGCACCTACAAGCTCAACCGCAGTCGTATTCGTCGCCCCCACATCGAGCCTCCAGGGTCCGTGCAGCTCACCCTCTGAGCGACGGGCTGAGGGCGCCGCGCCGGTGCCGCTCTTGCACCTTTTTGCACCGATGTGGCTCCGACCCTTTTAACCGTGATCGCGGGATGCGATCATGGCCGTCATGACGCAGCTCGCGATCGACTTCTCCGCGCCCGTGCGTCCTCAAGGTTCCTCGACGAGGGGGCAGGCCGTGCCCGCCGACCCATCCTCTATAAAGGACGGGGGCCGAGAGCTGCCGCCCGAGGTCTATACCCGGGACGAGGTGCAACGGCTGCTCGATGGGCCGCTCGGGCGCAACGAGAAGACGCGGACGCGGAATCGGGCGCTGCTGGTGGTGATGTGGCGAGCGGGGCTTCGGGTGCGCGAGGCGTTGGACCTTCGCATCGGTGACCTGCGGTTCGACGAGGGGGGCGTCTGGGTGCGGCGAGGCAAGGGGGGCAAGTCGCGGCTTGCAGGGATGGACGCTGAGTCGTTCGAGGCCCTGCGGCCGTGGCTGGAGCTCCGCGTCGGGCTCGGGCTGGATCCCGACGGGCCGGTCTTCTGCACGTTCAACGGGAACGCCGTCGAGCCGAGCTACGTTCGCCACATGTGCCGCCGGCTGCGGTCGAAGTTGGGGCTCTCGAAGCGGGTGCACGCCCACGCGCTGCGGCACACCCACGCGCACGAGTTGTGGAGGGAGGGCGTGGCCGAGAAGCTGATCCAGTTGCAGCTCGGGCACGCGAGGCTGGATACGACCGACAAGTACTTGCGGAAGATCGGGGCCAGCGAGGCCGTGGCGGTTGTTCGCGAGCGAGGCTGGTAGCGGCGGGCGCGGGGTGGAAGCCGTGCTAGAATAGAAGCGACACCCGAGCAGGGTGGAAAAGGAGGGTTCTATGGCCGAGCACGCCAAGCCTGAAGAGTGGAAAGAATTCGAAAGCGAAGTCCTGGATCGAGAGCTGTTTGAGGACAACGCGAGCGTGAAGTGCCCGGGGTGTGGGCTGGCATATCTGCATCTTGGAGGCGTTCGGTCGATAGGCGGCGTGAGCGATAGAAGCCATCAGACGGTCATGGCTGAGCGTGTTCGAGATGGGGATGACTTCCCGTTTGAGACGCTCGTCGATCCGATCGTTGGGTCTCGTGGCGCCCAGGTCGAGCTAGGGGTTCGTTGCGAACAGTGCTTGGGCGTGTTCGTGCTTGGGTTTCAGTTCCACAAGGGGAGTATCTTCCTTCAGTGGAAGAGCTTGGGGACCTGTACGCATGAGGAAAACTGGGACCTCTGGCGTACCTGACCGGTAGAGGACGAAGTTGGCCAACGAGGCCGTGATGGTTGTACGCGAGCGGGTAGCCCTGGGAAGAATGTGTCGGGGTCCGCTGTTGCGTGCGTTCGAGGGGCTGGAGGAGTCGAAGAGGTGGGATTTGAAGACATGTTTCGCAACGTAGAGAGGTCGCTGGGCCTTCCCTACAACGATCCTTTTCACTCCTTTGCCCAGCATGCGCTGAGTGTTGGGCGTGTTGGGTCGATGTCGGTGTTGGGACAGATGCAGCAGGCTGTAAACGCTCTTGGAAGAGGACAGCTCGACTTGGTGCAGCAGATGGCGAGGTCTTTGAACGCCATGCATGCGGGGCCTTTGCAGGGCCAGATGGAGATGTACCGTCGAATGGCTGAGCCGCCCGGCGTTGGGGTGGCGCGCGCGGTGGAGGGGTTGGCGAGGATTGGGTCGATGTTCGACTCGCGTGATTTGTGGAAGCATGCGCTCGGTTCGCTCTCCGCGCTCGGTCCATCGCAGTCCGCGTTTACTGCCATGACGTACGGGATGGTTGGGTCGATATCAGCACGGTCGGCGTTCGCCCATCTTGCTGAGGGGACGATCGACGAGACGCCCTTGGGCCAGGCGCTGGCCAGGGTCGATGAGGTCGCAGAAGACTCGGCTACGTCTCTGGCGGACTTGTTCGAGGGGCTGATTCAAGGAGGTGTCTGGGCCTTGTTGCCGGAGCCGGTCCGAACCCGCTTGCGGAAGCTGACGTTCTGGCAGTTCTTGACTCTGCTCTCCTTTTTCGTCCAGTGCTACGCAGCGTATGGGCAGGCTGCTTCCGGTGAAAAGCAGGCCGCTGTCGATGCAGAGCACACCGCTCTGTTTCGGCAAAGCGTTGCGCTGCAGCAGAGCATCCTCGAAGAAATGAGAGGGATCGTTGTGGCGGATGGCTTCGGTCCCGAGGTCCGGGCCATTCGTCGGCGCTGTCCGATCTACTCGGCCCGGTCTGGAAAAAGTGAGCTGCGGACGGTGCTCGAAAGGGGAGACCACGTGGTGGTTCTTGAAGTGCGCAAGAGGTGGGCCATGGTGGCGCTTGCGGACCTCGTGACAGGTCAGCCGATGCTTGGGTGGGTTCGAAAGAAGTGCACCAAGGTGCGCCGGGGTCGTTGGCGACGCTGAGCTGTGAAAAAGGACGGCGGTGTCAGAGGGTCGTTGCAACACCGACAATCCGATGGCGGGCCCACGAAAGCAACGAGCATACTCGGCAACCGAGCGGCGAGAACTCTGGCAGAGGTGGCGAGAGGGAGAGTCGCAGTCAGATATCGCCCGCTCTCTCGGCCGCAAGCCGGGAAGCGTTCAAGGCGTTCTGGTTGCCACTGGAGGCATCGAACCTCCGCCCCGACGCCGAGCGCCACGAGCCCTTCGACTCGAGGAGCGTGAGGAAATCTCCCGGCGCCTCGCGTGCGGCGAAGGAGTTCGAGCGATTGCTCGCGCGTTGAGACGACCTCCCTCGACCGTTTCGAGGGAGGTGAACAGGAACGGCGGGCCTCGACACTACCGGGCGGCCCAGGCCGACAACAGGGCGTGGGAACAAGCGCGTCGCCCCAAGCCGTGCAAGCTGGCGACACAGGGTCGACTGCGTCGCATCGTCGCTGCGAAGCTCGCCAAGAACTGGTCACCCGAGCAAATCTCGGGGTGGCTGCGCTGGAAGTACCCTGGAGACGAGCGAATGCAAATCTCCCACGAGACCATCTACCTGACGCTGTTCGTGCAGGCCCGAGGTGCTCTGAAGCGCGAGCTGCAGGCTCACCTGCGCTCCGGTCGAATCCTTCGGAGGTCTCGCAAGGCGACGCTCTCTGGGCAGTCTCGAGGGCAGATCATCGACGCCGTTTCGATCCGTGATCGCCCCGCCGAGGCAGAGGACCGGGCAGTACCAGGCCATTGGGAAGGAGACCTCGTCTTCGGGTCCGGCCGGACGCAGATCGCGACGCTCGTGGAACGGCACTCTCGACTCACCATGCTCGTCGCGCTCGAAGGCCGGGACGCTGCTTCTGTGGCCAACGGCCTGGTTCGGCAGATTCAGAAGCTCCCGGTCGAGCTTCGGCGTTCCCTGACCTGGGACCGTGGGCTTGAGCTGGCGAAGCACAAGGACATCACGCTCGCGACGACGATGCGGATCTTCTTCTGTGATCCACGAAGCCCTTGGCAACGAGGCTCGAACGAGAACACCAACGGTCTTCTCCGTCAGTACTTCCCGAAGACCAAGCCGATCGAGCACTCGCAGGCCGAGCTGAACAAGGTGGCGCGGGAACTGAATTCACGACCTCGAAAAACTCTGGGATTCAGGACGCCTGCTGCCGTTCTGGCGGAGGCGTTGCGTTGACCGGTTGACTTCAGGACCGTTTTTCACAGCTCGGAGTGCCGGAGCTAAACGGCGTCGGAGGGCCCCTTGCGGGCCCTTTTTCGATTGCCGTTTCGACCCCCCTTTTTCACAGCCTCTTTTTCGGCCTGCCGAGCCGCCCAGGGGGAGCACTCCAGCTCGTCGGCGACCTCGTCCCAGGTGTAGCCCTGTTTCCGTAGGGCGCGGACCTTGGCGGCCGGTGGTCGGGTTGCCCGAGGTCGGCCGAGCGTCTTGCCGTTCTCGCGAGCCTTGGCGAGTCCGAGCTTGGTGCGCTCTGCGATCAGCTCGCGCTCGAACTCGGCGACAGCCCCGAGCATGGTCAGCATGAGGCGGCTCATCGCTTCGCCACCGGGGTGGATGTCGATGCCCTGGGTGATCGAGACGAACCGGACGCCCGCTCCCTCGAGTTCGCGAAGATGGGTGAGGAGGTCGAGGGCGGAGCGGCCGAAGCGGTCGAGCTTCCAGACGAGGATGGTGTCGACCTTGCCTCGGCGGGCGGCGTTCATGACCTGTTCGAGACCGGGGCGGCTGTTGTTGGCGCCGCTACCTGTCTCCTCGATGTCGAGTGCGACGTCGAGATCGTAGCGTCGAGCTGCGTCACGGAGTTCGGTGCGAGCCGCGGCAGGGTCTTGGTCGACAGTGCTCACCCGATGGTAGAGCGCGGCCTGCTTTCGCTTGGGGGTGGCTTTTGCCTTCGGTTTTGCCTTCGCCTTCGGTCTTGGCTGTTCAGGCGGGCTTGGTGCGGGCATCCGCTTGGCGGCCCACGATGCGAGCTGTTCGTTGACGGCGTCTTTGTCGAACGCACGGGGGTCGAACTTGCGCCCGAGCTGCTCTCGCCGCCGCCGTGTCGATGGGGAGAGCGAAATAAGGTCTAGGTAGGCCCAGATGCCGCCTGTGTCCTCTGGAGGACAGGCGTTGCGACCAGAGGTGCATCGAGGATGGAGGAGCGGTTCCTTGAGCGTGCGGACGCGGGAGACCGTGATGTGGTGCTCCCAGTAGTCGCCGAAGTCGTAGTTGTACCCGAGGACGTCGTCGGTGGACTTCGCGACGTGGGAGAGAAGGGCGGTTTCGGGGAGCGTGTCGCGGTACCGGTCGGTGAACTCGTAGAGGTGAAAGTTCTCCCAGCCCATCGAGAGCTGGATGACCTCGTGAAGAAGAGCGAGCCTGATTCCGCTGGGGACTTCGATGCGTCGGGTGATCTTGGGTCGAGAACCATCGAGGGTGATGTCGAGCCTGTGCACGCTTCGAGGCGAAGGCGGTGTTTTGGAGGCCGCGTCTTCGTAGAACTCGACGAGCTGCAGATGTGGTGGGGTCTTGTTCTTGCCCATCGTCGACTCGTGGTGGCTAGGTCTTGCCGGATGGTTTTCGTGAGCGGCGAACTTCGATGATGATGGGTGGCGGGGCCTGACCCCGCCGCGGTGCGACCTTCCGTCGTTGCGGTGTTCTGAGGTGCGCGGGGGCGGGAGAGTCGACGAGCTGGATGCTGGATTCCTCGGCACCGATCACGCGTAGCGTGACCCCGTTGCGCGAGGCGTCGACGACTTGGACCGTGATGCCGCCGATGAAGATGCGCTGCCCCACGTTACGCGTCAGTGTCAGCATGGGTGCGTCGACTCTGCTTACGATGCAAACCCTCACGCCGTTGCGAGGGCTTCAGAGGAAGTAGGCGTTCTCCTCGACACGGAAGAGCACCGATCTCGACCAAGACCAAGCGTGGCATTGATTCCGAGTCACCGTCAAAGGGGGGCGAGCACGGCCGGTTTCCTTCTATGAAGAGGCGCGGGCTCGGGCTCGATACGTGCGCTTCGGCCATCGTGATAGGAGAGACGCGTGCCGTCTCAGCTCCATGAGGTTTTGGTCGCGCTGTTGAGGGAGCACCCTGAAGCGGCGGTGGCCCTGATCGAGCGGGCGCTTGGGCTTGCGTTCGGGGGCGATGTCCGGGCACGCCGAAGTTCCGAGACGTTGGCCGAGGTCGACCCCGCGGAGTATCGGGCTGATGCGGTGTTCGAGTTGGTGCCGGAGGGGGCGTCCAAGCCGACGCGTGCGTTGATCGTGGAGGTGCAGTTGCGGCAAGACCCCGCGAAGCGTCTGACGTGGCCGGTCTATCAAGTCGGCCTGCGCCGTCGGATGCGTTGTCCGGTCTTGCTCGTTGTCGTGGCGCCTTCGGCCGCGACGGCGCGGTGGTGTGCGGAGCCGATCGACATCGACGGTGTCGGTGGGACCGTCGTGCGTCCGTTCGTGATCGGGCCGTCGAACATGCCCGTGGTAACGGCGGAGGCGGAGGCAGCGCGGGCGCCAGAGCTGGCGGTGCTCTCAGTCATTGCGCACGGAAAGGGGGCCAACGGGGCGGCGATCGGGCGTGCGGCGTTGGCCGCGTTTCGGCGGCTCGACGACGAGCGGGCGAAGCTGTACGTTGACTTGGTCTTCCTGCACCTCTCCGCGACAGCGCGGGCCGCATTGGAGCACGACATGAAGCTCGAAAAGTACGAGTACCAGAGCGACTTTGCCCGGCGATACGTCTCGGAGGGGGAAGTGAAGGGCAAGACGAACGCGGTGGTCGTGGTGCTCGAGACGCGTGGGTTCCACGTCGACGATGTGCTTCGCAAGCGGATTGAGGCGTGCGAGGCGGACGCGTTGGACGACCTGCTACGGCGGGCGACATCGGTCGGGTCTGTCGACGACCTGTTCTCGTAGTCGGCTCGGGCGACAGCCGTTTCATGACGCTGCAGCGCACATTGGCGGGTTTCGGAAGAAGGCGTCGAGGAGCGCTACGTTGGCGACCTCGTGGAGCGCTGCACGGCCCCTGGTTTCGGACAGGCTCGGAGCGTTCGAGAGGACTTCGAGTTGGTGCTCCGAACAGTCGATCGTGAGCGCTACCAGACGAACATCTCGATCTGCGAGCCAGATGCAACGGCCGTTGTTCCCGGGACCCTGGAGCTCGTCGAGAGGGAGTGTGCTCAGGGGGAGGCCGCGGGGAGGTATCACTTGGTCGAAGGCCAGCTCGTCATTGAGAACGACGCCGTGTCGGTGTTGTACCGGTGGACTGCCCCCGGGTTCGAGGGCAGCGTGAGCCAGTGCGAGGTGGACGTGGTCCTCTCGCGTGTCGAATAGTCGCCGTGTTCATGCTGCTGTCGTTGGGCGCGGCTTCCTGTCGCCGATGCCGTAGCGCGAGGTCTTTAGAAAGGTATGTCGTCGTCGGCTCCGAGGTTGCCGGCGCCAGCGTTGTTCGGCGCAGAGAACTGGGAGGGGGAGTCTTGGGCTCCCTGGCCGCGGCCGCCGAGGAACTGCACGGTGTCGGCGACGATTTCGGTGGAGTAGCGCTTGACCCCCTCCTTGTCCTCGTAGCTGCGGGTCTGAATGCGACCCTCGACGTAGACCTGGCGACCCTTGGAGAGGAAGTTGTTGCAGTGCTCGGCGCTCTTGCCCCAGACGACGATGCGGTGCCACTCGGTCTCCTCGACCCGATCGTTGTTCTTGTTGGTGTACGCGCGGGTGGTGGCGACGCTGAGCTGGCAGACGGGGCTCCCGCCCTGGGTGTAGCGGATCTCGGGGTCGCGCCCGAGGTTGCCGACGATGATCGCTTTGTTGACTCCGGCCATGAGGAGAGCGGAGACGGTAGCAGGTGGGAGAACGTGTCAGCCCCTTGGGGAACGCGAATCGGCGCCAGCGTCCCAAGAAAAGAAGCCCCCGCACCATTGCGAGGGCTCCAGAAATAGAGGTTGTTCTCCCCGACACGGGAGGGGCCCCTACTTCGACCAGATGCAAGCGTGGCACCCGAGCGCTGCCATCGTCAAACGCTTGTCGGGCTGATGTTGAGGTCATGATCCGCAAGAGGGCTGGCTCCGTTAACGGGGGCTCATCCGGGGTTGGTCTTGGAGAACTCGCGGGCGATGGTTGGAATGACTATGTTTCCGGGAGCACTGGGGTCGACAGCCATGAGGATGGTGGTGATCCACGAGTCGACGGTGGCCTGCTCGTCGAGGCTCAGGGTGTCGTAGCGGGAGAAGTCCCCGTCGGGGATGAAGGCGTTGACGTCCACAGCGAGGGCTCCGATGCGGAGCTGTTCGCTGGGAGGGAGGTTCTTGTAGGCTTTGATCACTCTGCGTCGCTGTCCCATGCTTTCGAAGGATAGGCCGGGATCGAGGAGGCGCGAGCCATAGGGAGATGGGTCCCGCAGCGCTGGCGTCGCCGGTTCCTCGCCGTTAGGGTTCCAGCGGTGCGCTCTGCCCTATCCATGGTTCTGATCGCGCTCGGTGCATGTGGGCCAACTGTCGAGGAGGGCCCTCGGACATGTGGCGGCTGGGGACCTGTTCGCATCTTCGAGGACGTTGCGGTGGGCTATCCTGCGTACGCAGGCGACCGTATTCTCGCGTATACGGGGCAGTCGATTCCGCTCGATCCAACCCGGACCGATGCGATCGGGGTGGGTCCATGCGGTGAGGATCCGGTCTTGCTCGGTACTCTCAACCTCGAGGAACCGTGGAACTTGAGCGTCGCGGGAGAACACGTGGTGCGGGTGGATGAGAGCGGCGACCTCTCTTGGGTTGACCCGTTCGGCTCGGCGCCTGTCCATTCGCTCGTGTCAGGGGCCAATAGCTGCGTCCTTTCTCTTGCCGGTGGGATGGTCGTGCGGAGTATCGATGGGAGGCTGTTGTTTCGGCCAGACCCCGCCAGTTCGGAAGAGTCGACGCGTGTGCTGCTCGATCAGGTCGCGGAGCCAGAGTTCCCATCGGTTCCGTTCTTCGATCTCGCCGACTGCTCCGCGATCGATACTGTTGGCCCCGTCGTGGACGGAGACGGGGTGCTGGCAGTGGAAGCCGGTGGCGCGTTGGTCCGTGTGGCGCTTCCAAGTGGAGAGCGTCAGCTCGTGCTGGAGGGGCCGGTCGGCGAGTTCGTCGTGCTGGACGACCCTCGATATCTTCTGTGGCGAACCGGAGAGACCGGAGACTGTTGCGACATCCATCTGCTCGACCGGAGCTCGGGGACAAGCGAGCGTGTATGGGGGGGGAGCATCATTGGGGGCGTTGATTGGGCAGGGGACTGGCTGTCCATGAACTTCCTGAGGAATGGCGATCTCGAGCAGCGCGAGTTGTTCCACAACTACGTGACCGGCGAGCGGGTCGAAGTCGAGGGGTGGTGGAAGCTTCAGGCCGTAGTCTCCCCCTCAGACCTGCTCGTGTCTGCCTTTGGGGATACAGATGTCCGAATCCTGGACGTTGTCAGGGAGGAGATGATCCCCATCGAGTTCAACCCGCTCGCCTTCCCCGAGCGCGTCTATGACGATGGTGTCGTTTCTTTTCGGCCGGATGGCCACGGCGGAGACCGCGGAGACCTGCTCCGTCTGCGCTTCGGCTCGCGCGAGCCCGAGCTACTCGTGTCGGAGGCCCCGTCCGCATGGTTGCGTACCCGACAGGGGAACACGCTGTTTATTGACCGGGACGAGGAGTCGGATGTCGGCCCCCTCGTGCTTGTCGAAGCCAACGGCGCTCGGCGAGAGCTTGCTGTCGGGGTGAGCGCTGTTGCCATCCCGCATCGCGGGACGGCGAGGGAGAGGAACGAGGCGATCTACTTCGTTGCGCAAGGGGTTGACCGCGGGATGTGGCGAGTCGCTCTCCCGTGAAGGGCGTGCGATCGGGTGTCGCCGGGGATACAGTCGGGCGGGCAGAGGAGCCCCGGGGGCGTCTTCGTCGGCAATGGTGTGGACGAGGGCGTGCCCCGGGGAGTTCTTGCTCAGTCGTCGACGGGCTCACCGAGTCGCGATGGACTCATGCGCTTGCCGGTGATGGTGGTGAAGGCTCGGTGGGTGGGGGGTGCTCCGCAGAAGAAGCGGACGTACGCGAGGTGCCAGTGTCTCAGTGCGCGTGAGGCCGTGGCCGTGAGGGTGAGCCAGCGTGTCCCGCCGTCTAGACGGAGGACCTTGACGCGGACGGGTGGGAGGATCGAGTCCTCGTCGGGGTACGCGCCAAAGTCGACCCCTCTCCATTCGAGGTCGATGAGGTTGGTGGGTCTGAGTGTCGAGTGGGCGAGTACGGTCGAGAGGGCTTGGTCGCGAGCTTCGAGAAACGCGTACGCATGTTCCCGAACATCGGGGGAGAGGTGCTCGAGGAGCGTCTGCTCTCCAAGGCTCGAGGGTGGCGTCGAGCTTTCCAAGGCTTCGGCGCAAGGAAGGGGGAACGCGTCGAGGTTTCGGGGGACGGCGCGTCGCTCGTAGAGATGGCGCGCCCAGAGCCGAAGCGACTTCAGCTTGCGAACCGCGGTGGAGCGGCTGCACCCCCTGCGTGCCAAGAGCCACTCGACGAACCCGGAGATGGCCGTGTTGTCGCTGTGGGTGCGAAGGATCTGGAACAGTACGGCGGCCGAACGAGTGTCGTCGCGTTCACGCGGCGGGGGCAACTCCTCTCCCAGGACGTAGCCGGCGAACTGGTGAAGGTCGAAGGTGAAGTTCTTCCGCGTGCTGTGCTGCAGGCCGTACAGCCACGCGCGCAGTAGGGCGCTGACGTGTCGGCGGACAAGCGGATATTCGAGGGCAGCAGCGTTGAAGCTGAAATCGACAGAGGGGTTTGGCGACACGGTGCTCCTTGCTCGGATGGGTGCGGTCGCGCGGTGATTTCAGCATTCGCGCGATGGCGGTCCGCGCAGGTGGCAACCACGTCGGTGGGGACGCCCCATCCGCTGTGTCTGGAAGGTCGACCACCGAAGCGGGGCGTTGCAGGAAAAAATGTCTCGCGCTGTCGAGCCGCGCGGAGGCGCGCGCGTCGCTAGCCGCAGGTCTCGCTGGGAGGTCGGGGGGAACGCGTGTTGGCGCCTCGTTCGGCGTTGTGGCCGGGCGGACGGCATCGCATCCGCGCGACCGCGGCGGATCGGTTGAGGGTCCGGCGGACGCTGCAACGCAGAAGGATGCGCTCGCCTGTCCTCGATGGAGGAGGCGGGAGAGCACGCAACCGGCGGGGTGGTGTGGCGCCTGGAGTTGTCGGTCGGAGCCTGGCCCTCGAGCGTCGGTTGCGGGTTCAGTGCGTCGACCTCGGGTGGGGTGCAGGCGGGAGCGTCGTCGTGGTGTCGCTGTTGGTCGACGCGTGGAGCAGGCGCCAGGTCGACGAGGTCCATGAGTTCGTCGAGCGGGAGGTCGCCGACGGGGCGGTCTTCGTCGTGATGTCGCTGTTGCCCGACGCCTGGCGCAAGCGCCAGGAGGTCCATGAGGACGTCGAGTGGAAGGTCGCCGCCGGAGTGTGGTTCTTCTTGGTGTCGCTGCTGCTCGATGAGCGGGGCGAGCGGCGGGACGTCGACGGAGAGGCCCTCGTTTTGGAGTCGCTGTCGCTGCTGCGCGAGCAGAGCGTCGAGCGACATGGTGGGGCGCGTGTCGGCCGCTGGTGGGTTGGTGGTGCGGCCGTTGTCTTGCTGTTGCTCGATGAGGACGTCGAGGAATCTCGACATGTTCTGCAGCAGCTCGTGCACGAGATCGATAAACCGCGGGTCGCCAGTGAGAGCGTCGAGCGGCGGCGTGGGAGTGCGCGCGTCGACCTTTGGGGAGCCGCTGACGGAGCGGGCGTCGTCTTGGAGTCGCTGGCGTTGTTGCTCGATGAGGACGTCGAGTGGCACGGCGCCCTGACGGGGCCGCTGGATCCCCCTGTCGTAGGGGGTCGATTCGATGCGAGCTGTCTGCGCACGGTCTCGAGGCGCGCCGATCGAGGGTGCGTTGACGACTGAAAACCGCATCGTTCTCTCAGCCTGATGCGATTTTTCAGGGGGAGCAAATGGGCTCAGATCGCCTGTACTCCTAAGAGTACGCTGCCGTATCGCCGATCTGAGCGGGGCCCGGCCAAGAAATTCGCAGATAACGGGTGGGACCCACCGTTATCTCCCCTCCGTCCGCACAATTGCCTCTCCGAGTTTTCCAGTGGACGAAAAAAATCGGCGTTGCGAGGCGCGATTTCGTGACTCAGACCGAAGGGGCGCGAGGTCGGCACACCGCCGAGGCCTCCTCGTGCTCGGGCTCGGGTCGACGTGCATCGGAGCCTGCCGGCACCGTCCGCTCGCAGGTGCGGGGTCGAGAGACCTGTCCCGTCCCAAGGGCCGCTAGAGATCGAGAGCACGGTTCGAGGCCGGCGACGCGTTCGCGCTGGCGAGGGCTGTGCGCCGGCTCGGACACGGGCGGGATTGAGGACGGTCGTTGCGAGGAGCGCCGCGTGGTCGAGCAGCCACGATCGACGGGCCGTAGACGCGACGTGGATCGATAGTCGATCGATGTCGATCCACTGTCGATGCCGTCGACGGTGACGATCGATGGCCGTCGATGAAGGTGGCGCAGAGGCCCTACGTCGACGATTGCCGAAACGTAGATCGTAGATCTACGGCGTAGATCGAGTGTAGATCCGCCTGCAGCGTCTCGATCTCGGCCGCGTAGAGATATTTGCGGCGTCGATGGATCCGTAGACGGCCGATCGTCGAGAACGCCAAAGTGCCGTAGACGTCGACGCAGCGCCTGGTTTCGATTTGCGCATGACGACCCGGGAATAGATGGACGTAGATCGTCGCGCGGCACGAGACGGCCAAGATCCTAGAACTCCAAGGCTTTGCCGAACTACGATGACGATCGATCGACAGTGGATCAGACGTAGATCCGTAGATCGTCGGTCGACGCGCTCAGGCTGGCTCGGAGCCCACGGGTTAGGGGACCCACCAGACGCGCATGGCCCAGGTTGAGAAGGCCAAGCGAGCCAGGACGTCCCAGGACTGAAGGGCCTCGTGGATCGGGAACGCGGCGTCCTCGGGGTCCTCGAGGCTGACGACGAAGCGCGCCATGAGTTCGACCGAGCGGGGCTGCTCACTCGCCCACGCGAGCAGAGTGCCGGGCTCCCAGGGGTCGAGGCCCTCGGCGTCCGCGAGAGCCTCGAAGGCCCGGGCCATCGTCTGCAGCGCTTCGGTGTGCGCGCCCTCGGCCGCGCGCTTGCGGGCCGCGGCGACCGTCTTTTGCACGAGGACTTCGGGGCGATCGTCGACGGGCTTCGTCTTCTTGGTCGCAGGCGAAGCCTTGGGTTTGGCCTTGGCCTTCTTCTTGCGCCGCTTGTGCTCGACCACCGGATCGGACATCGGCCCCGACGATAGAAAGGCGCGGCGGTGCGATCAACGCCGCAGCGCCCAAGGGCGTCTATCTTCTACGGTGCTCTACGTAGAGCGTGTAGAGAGGGGCTGTTTGCGGTGGGCGCAAAGCGGTTTCGACGGGCCTCTACGTAGAGGTCTGTAGAGCGACCTGTCCCTTGGCGCGGTTTGGATTGGGCTCGGCGAGGGGGGCCGCCGTAGGCTCGAAGGGTGGCGAAGTCGTTGTTCGAATCCATCCTCCATGGCGTCGCCAAAGAGCTGTCAAAGCTTCAGCCGAGGCCAAGGCCGAGACGCGCATCGGGACAAGGAGGAGTTCCTGAGGCTCCCCCGACGGCGCCCGACCGAGGTGGAGGCGGCTACGTGGGGTTCGCTCCGCCAGCGAAGACACCGAAGCGGCCGAGACCGAAGCGGCCTGCGGGGTTCGGAGGGCCTCCGCCGAACCCCAGGCCGAACGCGCCCAAACCGAGGAGGTCGAAGCGTACGGGGTTGGGTGCGGTGGTCGAGAGGTTCGAGGCGATGTCAGGCTCGGAGAAGGTCGCGCTGGGTGTCCTGGCTGTGGGTGCGCTGTCGGTGATGAACAGTGACGACGACGCGGAGCCCGATGCGTTGGAGAGCTTGCGCGCGCGGGTCGATGCACGGCGGCGGTTCGGACTTCTTCCGGTCGTGCTCAATGACGACGACCCGTGGAGTCGGAGCGATGAGGCGCCGGAGGTTTCGACCGAGCTCGAGGCTCGCGCAGCGCTCGTCGAGCCCGACGTGCTGGCTGTCGATGACGAGGGCGCCGAGATGCCCGGTCAGGCTTGGGCCGAACCTCGGGTCGTCGTAGTCGAGCGAGCCGTGCCGGGACCACCAGGACCTCCCGGGCCACCAGGACCTCCCGGGCCCGCTGGGCGAGACGGCATGGATGGCCTGGATGGAGCCGACGGTCGAGATGGCGTCGGCCGAGACGGTCGTGATGGGGCCGATGGCCGAGATGGTCGAGACGGGCGTGATGGTGTTCGCCGTGATGCCCTTGCCGAGGTGGTCGAGTCGCCAAGCGCCCCGAGGGCACCGACGCGGACATCGGCCGAGATGATCGGCAACGTGGACACGGCGCTCCGCGCCCGCGTTGGCAAGGCCGCGAAGCGGGCGGGGATTCCCTACAAGGAGTGGGTGGCGCGGTACGGCCTGGACCCGTCTCCGCCGGGGCCCTCGAAGGGCGCCCCGAAGGCCAAGGCGTCCGGCTGAGTTTGGAGGTCGTGGGTCGAGGGCTGGGTTGCCCTTGGGTCGCTCTCTAGGTCGCTCGAGCTGGGTGTTCGCTCGACTGTTTCGGTGCATGCGGTCGCGAAAGGACCCAGGCGCGTCGATATCACGTGCGAGCGAGGTCGGTTCGTGGACGTGCAGCCCGATGGTGCCGCGCAGGCGAGGCAACGGCACCCCCACGCGGTTCCACGGTGGCCCCTGCCCCACTCGAGTACGGGGTCGGGAGTGATCTCCCTGGCACACGCTGAGAGCGGGAGGCCGCTTTTGCGGACAGTCGGCCGCTCGTCGGCAAGGACGGGCTCTGCGAGGCATGTAGATGCCAGCGCAGACCGTGCCTGACCCCAGGGGTCAGGTCTGGATTCCTGCTGGACTTAAACCGCGTGGTTTGGTCGGATTGACCCCAACAACAACTCGCGCTCTTTAAATGAGAAAGCCAGCAGTTGGAATGCTGGCTCCTCAAGGAAACTCCGTCTCTGACCTCGGAGTCACCCCCGGCACGCAACCGGGGCCCCGGAGCGCTCACGACGTCCTGAAAAGGAGGACGACAGATGAAAAACGTAGCACACCACCGGACCGTCTCCCAAGCCCCTGGCCATCACAGCCACGTGACACGTCGCTGAGGTCGGACTCGGATGGAGGCCGCAGCTTTTTGCGGCCGTACGCGCGCCAAGTCGGCGTCGTGCGGTCGTGTCCATGAGTGCGTGCGCGCTGAGGCGCGCATGCCACAGGAGGAGATCTCCTCCGCACACTCCGTCGTGTCGGGAGGGGTCCAGTGAAGCCCTACGACCCCGACAAGATGCGGGCGCTCGACCCCGCGCTGGCCTCGAAAGTCGAGGAGGCGATGGCGCGAAAGGCGGAGGACAAAGCCCGCGCCGAGAAGGCCGCTGAGGCCCTCTGTGACACGCCCTCCCCTTCCGAGCCCCCGAGGCCGCCGCTGAGCTTCCACAGCGCGCCTGGAGACGCCTCTGGGCGGCCCGAGTCCCCTTCCGGGGCTCGTCGTCCTGCCGAGGCGGACGAGGGCGGCTGTGAGGCGCTCCAGAGGCCCAGGGGCGTCGAGGGGTTCCAGGAGCCCCTCCTGCCCCCGGAGGCGATGGAGATCGACGGTCAGGGGGACCTGTTCGGCGGCGGCGGGTCCGTTGCCCCAGCCCCCGACGACGCGAGCGAGGAGAGCGAGGTCGACGCACTCGTCTCGAAGCTCCAGGGCTCCCTCGCATTGGAGGGGGTGCCGGACTGCAAGCGCAGCGCCGAGGAGCTGTCGCTACTGACGTGGCGCGACAAGAGCACGCGGCGCGAAGACGAGGCGTTCGAGCATCCTCCCGAGTTCGACGACGAGCTGCGGGCGATGCCCGACAAGAAACTCGCGGAGGCGTGGGGGTGGCTCACCAAGCGTCGCTACCGGGGGCTGTCGGAGCGGGACCAGGCGGTGCAGCGAGAGGTGTACGCCCGAAGCTTCGGGATGCCCGACCTGTACGGCCTGGGGCGACAGCCGGCCGTGTCGGCGATGCTCGAGGACGCACTGCGTAGCCAGGGGTGCCGGTCGGGCGTGGCGCTGTACATCGCGGCACTGCTGGAGAAGATGATCCAGCAGGGGCGGATGGCCCTGCGGCTGTCGGCCGCGGACGCGCACACGCTCAAGGGCTGTGCGGCGTCGACCTGGTGGGCAGCAGTCGCGCAACTCGAGGGGATGGGCATCTTGGAGCGCGTCCGCACCGCAAAGCCGGGGGAGTACGGCTCGGCCCCTGTGCAGCGGTCGACGAACCTGTACGTCCTGGGGCCGTGGTGGTTCGAGGGCAGCACACCGGGCACGACCCCCCTCGCCGAGCTCGGGGGGTTGATGGACAAGT
>Ga0213841_1000496_pt1 | contig 43092 bp, 29 predicted proteins | sample SWPATP23_FD_160125 | JGI IMG/M metagenome (GOLD analysis project Ga0213841, IMG submission 160125) | Coastal seawater microbial communities from Marineland, Florida, United States - SWPA TP2 #3 | ecosystem: Environmental > Aquatic > Marine > Coastal | place: USA: Florida | collected 2016-08-14 | reverse complement strand
GACAGGTTTAGAAAGTTGAATATATTCGTCCACGCTGAAGCAAGCACATTTCCTTTCCAAACTATGCGATCCGGATTATTTTTATATAACAGGTTTGTAGAATGGATTAACATGATGAAAGATGAAGGTAATCAAAACGCGCTTGAAGCCGCCAAGGAGACTTGTGTAATTAATCCTGATGGTGGTAATTGGGTATGTTTCGATGGTATGGTCGATACTATTAATGATCAATTGTTGAAATTCGAACAAGGACTTGTTTGGGATGCTACTTTGGGTGAAGGAAGGGAAGCGCCTGAAGCTGGTATGCAAGTAGGTCGGTTTAGTGATTCAAATGTACTACAAAATATTCTTCGAAACATAGGGCCATTCGAGGTAAAATTTTTGGATATTTTTGACTATTATCCTGAAGGGTATAAAAACACGTCTTTCAAGACAGATCTAAAAGAACGAGTTAAAGATAATGGTATTTTAGAAGTAGCGATAGGACGTAATGCAGTAGATTATAGAGTAAACAAAGCCTTTGATAATATTTCTGAGGACCAATTGGAATTCTTATGGGATATATTGGAAGAATTCCATTTCGAAACTACAATTGAAAATGAAATATCCAAACAAGAATTGACTGAACGTATCGGTGAGGAATTCACGACGATGTTACCTCATAGGTGTGAGCCTGGAGATAATGAAAAATGTCAACGAATCAATGAAAAGGCGTATTGCAATGATCGAGGGTTGTGTGAAATGAAATCTAAACGTATGACTGTATTACCCGGGGATTATGAGAATTACCATAAAATAGAAGATGTGATTGGGTATAATAAATTATATAAAGTGGGTAAAGAACAGTTTATGAAAGCAGTTAAAGAGTGCGATTTGAAAACTGTGAAAGCTTTTGTAGAATTGGGTGTTGTTGATCTGTCAGAAATTGGAGAAGAGGCTATGAAAACAGCACTAAAAATTTGGAGTGATAGTACACATTTACATCATGTTTGTAAATTCATGATTAATTATTTGCATCGTCGCGGTGTAGATCCATATATCGCACTAAGATTTTATGTATTGACTAATGATGCTGTAAATATATTCGGAATGTTTCATAGTAAACTAATTAACCCGGCTAGCGAAAAAACAATCGATATATTAGATGAAGGTATAAAACAAGATAGTTTAGCCGCTGTCGATGCACTACTCAAATATGATGTAGTTGTACCACTTTCTTTACTATATCCTGGGAGAGAAAAAAATCAGACTATTAAATTTGTTGGCGATCAAGTGCTTAATAGAGCTAAAGGAGATATTGATACAATAAAATTAGTTATCAAATCAGGATATTTCAATGATCCCAAAAATAAACTAATTAAAAAAATAAAATCTGGTAAAGTTACAAAACATGATATAACTATCGCAGCCGAATCTGGAGTTGATTTAAATGAGATAGTTTACAAATTTTTAAATGATATTAATATTGATATCCTTAGTTTATTATTAAAACACGGAGTAGACGTTAATAATATTCCAATTCATAAATCCCATATTAATTTTCCTTACGAAGTTAAACGGTTAATAGATAATGGATATGATCTTACTACTCATGGTCCAAAAGATCTACATTATGCAGTGGTTAATAGTTTGGATGATCTTGCAAGTTATCTAGTATACAAAGGCGTTAAAGCTGATAATGAAACATTGGAACTTATAGATGATCATGAATATTGTGAAATAAGAGCGTTAGGGCCATTTATAAGACATGGACGTGAGGCTTATGATGAATATGTAAATACTAAATGTGATCCTGATACAAGTTTTAATACTGATTTTTGGTGGGATGGTGGATTTGAAGCAGTAGATGAAGATGACTATCAGAATAATTTTGAAATTGAAGAAGATGAAGATGCAGAATATGAGGTAGCACGAAGATTAGATTTTGACGATGATGATGATTTTATAGCAGGTGATTATGCTAAAGATGACGATGATGACCCCTTTGATGTTTGATGTACTCTGTAAGGATAAAGTAATTATATTGTAATAATTACTTGAGGTTATACGTATACTATTAGTAGTAACAAATATAGTAATATATAAACGCAACAAAGTAAAGTATGGTAGCAGACAAAACTTTCCCGACTTTGTATAACAAGGCCAAGTGTGGCAAGATCCAAGTTTGGAAGATTTGGGTAGAAGATCGCGAGGATGGTATAGGAGTTATTCATACCGAACGCGGGTATCAAGATGGCAAAATGACCAAAGGTACAAAGGAAATCACAAAGGGTAAGAATATAGGTAAAGCTAATGCCACTACACCATTCCAACAAGCGGTAGCAGAGGCACAATCAACGCACACTAAAAAGATGAAAAAGGATCAGTATGTGGAAGATCCTGGAGTGTTGGAAAACAGGGTAGTAAAAAAGCCTATGCTGGCCCAGACTTTTGGCTTTGAGGGCAAAAACGCCAACCGTAAAAAAGGTATCGTTTTTCCTTGTGAAGCCCAACCAAAGATAGACGGGATCCGGTGTATGACCGATGTGAATGAAATGCAATCCCGGAATAATACCCAATATACCAATTATAAAAAGATCCACGAAGAATGTAAGGATCTAATTGTGTTGTTGGCTACTGAAGGTTCATCTATTGAAAAAATCATTATAGATGGCGAGCTATTTACCAGCGAAATCCCGTTTGAAGAGCTCAACGGTGTGATTAACAAAAAGACCCCTATCCCCAAGATGGATCTGGTAGAATATCACATTTTTGATTATGTTGACCTAAGTCAGCCGAATCTGACGTTCAAAGAACGTTCGGAAAAGTTACAGGTCATTTTCGTGGGATATCCTACCAAGTTTTCCAAGCTCCGACTAGTCGAAACCGTCGAATGCAAAACCCCTGAAACGGCCAAGGCTTTGCATGCCGCATATACCCGACAAGGTTATGAAGGACTCATCCTCCGGAATTCCAAGAGCGTATATCAAATGGATAAGCGATCATACGATTTGCAAAAGTACAAGGAATTTTCTGACGAAGAATTCAAGATCGTTAGTTTCGAGGAAGGTACTGGACAGGATAAAGGTACAGTCGTTTGGATTTGCGAAACCGATGGCGGCACCGAATTCAGTGTGCGTCCAAAGGGCGATTATGAATTCCGGGCAAATCAGCTTAAAGAAGCTCCTAAAATTATTGCGAGCGGTGCCAAATTAACTGTGACTTTCCAAGGAACTTTTCCCAATGGTGTCCCCCGATTCGGTGTCGGCAAGTCCTTACGTTATGACGCCTGACCGCTTTTGAAAAGCGGACCAAAACCTATTTTATAAGTGTTTATTCGTATATTAGTATATAATTGTGTATATACTCATATAGCTTGATATTTTGATCTATTTTTATATATGTGTTTTGGTCGGCTTTTTCAAAAACCATAGGTAAAGAATGAAGTGATTTTGGATTGCCGAGCGTCCTTGGTCAAGTGCTGATTTTCATAATATTTGTTTATGATACTTTGAACTTTTTTGAAATCCAGATAATGTTCCTTGATCAAGAACTTGGTCAAATCTTTTTTGCGTTGTTCATCAAGAACGTACGAGTTTTTAAGATCAATGACATCTTTACCAAAAGATTCGTCATATGGTTCTAGGAAAATTTGGCGGGATCGTGTATAAGCCTCGACATCATAATCCACATGACTTATCTTGGATATAACATTTTCGAGAGTGCGGTGTTCTTTGATATAACTATAAGCCCTTTCGGGGGTGAGTTTTTCAAATGTCCGCATATCACCCTTATATTTACGAGTGACTTTTGGCCGAGAGAAATCGCAACCAATTAGGATACACATATCCACAAATTCCTTGTGGCTGAGTTTGAGTTCTTTCAATATAGGTTTGAGGCTGATTTTGAGGATAGGTTTTTTGTCGTCCTTGTAGTCTTTCAGGACATACGTAGTACCGAATGGTAAAGTATCCGAATCATCCGCTATAACACCGTCAACTATTCCTTGGGATGCCATAATAGAACAAGTCTTTTCGGCTTCCCCATACGACGTGAAATAGGGGATGTTGAAATTGCGGAGCATTACTTTGAAATCTTTTACGTGATGCTTGCTGACATCTACGAATTTTTTCTTGGCCGCATATAAATCTTGGATAGTTACGTCGTCCGACGCGGCTTCGGAGTCTCCAGAGTCTTCACTAGCCAAAAGTCCTTCTATCTTTTTAATTTCCTCCATAGCCTTTTCTTTACGAGCTCTGCGCTCGTCTAGAACTGTACCTTTTTCATCACATGCCTTGCCGTCGAATACGAATACAGGCTTGATGTTATACTTGGAAAATGCCTGAATCTTGTTTAATAGAAATTTTAGATGCCCATTGTGGACTGTTTTAGTGGTTTCTGTGTCTGTACCGTCTTCGACGGTGACTACCACAGGTTTACATAAATTATAATCAAACCACACCGCCTGATACAGAAAATGACTTGCATCAACTGCTAAAACGGTACCTTTGAGTTGCTGCAATTTTATCTTTTCAAAGGCTTGTGGTACGCGCTTTTTAAGAAAGGGATAAAGACCGTTAATACCCATACGAGCGTAGCGAGTAACGTAGCGAGTGTGAGTACGTGAAGTGAGTAACGTAGAAATTACGTAATGTATATGTAATTACTATCTAAATCTAAAAGTAAATATTACCTGATTTATACCATCATTTCATCTCTACGAAGAGACCATTCTCTTTGGGAAGGAGTAGGACTGAATTGGATCAATGGAGATCGGCTACGGGCTGGAGCACCTAATCTAAGGGGAGATCTAACAGGAGATGCCGATGGAGGAAATTCAATACGAGGTTGACGAGCTGGAGAAGCACGACCTACGTAGGGAACCATGGCACCGGCCATTACAGGGGAACGTTTGGCGGCTTTCTTCGAAGTCTTACGAGTCTTCTTCGAAGACTTACGAGTCTTCGAAGCCTTACGGGCTTTGACCCAACGGTACTGAGCCTTACCGTTTACGACATAACGCTTGGAACGGTACATTTCACCGTCATTACCCTTGCGGTTCTTACCCTTGCAATCACTGGCCTTGATGGCGGGAGCCTTGCGGGTGGTGTAACGACTGGTTTTACGTTTGGAACAACCACGGACGGGTGCGCATCCAGCACGAACGCGGGAGCGCTTGCGGCCCTTGGCATCAGTGTAACGCTCACGGGGATAACCCTTGGTGGTACAGTGATACTTGGTCTTTCTCTTAGGAGTGCGCTTGGAAGTCTTACGCTTAGGAGCAGAGCGCTTACGAGTAGTAGAGCGGCGACGGTAGGTAGACTTACGCTTAGGAGTTCTAGAGGGGCGGCGCTTAGAGGAGACCTTACGCTTACGCGTGGAGGAGACCTTACGGGAGTGTCTCTTTACTGTAGAGCACTTGTGGCGTTTGTAGCCGGAGCGACTTCGGCAACGGCGATGACGTTTAACACTAGTTTTACGGACCATACGATACGAGAAAAGTGAGTAGTTTTATATAATTCGTATATATTTTAATTTTGTGAAATTTTAAGGTATTTAAAAAGAGATTTAAACGTGTAAATCGATCATCACGGTAAGATGGCTGTAAGTTTAACAAAACGCCAAATAAGGGATTTGTGCAAATACCTACCCAGTTACCGATTGAAATTTTTACGAGAAAATGCCAAGCATCTCAAAAAAGTAATTTCGAAGAATTTCATTAATACATATCACTCTAGATTGGGCCCAATTATCACAAAACGAGGGTATAAAATCAAAAAAGCCCGGTTGAATTCCAGACAAAAATCCAAAATCCGCAAAGATCTCAAAGTATCACCATATGTTAACCCGAATTTTTCTTATGGACCGGTAGAATCAATCAATATATATACCGAGGACGAAGACTTTTTATATCTACCCAAATATTACGGTCTAGACAATTTCGAAGAACCGGATCTATATGATGAACAACAAGGCGAGGACATCTCTCTTGAATTCAAGGGAACCCTCCGGAATAAAGGCGATGTACAACAAACCATGTTTACCGATAGAATAATAAACGATTTAAACAATAAAGGGTCAGGGTATTTATCGGTATTTTGTGGAGGTGGTAAGACCTGTTCCGCGATATTTGTTATTTGCAAAATGGGCAAAAAGGCCCTGATTCTAGTCCACAAATCCTTTCTGATGGACCAATGGACAGAATCCTTCCACAAATTCGCGCCAGATGCGAAAATCGGCCGGATACAAGGCAATATTATGGATGTCGAGGGTAAAGACGTGGTTTTAGGTATGTTACAATCGGTATCTATGCGTGATTACCCCAGTGAAATATTCTCATCGTTCGGAATGGTTGTGATTGACGAAGCCCATCGTATTAATGCCATGAAATATTCCCAGGCCTTGCCCAAGGTAGCCTGCAAGTATATGCTGGCATTATCGGCAACTCCCGAAAGAGCAGATGGTCTAGATGTTATTAATACGGCCTTTATCGGTCCAGTAACTTTGTCAGTGAAACGCAAAAATACCAACGGCTTGCAAGTCGAATGTTACTATCCCGAAGTCGGGGACAAACAGGAACATACTCTATTTAATGGCAAAATCAATTACGCCAAGATGGTCACCGATATTTGCCAAGATGATAACCGGAATCAAATGATTGTTGACCAGATTTTGCAAGATACTTTGGACGGACGGACTATTTTGATTTTATCTGCTCGTCGGGGGCACTTGAACGAATTGGAATGGCGGACTAGAGAGGCTATCCGTGATGATCCAGTATATTCCAGTATAACCACTGGGTTTTATGTTGGTGGTATGAAACAATCCGCCCTGGATTTGAGCTGTACCAAACAAGTTATTTTTAGCACCATCAAAATGGCCCGTGAAGGCCTAGATATCCCTTCATTAAATACTCTGTATTTCGTCACACCTGAAAGTGATATTGAACAATGCGTCGGACGTATCCAACGACGGGCCACATATAGCGAGGAAGATCACCTGCCGATCGTCAGGGATTTCATTGATTCTTATTCATCTTTTGTAAATCAGGCCAGAAAACGCCATCGTTATTACCGGAAATGTGGTTTCGAAATCAATGGATCCAAAGAACCTGCTCCCAAAAAACGTGGGCGTCCCAAGGTTGTGATCGATGATGCCGGAGACGACGCATCGTTGGATGACCCTAAAAAAGGTAACCGGTGTATTGAAGAATTTTTAACCAGTACTATGGTTTGCGCCGATAATTCCGATGATGAAATTCAGATTATCTAGTAAAAATGTTTATATAAATATATATACACTCCATATATACTCACTCCTCCGCTAACTCACACTCACTCACTTCGTTCGCCAACTCCTTACAGTCGTATGCCCCGTAAATCGAAGAATAATTATACCATCGAAGACATTGATAATGTCGAAAAACCAGAAGATCGTGAAACGGTCAAAAATTATATTGAGGAATTAGACCAATATCAAAAGAAATTAAAAGAATCAACCGCAAAGCTAAAAGACTCGAATGATTATCTAAAGATGTTGCGCAAAAAGATCAAGGAACTCAAAAACAGTATTTCCAGGTTTATGGTACATGAAAAGGTCGAAAAGGTTGAATTACCTAGTCTAGGCGGTGGTGCTGTAGTTATTAAACCTAGTTATACCACCCCCAAAATGGATGACGAATATATCTTGATGCGATTATATGAATATTTCAATGATCAAGAAAAAGCCGAAGACCTTTTCAAGTTTTTAATTGAAGAACGTCCCGTAAACCAGACCAATAATATCGTGTTGATGGATAAGGAAGAGGTCGATAAAAAGAATGAACGTGAGAGAAAACGTCTGGAAACTGCCGAAAAGAAACGCCAGGCTCAATTAAAGAAACTCGCAAAAGAACAAGAAAAAGATCGGATTGCTTCATTAACTGTTGACAATTTGAAAACTTTGAATGGTAAATAAATTAACTGTATAAATTAATTCTAAATCCTGTAACATATCTTGATGACAAAACTGGTGTACTTTCGGGATCTAAATATTTACAAAAACTTTTTACAATTTTTAGAATTTCTTCTAAGCGATGACTTGAGAATTCAAATATTATAGTATAACTATCATTTTTAACAATCTTAGATATGCCACCAATTTCAACAAAATACATATCACATACAAAATCTCCAGGATTTTTAACACGAGCTTTGAAATTACTTTTCAAATATTCGTAGATATTGTTGTATCTACCACCCATACTTATTATTTTTAATATGTCTTACTATTAGTATATTTTACTTGAAATATACTATTATAATTCAACTGCGTCACCCAACCGTTTTAATAGTTCAAACCGTTCAGTTTCGCATATCTGAGGATTGATGACGTATTGTGGGTTGGTGATTTCGCAAGCCTTTTTGGAATATTGTAGGGCTAGTTTAAGGATGGTTTGATGTTTATCCTTTTCTATCAGTCCATTTGACACACTTTGTTCATATTTGGAAGCCATCAAGTGATATCCCTCAATAAGTGTAGGGTATTCTTTGATAGTTCGTTGTAGTAATGATCTACCACTTTGTGAATCTTTATCCTTGGGTAAGAATTCGCACATCTCTCCTAATACGCACATTACCCAGTATTTCTGTAATGGCCGGGCATCAGGTTCCAGATCAAATTTGTCCAAAAAGTGTTTCAAGTAATCACCTTTTACTTCAGGGTCTTGGAATGGCGGATCCTTGGCCATTTGAATCATAAAATGTTCATCTATATTAAATTCCCATCGTTTATTTGGCGGAAGTATCGTCAAAGGTCGTTCCACCTTTCGCAAATATTCTAGATAGTGTGGATGTAAATGTACTGGACCTTGAGTAAATGTGCAATACGAGCCCCAGTATCCTATGTCATTTTCCACGATATTTACATCGCAACATGCCAACATTTTCAATGCCGAATAATGATGCGCGTCAATATATTGCAATTTAAACATCGATTTCGGATCTTGGCGATATGGCTTGAGCTGTTCTATTACAAAATTCTTGATTCTTTGGGTCCATTTAGACTTTTCATCCGAATAATCTTTATCATCGTATTTATCCATTAACACGTACAACGTCTTATTCTTGATCTTGGTGTCAAATATCTGTTTGAAAGTCTTGGTATACCAGTCTTGGTATTTTTCAATAAATGCATCTGACTTACTAGGGTCGTTAAACATTTCCGAATTTATATACCATCCAATGAATAAGGTGTCTGTACGTCTAGTTAGTAATTTGTTGAATAAAGTATAACCCTCTTCCGGGCAATGCTTGAAAATAATATCCACCTCGATATCCATGGGCCGGCCGTTGAAAGCTAGGGTTTGTGCATCCCATTTTGTGGAAACATGTCCACCAGCCAATTTAAACATCTCTTCGGAAATATTTTCAGTGATTGGTAGGATTTTTCTTTCAGGAACGGCAGGGGTGGTACCACTATTCGTGGAATTGTCTTTAATAAAATCATCATGAGTGTGCTTGATCTTTAATCCACATGCATTACCATTTCCGATGGTTTGTCCTGATTTCATCTTGTCATATGGGAAGAATGGACACGGATTATAATACTGCCGTTGGTTTTCAGCTTTCCATGCATATTTGTTGGTAGTGTCAGTCATTACCATCGCATCTTCTGGAAGACCTTCTTTACGGCATCTATCCAGATGGTATATTTTGTATTTCAGGCCCATATTTAGCACATCATAACCGACTTTGCGCCATAATCCAGCGGTTAGATTGTCACATCCTGGGCAATTTCCTACAGGATATTCGAACATTTGCGGATGTATTTTGACTGGTGCCTTGAATATCCAAGCGTCTTGACTCCACCCACTCATAAATAGATCAGTGGTCCACACCTTTCCTTCGAAATTGGTTTCATGCCTGGATAGACACATAACCCGGCGATTCCCGTCTAGATCCGTTTCTAATCCTTCAATCCACACTTTGTCATGATCCAAGTAAATATCCGCATTAATTAACGCGACTATACAGTCCTTTAAATTGACATTTGCAAATTCGAATGCCTCGCCATATGTTAATCGGCCTTTACACACACCTTTTACATCTGTGAATTTCGGATGATTTGTAAAACGTTCCGGTGTAATCATTCCCGGTTCTACCAGATTATACACATGATCTATCGCCGGGTTTTCCAGATTGTTTTTCAGACATTCATCTATTTCACGTTGCCTTTCTTCATTCTGATCGTTATAATATTGTACTATAACAGTTACTTTCATAATTAGTATACGTAGAGAGCGATACCTAAAGTATATTTATTCGAATAAGTATATTTCGGCTTTTAAAAAAGCCGGCCAAAACGATTCTTAATGAAATCCGAAAAACACTTAGTAATATTTTATTCAAAATCGCTCCCACACTAAAAGTGTGTGCACGAAAAAAACGCAAAAAAGTGTAATAAATTCGTGCACGATTTTGTTCCATTTTTGAAATCACTCTTTTGGATTTTGAAAATCTCTTAGTGTCAAAATAAAAATGGAACAAAATCGTGCACGAATTTGTGTCACTTTTTTGCGTTTTTTTCGTGCACGATTTTAAGCGATTTGTGCACAAAATGTCACTAAGTGTTTTTCCGAGTTTTCTTTATTGGTCTACTTTTTATAATCGTCGGAAACCAAATTTATCCAGCATTTTACATGCCTTTAATTTTTCTTGGTTATATACCATTACACTAGTAACTCCTACTATTAATCCGATAAATGTGATTGAATACGCAACAAGACTAGTGATCATCTGCATGGATTGTAATTTGATGACATCTGGATTTTGTTTTTTAGCCTCATGATTGAATACTAGAGCTAACACAATAGTACTAGCAACAAGAGTTATGCATAATCCGGATATAATTAATATTTGATAATTCTTCATACTAGCAGAGCGAGTGTGGAGCGAGTGTGGAGCGAGTGCGAAGTGAGTGCGAAGTGAACGACTGTAAAGAGTTAGAGAGTGCGGAGAGAGTATTTATAATTAGTATAAATACTTTATTTGCGCATTAATTTGACACCCAGAGCTCGGTTGAGCTTGTTTAGGATGTTTGCATCGGGAATTGCCGAACCATTTTCGTAAGAAGCGATAACGGCTTCTTTGATATTCAGCTTTTGTGCAAGTTGTTTACGTGTGAGATTTTTGGCACTTCGGGCCTTTTGAATCTGAGTCCGCAAATCAAATGAAACAGTTTTTGCAGGTGCCGCATCAGGATCATCCAACTTTTTTGAAGTAGTACTTCTAGAACTAGATGGTGGTGGTGCCTTAGGAGTCTTGTGGAAAACCACTGGTTTACCGTCGTAAAATCTGTCCTTGTAATCCATAATTGTATTTATTATTAGGGTGTACTAGTAGTATACTAGTAGTATATTAGTACTAGGACAAAAGTACTTTTTACTTGGTTTCTCCATTCATCATTTCTATAACACTTTTTTTTGTTGAGAGTCTTTGTTTGTGCTTTTTCTTTTCCTTTTCCTTTTCTATACGTCTTTGTAGTCTAGGTGCTGTCGATATAGATGATGTATGGTGGCCGCGTTTCATCATATAATTCATCTTTTTATGATATAAAGTTTCACTCTTGGTTAATTTTTCATCAGTCCACAATGCAGTGTCGTTTGAATCATTAATTATCAAACCATCTAGATATATTTCCATTAACAACTTTAGACGATGTTCCAAATTAGCTTGACTATTAATTGTAAAATCTGTGATATTTATATTTTTTAACGTCTTTTTATCAATCGAATATTTGATTTGTTTGGTTTTAGAATCTATTAAATAATATACATCATGCTTGATATTCCACTTTAGGTCTTTGGAGTGCATACGAGCGAAGAGAGTTAGCGAGCGAAGCGAGTTAGCGAAGCGAGTTAGCGATACGAACGTAGTGAGTGCGAGTACGTAGTGAGTACGTAGTGAGTACGTAGTGAGTGAGAGTACAAACGTAGTGAGTATATAATAATATACTGGATATTATTACTCTAGTTATACCGAATTTCGGCGATGGGTAGACTCTAATGAGTATGGATGGTCGATGTTATTCAACGCAAGAGTATTATTCACATATTCATCAGAACATTCATATCCGATTTTGAACAAATCCTTGATAAATTCCGGTGTTATGTCGAATTTCATCATGGGGACATCCCCAACATAATGCACAATCGCAGCTTTCCTATTTTCAAAATACAACGTGGTATTTCCGTTTAAATTGTTAAAATCTATGTTGTTGGCCAATTTTGAAATCTGATTCTTATAACAATAATAAAGAGAATGTAGATAACTACCTAGAGAATTCACTATATCTGGGGTGTTACTTTTAATGATAAACCCCAAAGTGTTGCTGTCGTGATAATGAAACGGAAATGGTTCCAAAACAGCTCCATCTATATATACATCACCTTGATATTTTACACTAGAGATCAAGAATGGAATTGAGATCGATATTCGGACTGCCGTATATATACTCATGTCTGGGTGGGTATCTACATTGAAATTATCTACGCGATTCTTGGATAAATTACTACCAGTGAGTGTCAGTTTTACCCCGTTATCAAGCCTGTCATATACCTGTTTAAATGTAATATCGCCATATCCTAATCTAGCATGGATCAATCCTTTTAACCATTTCTCGAATTTAGTGCTTTTTAACAGGCCATAATCGTCTAAAAATGTGCTGAAATCTATTTCTTTGAGATCATCCACATCTAAATCAATGAATATCTTTAAGATTTCTGCCGGTTTATACCCTATATAATACAAAGTCCCGATTAAAGCCCCCATAGAAGATCCAGTGATTTCGGTTAGGTTAATTAATAAATCATATTCATCTAGATGATGTAGTGAACCTATAAATGATAGGCCTTTAAGGCCACCTCCTGATAATACTAGCTTGTGTATGGGCATACGAACAAAGTGAGTGACGAAGTGAGTGACAAAGTGAGTGACGAAGTGAGTAAATAACCTTAAATATAGTGCTAGTATAACACTACGATTATACTACATATGAGCGATATTATTTTAAATAGTATTCCGTATTTTGCGGATTTGGGATTTAAAGTGTTCTTGAATTTTGTAGGATATTATGCGTTTCACATCGCATTTAGTGTATATTTTGATGAAGATTATACCAAACTAGCCTTTAAACAAAAGGCGTATATTTTGAAAAATGTGACCAAATCAGTATTTTTAATGTATTTGGTGTATATTGCGTTTAATCCAATTATTTACGCCCTAAGGGATGATATTTGGGATAATACATCGATCACTTATATGGGGAATATTTATGTATCGACCGATCTATCTGGCCTGTTATTTGTCCCTGAACTACCTATAACTACCAAACTGCATCATTTGTGTGTATTGGCATTAGGTGTTGGTAATATTTTCCTGGACTATTCCACTCAAAACATGCAGCGTTATGCGTGTATATATGCGTATTTTAGTGTGATCCCGTATTGCGTTAACACTTATTTGGGTATGCGGGTTTTATTGGTTAAAAAACCCATTTTGAAATACATTTGCAAAATGTCCCTGTATATTTATTCTGGATGTTTTTTAATGAACGTACTCTTTCAACACAACATTGCATATCATTTGTTCATAGAAAACACTGTAGATACACTCTATATCGCAATATATTTATGCATATTCTACTTGATCATGATCGACGATATCAAACTGATCAAGTACTTTTACTATAAGAATTATCTACAAACCAGGTAAAAATACTTGAAGGTTTATATAGTGATAGAGTATTAAAGGAAGCTAGTATACCGACATACTCATATAATATGACCAACAAGTTTCTAACAGCATTAACCAATACTCTTGACAACAACCCAGACACCACCACCGAGAATGGTGCACCGTCCTTTTCCACCACCAAGGATCCCAGAGTAGACTTTTTCAGCAAGGTTTGCAGGGGAACTTCCAAGAAGGAAGTACAGAAGATGATGGAAAAGAGTTTGCGCGCAAATCCACAGGATGCGCTTAGACTGATGTATCAGTTACGCGATTGCCGAGGTGGAAAGGGAGAACGTGAGGTATTCTATCACGCGTTTCAGTGGCTGGCCAATACCAATCCGAATACCGCAATCAAGATGATTGAATTCGGACACACCCAATACTATGGCTATTGGAAGGATCTCCTAAGCCTCTACCCACTGGTACCAGGAAATATCCGCACCGTTATCGTAAATACGTTTTGCACACAGCTGCAGCAGGACTCCAGAACTCTGGATCGATTGTCTTATGAGGATGTAAACGGTAGCGTCAGCCTAGCGGCCAAGTGGGCGCCCTCGGAGTCCAGTACGTATCAACGCAAGCACAAGTTGGCCAGACGATTCGCCGAAAAGCTATTCCCGGATGCGCGAAAGATCCAACATGCGTTGCAAAACTACCGCAAGATGATCACCAAGTTGCGCGCATTTACTGGAGTGGTCGAGGTAGTGATGTGCCAAAAGATGTGGGATACCATCGACTATAGCAAGGTTCCTAGTGTAGCGATGAAGAACTATCGCAAGGCATTCCGCAAGCACGACGAGACGCGACTCGAAGAGTTTTTGACCAAGGTGGCCAAGGGTGAGGCCAAGATCAATGCCAAGCAGCTCTTCTATCACGACCTAGTTCGTGAATATCTTACCCGACACTTGCCACTGGATAAGGTTATCGAGCTACAACGCGATGAGTTACTCAAGCCATATCTAAATGGTGAAAACTCATCGTTAGATGGGGCTTTGGCCATTTGTGACGTATCTGGGAGTATGGAGGGTACTCCGATGGAAGTGTCAATTGCGCTAGGTGATCTAATTTCTCAATGTTCCAAGGGACCATTCAAGAATACCGTGATCACTTTTAGCGGCAATCCTAGACTACATCGTCTACCGGAAGGGTCTTTACACGATCGTGTAGCTTCTCTCTCGCGAGCTGATTGGGGTAATAACACTGATCTGGAAAAGACCATGTTGCTGATCTTACAAACTGCTGTAGATAATAAGATGTCGCAGGCCGATTTCCCCAAGCGGTTATACATTATCTCTGATATGCAGTTTGATCAGGCCACCGAGTCTAGATGGGGTTCTCAAGTACCTAGGTATGAAACTGTATTCCAGTCACTCAAGAGACAGTTCCAAAAGCACGGATACAGACTTCCCGAAATCGTTTTCTGGAATGTCCGGGGAGATACTAGCGATTTTCCCGTTATCAACAGCGAAACCAATGTGGCGATGATATCTGGATTTTCGCCTTCATTGTTGACCACCGTCCTCAACGGTGACCTGCCCAATCCCTATGAAATCATGCGTAGAGCAATTGATTCCGATAGGTATGCTCGGGTTGTGGTGTAACGCGTAAACCAAGAGTAATTAAATAAAAATTTAATTATTCAAGTAACTCTTCATCGACAGGTTGACGTACTTTAATTTTCCACACCATATCCAAATTGTTAATATCCACCGTATTTTCTGTGGGTTTATCATCCAATACCGATTTGATAATCACATAATTGGTTTTGTCCGATCGGAGTTTTAATGTATTTGGAACGTCGTGGTCTTCGAAATATTTATTTAGGCTATTTTCATTTATTTTAAGCTGGGATACACGATTATACACATCATATGAAATATTCCTAATATAAGCCAATACATTCGGCGTTAGATCCAAATTTCTTAAATAATTCAATTGATCTGAGGTTAATGTATTCGCAACCCCTACCGGATGGCGCCGGTCTTTGGATTCAGACACATAATTGTCATCTGTGAAATCATATACGTAGAATTGATCAATCATAATCTTTCTAAATAGTCTATATAATTTACTCATAGCCGTTTTAGTCTGAGATTCTCGGATCTTATTCATATATCCAATGATATCCGAATACTGTTTTTCTCCAATCGAGCTATACCATTTAAGATGCAACACGTCGTGTAAATTAAGGTATTCAATCATTTCGTGCGGGTGCAATTTATTAAATTGGGATGTTGTTAGATAGGTGTCCGTACTGGTCTTTTTAGTCATAAAAATCAAATATAAAACGGCATACATCTTGGATAATTCAGTCAAGTAATAGCCGTATTGCGATCCAGCTGGTTTAGGCGCTTCGGCACCTTTGGTTTTTTCAAAATTGACATATTTCGTAAAAGTGTTAGACGCTGGCCCAACAATTTTAGATGTGATGTCGAATTGTGTTTTGAGTGCTTTTAAATTGGTTGATTTTTTATCTGCCAGATAATATTTAAATAACCCGTCTTTGAAATCATTCGGATGCATCTTTACACGATTCGGGAAATATCTGTAATTTTTACGACGAATATACTCGTATGTAAAGTATTTATACGTTTGATAATCAGTGTTGTGTTTATCAGTGGTTCCAGGCATATCATATGTCATATCCAAAAAGTCTATCGGCCTGGTTTGTGATTTGGCGTACTCGATCAATTTCTTGAAACTGTCTAGATATTCCGGGATATATGATTTAGACCCTTTTGTAAGTTTGATCTTTTTCAACAACTTTTCCGATCTATGATTCACTAGGAATTTGTTTATTTCCTGGAAAATCCGTTGATATGACGGATCCGCAATTCCTCTGACATTATATATATAACAAATCGACATATCCTGGTATAGTGTATAATATAATGTTTTGAATGCTTTGTTTAATTCTGCTGAATTCCACACCTCACTTTGGGCCTCACCTTCTAATACGAACGATTCTAGTACCGTTTGAGCAGATGTCCTGGCATTGGAGTACGGATGTGTTTTGAAATATTCCAATGCAGTCAACAATCTATCATAATCGGTTTGCTGTGTAGCTTGCTGGTGTACTTTATTTTTAATCTTTCCGAGTACTTCTAACAATGTGTCATTATATAACATTTCCAACGTTTTTAATAAAAATTTGGATTCGTAGTTGACTAGATTTTCTCGAACTTCTTGTATAGCCAATCTAGAGTATTCCCCACCCTCTTTCAAATAACTGGCTCTGTTTTCTACTAGGGTCTCAACTATTTCATCATAGTCTTTCGAATTTGCATAATATATGTTTGGGATCGAGTATAAATCATTATCAGTGGCATCACTTAAAGTATCATTCAGAGATTTCAAAATATATTCATACACTCTATCAAATCTGGAATAACCTAGCGCCAATTCTTTGGCCGATTTCTCTTGTAATAACCTAGCGTAATAATCCCTACACACCGTCGCAAAATCTTTTCCAGCAACACTCAGATTCTCTCCAAATAATAGGGCATGTTTCTGTACTATGACATTATTTATATTTTTGACCGAGTTTGTAGTACCTAAAAGGTTTGCGAATTTTTCAGGAGTACCTCTACAGATCTTGTTGTCGTCTGCGTATATATCATAGAACCTATCTTCTTTTTGGGCTGCATTAAACATATTTTCTATTTGTAATCGGCTGGATTTGCGAGAATTTTGTAGCTCTTCCATCGTTTCATTATATTTATACTCTTTTTTCACCGACGCCATTTCAAGTACCAGTAAATTATCATTCATTTTATTGGCGTTTTGTAATTGTTTATTTATTATGTCTAGACGCCGTTCGTCGATTAAATCGTTTGATAATTCATCATTTAATGCTCCGAGTTGCTTGCGATAATTTTTGTATATTTGATTTTTATTATCTCTGTGATTTATTTTTACTATCTTTAATCTATCTGAAATTTCTTTGATATGTTTCTTTAAATCGATGGCGTCTTCATTAAAAAATTTGAGGGTATCTCTGAAATATAATGTTTTGTCATATTCGGACATTTCCACGAAATAATTCAATGGCATAAGTTCATGATATCCTAGATAACCACCCCATTGAGTATGCATTTCTTTTTTACCAACCCAATTTCGGTATTCCGCTCGTTTAACATGCGGGACATATGGGTTGGGTATATACATATGTACATCTTCTATGGTTTGATGCTTCGATCCAACTGTCGTATACGAGGTCATATAAATTTGACCTTTTCGCAATATAGTCAATTCATAGTTTATTTTATTTAATATGTCTTGATTGTGTAGATCTTGTTCATATCTATCTTTGATCGTGAATACATTTGTGGCAGCTGTTTGATATTTTGTCAATCTAGATTCAAGCGTGTTATAGAAATGTTCGTACTCTGATTTTATTTGTGCTATTTGTGCATGTTTATCTGGTAGGGTGTATGTTACTGTAGTATTATTAATGTCTTGACGAATTACTGTAAATACATCTACAGATTTTTTAAGTATGATTTGAGTACCATCATCTATCGTTAATTCAAGTTGGTCTTTTGAAGGTGAATTGAAATAATCTATAGCATATTGGGATATTTCTTCACGAATCTTCTTTTCATGTTGAGCTGCAGTACCTTTAGATTTAGACAACACTTTTTCAAAATATAATTCTATTATGCCCAAATATCCAAAACGGATATTTACCTTTAATTGATGAGGTGGATTAAATGATACGTAAAATGGAACTGTTGAAGAATGATTATAATGTATTTTAGGGTTAGAATGTCTACTAGTATTATTAATTTCATCAACAACATTATTAAGTTCTTCTGGACTAGGATAATTAGTAGATCTGAAAAAATCGTCTTTTACTTTTTCAATACTTTTGCTGGTCTTTGGTTGGAATAGATGTGGTGATACTATTTCCCATGCGTTATAAACCCATCCAGCCTTTAAAGATGGGTTGATTTCATACAAATAATGCACATATTCTTCGAAGATATTTTGTAGGTCATTTAGTTTACGCGCATTATTTATTTGAGATAATTTTTTCTCAAATGCGTGATGCTTTATACGAGATACAAAATTAGGAAGATCATAAAATAATAATCTATTTTTGACATATTCTGTTAATTTTGATTTGAAAAAGTTAAACGCTTCTTCATAATCTTCCTGATATACTAAACCAGACCTATACAAAATATCGGTGAAATATCTATTTGCTATATATTCGATGTCAACATTCGTAATCAATTCGGGGTTTTTAGTGATATGCACTGGACGTTTAGTTGATTTTGCCACCACAGCTTCAACTCTAACATCTCTCGAATTAACAACATAAAACATATATCTAAGAGCTCTCAGAATATATGTTTCTTTGTCCAATTCATTTAAATCTCCTAGATCAAGTTTGACTAGCCCGTCTCCTTCGGAAGATCCGGAGTATAAAAGAGGTTGCAGTTGATCTCTAGAAACTCCTTCAATCTCTTCTTCTACACGACCACCATTTAGCAATACCTGAGTTTTGAATTTATGATCTTCGGACACCCCGGGATTAGTAAAAAAATGGTGAAATTGCCTGTAAGTTGTTTCATAATCAGATGGATAATCCTTATACACTTCATAAATAAGATTTTCAGTTTCAGTGTCCAATGGTTGCGTTAATTTTTCAAACTTTTTGCGGAGGTTTTTATAAGATTTTTTGCCATATGCCTTTTTAATTTCCTTGGCTATTTGTGTTTGAGCAGATGGTTTATATTTTGTCCGTAGATTGAGATGGATTTTGACAGTATTGGGTGCAGTTTCTTCTAAATTCTTAGGGAGATTATCAGGATTCATGTAATAATATTTACCTAATGCATTACGTCGATCTAATTCTTGCATAAGGTCCTCTTCAGTCCCTGCCATTTGAATTTCTGATAAATCTTCTTCGTTTATTTTACCAGCTTTTCCTAATATGTTAAAGTATTTCTCATTATATTTATTGGTAACAAGTTCTTCTAAGGTGGCATTATCTCCACCAGATTCCTCAACAAGTTCTTGCATTTCTTTTTCTGAAATGTTGAAATGGACTGATTTGTAGATTTGAAATGAAAAATCCAGATTTCCGGATATTTCTTTGGCTTCTGTGAACAGGTCTACAAATTGACTTATTAAAGCATCTCTCCGGATTTCAATGGCATAATCCATATTAAATCCATATTTTTGTAGAATGATGTTTGTGATATAAGCCGCTATATACATCTGATCTTCCACCAGCGCTAAACCAGTGGATATCCGTTCGAATATCCCTTTGATAAAAGTATATTTGGTGTCCAGGTCGCTAATAGTAACATCTCTATCAGGTATCATTTTATTGAGGTATGTAATTAGGATATCTGGTTGGGTATTTAATAACAAAGCCATATTTCTATAAATTGTAATGGTGTGTAGCAACAATTCGTAGGTGAATTGATCAACCTTTGTTGAATTTAGTTGATCGAACCGTAAAATATACGTATCTTTATCACGTTCAAGCAATTCAGTTTTAAATTCTTCGATATATGATGTGATGATTTTGTGTTTGAGTCGGGTTTGAGCTTCCAGGTATTCTTCATCGGTGATAACCAACTTTTTAGTTTCTCCAGGTTTATCAAATCTCATGAAATTTCTGGGCATCTTTTTGCCTCGAGCGGGGGGACCGGGCGCTTTCATATTTTTAGTATAAAGGTCTAATATCTTTTGTATTATCATATCATCTTTCAAAGTCTCTCTTGAAATCGAAGGTCTATCGTAATATTTTTGTAAAACATCACACAAAAACTTTTTGATATTGGTGATTATTTCCTGGGTGCCTTTATCGTTGGTGGTTATGAAATAATTGGCAAGGGATGGCACACTTTCAACAGTGGCCAAGTTCAGCTGTTCGATCGTTTCCAATAATTTTACATCACTCATTTTGACAGCATCATAAAACATAGAACAATCTTCACATTTATTACATCGGCCTAAATCAAGGGCACATACAAAAAGATTCAAATAGTTTTGTCTTAATAAAAGTCTAATATAAGAGTCCCGATATACCTTTTTAATATAGGTAAATAGAACCTGTGGCCCAACAAATTGGGAATTACATTTGATTAGTTCCATGTCTAATATATAGTAATCATATATATTAAAATTTTCATTTTTTAAACAAGGTTTGGCGTGCATAATATGGATCAGCCAAATATTCTTTGACAAATTTATTATAGAAATTCTTCAAACGGATGGTTTTATTTAACACTTTATCGAAATCATCTTGAGATTTGTTTGAATAGGACAATAACCACATATATTCTGGCGTGTTCTTTTCAGGTACATATTCCATTCCATATTCCAAAATTTCATTCAATATCGACACTATTACGGGACGATTATCCATAACACCTGGAATAGTGTTTACCACCGGAGTTTCACCATCTCGCTTATCAAATTTACCTGAAATTTCCAACTGATTCTCAGTAGTATAATCCACAAATGAATCTACTACCAATTCATAACGTTCCTTTAGATTGGGAACTGGTTTATCTGGTCTTAGTTTGACTGGTGTTAGTATAACCCTGCGGTGATCATCCACACCCGACACTAGGAATTCAATAACACCTTTTGTAGTAGGCTGGATAGGTTTATCTGGATCCGGAATAATTGTTGCGGTGATGTCAAATCTAGGATTATAAGAACCAGTGTCCTTATCAACCACCGCCACATAATATTTGCCAGAGTCATACATCACATCTACCGTAAGCTGTTCTTTCGGTTTCCATTTAATAATGGTTTCCGGTGCTTTATATCCTTTGTCAGTGGGTGTAAATATTAAACCATCTTCCTTTTCAGTCTCTGCGCGCTCTGTTAATAAATCGCCAATGTTGCTGAAATATTTCACCTGATGTAGCTGATATAACTGATGTTTGATATATTTGGAATTTTTGATATGTTCCGGATTGGATACGTCAAAGGGTTTAATGGTGTTGTTTTCTAATAGATTATGAATGGCCGGATTGTTATGGATTTTTGTACTATTAGAGATCGTGAGATCGGACTCTAGATACACAAATGATGAATTTACATAGAAATACTCTGAAATAGAATCCGGTGAAAGTGAGGTATAATCATATATGATGTCACCCTTTTCGTAATAATTGTAATCCTCTAGTAAGTGTGCTTTGATGTTGATCTTTTCATGTAAATGCCCGATCTCATATTTAGCCACATCTTTCATAAAATCTGACAAATGGTTATGTCGTTCCTGGAATTTGGCGTCTTTCATGTTTTTACCCTTGTAATACGCCACATCATAACAATAAATTTGATTATCCACCAACTCGGCCGCAATAATAGTTCCTTCCAAATCTTTACTGTCCAATATATCTTTATCTGTCGCATTGGTTTTTAATCCCAGGTCCTTTTTCAGCATATCCCTATTAAGACGTCTCAAATCGAAATCGTAATTTTCATAAGCCGTGTCTGGATATCTGACTTTATCCGCCAGGACTGTGCCGATTTTGATTACGGTATACGGATATATCAACAAATACACATCTACATACAACACCGAGCGTTTGAAAATGGATTTCTCCTTTTTGTCTTTTGTGACCGGTGGAATATATATATGGCAACTTATACCATCATGTTTTACAGACCCTACGTAATTGGTTTTAATCAATTCCAGATCGGTGGATACAAATGTCTTGGGTTTATTCGATACAAGTCTGGAATCTAGACCTGATTCATACGCATTTAGATCATTTTCTGTTTTCCGGCGATTTACTAGGCGGTTAAACGAATTTACTACACCTCCTGTTTCACCTCTTAATTTGAGCTGATTAGTGGCATAAATCGAATCTGCAAAATGGATGGTTTTATACAATCCTGCGATTAGATCTTTGAATATAGCATTATTGGATTTTCCTATGGATTTTCCAGGACCTCTCACAAGGAATATTCTATAATCTATTTGCGAACGATTTTCCATCGATATTCTCTCCAAAACCACTTGTGCACCCGATGTATGCGTGAATATGTTTCGACTTACTCTAGTTATATCACTATATTCTCTGTTTTTGATGTGAATCTCGGGTATATTTTCTAAATTGTCAGATGAAACACCATGCCTTTCTAGTAAGGCTGTTTTGTGCAAACTAATCAATTTTGGCACCATCAACTCTTTAAGAATTTCTATTTCATTTAACGTTTTATCATCATCAATTCCGTATTTGAATACGTCATCTCTCTGACCATATTCAGTTTCATATTTGACTGACAGTTCTTTAATTACATTCTTATTATATCGATTATTCTGTTCTCGGTGTACTGAAATGTTTTTCACAATAGGATACCAACTATCTGCTTTGGATCTGATTTCAGGTACATATTTAATGGCATCTTCTCTTCTTTTCTGAGTTTCCCGTTGAGTCAATCTAGTAGCCAGTGGATCAACTGTAAAAGGTATACGAGGGGTGTAATATTTTCCTGAAATGAGTGATTTATCACTGGTCAATAACAATTCAATGATGTCATTATATGGTGTATATCCATCCGGTATAAGAGCGTTTTTCAATTTCCTGGCATAATCTGTGATGGGTAATGTACTTTCGAACAATTCTCTTACTTTAATATAACCATCCTCCAGCTGTTTTTTCTGACCTTTCCATTTTGGTTGCAATATTTCGTATTTGGTAAAATATTCTATCAACATATTTAACAATGGCAAATATTTGGATTCTATGAAATTGTAGATGTTGTTAACGTGATAATTTATCAATTCAGTTCTAGAAGTAGTCTGATACAACTTTTCCAATTCCTCATTCTTTTCGAAAATCAATTCATAATTCATATAAAAATTTTTTATTTGTGATTTGATAGTTTCTTGAGCGTTGTTAACCCATCGGAACATTCTAGATTCTGAATCATATTCTATTAGATTTTTAGGAATATTCAGATTTTTATATATGGAATCATCTTCAGATTGATAAAATTCCAATAACATATCCAAGAATGCTGTTTTGGACTTGATGAGTGCTTGCGCTTTTGAATGAGGTTGGTTATCGATCGTAAATATAGCTGCAATATCCTTTTCCAAAATTTCTTTATCTGGAAATGCCCCCCAAATGGTCTTTACATATACGTTATCATTTGAAATCGCGACCTGGTATATGCTTTTAGATTTTTTTTTGGAAATATATAAATACACCGAATCCCCCATACATCCACATCCTTTAACCGCCATATTTTCATAAATTTCCGAATGATGTTTGACACATTGGTCTGCTGAAATATACCCACGTTCATCCAACATTTTTAATATGTTTTTACTCATACATCCTTGTAGTTCATCCACTGTTTTGTTTTTAATACACTCATTAATCATATTACATGTTTCTACGGCAGTCGGCATACTAAAATCAGTTCTTTGAATCGGAACAACGTCATAATCGATTATAAATTTGAAAGAATGATTATACTGTCGGATTTCATATTGGTTAACCAGATCTTCACTATCTGGCGATTCATAAATCTTGATCATTTCATTACCAACATCCAATTGATTTTGCACAAACCCGTTTACATAGTTTTTATAGGCATTCATAAACTGTGCATCTCTTAACAACGGGTTATCCTCTAGAATTTGAGTGATGTATATTTCGTTGTTTGGACTAGGTGTAGGAATGTCCTGAATTCGGTCCAACATATTCTGAATAAACTCTTTCATTTGTAAATTTGAGTCGTCTTTGAAATATTTGCACACGATATATCTTTCGGCATTGTTCGCCGCAGAAGTATTTAGTTTTGTAATGTATACCTGACTGTAAAACGTTCTTAGGATGTGCAACAAATCCAGCATAGGTCTGGAAAATACGTCGAAAATCTTGAGAAAGAAATGCCCGCCTTGTGCTTGGACTGATAGTGCATTGGCAATTGACGCATAAATCACCTTGAGATGGGTCATTTCTTTGTAAAATTGATTACTATATTTGGTTTGATCAAACCCTGCATCCGAAGTTACTAGATGAACTTTGTCTAAATCTCTTAAAGTTTGTGTATCGACTGTATTATATAAATCACCATAATAAATATCCACATTGTCGATTTTGAAATTCACCTCGTCACTGGACTCTAGGGTAAATCCGTAATATTTATCGTTTTTAGCTTTAGTCGGGGCATATTTTTTACGGTATTGCCGGACTGCTGAAATGAAACCACCTGGACCTTCTGCTAGGAATATAGCCGTGGGATTTTTATCAAAATCTTTCAAAAGTTGATAATCTTTCAAAACTTCCCACATTTTCATATAAGATCTGTTTACCACTTCCTTTTCATTCTGAGGAGTACCTTTTGGATTGATATATGGTTTTGCAATCTCTTTCATTTTTTCATATTTATGAGTGATGTGTCGATCTTTATCTTCTAATTTTTCAAACCCATCTATTTTATTTTTCAAATAGTCGTTATAGGTTTGTTTGAAACCCCTTAGTATTGGTTCAGTTTCATCCGGAGTTTGAGAAAATGTTGCGAATGTAGAGTTGAGGTCCCATCCAACAGATTCTAATTGGAATGTATTGGTATCATCTATTTTAAGACTACTATTCATCTGGTATAAATCGAAATCTGATAACCTGTCGATTTTGAATGTCCGGACATTCATGGTTTGTCTACCTAGTGTAGGATGTACGGTATTCATACGTTCTTGAGTCAGACGGATGCCATAATCGTTTAGATCAGATGGTTGGGTAAGAGTTTCTTGGCGTTCGTATATGGCCTCCTCCTCATTTTCAGCGTTAAAAGTTTTAATCATGTTTACATTCTTTGAAACTTTTTGTATCACACGATTAAAATTCTCTGTGAATTTTGGATTCTCGTATTCCTTGGAATTTGTCAAAATTTTGGTCAGGTGATTAAATGATAATGACGACTTTACACCTTCTAGAAATTCATTTTCATTATATACATTGTCTTTCGCCATAAATCTGCCATAAATTGCCTTTGTTCCACCCCATTGTCCTTTGGAAGCCGGTTCTAGAATGGTGTCATACTTGGGCTCATCCAAAGAATCTCTGAGCTGGTCTTTGACATTTATTTGATTATATGTGGCGTATTTAATATATTCCAATGTTTCTGGAATAGTTGGTTGGACATATTCCGGTTTATATGATGTTTCATCCATAACTATATACTCGGTATTTTCGAATTTTGGAGGTTCTTCGGAAGGGCCGTCCTCGTCACGTGACTCGGAAGGACGCAATGTATCGTTTTCGTAATCGACGTATTCTTGTTCAGACTCTTCTTCATCTTGAATATCATCGCCAAAAGTGTCGGAATAATATTCGTCGTCCATATTTAGTTTAGGTTATATAATACAGATATATAATAAAAACTTTAAAAATCGTCATCCGATTCATAGGTATTTGCATCTCCAGGTTTGTTAGACACTCTCGTGGCTGCACCGGCCTTTTGATATTCTCCGACCTTGCGCTCGAAAAAGTTGGTCTTGCCATCCATCGAAATCATATCCATCCAGGGAAACGGGTTCTTGGTGTTGAAAATATTGCTATATCCAAGCATCCTGCACTGAAAGTCGGCCACAAATTCAATATATTCTGACATCTGATGTGCGTTCATTCCAATCAATTTGCACGGCAGTGCATCATTGATAAACTCCTTTTCAATTTCTACCGCCTCTTTAATGATAGAATGTACATCCGATTCTGGCAATCGGTTTTCTAGTTTGGAATAAATTAATCCACCGAATTGACAATGCATTCCCTCATCTCTAGAAATCAGTTCATTAGAAAAGGTCAATCCTGGCATCATCCCCCTCTTTTTAAGCCAGAAAATGGCGCAAAAAGACCCCGAGAAAAAGATGCCTTCAACAGCCACATAAGCCACGATGCGATGTGCGAATGATTTCTTTGGAGCACCCTCTTCGCCACCAATCCACTTGAGCGCCCAATCGGCCTTTTTTCGGACACAATCAATAGTCTCGATTGCATTAAATAATCTCAATTTCTCGGCATGATCCTGGACATATGTGTCGATTAACAATGAATAAGTTTCTGAATGTGTTAATTCGATGGCAATCTGAAAGCCATAGAACGCTTTTGCTTCTGGCCATTGTACTTCATCTAGGAAATTGATCGCCAGATTTTCCAAGACAATCCCGTCAGAGGCTGCAAAAAAAGCCAGAATGTGCAAAATAAAATGTTTTTCATCGTCATTTAGATCGTCGAATTTATCATCTGAAAAATCTATTTCTTCTACAATCCAGTCACACGCTTTGGCCTTTTTATAAGCCTGCCAGATATCATTATGTTCAATGGGGAATAATACGAAACGATGGGGGTTGGGTTTTAAAATTGGTTCTATTTGATTGTTTTGCATACGAACGAAGTGAGTTACGAAACGAGTTACGAAGTGAGTTACGATACGAGTGAAACGAGTTATACGAAGTGAGTTATACGAAGTGAGTGTAACGAGTGCGAGTCGTATACTATAAATATATAATAATCGATCTATATTAATAAGTTGTTTTTAGTCTTAAAAATTATATATGTTAGTCATATAAGACTGTTTTATGATGAACGACGATAAGTTCTGGTTGTATAATGTTGGAGAATTGGTAAGTGGTGATAAAATATATAAAGTAGTTCCTACCGGTACAAAAACCAAAGATCTCAACGCCATTATCCGCCTAAGTGTTCTGGTCAGTCTATTAGTATTGTTAGTAACTCAAAATGTTAAAATCGCAGGTTTTGTTATCTTGTTTGGTATAAGTTTAACTTTGCTTCTTCAATTTATAGTGTGTAATGAGTCTCCAGCCGCTACCGGTGTTAACGGAGACAACTCCGTTAGTGACGTCGAAACAGACGAGTCCCTACAAAATGAAGAAATTGGTGCTACTATAGAAGAGCTAGAGCGCCAAAGCAATTTGCCTGATACCGAACTAGACAAAGTAATGATTACCTCTTTAGATACCGACGAGGCTCGCAAAGGACGTACCCCAGAAGAAGAGGCCGTATACCAACAACTTTTAGCCGAACGCGAAGGTGAAATTGAGTCAATTAATAAACGTAATGAAGCAGTTAAAGCTGAAATCGCCAAGTTAGAAGCTACTGCCAAAGAACAAGAAAAAGAATTTTTAAGAAAGCATGAGAACTCTTATAAAGATACTAATCAACTGGTAGCCGAATATAGTTTGAATGCTCATGTCTATAAACGACCTGATCCCAATTTGGTCGAGGAAGGCAGATACAAGGTATTTGTCCAGCAAAACTTGAAAAATAAAAACACAATTTATGGCAAACTTGATAAGGGAATTGGTTTGAAGAAATTGGGCAAACATTCCATTAACAAGGATCGTTTAATCAATCCGGTTGAACCTAAATGTGTATTGAACGGTGTCACTCTAGGTGATGGTCGAGGTACAAAACAATCCAAGCAAGAATTTGAAAAGGAAAAGAAGGAACGTATGGATCTAAACAATACCGATAAACGTATTAAGAAACAGATCCTAGACAGTAATATCACCTATAGCATACCTACAAGTCTGGGTGTTAATACAGAAACAAGTGTTGAACATAATCCCTACAAGACCGTCCGACCTCAGCTATCCAACAGCACTTTTACCAATGCTTTCCCTGCAGCTCAAGTTAAAGCCGTTTCACCTCAAGAGGCTTTTACCAAGCAAGTGATTCTAGATGATGGTGAAAAGGCCCGGGTAATTAATCAAAATCGTATTAGTAACGTATAAATTTATCCTAATAAATTTAAGCACCTAGTACTTCGGAACATGCCTTTAGGAATTCATCCATAGAGTGTTGTAATTTTGGTTTAAATTCTTTTATGGCATCACGATTATATAGATTGGAAATGTTGGTCATGATTCGATTGACATGCTCTTTATTGTCTCGATATGTCCCGAAATTTTTAATGAGTATATCCATTGCCTTGATAGTCACCGCGTAATCTTTGCAGAAATACGAGCACAACAACAACTCTTCAAAAATGCGGAAGTCCAGGACATCCCGGCGCATAAATAGACGGTCATTGCACACCGGCATATTGACCGCTTCTTTGACCAAAGCGTATGCAGGGTAATATAATTTATCCATCCGCCATCCAATGATCAGCTGATAAATAGCCTCAATGCGCTGAGGGCGGTATTGATAAGCCTTTAGATAATATTGCATTGCATCGTGGAAGGGTTTGCCCATAAGCAAGGTCATATTACCCATTTCTACCAATGACAAATAGATTTCCTCTGGGTATCCATCGGCCATGTCTACCCTCTGTTTATATAATTTGAAAGCCATTTCATGGTCTTTATAGTCTTTGTATGACTGTGCACAATAAAATACACTTCTAGACAGATCTGACGCTTCCGGATTATCTATCATATGTTGCTCAAATAACAAGGCATCTCTCTTGAATTTGAATTTATCTTTGGACCTACTACCATCTGTTTTAGGCAAATTATATAGATTTTGTATATAGCCTACTGTGGCTTTTCTTTCGCCTAGCTTGGAATCGATTAGATTAGGATATTCGTGGCACGGACCGAACCAACCCCAGGTTCCGTCGGCCTTGAATAATTGAACCCTTTCATATTTCAGTGCTCCGAAAATGGTGGTTATATAGTATCCGTCCGAGTCTAGATCTCTAGGAAAGGTGAATTGCGGGCCTGATGCCCATACCTCATCTGCATCAATGATGGCTACATAATCGGCCTTTCCTTCGGCCAGTTTCAAGGCTTCATTTCTATTGTGCGAGAAATTTACCCATGGGCGCTCATGCAGCTCCCCTGGGATATCCCTTTTTATTGTCTTTCCATTTTGATCTTGTACTTGACCATTTTTGAAAAAATCTTTGATGATTTCCTGGGTTCCGTCTGTAGATCCAGTATCAACTATTACCCAATAATCGATATACGGATATACACTTTGCAGACACCTCAGAATAACATCCTTTTCATTTTTGACAATCATATTGAGACATATAGTCGACTGTTTTGCCTTTGGCGCCAGTCTACCCTTTCCCTTGTCCTTTTTAGGCGGTTCGACCTTGGGTTCTGTCTTCGGCTCGGTCTTCGGCGGTTCGGCTTTAGGTTCGACTTTCGGCGGTTCGGCTTTAGGCGGTTCGGCTTTCGGCGGCTCGGCTTTAGGCTCGGCCTTAGGTGGATCTTCCGGTGGAGAGTATTGTTTTTTCTTTTCAGATTTGCGTTTACCTACTTTTTTTGCAGGTGGTTCTGGTTTAGGGTCTACTAATGGTTCTTTAAAAGTGACCTCTTTTGGGGACGTACTTTTAGGACGTATAGAATTTATTAATTTTGCGAATACCGCATCAAGATAGTCTGTTTTTGCAGCCATACGATACGAACGCAGTGAGTTAGTGTCAACGAACGACTAAAAGGAGTGTGGTGATATAGAATATATACAGTTATGTGTTTTTTTGTGATGATGTGATCAAAAATCGACATTTTTTTTTCAAAATATTATATAACATTAATTTATAATTAACTATGGGTGGTGGAATTGTTCAACTCGTCACTAACACTGGTAAACAGGATGGCTCCTTGACTGGAGATCCTGAGACTACTTTCCTCAAGGGTGTATACCGTCGTTACACCAACTTTGCCAAGGAGCACATTAAGCAGACCCTTAACGGTACTCCTACTTTCGGTTCTCAGAACGTAACCGCTACTGTTTTCCGCAGTGGTGATCTTATCTCTGATACCTATCTCGAGGTTACCCTCCCGGCCATTCCTCAGGTTTACCCCTCTGGTTTCGTCGATCCTACCACTGGTGCTGCCGTCGGTGGTACTGCCCTTCCCGCTGGCGCCTTCTACGGCTGGACTAACTCTGTTGGTCACGCCCTTATTGAAGAGGTCAAGTGCGAGATCGGTGGTCTTGAGATTGACAAAAAGACCGGTGAGTGGATGGAAGTCTGGGATGAGCTCACTCTCCCCGAAAGTAAGGTTAAGGGTTACTACCATATGATTGGTAAGTATGAGGCTCCCGAAGACTCTCTTGCCACTTCTGCTATTAACGCCAAGGTCCTTCATATCCCGATTCAGTTCTGGTATTCCAAGGGTCACTACTTCAACTCGCTTCCGATTGTTGCCCTTCAGCTTCATGACGTCAAGCTTACCTTCCGTTTCCGCGCTTTCCGTGATCTCGTCACTTTCGAGAATCTCCCCGAGCCCGATAACATTACCAACTTTACCAACATCGATCTTTACATCGATTATATCTACGTCGATTCTGATGAACGTCAGATGTTCGTTGACCTCGATCACGAGTACCTCATCGAACAGCTTCAGTACCAGAAGTTCACCATTAACGCCAATACCCTCAACTACAACGCTATTCTCAACTTTAACCATCCCGGTATTGAGCTAGTGTGGACCCTTACTGAGCAGGAACGTATTGACTCTAACGATTACTTCAACTTTGCCAAGAACACTGATGCTGATGGTGTTGCTCTTGCCGCTGACGCTCCCGTCAACGCTCCCCTTTCCAAGGCCAAGCTCACCATTAACAACACTGACCGTTTCTCTGAGCGTGATGAATCCTACTTCCGTCTTACTCAGCCGTGGCAGGGTCATACCCGTGTGCCCACCAAGCACATTTACTCCTACTCTTTCGCCTTGAAACCCGAAGAGCATCAGCCATCCGGTACCATGAACTTTAGTCGTCTCGATAACTCCCAACTCGAGCTCACTTTCCCCCGTGGTATGCGCCAGAGTTCCCTTGTTGTTTACTTGAGGAATTATAACTGGCTTAAGGTGACATCAGGGGTAGCCGGCACGGCATTTTCAAGTTAGTGTGGCTGAAGGTTACAACTGGTAAAAGTGACTTTTAACCAATGTCAGGTAGAATATAAAAATGTTCCCAAGTAAAATTTTTAAGAAAAAATTTTACACGGTTTAAAATAGTTTAAGCATATAATTTAACAATAAATTACAAAATTAAACAACATATTATGGAAACTATAACAGGAAAAGTGAAACATTGCACAAATGTGAAAAAGGGGTGTACAAACGTCCTTCAGAAAAGTGACAAGTCTATTAAGTGTGACGAATGTAAGAAAAAGGCTGCACTTGAAAGAGCTCAGAAAAATAAAGATAAATTAGCAAATAAAATTGCACAAAATACTGCATTATTAAAACAAGGTGAATCTAATTGTAAAGGATGTGGAGAAAATTTCGAAAATTTTAAAAACGTCAAGGGTGTGATGTCTGTAAGATGTAAAAAGTGTAGTCAGTCAGGAACAGGACGTTCTAAAATGAGACGATTGAAAAAACTTGAAGATGAAAAAGAATTAAAATCAAAGTTAAAACAAGATGAACAAATCTGTAATAATACACATTGTAATGAAATTTATAAAAAGTTTAAAAATCAAAAAGGATTATATAGTAAAGTTTGCCCTAGTTGTTATGATAAAAGAATTGGTGGAACTACATATAATGAAAATTCGGAAAAAGTGTGTAGTACTAAAGCATGTAGTAATGTAGTTACTGACCAGAAATTTAAATTATGTCAAGATTGTAGAAATTATCAAAATCTGAAATATCAAAAGCGTAAAAATGCGGTAAAACAAATGAATGAACAGTTGTCAGATAACAAAAGAGCCTGTTCAAAATGTAAATCAGTATATGATATGTATAAATTAAATAATAAAGACAGTACAGTTTGTAAGAAATGTTTAGAAAAACATCGAGATTCTACTCAAAGAACAAAAACAAAAAGAATTGAAAATAGACAATGTGTTGTATGTACCGAAAAACTTCCCGAAAATTACAATTTCAAATATTGTGAAAGTTGTAGACAAAAAGATCGAGAAATTCATTACCAAAAATCTGACAAAGTTAAACAAATGAGGAAAGAATTATTAGAATCTGGAAATACAACGGACATAGTATGCACAAATGCCATTGCATATTTGAAATGAATGAAGGTACCACGACAGATAACCTATGTGAAAAGCATTATAAATTACATTTAACATACGCACAAAACAGACCATGTAGAAAACATTATTATAAAATGTATGAATCTAGACCTGAAAGAATAGCTCAAAAGAAATTGTGGAAAAAATTAAATTATGAAAAGGTTGTAAAATCCTGGTTAAAAAGACGACAACGTATTTACAATGATCCAGATGAACGTAAAAAATATAAAGAACGAAATAATGAAAATCTAAGAAAATGGAGAGAAAGAAATCCTGAAAGAATGCAAGAATATAACAATAAAAACAAACTAAATCCTTCATATAAATATAAAAAATATAAATTAACCGCTCTTAAACATAATAAAGAATTTACCATTTCTGAAAAAGATGCAACAGAACTATTTGCAGCAGATTGTGAATATTGTGGTTATAATCCAGAAAATGGATTAAATGGTATTGATAGAGTTGATAATTCAAAAGGATATATCGTTGATAATGTCGTTACGTGTTGTAGACAATGTAATTTTATGAAAGGTGGGACTGATGTAGATGTGTTTATTGGTAGATGTATACACATAGCGACATATGCCGGATTATTTCAAGGTAAATTATTTCCAGTTTTATTTCCAGATCGTATTTCAACATATTTTAAAAGATATGTTTCAAGAGCTTTAGAAAGAGGTTATAACTTTAATTTAACAGAAGACCAATTTAATGATGTTATAAGCATGGATTGTTATTTATGTGGTAAGAAAAATTCAAAACATCATCAAAATGGAGTAGATAGAATTGATAGTTCTATTGATTATAATATGGATAATGTAAAAGCTTGTTGTGCATCTTGTAATTATTTTAAAAATGAGTTTGATTTAGATGATGTTTATGAAAAATGTGTGGATGTGGCTTTAAATAATTATGATGAAACATTTGAACTAGATGAAGATACTGCATATAATCTTATTCATATTGTTAGAATGGAAGAGAAATTATCTGAAGATGAATATCAAGAATTAAAAGATGAATATATGGAAGAAAAATATCAAGAATTATTGGATAAGTATTCAGATGAAACTATCGAGAAACGCGTTGAAACCATAGTGAACAATCGTTCAGAGAACTAGAGTAAAAAATACTCAAAGTTTACGAAATATATTCTAATATATTTGTTAAACCTAAACCTAAAACCGTAAGGATGTACCTAAAACAATTCGAATTCAGTTGCGAACATTTCCAAGGATTCCAAGGAGTTGTAGATCTAGATGTTATGAATACTAATGAAGAGGTGTGCAAATATGCCATAATATCACTTAAATCGGAATTGTCTAAACTAAACCTATTAAACCAACTAGAAAAATTAAAGAGTTTAAAGTATCATATTCATAAACCCTTTGGTGAGTTGCTAACAGAATCGCATAAAGAAAAGATATGGGTATGTAGCCATAAATTTATCCCTTGAAGGGATACAAAAATACATTTATGTACTTTTACGTATATACGTTCAAGTCCATACGTATGAATAGTCCACCTAGTTTAAAGCTTTATAAAACAAAAGACGATGAGATAATTACCGATTCGGACTCTTATAGTGATGATCAACTAACTCTAGTATATGATTCAGAAAATCCGGATGTAGAGCATTATCATTATCAACTAGAATTTTTGAGAGGTGTGCTAATGAATTATACGACGTTGTGCAAAATAGAAAAAGCTACACACGACTGTAAAAACGACAATCGATATGCAGCCAATAGAGTATTGTTATTGAGCAACTCGTTATTACCAGGTGGATGCCAAATATTCCATAAAGTGATGCGAGAAATATCGCCGGAAATCACTGGATATATTTATCCACATAAAGGAACTTTGAGATGGAATTGTGGGAATGGTGGAGATAGTTCATGGATAGAAATCACACTAGAATTGCAGATATAACCCCAGACAACAGAAATAAACGCAAAAAAATATGTACCTTATACTTATATAGTCAAGTATGAGTTACAACCCGCCTATCGAAGCGGATTATGAAAAAATATTTGCAAACCCACATAATTCGACTGCAGTATTTAGATTGGAAACCCCGTTAGAAGGTTATCTAATTCATTTATATCATGCTATACAAATTGAAAAACCGGCACAGGCTCTAAATTTCAGTTTTATCGGTAAAACTACTAAAACCTTTGATAATAGAATCTTGGCGGACGGTAAAACGGATCAAAAACAGGATCAACCAAAAGTCCCCATTGATAAATCGAACTGGTGCAAATCCCCGTCACCAGAATATCAGGATATATCTAAAAGAGAATGTGATAGGAAAAACTTTATATGGGATGCATCCAGACCAGATGACAAGGGAAAGTGTGTTGGATGTGAAGACGAGAATAAATTTCTAAGATTGAATTCGAACAACAAGTACTGTTGCCTGGTAAAAGATAAGAAAAAGGTGTCTGTTTCAGAAAACCAAATAATGATCACGTATGTATTTAATAATATAGTGAAAAAAATGAAAATCACAAAAAATTCATTAACAGTTATTGGATATATGGGCCGACGCAAATTATATGATTCATTAGAAAATTATGAAAACGATGTATTACGGAATGTGTCGTTTATAGTAAAAGCGTTGAATGATAATATCAGGGAATATAACCAGGAATTCAATGAAACAGTGCCCGATATAGTGTTTAAACAGCAAACATATCCCATTACAAATCTGCATTATAGTTTTAGATATATGATCGATAAACCCACCAAAACATTAAAACTTGTGTTGCCAAAAGAAATCTCTGATTTTTATATTCAAACAACAAAACAAAAATACGACCCGTCTAAACTGAAAAAAGCCATCCAACTTTATATGAAAAGTCACCCAAATTTACAACTAATCATTATCAATAAAAATCAAATGGTTGAAACTATTAAACAAAACACTACATTCACACCTGCAATCAATTCTAGTTATGTACATTTCCATTTTTCAAAGGATATGAATGATCAAATATCAGTTGAATCTGCTCCGGATAATGGTATTAATACCAGTGTCAAAATCCATCCAGATCTTATTGGAAAAACAAAATCAAATATTGCCAAAGTCGCTGAGTTCATTGCCAAATATTATCCGAATTTTGCATTAAAGACTACTACACTTAAAAAAGATGCACCAGCCAAAGAGATTAAAAAGAGATCCGCAGAATATACTTTTAAATTTTTACCATTTACAGCAGATCAGGAGGATATTAAAAGACAATGGTTGCAATATTTCAATTCTAGAAAACCCACACCACTAACCGAAGCGCAACTCATAGAATGTCAAATGTGGCCGCAAAGAGCTGTTACATTGGATCAAGCATTTTCAGGTCTTATTCAGGGTAATAATAAACAAAAACTAAAACCTATAAGGGAATTAAAAAAATATTTGCCGATTCCTGAAAAGTATGAAAATAAATCTACCCAGGTCAGTGTATTGAAATTCGACAATATCCCATTCCAAGATAAGGAATTAAAGAAAGAAATCACCTCACCACAAGATAAGAAATGTCGAATTTTACAACTCTTAGAAAAGAATGGGTGCATTGAAAAGACTTTTTTCACATACGGTAAAAAGAATGAGAAAAGAGGTTACTTTACATGGGTCGGAAATTCAAATGAACAATGTAAATCAAAAGAGATGTACCTGGTTTTAAAACATTTCAATTTGTATACAAATGTTATGTACAATTTCGTATATTCAGACCGCCAATTAACCTTGGACAAAAACACAAATTACATAATCATTCCTAAAAATAAAAACGCGACCGTCAGAAAAATAACAAATGACAAATCGTCATCCACCCATAAATTAATATTAACCACCAAGGACAACACCTATTACCCAATTTATTATAGAACCAATTTGGATGATATTGCAACCGTTTCTATGGGAGACTCGGAAGAGGACGACGATGAAGACGTGGAATTTTTCAAATATCATCTAGAGAGGTTACTGGAAAAAGGAAATACCTTTAGTATAGATCAAGCAGTCGAAATCTCTAGAACTTTAATAAAATCAGATGTGACACACCCTGAATTTTTAAACCTTGAAACCGATAAAAAGTTTGAAATCCTTAAACAAAGTGATATGCACCCATTCACAGAATTGGTGAATCAACTAGGAATCGGTATAATAGTCAAGCCGAGTTTGCTGTATTATCCGGACGGAGCTGATCTTACAAATCTCAAATATCTGGTGATTAAAACCAATGGAAATGTTGTAAATAAAACTCAAAATCTTGAAGATGAAGAGGGATATGATTTTAAGGTATATAGATTGATAGACTATATTAGAATTGCAGACGATGTAGATGATTTATATGAAAATATGCAAACCAGGCCAAAACCGCAACCTATTAAAAAAGACAAGGGCAAAGCCCCGGCCAAGGCTGTTCAAATGGAATTGGATTGTTTTGAATTGGATGATAATATAATCTCGGCATACAGCCACCATTTCTTGGAAGGTTGTGAAATAAGAGGCTTGCATAAACTGAATAAAAGCTATACCAAAAAACAGAAATGGAATACACCTGATATATATGCCTTGGAATTATATCAACCTAAATCCAGAAAAACTTATTATGTATATCCGTCGCTTAATTATGAATATGTTTCACCAGCTGTAGGTGGATATGAACTAGGTGAAATTAAGGACTATGCATATTTAAATCGAGGAGACAATCTAGAAAAATCCGCAGGTGGCCGATTTTTAATTACTAGCTATGATCGCCACATTCAAATAACCCCTAGCTCATTCGATACATCTGATATCATAGGCAAAAAGATTTCGTATACTGATAAAGGCAAAAACTTTTTGAAAATCATTCCTACGGATGTCGATTCCAAGTGTCTCTATAATTTGTTTGCATCCAATAAAAGAATGTTCAGAGATTACATTTCGCCAGATACCGTTACTACTAGCGTTCCTAAAAAAACGCCTAGTGTTCCTAGAGAAACGCCTATCGTACCTAAAGATGGGTGTGATACCCAAGAACTTATAGAACTTACCGAACCAAAGACTTGCGCTAGCCGAAGTGGGTCGGGTAAAACCACAGTAACTCTTAAAGATCTAAATGAAAAGATTGAAAAGTGTTGCAAACGTAAAGACATTAAAAAGGTAGGTAATAAAGAACTCAGGTGCCAAATTTTGAGATTGTGTGCCGAGGGTAAAGAGGATCAAATCCCGGAAGGGTCCATAACCAATCGAAAGAATACAACTAAAAAAGAAACAACGACTACCAAGGAACATATAATGGAATTACTGAAAAATGCTAAAAAGAATAAAGAGGTGAAACCAACGGCCAAATATCTGAAATTTAATACACCTAGTCCAAAAGGTGATGCCTGGGACATTTACATTAGATATATTTCACTGAATTACCCGATCGAAACTCCTGTACAGATCACCCAAAGTGTGAAAAAGGCTGCAAAGATATTAGACAACACCGTAAGATTAAAAAAGGCCAAAACACATATGCTGAACAGTTTGAAAATTACCGAACCGGAAACATTTGACGATATTGTTTACAAAGCGATGATGGATATTAAAGAGCCGATCTCGTCGCAAAATTTGAAACAACTTTTTCCGGGTGTTTCGGAAGAGTATATCACTGTAGCACATAAATATCTATCGGCGATTGATAAATCAGTAAAGAAAATCAATGTAAATATCGCCTAATTATTATATATGTATAATATATACTTGATTAGAAATATAGTGCGATGAGTCAGTTCAAAGGATACATCAAAAATGTCCCTAAATTGAATAATGAAAAGAATATAGATGAATCCGCCAGAGATACAACTATTTCGAAGCATACCTATCGTGAAAACAAAGTAAACAGAATTGTAAATGTGGATAACCGAGTGAAATATGTTGACAATGGTTCGGCCTGGGATCATAGAATTGAACCAGATGGAGTAGAACATTATACGGCAGATCACCGAAATATTTATTATAAGCGTGCAAAAAATCAATTCGAGGACCGGTTAATCCCGCATCAAATGTTTACCAAAAAGACCCAACGCCCGGATCATTCCAGAGGATTGAAATCAGAAAAACAGTTGTATCCGCAACGATCTATGGAATATTATCGTAAAGACGGTATGGCCATATCACCGGCATACAACTATAAAAAGTTCGACACTTCGGGTGGGGCTAAAATGCCAGTCCAGCGTAGTATAGGTATTTCCAGGGATGATTACAAAGATTCGGTGGATTGTTGCGCAAATACTCGCCAAAAAACCTATCATCCTGGCGTCGAATTCAATTCATCAGTCGAACATCCTCCGCACAGTTCCAAAAATGTTGTAGTTAACGACGGCAATGCTTTTGTGGCCTATGGATACAAACCAGTAAACACCACATTCTTCAACAAATAAGTTAAAAATACGTATAACTAGTACTATATAACTAGTACTATATACCTGGTTAAGACAAGTAGATACTATCTAAATATGGCTGACGATATGCATAAGATTGATTTAGGCGAATCCAAAGACATCGCTACGGAATCCCATGGCGATAAGAAAAACAAATACAAACTCGGGGTAATGATTGTATTAACTGGATTGTTTTTCATAGTAGAATTGGTTGTAGGAATTTATACCAGATCCCTGGCGCTGGTATCAGATGCGTTTCATATGCTATCAGATATTGTGGCGCTTTCACTTGGAATGTATGCTTTGATCGCCAAAACCAAAAAACCGACAATCCGGGAAACCTTTGGAAATAACCGATTGGAAATTGTGGTATCTTTGATAAATGCCAGTTCATTGGTGGCGTTATGTAGTTTTATTATACTGGAAGCGATTGAGAGATTCACGGATGTAGAAGAAATCCGAGAACCGTATGTCTTACTGATCGTTGGAGGTATCGGTTTATTGATTAATTTACTTGGATTGGCACTATTTCACTCCGGAGATTCGGCGCACTCACACTCTCACTCGCACGCACACGCAGAGGATGTAAACGGTGGACATTCACATAATATCAAGGCTGTAATGGCACATATTCTAGCGGATGCTCTAGGATCTATTGCAGTGATTATCAGTTCATGTATTATTGCATTCACTGACTGGGAATATCGTTTTTACGTAGATCCTGCACTTAGTTTGATCGTAGTTGTGCTAATTTTAGTAAATGTTATCCCTGTCTTAAGAAATAGTGTGTATATTTTGTTGCAACATGCCCCGACATTTGTAGATATTTCCAAATTGCTAGGAGATTTGGGCAGAATAAATGATATTTTAGAGATGCATCACCTGCACATCTATTCACAAACTCCGGATATTGTAGTGGCTACCATTCATGTCACTTTACAAAACTTTGGCAATTTCGAAGAGGTGTCTAAACAAATCAAAGAAATTTTCCACAATCATAATATCCATAATGTGACTATTCAGCCAGAAACTGGAAATGTTGCTAATTATTTATCACAGGATACATACAACCCTGATGGAGATTCCTGCAAATTACTTTGCGATAATGTGTGTGAAAAGAAAAAGTGTTGTTGACGGTGTTGTTGACGCTGTTGTTGACGGTGTTGTTGACCAACGTCGTCGTAAATATAAATATATTTACGTATACGTATATACGTATATATACGTACTAGGGCTGTCTAGTGATGATTTCCATTAAAACCAAGGTAGCCAAGAAAAAGCCTAAAAAGGGCGGTGATATCACCGACACTATTGAGAATGTCCATAATACAAAACTCAAACAAATTGAAGAGAATAATGAATTAATAAAGGAAATGAATGAAACTATCAAAACATTAAAAGAAGAACTTATTTATATCAGTCAAAATGATCGAGTAAAACGGAATAATATCATTGAAACTATTGCAGAATTGACCAAGAAAATCAAAGAAATGCAGAAATTCGAGATAGATTACCATATGAATTCGATGCATGTTCTTAGAGAGTATTACAATCCATTGAGCGATTCATCGTATAGTGATTATTCTAGCGAGGAAGAACCACAGGAACAAGACGATGATGGAAAAGTCACTGTACAAAGTTTCATCGATAAAGTGAATGATAACAATACCTATTTATACAAAAAGTATTTACATTCTATTGGCGAGGATATAAACGATCCGGATCAGTACAATGATATTACATCACATCTAGAATGTATTAATTGCAAGGGTGTATATTTGGAAGATGAACAGGCTAATAATCTCAGATTTTGCAGAAAGTGCGGATATTCCGAACAAGTGTTGGAAAATACTTTGAGAAATATCGATTATACCCATCTGGATCAACTCAATCTCATTTCCGGCGCAGATGCGCCATCATCCAGTAATAATATGCTGGAAAAACAATCCACTACCATCACCAAATTGGATTATAAACACATCGTGCATCTCAACAATTGGTTCAAGCAGCTACAGGGAAAAGATAATTCCAATATCCCGGATGAAATTTATGAATGCCTTAAAAAAGAATTGGCCAAATTAAGAATCGATCCTAAACGGAATCCTAAAAAGGTTACTAAAAAGATAGTGAAACAAATCCTCAAGGATAACAATTACAATCTATACTATAAATTTATCCCGTCTATCATAGCAACCATTAAAGGGACAAATAAATGTAATATTGAATTTAGTCAAGACGTTATTGAAAAAATCCGGGCGATGTTACTTAAAACCCTCGAGCCCTATTTCGAAAAATTTAAACCAAAAGATAGATCCAATTATTACAATTTCTCGTTTTTCATCATCAAATGCCTAGAAATTTTACACGAATGGGGCGATATTACCTCAAAACAACTTCGAGTATATAAAGAAAATATCCCACAACTAACATGCAGAGATAAACTTAAAATCCAGAATGATTCTTGGATAAAACTGGTGAAATATCTTGGATGGCCGGCGATTAGTAGTTGCTGATCTAGAAGAGATCAAAACCTACACTTAACGTCATCCCAAACGCACAATAGACAAATTGATCCGTCTAGTAGCTATATTTACCACTATATTAATGTTAAAATAATCCAATGTGTGAAATACGTCACGAGAACAAAAAGTCCGAATATTTTTTGAAACCATTACATAATCATTGTCTATATAACATAACATACGTCTGGTATGGTTAAAGCTAGTGTCATCATGTGAGATTTCAGATACGCCGTAAATATCATCCGAGTAGACCTCATCGATACTATCCCGCAAAATTTCGCAAGGATAGGCCAAGAAGGTTTGGGTGCACATTAATAAGATTACCAAAATATTATGCTGATATGTATCGTGTTGGGACATATATTCGAACAACTCTTTCACACTAGTAACCATTTCCATATTCACATAAATAGACATCCTGGGGAAATCTTTCAGGAATTGCTGATAAATTTCGTTAGATGTGATGTCTTTATATACAGTATAATCATCTTCAGTTTTCTCTTCTAATACAGCATCTTCTGTAAATGTGATATCAGTGTCTATGGATACTAGATCTAGATCAAGCGCACCTTTTACATATCTTTCTAGAGATGTGTTGTAAAATATGTACTCTGACGTTCTAGTAAATGTTTCAGTCATATATAACTAAATTATATATAAATAAAAGAGTGAAATTTACTCTAGTTTGGTCAGTCGTTTGTAGAGCATAAATATCGGAGTCACGTCATCACAAACTACCATTTTACCAGTAGTCTTTCCGGCAGATTTCAGTATAGTATTCTTTTGTTGCGTATGAAGGTTTTTGTAAATCTCTTCATCTTTCGCATTAATAATCACATATTCCATATCATTTAAATTAAATTCATCCGTCACGTTAAAACTTAAACACGCTTTACTCATATGTATATATATATCTTAGTATGTCTTAGTATATGTTAGTATATGTTAGTAAATTTAGCTATATTTTTCAGTCTTTCATCAAAGCATATATAGATTGTTTGAGTGATTGTTGTACACTTGACTTGTGCACGGATTGAGAGTCGTTGTATTGTGGTCCTCTTTCCCTAACATTTCTCAATCTATTCATAAATCGTTGAACATTAACAGGAATATGTTCAAATTCATTACCACCAATATAAAAATCTATTAAGTTCCTTAATTCACAAATTTCCGGAGGCAGTGTTTGCAAGTTGTTACTCGATACACTCAAATACGTTAAACTTTTCAAAGCGCCAATTTCCGGAGGAAGTGTTTTCAAGTTATTACCGTTGGCATACAAATCCCTTAAATTAGTCAAAGCGCTAATTTCAGGAGGTAGCGTTTGCAACTTGTTACCGGAGGCATACAAATCTGTTAAACTTTTCAAAGCTCCGATTTCAGCAGGAAGTGTTTGCAATTTATTAGAGTGGACACTCAAAAGCGTTAAATTTTTCAAAGAACCAATTTCCGGAGGAAGTGTTTGC
>Ga0213841_1000478_pt1 | contig 44706 bp, 43 predicted proteins | sample SWPATP23_FD_160125 | JGI IMG/M metagenome (GOLD analysis project Ga0213841, IMG submission 160125) | Coastal seawater microbial communities from Marineland, Florida, United States - SWPA TP2 #3 | ecosystem: Environmental > Aquatic > Marine > Coastal | place: USA: Florida | collected 2016-08-14 | reverse complement strand
ATGCTCTTCTAGAGGAAAGTGACTTAACATGGGCTAATGGAAGGGGAAATCTCTATCTCGATTATTTAAACCAGCCTGTTGAAGCCGAAAAAGCATACTTAAAGTATTTAGAAGCTGAAGAGGCAAACAAAGAGATGGCTTATTTGAACCTCGTCTTTCTTTATCGAGATAAGCTAAATGATACCTCAAAAGCTAAGAGGTGTTTCAAAAAAGTTGAAAAGGAGAATACGTTTAAAGATTCTTATTTTTTGAACTTATCTCTGTTTTCGATGTATGACAAGAATCTGGGCTATGCGCTCGAATTGCTGAGTGATGCACTAGAGGAGATTGGCGATCAACTTCCTGGCCAGACTCAAGACGACTGGTGGCGGTTTGGGGCAGTATCGGCTAAACTCGGTTATGCAAATGATGTATTGGAATGCTTTAAAGAAAAGGGGTATGACATTATGCTCAAGCCATTTTACATGGCGCTTAAGGCTATGACTGTTGATAAGGCAGAACCTTTCTTTAATAGCATTGCCGAAGAGGTGCGTGAGCCTGCAAGAGATATCTATGAAATGATGTGCAATTACAATTCTCCAAAGCGAGAAGAATAAGATGTTCGAGGTCAAGAACCTCGAACATTTTTTTGCCTAGCGAATCGTTACCACGAGTGGACTCAACTCATGCTCTACGCCATCGTTGCCCTCTGACTTGATTTCTTTAAACACGAGCTGTGTTCCGGCCCGCACGTTGCGCATAATGGTTACCATCTCGTTGGTGAAGCGGTTGTTGTTTGACTGCTTTTTGATGACGTTTCCCTGGTAGACCGTTTCCATTTCAAAGCGTTTTACCTGGCTGGGCAGCTCAAACTCAAAGTTGTCGCCATACAACGATCGGATGCCGCTTTGTGCGATAAGCTCATTGGCCGACATCAATCCGCTGTTTTCGATCTCGCCAATCTTGGCGTAGGGTTTTGGTAGCTGCTTGGCCCTAAACTCCTTCCGGCCCATAGATCGGGTTTCCCCGTTTTCGAGCACGGCTGTTACTTCTACAAACACCTGTCGGGGAGATTGGTTAGACAGCGTGACTTCGTATTGACCATCTCCTGTTTTTCGAATTTGATTGCCACCTGTAATGCTCACACGCACGTTTTCGTTGGCCACACCGGGCACGGAGATGTCTAGTGGATTGGCTACGCCTTTGTACATCACGTTCATTTTGGTTGGTGCCACCGTCAGTGATGGTGCCGCTACAATGTACTCGCCCTTGAAGGGGAAGGTCTCATAGCCGCCCCCTTGTTTTTTAAGCTCAATGAGGCCATCAAACTGCTTGATACCAACACTGGAAGACTCCAGGTTTATCTGCCCAAGGCCGTTGGCCACAGTGAGTGAGTCGGTTACGTTATATGTGTCCTGAACGGTGTCTAGCACTCCGAGTGACATGCGCGGTTGTTCGGTCTTGCTGTATGCAGCCAGAAACACATCGGCTGTGTATGGTTCGCCCTGAAGTACGTAGTTGCTCCGCGGAATGAGTTTGGCCTCAATGGTGTCAAACTTGAATGTGTTGACGTTGATGTTGGCCAGCAACTCTTTGAGTGCGTCTGCTTCAATGGTTTTGATATCGGTTTGAATCTTGCTCAGATTGGTCACGCATGCTGCCAAGGGTACGTGGTAGAAGTTTCCGACCTCCCATTTGTCGAGGCCTCCTTCTGCTGTTGGAATGTCTTCAAACTGAAACGACTCGTTGATTTCGTTGATGATTTCTTCATCACGCGAGGCATCAAAAACCGAGAGCAAAGAGGCTTGAAAGCTCTGCATTTGGGCTTTAAGGTCGAGGGCCGTAAACTCTCCCTGTGTAGGGTTGTTGGGTTCTGAACCAATCAGAATATTGGTTGGGATGTCGTAGTTGTCTTTCGCATCTACATTGTTCAGACTATACATCGAATCCGGCTCGTTTTCATCGTAACCAGCTGTTTCTTTGATTAGGAATCGCTTGAGATCTTCGATATGCTCATCCAGCTTTTCAGCTTCCTGCGTAATGGTTTGAGCCTTGAGAAAATAAGGACGTGTTTTCTCCGGGTCAAATGCCATTTGCTGTTCAAACTGGTTCATGGTAGTTCCGTTTTTATGAGCCAGTATCTCATTGGTGTTTTGCAAACTCTCGTTGATAACCACAAACGAGTGCAAAATCTCTTTGCTCACATTGAGAGCGAGTAGCGCGGTTAAAACGAGGTACATCATACCTATCATTTTCTGTCGGGGTGTTTCTTTTCCTCCTGCCATGGGTTCTAAAAATTAAAACGTGAATAGTGTGCCCATTGCGCACAAGGCGCAACAAGGGCTTGAAAAGAAAGGGCCTCATCGACAAAACCCCATCGGTTGAAGAACGAGTCGATTCGCTCTTCCGAACAATTGTCTACTTATAGAATGCAGGGAAACAAAAAAGTAACGTGAACCCGATAAAAAAGTTTAGGAGAACTCCCAGATCAGGTAAAGAATAATGAGTGCAAGCAAAAGCCCCATGAAGAGTTTGGGGTTTTTGTACAACTTTTTACGGTGCAGGTCTTTGGTCGCCATATCATAGCTTGACCGCACGGCTTCAAAGTTTTTTAAACGCTGAATGTCCTGATCGCTCAACTCCTTTTCGGAGCCATCCTCTTTATGTTTCAGTTTGAACTTGGTCATGATGACGATGAGCGTTTTTGTTCAAGGCGCTTTTTCATTCTGTCCAAAAGTCGGTAAACTTTCATTTTAAGTGCTGCTTCTGATGCATTATACATCACGGACATTTCCTTGAAACTGAGTTGTTCAAAATATCGGAGCTCGATGAGCTGTTGGTCGTTGTCATCCAATTCGTTGAGGGCTTCAACCAATTGTTCCATACTGGCGTGATGATGAGCCAGGTCTACATCGTCAGACAGTTGAGCCATCTGGTTTTCGTCAATGCTGACGTGATGCTGTTTTCTTGCCGTTCGAAAGTGCTTGTTCACCTCGTTGATGGCTATGCGGATTAACCATGGTGAAAGAGACACGCCACGGAACTCAAACTTCTGAATGTGCATCATGGCATTGACAAATGTTTGCGAAGTCAGGTCGTTGGTCAGATCTTTATCGCCCACACGTTTGTAGACAAACCGAAACACGAATACGAAGTACTTTTCATACAGCGGCGCAAAGGCATTCTTGTCTCTTTGGGCCCGTTTGATGAGTTCATATTCTTTGAGTAGTTCCTGCTTGGTCAATACCGGAGGTTTATTTTATAATGCAGTTGTTTGAAAAAGTAACGTATTAGCGATTGGTTTCTTCTTCCCAGATGCAAACTCGTGCCTCGCACAGGTCTTTTTGCCGCTCGGCTTCTTCCACAGACATATTGATGTAGTCCTCCACGATGGGATCGGGTCCTTCGTTACAAGTGCAGGTTCCATTGACCGATTCGCACGAAGCGAGAACGGCCATGGCAGAAATCATGACAAGAACAAAGGGTGTGTGTTTCGTTTTCATAACGCGTTTGTTAGTCGACCTCAAACGAGGTACAGGTCAAAGGTTAAAAAACGCGGACAATATTAAATCCGAAAAACACGTCACCCGTCAACCACTGCCCTTCTGCATTGCTAATGAATCCAGGTTCATTGGTCGATTGGGCATTTGAAAACAAGAGCTGAAACACGTGTCCTCCAGTTTCAAGGTCGAGCCCAATGGTCAACGGGTCTCGAAACTGGGTGTAGTCAACACGGCTAAGGTTCCAAACATAGTCTGCGTTTAGCGACAATCGTTTGGTGAGTTTTAATCTGGAACCCAGACCGATTGCAAGTTGATCGTGGCTCTGTGTTTTTTGCCAAACCAGATTTTGCCTCACATAGGTGGGAGCCAGTTCCAACGAGAATTTCTCTCCGAAACTTCTTGATATAAGCAGTTGCGTGGCATAGCTCAACCGATCTGGCCACCAGAGGTTTGGGTATCGATCTGCACTTAGTTGAGAGTTCCAGTTAAATGTGCTGTAAGCGGTTAGGTTGACCGGTTTTTGGCCTTCCTGTTTCATTAATCTGAATTTGACGGAACCGGCATACGTTTTTCTCAATGATTCGCGACTAATGCCTACCTGAAGGCCGTCCAAAACACCGTATACGAGCTGAATTTTTGTGTTCGCGGCATCCAGTCCAAAGAATGTCGAGAGGCCATCGCTGAAGTTACCAAATCGATGTGACACATACATGTACCAATCGCCAGCCGAAGCCACTTTGGTTGATTGAAGGTTACCAATCTTCATGGCCTTAAACGCAGGGACAAATTCTTTTTCAATCGGGTCTTCGTCCAGTTCTTCCAACAAACTTTCCTGGGCGCTTGACTGGCCAAGAAATGCCAGTGGTAAGATTAGTGTTGCAAATAGAGTTTTCGTAAGCTTCATCAGAGTTATTGTTTTGGAAAGCCATCGCTGACCCATTTTTCGATTTTTGATCGTTCTTCTGAGCTAATCAGGCCGCTCGGGGGCATTGGATTTGAACTGTTATTCATTCTATCGATCAGTTTTCCAGATTCGCCAGCGGCTTTTACATCAGCATAGTTGTTTAGTAACAGACTGGCAGATGGCGAGGTGCCGCCATGGCAGGTAATGCAGTAGTTGGTCATGATGTTTTCTACATCAGAGTCATACACTACCTCTTCCGTGATGACCTCTTCTGGCCCTTCGTCAATAATGGCTTTTGAACATCCGCTCATAGTCAGAGCGAATGCCATACCGAATAGAAAAACGTTTCTCATTAGTTCTTTACGTTTATGTTTTTGATTTCCAGATCGTGCTCCGTTTCGGGGTCAATGGTGACCTTGACACTTGGATGTGTTATGTCACCGAAGGATGGGTAGCCATCGTTGTTTGCATCTGCAATGACTGTTATGTAGTAGTCCCCCGGATGCAGATAAGTAACCTGAAAGTTGGTGGTATTTGGATCCAACACAGGGAAAAGCAACACGCTGTTAAAAGCTTCTTCACTGACCATATAGCCTTGAGCTGATGTCAGGGGTTCTGACGAGAGGTTCACAAAGAGGTAACTGTCTTCGATTTGACTGTTTTGCTCGATTGTTAAGTTCAGGTAGCTCAGATACGGAATATCGTTTATCAAGAATGGATCTCCAGCAGCTTGTCCCATGTCTTCTACGCTCATGTTTCCATTGGCATCTTGCCACAGAAACGTGGCAGATTTAGCTCCTTCTTCGGCATAGGTATATTGCTCGTCAAAGCCGCCTGTTAAGTCCAGGTCAACGGCATCGGCCGGATACCCCAGTGCATTGGCCGCAGATGTGGCTAACAGAATATCGTTTCGCTCGCCCTTGAAAGTCATGTGTCGTGTGGGTGGAAAGCTCAGACCCAGTCGGCTCGTGTACACATTGTAGTAAAGGCTGTCTCCGGTAAACCGAAGTTCCATCCACATGGTATTGGTGCCGCCTTCGGCATCGATAAACCGGTAGAAATCTCCGTCCGCATCGTTGCGCACACTGTCCAGTACGAAGTAGCTGGTTCTGTAAATGCCGTTGAGCACACCACCGTTTCGCACCATAATGGTTCGAGTGTTTTTATAGTTCGAAATGAAGAAGGTGTTAAACAGGTTTCCCATAGAACCGCCCTCGAAAATGGCGTGGATCATGGACTTTGAGGTTGGTCTAAAATCAAAAGCAAACCAATCATAGTCGTCTGAGATGACTCTGTTTGTACCAGCCCAATGTCCGCGCATGTTAGCCAAAAAGTCAAAGCCCTTTGTATTGATATCAACGGGGTTTACATCGCCTGATAGGGTGGTTGTATCTATCGGGTCGGGACCGGGTTGTTCGGCTATATTCCGAATGGTGTTATCACAGCCTATGGCCATTACGGAGAAGAGCGCTATAAAAAGAAAAGAACGTCTCATAGTCGATAAAGTATTTCGGTGGTGGTTGTGTTGTTTGATGTGGTCTGAAGAATGAGTGTGTCCATGTCAGGACTTTGTAGGGACGTGCTGTTTCCGTCACCTGTGACAGTTGCTCCTGTGGTTGCATCTATGGTAGATATGCGCTTAAAAACAAAGTGTGTGTCTTTGGTGTCAAACGTATATCGGGTGGTGCCATCGTTGTATTTGAGGACGAACGCATTGAGTGCTTTGCCGTCAGATTCAACTCTGTATTTTGCATTGTGGTGGTTACTGAGCACCTTCCAGTCACCTTCAAACTGGCTGAGCTGACCTTGCTGTTGGCAAGCAACAAGCAGAAGCATACTTAATATGATCTTGATTTTTTTGATAGATCAAAGAACCTGTATGCTTTTTGCACGGCTGTTGACATATATCACAAAATCAAATTCGTTAGATTTCGCTCCTTAATTGACTATGAAAAACCTGCTTTCGGTTATAAGTGCTGTAGATGGCCTGTCTGATGCGCAGGCATTGGAGATTGCCAATCTTTTTGAGAAGGTAGAAATTGACCGGAATGAGCATCTGTACTTCGAAGGAGAATCGTGCCCGTGGATCTGGATCATAGAAAGTGGGGCTGTGGCTGTTCGCTATCTCCACAATGCCGAGGAGCATACGCAGTGGGTCTATTTTGAAACTGAGGTGGTGACTTCGTGGCATGCATTCATGTTGGAGGAGAAAAGCATGGAATATGCAGTGACGCTTGAGCCACTTGTGGCGTATCGGTTGCATTTCAATGATGTGCAGAAATACAAGGCTGAAAATTCTTCGTTTCTGGCTTTTTGGCTCCTCACACTGGAGTATTACATGGGCATATTCGATGCCGTAACCAAGAAAGTGCTGACCATGGATGCCAAAGAAAAGTACATCAACCTGGTGGAGAACAATCCTATGATGAGTCAGCGCGTTTCGCAGAAGGACATGGCCTCCATCATTGGGGTTTCAAGGGAGACGCTGAGTAGAATCAAGGGGCAGGTTTTGAGAGGCAAATGACACTTGTCTGGTTATCCCGCAAACACCCTTCCATGGATTTCCTTTAATCGCAGCCAGCCCTGATAGTAGATTGGAACATTCAGCGCACTTTCGATGTACTGGAAAACGTACATCACAAGTGAAAACAATGCACCGTACTGGGTGATTCCGTCTGAAATAGCAATGACAATAGAGCCGCACAAAAAAACCACCATAATGAGCCAGGATATGGAGAAGTTGATCGTTTCAATGTCAGAGAGCTTCGTGTTCCAGCGCATGAGTTGACTGAGGTGAACCGATACCGTTTTAGGGTCGTTTTCCTGGAGAATGTTCACTTGATTTTCTGACTCATCGTTATAGAGCTTGTGAATCCGAGATGTCTGTCCGCCTGATATGATGTAGATAAAAATGACAGAGAGCATAAGTATGACGCTACCTACAAAGACGGTCACGTTCAAGGCAAACAGAATGAGAATGGTGCCAGTAAGTCCAATGATGCTTTGAATGAGTGCGGGAAGGTTGTTTTCAAAGAATTCAACCATTTCGCCTAACATCTGCAGCCGTGCCGAACGCACCGAAGCCTGTTCTGTCTCGAGTTGGGCGAGCATTTTATTGCCAAGGTTGACATAGGCCTTCTCATACATCCGAGAATCTACAAACCGTCTCAGCGCACCAAAAATGAGCACTGCTATTCCCAAACCTGCTAGCAGATAAAGCCCTTCGAATTGCCCGTGTATGCCATCGTCAATGGCGAAGCCAATAAACATGGGAAAGAACAGCGATAAGATGCTTTCTGTCAGAATAAGCGCAATGGTCGCTGCAAAAGACCACCTGAAGGTTTTGAGGATATCATTCACGTCAATCGTTGGGTACGTTACAAATGAGAGACTGGCTCAACGCTTTTCGCTCCTCTGGTTTTACTTCGACACGAATGCTCTTGCTCGAAACATCTCCTTTCGAAATGGTGTTGTTTTTGTCTCGATCTACAATGGCGGTGACGTAGTATTCACCGGGATGCAGATAGGTTATTTCGAATGTGTTTTCTCCGTTTGTTAGTTGAGGAAAGCCAAAAACGGAGTTACCGGCTTCCGGCTCTATGTATCCATAATTCAGTTTTAACTGGCCTGTTTCTGAGGTTAATGGTTCACGTGACAAATACACCGTGACAGGCAGCTTCTGTAATTCTTCGGAGCGCTCTAAGTTGACCTTCAGCCGTCCAAGAGTTGGCATGTCGTTGATGGTAATAGGGTCTTGGGCAAGAGCAGCCAGCTCCTCGAGCGGAGTGTTCTGACCTTCCCATATATAGCTTGCCGAGGTGATGTAGTCTTGTCCCTCGCCCCAATTTGGAAGTTCAAATCCATTTGAAAAATCAAAGGCTACATCCGTATTGGGGAAGTTCAACTGCTCGGCCATGTAACTGGCTTCCGGGCTACTGGATTTTTCACCCTCAAAGACCATGTGTTGTGTTGGCCGGCCATTCATTCCAAACCTGCTGGTGTAGGACTTGAACTCAATGTTGTTTCCCTTGAAACGAAGTTCAATCCACATAATGTCTGAGCCTCCATATGCGTCTACTAATCGGTAGTACTCCTCTTTATCAGTTACTATGGCTTTATCCAGAAGAAAATAACTCGTTCGATAAATTCCATTCAGCAGGCCACCGTTTCTGGCGGCAATGGTTTTTGTGCCCTTGTAATTGGTCACAAAAAACGAGGTGAATAGGTTACCCATGGTCCCGCCCTCATAAATGCCGAATACGTGAGAGGGCGAAATAGCCCGGTAATCCCAACAGAACCAATCCATTTTCATCCCCATGATGTTTAGTTTGCCAATCCAGTGTCCAGACATTTTTTCAAGCAGGTTCACATGTTGTTTCTCCAGATCTACAGGGGTCACATTCACATTATATACTTTGGGTTTCATATTCGTTTTGGAGTTTGCGCTGTCTTGTTCATCCACCAATTTCTCTATCTCGAAAGGGTAACCGTTGTCTGCCCATTGCAGTATCTTCTTTCGCTCTTCGCGAGGCATAAGCCCTTTTTGGGGCATAGGATCCATCGGGTCATTGATTCGGTGAAGAAGCCTTTTATTCTTGGAGGCCTCAACTACGGCTTCATACGTACCTAGGTCTAAATCGGCAGAGGCATTGCTGCCGCGGTGACAGGTGGTGCAGTAGTTCGAAATGATCGGCTCAATCGTGTTTTTGTAATCTAATGGCCGATCAGCTTGCTCTTGAGATGTGGCAAGGGACCTGGAGTTTTGACATTCGACCAAAACGATGGAGGAGAGGGCAAGTGCACCCAGAATGACAATCTTCTTATGTCCCATTTCTTTCCTCAGCATATTGAAAAACTTTTGACAAAAGTCGTTTCTCTGAGTTTGGTAAAGTGTGATCTATGTCAAAAACGAAGTACTACTTCCAGGGAATGCGTTTTCTCTTTTTGGCTTGAATGAGTTTTTTGGGAATGCTGTCCTGAATGCCGTCACGGATCACCTCAATGAGCCGCTCCCGGGGAAAACTCGAGTGAACCACGAGGCTAATTTCTCGCACAGGTTGTGGCTTTTCAAACCGGACCACTTGTGCTTGTTCCGATTCTCCAACAGATAGTTTTGGTACAAGAGTCGCACCCATTCCTTGGTTAACTAACCCTTTGAGAGCTTCTATGGAACCGCTTTCGATGTGTACAGATTGTTGGTTGAGAGATGTGGTCCCGCAGATATTCAGTGCCTGATTTCGAAAGCAGTGCCCTTCTGATAGTAGCAAGAGCGTTTCATGGGCAATCTCCTCTTGCGAAATCATGTTCTTTTCTATCAGCGGAGAATCTGGTGATAGGTAGGCAAGGAATGGCTCGTAGAACAAGGGTACTTCGCGGAGAGCTTTACTGGAAAGTGGAGTAGACAGAATACCCGCATCCAGCGTTCCCTTCTCCAGCATATCGATGATCTGGCTTGATTTAAGCTCTTGAATCTCCAGTCGCGTGTCTGGATAATTGCGGACAAAATCTGGCAGAAATAAAGGCAGTAGATACGGGGCCAGTGTAGGGATAATACCCACTTTAAATGTGCCGCTGATGTCTTCTTTCTTGTCAGAGACCAGCTGTTTCAGCTCATCAATTTCGCGTAGTATGAGCCTGGCCTTTTGGATAAAATGCTCTCCCGCTGCCGTAGGAACGAGTGGCTTCTTAGAGCGATCGAAAAGCTGGATGTCAATTTCGGTTTCCAGCTTCTTTAACTGCATGGTCAGATTGGGTTGAGAGACAAAGCACTTGTCCGCTGCTCGTTGGAAATTCCGCTCCTCTTCAAGAGATAGCACATACTGCAGTTGTTGGATAGTCATAATCAATACTTATCTTACAATAATAACAATTGATTTGATTGATATTGAGCCTTGTGAGACCTTTGTTCTAACAAAACAATCAGACTATGAATCGAATTGGAATTGACACAGATCACGCAAAAATGTTAGCCACTAATCTCAATGAGTTATTGGCCAACTATCAGTTGTATTACATGAACGTAAGAGGCTTTCACTGGAACATAAAAGGCGAGAAATTTTTTGAGCTGCATGTGAAGTTCGAGGAGCTTTATAACGACCTTCTGGTGAAAGTAGACGAACTGGCTGAACGCGTATTAACATTGAACGAAACTCCCATTCATGCCTTCTCAGATTATCTCAAAATCTCAGAAATTGAAGAGGCAAAAAACTACACAACAGCAAAGGAAACTGTGGAAAGCGTCTTACTGGGGTTTGAAGTGTTGCTGAAGAAGCAGCGAAAAATACTTGAAGTGGCTGGGGCGGCTGATGACGAAGGAACAGCTGCTTTGATGAGTGACTACATACGCGAGCAGGAAAAACTTGTATGGATGTACAATGCATTTTTGGGCTGATTGATTGGAGTAGCAGGTAAGGCATCAAATGCCTTACCTTTGCACTCTGTGCAACTCAAACGAACGCTCATATCACTTGTCCTGCTATTGGCTTATGGATTAGGCTTTGCGCACAACGTTATTCCTCATTGCCACGATGGTGAAGGCATGCATGAGCATCACGCTTCTCATTCGCATTCACACGACCATGACCATGATCACGCGCATGACCACGATGCGTCAGACCACATTGCGCACAAGGATCACCTCGATGAGAATTTGATTGATCTACTCATGTGTGTGTTGAGTGAAACAGAGCACTCAGAACCGCACCAGGAGCATGTAATGGTTAACACCATAGCTCCAAAACCAAACGATGTTAAGGCACAATGGCAACTAGCCTGGATGGCGGCTATTGTGCTATTGATTGATCCGGAAACCGATGATCAGTCTCAATGGCCAACCATGGTCACCACGTCCACGCAAGAAGGTTGTGTGGGCTTCCACCCGCTGCGCGGGCCTCCCGTTATTTCCTGATTAGGCTTTATCAAAGCCAGACCTGTCAATGGTAGGCAGGCATTTTTTCTATTGAATCAGGAAATCTTTAATCTTTTATGATTGATAAACTCATTTTATTCTCCATTCGCAATAAGTTAATTGTGGGCTTATTCGTGATGGCACTTATCGGTGCAGGAGTTTATTCGTTCAGGCAAATACCCATCGATGCGGTGCCTGACATTACCACAAATCAAGTACAGATCATCACCCAATCTCCTACACTGGCGGCTCAGGAGGTGGAGCAGTTCGTCACCTTTCCAATTGAAGTGGCTATGGCCAACTTACCCGATGTAGAAGAGATTCGGTCGATCTCAAGATTCGGCATTTCGGTTATTACCGTGGTGTTCGAAGACAAGGTAGATACGTATCTGGCGCGACAGCTCATTTCTGAACAACTCAAGTTGGCCGAATCGGACATTCCAACTGGTTTCGGAAAACCTACACTTGGCCCTATAACTACAGGGCTTGGTGAGGTTTACCAGTATGTGTTGCGAAAAGAGTCAGGGTTTGAAGAAACCTACTCGGATATGGACTTACGAACCATGAATGACTGGATCGTAAAACGGCAGCTGGCCGGAACCCCAGGCATCATTGAAGTGAGCGGTTGGGGTGGCCACGAAAAGCAATACGAAGTGGCGGTGAACACAAACCGCCTGCACGCCATGAATGTGACCATTCCGGAAGTGTTTGAGGCGCTGGAAGCCAATAATGAAAACACGGGTGGTAGCTACATCGAGAAGCGCTACAATACCTATTTCATCCGGGGTGAAGGACTGGTAACCTCGCTGGAAGACATCGAAAACATTGTAGTAAAAACAGTGCGTGATGTGCCCGTGTTGATTCGTGATGTGGCTGAGGTTGGCTTCGGAAGTTCGCCTCGTTACGGAGCGATCACATATAATGGTCAGGGTGAAGTCGTAGGAGGCCAGGTATTAATGCTTAAAGGCGAAAACTCCTTTGAGGTGGTTCAGGCTGTTAAGGACCGCGTGGAATCCATTCAGAAGTCGCTGCCAGAAGGGGTCATCATTGAGCCGTATATAGACCGCTCAGAACTAATTAGTCGGGCTACAAGCACTGTCACCACAAACCTGGTAGAAGGAGGGCTTATTGTCATTTTTATTTTGGTCTTATTGCTCGGGAACCTAAGAGGTGGACTCATTGTGGCCTCCGTGATTCCGCTGGCCATGCTTTTTGCTATGACCATGATGCACCTCTTCGGTGTATCAGCCAATTTGATGTCGTTAGGAGCCATTGATTTCGGTCTGGTGGTTGACGGCTCGGTCATTATTGTCGAGGCCATTATGCATCAGTTGGCCATCCGTTTTTCGGGTCAGAAACTGAGCGCTCAGAAAATGGATGAAGCAGTATACGGAGCGGCATCTAAAATCCGCAGTTCTGCGGCATTCGGAGAGGTCATCATTCTCATCGTTTACCTTCCTATTCTGGCTTTGGTTGGAATCGAAGGCAAGATGTTTAAGCCCATGGCACAGACGGTGAGTTTTGCCATTGCAGGTGCGTTGATTCTTTCGATGACATATGTGCCCATGATGAGTGCACTTTTTCTGAATAAGAACATTGTTGAGAGGCGCACCATCTCCGATCGCATGATTCAGTGGCTGCAGGAGAAATACGAACCTGTTTTGCGGTTGGCACTCAAACGCAGAGCATTGGTGTTGGTGGCAACCGGAGCGTTGTTCGCGATGAGTTTGTTTACGTTCAACAGACTTGGCGGAGAGTTTATTCCCACGTTAGAAGAGGGCGATTTTGCCCTGCATCAAATCCTGCCTCCAGGGAGTTCGCTGCAGCAGAGCGTGGAAGTCTCCGAGAAGATTCAGCAAACCCTACTCGATCATTTCCCCGAGATCATTACCGTGGTCAGCAAGATTGGTACTGCGGAAATTGCCACAGATCCCATGCCGATTGAAGTAGGAGATATCATGGTGAAGATGAAGCCGAAAGAGGAGTGGACATCTGCCTCCAGCAAGGAAGAAATGTTTGAAAAAATGGAGGAAGTACTAAGCGATATCCCCGGAGTGGAATACGAGTTTACGCAGCCCATTCAAATGCGTTTCAATGAGCTGATTGCAGGAGTCAGAGAGGATATTGCCATCAAAATCTTTGGAGAGAACCCAGATGTGCTGCACGATCTGGCCAAAGAGGCCGAAAAGATCATCGCAGACATTGAAGGCGTAGGCGATTTAAGAGTTGAACAAACCAAGGGTCTCCCTCAGATGATTGTGAAGTACAAGCGAAACAAAATAGCGCAGTATGGATTAAGCATTCGAGAACTCAACCGTATTCTCCGTACCGCTTTTGCCGGTGAGGCGGCAGGGGTTGTGTTTGAAGAGGAAAGGAGGTTCGATCTTGTCGTTAGACTGGAGGCCGAGCAACGACAGCGGTTGGACGACATCCGTCATTTATACGTGCCACTATCCAACGGAGAACAAATCCCTCTGAAAGAGGTAGCTGATATAGAGATGAAGGACGGGCCTATGCAAATCTCACGTGAGGACGCTAAGCGAAGAATCGTCATAGGTGTAAATGCAAGGAACAGAGATACCGAGTCACTAGTTGCAGCTATTCAGGAGCAACTGGAGGCTAACCTCGAAATGCCGGCTGGCTATTCTCTCAGGTTTGGTGGGCAATTCGAAAACCTGCTGGCAGCAAAAGCCCGATTAAGCGTGGCGGTTCCTGTGGCGCTTATTCTGATTGCCGTTCTTCTGTTTTTAACGTTTAACAGCGTCAAGCAAGCATTGCTCATTTTCACAGCCATTCCGCTATCAGCTATCGGAGGTGTGTTTGCTTTATGGGTGCGTGATATGCCATTTAGCATTTCTGCCGGAGTAGGTTTTATAGCGCTGTTCGGTGTGGCAGTGCTGAACGGAATTGTGCTCATTGCCTATTTCAACCAGCTCGAGAAAGAAGGCGTGCATGATATGTATGAACGTATTCTGCAGGGCACCAGAGTAAGACTTAGGCCGGTGATTATGACGGCAGCCGTGGCGGCATTGGGGTTTTTACCCATGGCTATTTCGACTTCGGCTGGTGCCGAAGTGCAGCGACCGCTAGCCACAGTGGTTATTGGCGGGCTTATCTCCGCCACGTTTCTTACTCTTCTCGTGCTCCCCATCCTGTATCGGATGACGCATGAGCTATCATTTAGGTCTCGTCCGGGTGTGAAAGCATTATCGGTTCTGTTTGTCCTAGGAAGCTTTGCAGGAGTTGCACAGGCACAGACAGACTCCATTGACCTGCCCCTTGCGGTGCATATGGCTCTGGAGAACCATCCGTCAATAAAGGCAGCCCAATTGGGAGTAGAACGGTCAGAGAAGCTGAAAAAAGTGGCGTTTGAATTGGATGATACGCAGATCGGCTACGCGTTCGGAGAGCTCAATGCTCCTACGCTGGATTATCAGTGGCAGGTGTCTCAGCGGTTTCGGTTTCCCACCACGTACTTAACGCTTGCCAAGCTGCAGAAGCAGAAGCTGGCCCTTTCTGAAAAGCAACTTGAGGCCATTGCCCACGAAGTGGAGTACCGAACCCTTCAAATGTGGAATCAAATGGCTTGGCTTCACGCCAGAGAATTAGAGTTGCAGAAGTTTCAGTTGCTAATGGATGATTGGGTCAAGGCAGCAGAGATGCGTTTTGATGCCGGAGAAAGCAATATGCTGGAGTTGAGCCTGGCCCGAAGCAAGTTTCAGCAGACACGCTTGTTGTTAGGAGCAACGCGCGATAAGCGCAACGCTTCCGGTATTCAACTACGATCTTACATTGGCGCTTCTCAAGATCAGCCGCTTGCGCTGCAGGAGCTAGGTGTAATGGAACACTCTGATTACACCATCGGGTTGTCAGCGAATGCTGAACTGCAAACCTTAAGTTCTGAGACAGACGTGGCTACCCGATATTGGCGGGCAGAGCAGCAGGCATTCTTACCCAGCATCAATGTGGGCTACGTCAATCAACAAATAGAAGGCGTGCAGAACCTGAGCGGGCTGCAACTGGGCGTAGGGGTTCCTCTGTTTTTTTGGGGACAAGCAGGCAAAACAAAGGCTGCTAAGATGTTAGTCGAGCAGAAAAAGCTCGATTACGAGGGAAGACAGCTCGAGCTCAATAACGAGTTGCTCACCGCACAGGCCGAGTATCGGCAATACAAGAATCAGGTAGAGTGGTACCAACAAGAGGGGAATAAAACCGCCAATCAATTGCTGCGATTTGCCATGAAACAGTTCCAGGCGGGTGAAATAGGCTACCACGAATATGTGAATGCAGTAGAGCAAGGCCTGGACATTAAACTGGCGTATTACGATGCGCTTTTCCATTATAACCAACGAGGTACCGAGATACAGTTTCTCTCGGGCCAATTTGAAAGAAAACAAGAATGAAAACAATCAACACATTAACGCTGGCCATTTTGCTTTTTGCCTGGCAGGCGTGCACAAGCGGACTTCCTGAGGATGATCACAGTGGTCGTGATCATGAAGCCGAAGAGAAAGAACAGTTAGATGTACACATGGTCGAAAAACAAATGGAGGTCATGAACATTCGGTTGGGAACGTTTCAAAATCTCAACCTGTCAACTACTGTAAAATCAAATGGCCGGCTGGAGCTTCCTCCACAAAACAAGGCGAGTGTAAGCTCGCTTCTCGAAGGGCGCGTTTCTAAGATATATGTGCTCGAAGGAGACCATGTTCAGAAAGGTCAGGCATTGGCTAATGTGGAGCATCCGGCTTACATAGATGTTCAACAACAGTATTTGGAGGCTAAATCTGAACTTGAGTTTGCCCAACGCGATTACACACGTAAGCAGGACCTGGCCACAGATAGTGTGAGCTCAGCTAAATCGCTTCAGCAGGCCGAGGCGGCTTATAGGTCTCTGAAAGCACAGGTAAACGGGTTAGAGTCAAAACTCGTGATGCTCGGAACAGATTTGAACGCATTGGAAGTTGGTAATTTCTCCCGGGCCATGACCATACGCGCTCCTATTAGGGGTTATGTCAAGAGTATTGATGTAAACATGGGAATGTCAATCGCGGCAAATCAAAGCCTGTTTGAAATCGTAGACAACGAACACATCCATATTGACCTGCGCGTCTACGAATCCGACATCAACAAGATTGAGAAAGAGCAACGGGTTATGTTTTCGTTGACCTCCAACCCTGACTCTGTTTTTCAAGGAAGTGTGTTTGCTGTGGGACGGGCTTTTGAAGACGATCCAAAGGCCATGATTGTGCATGCCGAAATTGACAATGCCGCAGGCGATTTACTGCCCGGAATGTATGTAGACGCTCGTATAATCACTGATAATAAAAGCGTAATGGCTTTGCCAAATGATGCCATTGTTAGTGATGGAGGGCTCGACTACATTTTCGTGCTCAAACCGCAGGAGACTCACACACATGCCGAGGGTGAGGAGCACGATCATGACAATGAGTTTGTCTTTCGCAAAATCGAAGTAAACACAGGAGCCAAAGACATTGGCTTTACAGAAGTAGTACCGGTATACAACCTACCCGAAAACGTTCAAATCGTCACCAGTGGAGCATTTTACCTGCTGGCCGAAATGAAGAAAGGCGAGGGCGGGCATGGCCATCATCACTAAGAACTTAATTCCATTAACTCAATAAACAATAACAGATATGAAACGAACAATCTTATTTTTCTCTGCTGCGGCATTAATCAGCCTAAGCGGAGCTTTGACAAGCTGCGGAGGCGGAGGACACAATCACGAAGGACATGATCATGGAACTGAAGCACACGATCATGGAGCTGAAGAAACAGCTTCGTATGCCTGTCCCATGAAATGCGAAGGTGAAAAAACGTATGCAGAAGCCGGAGAGTGTCCTACATGTGGCATGGCGCTCGAAGAAGTGGCTGAGGTAAGCCATGAGGGACATGACCATGGTGACGGATCTCACGGTCATGAAGGACACAGTCACTAGGCCTGTTGGTATATACCATTGAAAGCCCCGAAAGGGGCTTTTTCCATTTCAAGATGCTGTGTCATCCCAACCTGAGGCGAGTCTTTCCGTCCATTAAATAAACCCAAGGTCCTATGAAAAGTGTCTTTCTGATTGTACTCGTGTTGTTTTCCCTTTCCATTTTATCCTGCTCAAAGTGCAAGACCTGTTACCTGATTGAGGAGCAGGATGGTGAGCGGGTTGCTGAGACTCATATGGGTGAGTTTTGCGGCAAAGAGATCAAAGAGCAGGAAGAAAAAGAGTATCGGGGATTCTCAGGTCCCGTGTACGCAGAGTGCAGGTAACCCTTTACCAGTTGGCTATTCATTCACTTTCTCGGAATTGAGATTCACTCAAAATAACGGCAGTTCCCTAAGAGCCTGTTTTGTGTTGCCTAAAAACCAAGGTAATTAGCCGTGTTCAAAACGTTGATTGAGGGATTAAACAGGCAATTCAGAGAATTGTGATTTTCTCCAAAAGGCCATGTCGGTAAGATTTTCCTATCGGTATGGCCTTATCTCCAACATACAGCGTTGTACCAGAAAGGGTTCGTATTTTATCGAGGCTAACTAGGTAGGATTTGTGCACGCGTACAAAGCCGTACGGAATCAACTTTTCCTCCATTTTTTTAAGCGTGGCAGAGGTTAGAGTCCGCTCCCCGTTTTCATAGACCAGTCGGCTGTAATTATCCTCTCCTCTTACATAGGCAATGGCACTTGGTGCAATTCGAACCACTTCACTTCGCTCTCTGACAAACAGTGCGTCAGATGCCGTTTCCGGTTTCTGCTGTTCCGATAAAAGCTTGTGAAACGCCAACGATAGGTTAGACTTAATATCGACATCCCGAAACGGTTTTACGATATAGCCTAGCGGATTGTAAAGCTTTGCCTGAGAGATGGTGGTTTCATCGTAAAAGGCCGTTATAAATAAAACCCGCCCTTTGTGGTTGGGTGTCAAATTTTTGGCCACATCAAATCCGTTTCCACCCGTTCCAAGATCAATATCGAGGCAGATCAAATCGGGCTGTAGTTTTTGAATGGCTACGGTGGCATCTACTGCGCTATTCGATGTTCCAACCACAGCATAGCCACATTGCTCAATAATCAGTTTCAACTCTTCGAGTACGAAAACATCGTCCTCAACTATAAATATGGAACGATTCAATGCCATGTTAGGTGAATGTTTAAGGTACTTCCATTATCGTTTACCCAGTTCATGGTTCCGGGAATCTTAGCAACCAGATTTTCGATCATCTTAATTCCAAAAGATGCTTCCACACTGGATGCGTCAAAACCGCTGCCATTATCCTTGATGGAAAGCTTTGATGAGCCATTTCCTTTTTCATAACGGATGTCGATTTTTGGATGAGCCGTGTCCCGGAAAGCGTGCTTAAGCGAATTGGTAATGGCTTCGCTGATGATTAATCCCAGACTAATAGCCGTATCGACCGGAAGTTGCTCCTCTTCAATATGCACGTTCACCTCGCAGTTTGGCTCTTCCCAGGTATTGGTTATTTCATCCACAAGCTCCGTGATAAAGGCTTTGGAGTCAATTTTAGAAAGCTCAGGTGATTGATACAGCTTTTGATGTGTGATAGACATGAGCTGAATTCGTTCACGAACTCGCATGAGCGCGCGTTTCACATTGGGTTCTTTGCTCGATTCGGCCTTAATCATAAGCAGGCCCGAAAGCATCTGGAAATTGTTCTTGACCCGATGATGCATCTCGCGCATCATCAGCGTTTTTTGATGAAGGGCTTGTTCGATAAGCTCGTTTTTCTTCCGGTTGGTGAGTAGTTGCCTGTATACGAGAATGGATATGGCAATGGAGCCAAGTACAATGATGAGCAAGAGATAAATCTGGAGGCGCTGTCGGTCACTTCGCGAAGCGCTTAGTTCACTCTGAGCCTTGAGCTTGGCAATCGTCTCTCCCTTTTTTTCGCTTTGGTATTTTTCTTCCATCAGGGTGAGCAGCTCTACTTTTCGCTCGTTACGCGCACTATCTCTCCATATGATGTGTGCTTTCAGATGCTCAAGCGAAGCCTTTGGGTCCGTCTCTTCGAGAAAGGCGGAAAGGTTTTCGTGCGTATTTGATATGGATTCAGCGTTGCCAATTTTTTCAGCTAGTTCAAGTGCTTTATTAGCTGTTGAGATAGCCGCCTCACGGTCACCTAGGCTAAACTGCAATCGGCTGAGCTTGTTAAGTACAATGGATATGCCTCGTTTATCACCTGCACTATCGAGCATCGATACTCCGCGTTCAAATGTCTCTAGTGCGTCTGTTTCCAAATGTTGATTGGTATACACCATGGCCAGATTGCCGTACGCACCGGCTACGGCCCTAAAGTTGCCCGCCTTTATACCATAGGTAATCGACACTTTCAGCAACTCAATGGCTTCTTCATATGACCCTTTCATGTAGGCGATTCCCGCTTGGTTTCCTGTGATATTGGCCAACCATTTAAAGTTCTTCTTGCGGTGCATGATGTCATAGGCACGCTCGAAATACACCTGGCTTCTGTCCAGTTCTTTCAAATCAAAGTAGAGCGTGCCCAAATTGTTGCTCACAATGCCTACCAGATCACCTCTATTGTGGCGTTCTGCCATTTTGAGCGAGCGGAAGTAATGGCCTGCTGCCTGCTCAAAGTCGGCCTTGTAATAGGCGTCAAGTCCTTTGAAATTTGAGATACGCATAAGCGCAATGCTATCGGCTACACCGTGTGCCAGAGCCTCAGCTTCTAAGAGGATGGACATGGCTGAATCGGGCTCTTCTGTTTGAATTTCACCCACATGGAAAATCATGGAGTCTATCATAGCAGTGTCTGCCGGACGACTCTGGGCATTGGCTTTCCCGATCGAAAGACATAGGAGAGCGATGATGATGACAACAGGCGATTTCAAGCGATCGAAGTTAGCAATCTGCAGCATGTTTGGTTTTCCCATCGCTTATCAGATTCTTCCCAACGCAGTGCTTTTCGGTTTGGAAAGCCTTACTTTAACTTTCTGAATTTTAAGCTGAACATATGAAAGGAGTTGTTTTCACAGAGTTTTTTGAAATGATTGAGGCGAAGCACGGTTATGCTGAGGTCGACCGTTTGCTGAGAGAAACAGAAGATGTTAGCGGCCACTACACAAGTGTGGGCACTTATGATCACAACGAATTGGTTCGGCTTATGCTAGGCCATGCAGCTCACATGCAGGTCCAATTAGAGGATTTATTGGTTGCGTTTGGAAAGCACTTATTGGCTCATTTCAGTAAGGCGTATCCCGATTTTTTTCGATCACCAAATGTGTTTACGTTTTTGCGCGGAATCAATGAAGCTATTCACCGTGAGGTACTGAAATTGTATCCCGATGCACAGCTTCCACATTTCGACATTGAAGATGTGAGTGACACAGAACTCAAGATGATTTATCACTCAGATCGAAGCATGTCGCATCTCGGTTTGGGATTGATCTATGGAGTGATATCCTATTTCGGAGAACCCATTGATGTAGAGCATGCGTTGGACAATGAATCTGGGTCTGAAGCGACCTTTATTCTGAGAATTCGCGCATGAGCGACAGCGAGATAGACATATTAAGAAGGCGCATCGAGCGTGAGATTAAAGCGAGAAAGGAAGTAGAGCAGCTTCTGGAGCGAAAGTCACTCGAGCTCTGGGAGGCAAACCAAAAACTTCGACAGACCAACGAAGAGCTGGAGCTGAAAAAATCAAACCTGGAAGAGGCTTTGAAGAGCATCGAGTTGGAGTATCAATACATGGTCGAAAACCTCAACGATGTGCTTTATAAAATCGGGCCGCTCGGGACATTTACTTACGTGAATGCAGTTGGAAAGAGCATTCTGGGTTACGATGAATCCACTCTATTAGGAATGCACTTTACTCAGTTGCTCGATGTGGATGAGCGAGAGAATGTAGCGCGGGAGTATTACGATCAGGTCAAGAAGCAGGTTGAGAAATCGTACATGCAGATACCAGTGCGAGACAGCCAGGGAAAGCTTATGTGGTTCGGCCAGAGCGTCTCTTTTCGATACAATGCTGAGGGAATGCTTGTCGAAGGCATTGTCGTGGCACGAGATATTACGGAAGTGGTGCATGCCCGAAAGGCTTTGGTAGATAGTGAAGAGAAGTATCGGGGCCTGATTGAAGGGATGCAACTCGGTATCATGGAGGTAGATATCAATGGAGTGATTTTGAAACCATACAGATGGTTTTGCGATATGGTGGGCTACACGGCCGAAGAACTTATCGGTCAAGTGGCCGATGATTTATTGCTCTTTGAGGAGGACCAAAAGAAGATGGATGAACAGACAGATAATCGAAAGGATGGTCTGGCTGGGGTCTATGAAATACGCGTTAAAAGAAAAGACGGTTCTGCTATGTGGGCAGCTATTAGTGCAGCTCCATACTTTAACCCACAGGGCGAGGTGATTGGGACCATTGGAGTGCATCTTGATATTACGGAACAGAAAAAGCTCATGATGCAACTGCAAGAGACCAAGGCTGAAGTCGAAAGAGCAAGGGAGGCAGAGCGGACCTTTTTCATGAACATGAGTCATGAAATCCGAACACCGATGAATGCCGTTGTGGGCATGTCACATTTACTATCGCAAACCCAATTGACCGGAGAGCAAAATGGGTTTCTGACCGATCTGATTTCGTCATCTCGAATATTACAGGGGTTGATCAGCAACGTACTTGATGTGAATAAAATTGAGAGCGGAGATTTCAGCCCAATTGTCGCTCCTTTCTTGGTGTCTGATTGCATCGATGAAGTGCTAAAGACCTTGAATTACATTGCCCAGTCTAAGGGGTTGCATCTTTCCGCTGAACTGGAACCTATCAGCAAGGTGAGGGTTGAGAGCGACAAGCGCATGCTTACGCAAATACTCTTCAACCTGATTGGCAATGCACTGAAGTTTACGGAGCAGGGAACCGTGACGGTGAAAGCGCAGATTGAGAGCGGTAACCGGAATGATAGCCTCTTGATTGAGGTCACAGATTCGGGGATTGGTATTTCGAATGAGGCGCAGGAAAAGATGTTTGAGCGTCACTACCGAGCTTCAGAGGTGAGCAAAACAAGTGGTAGCGGTATCGGGCTGGCGATTGTTAAGGAATTTGTAAGTAAGCTCAACGGCACACTTTCTCTGGAAAGCGAAGTAGGAAAAGGCACTTCAGTTTCGCTTGTCATGCCTGTTCAGGTCTTAAAGGAATCGGAACAGCAGGAGCGTGACAAAAACGTATTCGGACCCAAAATCACCCTATCGGCTTACGACATTCTGTTGGTAGAAGACAACAAGGTCAACCAACGCTATGTTCAGCACTTGTTTAAGCATTGGAAGGCATCGCTCCATGTGGTTGATGACCTGACCAACGCGCGCGGGTTTTTAAAGGACAATTCTCCAGACTTGATTCTGCTCGATATGCAACTGCCCGATGGTTCCGGTGAAGAGTTGGTGACCGAAATTAGGTCAAGGGGTGAAGATGTTCCCATTGTTGCGCTCACGGCATCGGCTTACTCAGGCCAGCGCGAAAAAGCCATGTCCATGGGGCTCAATGCTTACTTAACAAAGCCCTTTGAACCGAACGATTTAAAAGAAGTAATCCATGCTCAGTTGAGAAGAAGTGTGCACTCGCAAGCTTTGCAAACAACTGGGGCAGATGATGACCCGCTTACCTCTGATGCTGAATTTGTCCAGCTGATGCGAACTACGTTTTGTGAGGAGATGCCAACGATTCTCGAGAAGCTGTCTCTGGCGTTGAAGTCGGATGATACCAAATCACTCGCGTTTGAGTTGCACAAAATTCCTCCGATGCTCGATTTAGTGGGTGAGTCCGAACGGGCCAATCAGGTTCGAGAACTCGAAGATCAGTTGTCTGCTGGGATATTCATTCGAGGGCTTCACACAGAGGCTTATGGAAGTCTTCAGGAAGTCTTGACCAGGCTTGCCAAGTCAGAAACATAGCGGCTACGCGTTAAAATGAAACCCGAAGGTTTTGTGCTTAAGTTTAATTGACAAAGCGAAACACAGAATGTTATATTTGCGCCCTCTTTGGGGATGTAGCTCAGCTGGCTAGAGCGCTTGACTGGCAGTCAAGAGGTCGTGGGTTCGACTCCCATCTTCTCCACGGAAAGCCGAAGCCCAGATCAATTGTGGGATTTCGGCTTTTTTTATGGCGTTTCTTAACCTTTAAAAACGAATGAAGGTGCTCTAATTTCGGCTTTGTGTTACATGGCTGTGTTACATGAGCGTCATTTTAGTCCCAATTTGTGACACGTATTCTTGAAGTCCTGTTTGACCTAAATTTTAATCTGGAGGAACTTGAGAAGAGGAGCCAAATCAAAGAGCTCAACCTTGCTAAGTTGTTTGGCTGTTTCTGCCTGATCGATGTAATTTTCCACCGTCACTTTTGTTTTGGAATGACCTGCCATTTGTGAAGCAGTCTTGATAGCCACACTAGAGTTTACTTGGGTAATGTAGGTTTTGCGGAGATTATCGAAAGTGAGTTCCGTTTCTGGTTCAATTTGTTTGAGGAAGTGATTGAACGACTTACTCCCTAAAACCATCATACTTTTTCTACGACTCATTTTCTTTAATGGGTCTATAATCTCATGTGACTCCCAAGGAGCTATCAAAAAGGTATCAGGAGAAAGGGTTAGACCGTGATCCGAGATTCGTTTTTTGAGATGATCAATAAGCACTCTTAAGGCTGGAAAGATCGGAACATAATAGTGTCTTCGCTCATCTTGAAATTGAGCCCCAATGATCTTGTTTACCTTGATGTTATCTACTCGGATGATATTTTCTTCAATGTCACCAAGCTGAACAGCAAACAAGTTCTCACGCCTCATGCCGGTGTAAAGGCGGAGCATACAGTATTCACTCACCCAATCACGATACATGTTTTTCTTCTCCTTTCTTTTTCCAACGATTCTGATTGGGTCTCCAGTTTCGATTTGGTGACAGACTTTCCAGAATAGCGCTTCCGGAAACGATTTTGGTTGTTTGGTAGACTGTGCTTTGGCAATGTCCTTAAACGGGTTTTGGATGTCGTATCCTCGACCAATGAACCAGTCAAAGAAGGCCCGGTTGTCATAAATCGTTTTATTAAAACTCACCGCAGCCATTTTACCAGCCTTACGTAGTCCGTGAAGATGTTCGTAATAGGTACTTATTTCGCGATCAGCGATATTGGAAATTTTGAGTGTTCCCAAGTCATAGTTGTGTTGCTTGAGAACTTTTAGAAACCGTTTGACCTCGCGAACCATCTCGTCTTTACGGATTTTGCTACGGGACTTGCGCTTATGAATAGGGACATTATTTTGTTCCACATGCACATCGATCCAGAGAGCCGCACAGTCCATGATGAATTCTGGTTTTGCCTCAATTTCAATATCAGATTTGATGTGAGGCTGATACCCACAGTTTTCCATCTCCTTGCGCCATTGTAGCATCATAAAAGCAGCCTGTTCAGCATCACGACTTTCTGGAAAGTCCTTTTTCCTTCTCACGTTTCCTCCTGTACCGGGAATCACAATGGAGTTGAAGAATACTTGATCCGCAGTATGCTTGCAGGTTCTCATAGACTTTCCCGTTTTACTACAAAAACCATTTAGGTTCTGACTGCGGCAAGCCCGACACCGGATTCCAAATCCAGGGACTTGGATAACCTTCGGTTTCTTAAGTGGTTTAGGAGAGCTCATTAACTACCTGTTTTGATCGACTCGTTTGAGCGCTATAATGACTACTCTCATTCTCAACGGAAGCAGAAGAATCAAATCCTGCTTGAAGCAGGCCCTGTTTCCACTTTCTACCGAATTGGATTTTTGCGCATCGTTCTGCATAGCGCAGAATCATGCTTTCGAACTGTTGTTTTGAAATCAACAAGTTTCGTCCTATACGTATGATCAATACTCCCTCATTCAAGCAGCGTTTTTTCGCTGACCGAAGGGAGATGCCAAGTTGCTTTGCAACTGCCTTTATATTGATCAAATCGGGCAATTTTGTTGTTTATGTGCAACAAATTTATAAATAAAGTGGTATAAAAAACATAAAATAAATAATAAAGTCGTGCAAAAACAACATTTTGGTGGTTTGTGTACTTTCGTTCACCCATGAAAAATGATTTGGAGATAATAGCAGCCAACCTAAAACGGCTAAGAAAGCAGGCGAAAATGACGCAGGAAGACTTGGGAAAGAAAGCCGGAATTCCTCGATCTAACTACAGCGAGCTTGAGAATGGAAAAGGAAATCCGAGTCTGATTACTTTAACGAAAATTGCCAATGCTCTACAGGTGTCATTATCCGACTTGGTACGAAGTCCTGATGCTTCTTTGGAAGAACGAATTCATCAAGTTAAAAGTCTTGATCAAGATCAACAGAATGTCATTGATCAGATGATTGAAAATGCGCTGTTTCGGCATGAGAACCAAGGTGGAAAGGACGAGGAGAGGGAGAGGTGAGGAGTTGTTATATGATTGCTGAATTTCTCTGAACGGTGAGAAAGCTGCGGCTACTAGGGTCAGCGATTTAGATTTTAACGTCATCGTTTGTTAGCATATTTCCAGATAAGTCCAAGAAACTAGTTGATCTTTCTACATCAAGTGCCCATTTGCTTCGAACTCTTATTGATTACTTGATAAGACAGGTACACAAGCCGAAATAATGAAAATGGACTTAAGGTCCTGTACATTGAAGCCGTAACGGTATGCGGTTACATAAGGTTTTGAGGCTTCTGAGTTTTCTCTTCGACCATCCAAAGAAAATAGTGAAGGTTTTTCTATAGTCTTTTACCCTTCGTAATATGACAATATTAAACAGCCCATTTCGATAAGTTACAATGTACGGTTTCTACGCTTTCTCAGAGTAGTAAACTTCATAAACGCGGTGGCCTTTTTTTGCTGGTTTTAGACTCGCGTATGGACCACTTACTTGCAACTCTTTGATGTTGAGCTCACCCTTTTTGATCAACCCTTTGATATAGGAGATTCCAAAGTTGAGTGCTTCATCTTTTCGGGTTTCATAGACCTCCATTTCAACGTATTGTTCTTCTTCATTATGTCCTCTAAGGGATTCTAGGATCATTTGATTTTCCATCTAATTACTTAACAGGTTTTACTCTAAAACGATCCTTTCGATTCATTTCTGAATTCAATAAGCTCAAGTTCCAATTTTGTTTCGAGAGCTATTATCGACTTGAGAAATTTTGGTAAACCGTTTCTTGTTATTACAAAGACAAAGCATGTTGAGGGTGCTTTCTTGTAATGATAATTGTGCACCAAAATTGAGATATCTGATTTAATGAGCTTTGGCTCTGAATTTTCATGTGTACTCAGGTGATATAGATCATCTGATATTAGTAGCACGGGAATACTCACTACGTTTCGCAAAAAACCACTTAAATTTTCGTCACGATGTTCATACTCAAGCAGATGTTCACAATAAAGACAGATTTTTTCTAATCCAAGATGAACTCTATCTGAGTGATTAGCCATCAGTTCGACTCCTTCTTTCCTCGGCTTCTTTGCATCAAAAGAGCAATACTGATTAAAAATAGGGTAGTGTCCTTCATCAATGAGAGGTAGGGCGAATCCTCTGTAAGCAAAAGCATCGACTCCTTCAGGTATCTCTATAGATTCTTTTATCCCTTCATAATTTCCGTGAATCGAAGAGCCAGAAAACTCACCTTCTGTGAGCAGGACTATCGGTGCTGCGTTGTTCTTTGCTTCAAATACTAGATTCACTCTCGTTTCACATTTTGTATCAAATTTTCTTCTGTGTCTCTCTTTAGTTTGAAATACGTGTTCTGCAACTAGATCAATTTCTCTACTTTTTCCAGTCAATGGATCCTCCATTACTTGATTTGGGCGGACAAAAAAATTCTGGTCAGCAACCATTTTTGTTATCTCTGATTCAAGCATGTAGCCGGACCTTTTTATTGCCTCTATCATTTTACTTTCGGTATAGATGGATTCTTTCATACTCAGATCACAGTTGGATTTTGAATATCAATTTACGATCTTCGAGTGAGATAGGATAGTGGGGGATTCTGTTAAACCAAATGATTTTGATTATGGCCAAAACTAAAGTCCCAAATTTACCTAGCAAGACAGGCAAACCTTCTGGAAAAGGAAGGGGCAATGCCCCGGCAAAAAGTACTAAGCCGTCCACCTCAAAGAACAAATGATATCAGGGTTCTACTAGAAATGATAGTGTTGGACCCGATATCAAAGAAGATTACTCTAGACATGTAACGGCTCATTCGTTTTGAAAGATATTCTATCGCTTTATGATTTGCTGTTAAGAAACCAGCTGTTTTCTCTTCTCAAAACTTTTATGAGCTACATACTTGTAATTAGTATTAGTTCATTTATTTATGAGAGCGTTTATCACGAGTATGAACTTATCGATGTTACGAATTATCGTGATGTCTATAGTTTCTTGGTTAAAGGTAGGTTTGCCGTTCCACTATCATTGTTTTTGATAGTTTGGTTCATGACATATCTTTTCTCGGAGGTTTTTTTTACCCTTATTAACTGGAAGCTGTCAGAACGGGTTAAAAAATTCTTGTTTGCTAGACAATGGATTGTGCCTGGTGAGCAAAATAAGACTCAAGGAACAACTGATAAATCTCTTTCGAAGACAAACCTCGTGACTGAAGTAAGCAAGAAGTGGTATCTTATTCCGTATATGCACTTTAGAAATACCACGAGTAAAGAGCAAAAAGAAAACCTACTTCAGAAATTCCGAAGAACAGAGCGTCAAACAGGTTCTGATTTTACGTTAATTGTTCGAATCACCTGTGCGGTATCCATATATTTCTTCACTCAACCTGAATTTGGCTGTTTACTCTATTTATTTGTGATTCTAGTGCTGATAATTTATGCATTAGTGACTATTGTTTTACATCAATTAGCCACACATATTCCAGCTGCAATTAGAAAGTTGGAAACTGAAATGGCTCCATATCTCGTTGATGGCGAAATGCCAGAATGAACATTTTAGTCATGTCCTATTGATACCATTCAACACTTTCTCTTGAGCCTAATTTGTCGTACTTTTTAATCGAACATGTATTCTCGAAATGCCATATTCCAGAGTATTCACTACCCCCGTGGAATTGCTTTTCGTTGGCAGGAAACAAAAGCCATTCCTTATCTCTTTTGGCATTTCCTAAAGCGCTGGATGTTTTCTTTTGCTTGCTAAGCAATGTTACCACGTCTATGAGAATGATATTCTCGATATTCCCGTGTTGACCTCTATAAACGGCACTATCCACCTGCTTCCAATTGATTTTCTCCAGATAGAGTTGAATCACTGCAAATTCCCAAGTTTTGGATGTAGATTCAATGTATTCCATCATCTTTTCTTCTACTTGATTCGGAGCACAATTCAATCCAAATCGTAAAGCGGTTTTACGACTTTCGGTAAAAGATATAAAATGGGTTTTGGGCCATCCTCTAATGTGTCGACTTGCCAATTCTATCACAGGTTTTACATAAGCGTATTTGCCATTACCTCCATTTGTGAGATTAGTTTGTAAAAGGCCAAAGTGTAAAGTATCATGCAGTTTGCGAATGCGTTTCCTATCTCCATCACCACGATAAAGTACTTCAGGTAATTTCATGTTTCGCTTTGCTTCATTTAAATCGATAGTGTGTGAATTGCGATGTGTTATCTTTTCTTAGCGACCAATCCGTAAGTGTTTTCATATGCTCGTATTTCTTAATTATTCGTCTCGCGACTTCTTCCTCCTGAGAAGCCTTCTTCGATTCTTGAGCTATTTTTTCATGTCTGAGTATTTGGTCGCAGATATGCTCTAGAATATGCTCCTTGACTGCATTCATAGTCTCAGGACTCATTTGGGATTTTGCGTAATCAAAAATTGGTTGAGAGAGGGTATTCATTGCGCTTATCAGTGAATTAGATAATTTAGATAGGGTGTCATCTTCATCTAGTTGATTTTCATTAATTAGGCCGTTCATGGATGATTGTATGTAGTCAAAATTGGCAAGTGAATTGTCCAACGAATCGAACGGATTAAGAAATACTACTTCTGGTCTAGTGTTTGAAAGGATCAGAATCCTTTCCAGAAAGAGGTTCTTGGCATTTTTCTGAAAATCACTGCTCAATCTCTGAATAATAGCATCGTCAACTACAATAATCGGATAAACCGCTATTTGTTCAAGTTTATAGGCTTTAACGAGTCCTCCTGAAAAGATCATATTCTTGTCAGAAAAGAAACTTCCCATTGAGATTCCACCGCGAACAAAGAACCCTTTTTGCATCATCATCAACTGATATGAGGTGGCTATTGTGGCAATGGATTTGAATTGGATATGAAAATCATTACCGAATTCGATGTACGGGAGTGACAAGCAAATACAATCGGAGAACATCCTGTACTCAAGGTGTTCACTCATTTCTGTCCTGACTTTCACATCGGTCATGTTCTCGATAGAAACTTTGATTGCAGTTTCAAGTGTCTCGTGTAACTCATTAAGAATATTCGATTCGTCATCAGAATCGTATTCAGCGATTATAGACGAGAATCCTAGAATATCTATGAAAGCAACAATTCTTGGTTCAGTATCGACAAGGGTTGTTTTGAAAAGGTTCTTGGGAGATTGAGTGATTTTCACACTCATTCGATCTTCGTACTTAACATTGACTGAGCATTTCAGTAAGAGCTCTCGAATCTGGTTGTGAATTAATTCAAATTCAACCTCATTCCCTTGCATCAAACTTCCGTGTTGAGCTTCAAGTTCCTTTAGGAGAACTGGTACGATCACATCAAATTCCTGTAGCTCACTGAAAGAACCTCCGTCAAAATGGACATCAAGACATCTGTGAATGAAGAAATCTGTCTCTCTTACGGTTTGAATCCAAAACTCTTCTAGACTAAGGTCTTGCTGATAGTTGTAATGCAGTTTTTTGATGTTCCGCTTGAAGGAATCAACGAAAATTCTAACATCATCGTAAATTTTATCCCGTGGAAAAGCTAGGGTTGAAGCAATCTTGCTTGCTTCAATTTTCGCAGCCCAACCATGAAAGTGAATTTTTACAATATCCTCAAGGGATGTATCAAATGTGAAACTTCTGTCTACCTTATGTTTGAGTGAGATGGAATCTTCGGCTTTGATGTCAATTAATTGATCAAAAAAAATTTGGGACGCATATGGTTCAAAACAATTTACATAAGTCGCGTCAAAGAAGACCTTCTTCTTTCCATCAAAATCAATGGTTTTCGCTAGGGCTTTATACTCTCTACTTCTTGTAAGGTTAGGTTGCCTAAACCGATTTAAGCAATAGCGCTCTATTTCTCCATCGATGTCATCGGTAATTACTATTTCATCAAGAGATGAACTGAGCAAGTCATGTTGCCTTAAGGTGTTTAAAAGAGAAGTGAAATACTCGTTATGTATTTCTTTAAAAGTAGGGTCATTATATATTTTAAAAACGATCACTTTAAGGTTTCATAAATGTGTATTTCACATGACTTTTTGAGTTAAACCCGAAATCTTGGGTACGCATTAAAATTGAACCCCTCAATTAACTCATCAATTCTAGCCTTAATAAGGCGATTAGTGCTCTGTGCATCCCGTCTATCTGAAATTTGGGAGTTATTATTAATTTCCTTCACTATTTGCTTTAGCTCCTTGTTATTAAAACCCTCAATATTTGGAGCTATCAGATGGTTAAATCTATAATCAGCAGTATCATAGCTTCCGCTTCTACCGAACATTTCAACTAAAAATTCGAAAGCCAGGTCTCTTTTACCTTCATTTAATGCGGTTGAAAATACCTCGATTATACTCTGCGTGGTGATGTAGAAATTTTCATAACTACTTTCCCAATTAATAGCTAATACTTTTTCGATGTGCTGCGCAATATTCTCAGAAAGGAACACAGCAAATGTATCTAGGTCGGCATTACTACGAACAGTGCTTCTAGTTAGAATCTGTATGTTGTTGTTAAGATTGGTGAAAATCGATGGGAACTTATTTGACAAACGGATAAGAAGCCCAATATTCTGCTCATGAATGTCACTGTAAAAGTCTTTTTCGTCTGATATTACTTCTAGGAGAGGATCATAATTGTCCGTTAAAACAATCATTAATGCTCTGAAGTTAATATCCCTATTCTCATCACAGTCGAGATTAACTGTTTTAAAAGTGATCTTCCAGAGAGATCTAAAAATCTGGTTGAGCACCTTAGCGTTTACTTTCTCTAGAAACTTGGTGTTTAAGTGCTTTTTTAAATCCTCATCACTATAGATCATTCTCTTGATTTTACTCAGATCACCAAGAATGTCATTTATAACTTTCCTAGATAAGAAGGGTGGTTTTGTGAGAATACCTTCGAGCATATTTCTAATATGCGCTCGTACCGTTTCCTTATTTGGTCGGTATAGATCAAAGTGGTCATTTAGTACCGGATGTGCACAGAGGTGTCTGTGTTTTTGAAGAGTTAATAGATGAAGGTTGTCGGAGGGCTCCAACAGGTTTGTTTTATTATATATGAGTTCTACTAATTTGGCCTCCCAGTCCGGAGAATTCGGATTTTGATGCTGTAACTCAGAAATAGAATTTAAAATTTCGGTAGCTTTTTCATCTTCATATAACTCATTAAGGACTTCGACTTTATAAACAAGGTCTGCTATGACAATAGAGTATAGCATGACAACCGCAGAACGATAACTTTCGGAATAGTATGAGGTTACTACTTCTTTAAAATAATCCTTTGTTTTGGGTGAATAGATTTTTTCTGATTGAATATCTATTGAAAAATCTCTCATATAGGTGTTATTTTATCGCTAATGAATTATGATTCATCTCGAATTTTTTGTACCTTTTTAGCTACACTGCTCTTCTTTCCTTTGTTATGTTCCTTTATCCTGTTCCAGCGATAAGCATCATTTTTCTTTGTATCCCTTAACCATTGCATAAGTTGTTTATCTGACTTGCTCTGATTACAGCGAGAGCAAGAAGGAACGGTTCGAGCGCCTCCTTTTGACTGAGCAATAACGTGGTCGTTCTGTATATTCATGTGGCTACCGCAATAAGTACATATAGTCATTTTCTTGAGTTTTAAGTTTAAATGCAAAGTATGCCATGATGCAGCCTACTTTACGCTGTACAGTCCTTTTGAGCTACTCCATAACCTGAATTTTTCCGTCATCATCTTTAAACACTGTTTGGTTGAACTCTATTTGTACAACCCCACCTCTATCCTTCAGTCTGTAAAAATCTAACCCTCCGAAAAACAAGGGTGAATCCTGGTTAAATGCCTCTAGGTATTTTTTAAGTTGTCCTACTGTAACTTCCATAATCGTGATTTTTCTTAGAGTTCAATAATCAAACTCTCTATTCAAGAGCTTATACTTTGAGAGTGAGTGTTATGGGAGCATGGTCTGAGAAGTCATTAATCCACTTGTCTTGGTCGGATGTTCTTGTGAGCTTTGCCCAGCCACCAACATCAACGAAACCGCCATCAGTCACCGATTTAAAATTCAGATGTTTTGCAGCAAAAACATGATCCAAGTCCGAGGGCTTATAACTAGAATTTGAGCCATTGTTAAATGTCGCATGATGATTCTTCCCAAGATGAGTCATACCCCTGCGTTTAAAACGTGAAGCAATTGTGTCAATCTCTAACTTACCTGGAATGTCTTTTTCTCTTCCAGCGTAATCCATACCCATCGTATTCATGTCTCCTAATACAATCAGATTAGAAGCATTTTGTCCGTTCCTTCTTGCCGCTTTATCCAGTGCTTTTTTTAAGTTGAAGGCTTTGTCAAACATAGCGTCTCGCAATCCAAATCCTTCAGGAGAAGGCATGCTCTTCAAATGAACAAAGAGAATAGGAATGTCCTTATCGTCTATTGTTATGGTCAATAAAGCTCCTGGCCTTAAACTTGGATTACTTCTTTTGAATTCGTTTCGCTGAGAAAAGAAAGCTGTATGGCCATGCTTGACACCTACAAGAATTTCCTGAGTTTGCCTGCCTTCAGTAATGTTAAACACATAGTTAGGTAGGATTCGCGTCATTGAAGAGTAAACGATTTTTCCTTCCACCTCAGATAAGGCAAAGACGTCAGGAGCTTCAGCCTTAATAGTATTAGCTATTCGCTCCACACGATCCAACCGTGCTTGTTTATTGTTTTTATCAATTCCGCCAGTACCGTTGAAATGCTCAACGTTCCATGATATTATTTTTATTGATGCCATGAGTGAATTTTAGTTTTTGTTACTGCTCTGTGGCGGAACAGTCAATTCGAATTTAGAACTCAGCAATCTGCTATACAATAGCTAGGGCTAACCGTTTTGATCTGGCTTGAAATTAATTCAGGAGGCTTGGAAATCCTCATATTCTTTCTGAATCTCGTAAAAAACCTTCTGAGTATGTACATTTTACTTGTCTATCCATTACCCCTCATTTTTTCCTAGCCCAAAGTTCGTTTTCTCCTTCCCACAGCAAGGTCAAGTTCTGTTTTGCCTAAAATCTCCACACTTCCCATTGGTCAGGTAGTATTTGAGTCAAAAACCTTGCTTGCAGAGCCAGCACACGAAACGATTGGTGGCCTATCAAAAAATAGATAGATATGGCTTCTCAATCAAATTCAACATTACCCTCAAATAAACCAGAGATTAAGCGATCACCCAAGCTTGAGGAAATCAAGCTGCATTATAAACGGAAGACAAAGGCTGAGTTCCGTATTCAGATGAAATCCTCCGAAGATGTATACGACTATGCTAAAACGATCTGGGAAACAGACACCATTGATTTATTCGAGAGTTCTTACTGCTTATTCCTCGATCGAAAGAATGCCGTCATCGGTTGGCTAAAAATTGCTTCGGGTGGACTTGATTGCACCTTTATTGATCCGCGCCTGATCTTGGCCACAGCACTTAAATGCGCAGCTCGGTACATTATCCTTATGCATAACCATCCGAGTGGAAACCTCAAGCCCTCTGCTTCAGATATATCACTCACGCGAAAGCTTAAAGAAGCCAGTGAACTATTGGAGATTCCATTGCTAGATCACTTAATCGTCACCTCCGAGGATCATTTTTCTTTTGCCAATGAAGGCTACTTATAGGTCGCGCTAGTTGATATGTAATTCATGTGAAGGTTTCGACTGAATCCATGCGAAGGTGTACTTGGCGTTGCCAAAACCGACTAGGAATGCTTCTGCGAATTCCTCCTTGCGGTTTTGTCTATTGAGCCAAGTTTAGGGAGAGGCATGTTTCATTCTTAACCCAATTTCACATGAAAACAGTTTCTTCAGCTACAGGTCAAAAAATCTCATCAAAGATTTCACGGTTTTATCCAGTGACTCCCAATGTGTTTGTGACGCATAGTTTCGACATCATCGATATGGATTGGACTGATCCTTGTCGGTATGATTACACCTCAATTCTAGATGATCCTGATTTTGACCCTTCGCAATACGATTACACACCTTCGGAAGAGTATCCTGAGTTTAGAGATTGGGCTGAATGCCATCTCTCTTACGAAGAGCTCTTTGAAGTCCCAATCATGAATTATGTACGCTACTTTCCAAGTTTCGTGACATTTGAGGAAGAGGATCGATACAAAAGTGCCGGTTCAACCACTCTTTTGTATGATAACGAATTGGAAAGATGGGGTGTAGCTCTTACCGGAGGTGGGATGAATCTTGCCCCACATCTAATAGACACGTTTATCCAGTTAGAAAAAGGCGTTCCGCTGGAGTTAGCTCGATCAATGGATCGAAATTACTCAGCATATGTTAACGCAGAGAAACACTTGGTAAATTGTCATTTAGTGAGTGTTGCTTTAAAAGACCTTGCCGATGCATTGAAGCTGAGTGCTCACAGATTAGCTGAGAATTAATAATTCCAGCTTTTATGCGTTACTTGTTGTTAAAAGAGACCTGTTCTTTTACTTCGATGAATCTCGATAACCTATTTGATGAAAATTAGAAATATAGCAGCGATTGCCTTTGTACTGATAATCTCGATTGGTTGTAATGAAGAAGCTCCATGTTATGACTTTCCATTACCAACTTTAACACTCGATGATGATTTTGGCTGTGAACGAACAACAAGAGATATGGAAATTGACCTATCGGAGGAGTTTATTGTTATCAAGGATCAAGCAACTTTCGATTCTCTTGTTAGTGTTTATTGTGACCCACTCATCGACTTCTCAACTCATGACTTTTTAATAGGAAAAAAGGGGCTGACTAAGGGTTTAGCAACTATTGATTATCAGCTGACTGATAAGTGTGACCAATTGAACCATGACTTAAAAGTTTCGATTGGTCTTGCTGTTACAGACGAGGCTCCAAATATCACCTATCATTGTTTAGTACCAAAGCTGAAAGATGATCAGTCTGTTAATGTCGAGGTTGAAGTATACCATTACTAGCCGTGAAAACCTCTAACTTTGCACCTTAATCAGGCCGTCAGGCCATAAAAATGAACCATGTTATTATTGGGTTATCGCCCGAGAGACAAGTGGGAACTTCTTCTCATCCTCTTAGCGATGATCTTGCTTGAATTACTCAAGTAAGAGAACCCACACCGGAGCCGTCCTTTTCGGATAAAAAAGGCGAGGTTGGGATTGAAGTGGTAGATATTTCACCCTAAACCCTTTCCAACTGAGAGAAATAACCAAGGAGTCGCCATATTGACGGCTCCTTTCGCGTTTAGGGATAGAGTACTCAGTTTCCCGTTGAGAAGTAATTAAACCCTGAAAAATCCTAGATTCGTTTCAACGCAAAATGAGCGTATATGTAACAACTGAATAGACATAAAGAATAGCGTAGTAGATAAGCCTTTCGTACGAATCGCCAGTTTGAAAGAAAGAGGAATATCTAAGGACTACCCAATATGGGTGTGGCTTGGTGTATTTCAACTTTCAAGGTTCTGGCGAACCTGTACGAGAAGAAATCGCTCAGGTTCACGCCCTTTTTTATGCCCGGTATTTAAGAGAACAATTCGATAACCTGCTTTTGAACCTGAAGCAGAAAAACAAATAACCTATGAAAACACATGCACGGTTCTGGGGAGTCCTCCTGCTTATTCTAACGAACATTCAATTATCACAAGCCCAATGGCTCATGATTAACCGCAGCGGTGGACACCCCGATTCTTCGGCTGCTTTGGAAATTCAAACAACTAAACACGGAGTGCTTATTCCAAGGCTCACGCAAACTCAGCGAGATGCAATCGTAAATCCAGCTCAAGGCTTATTACTGTATCAGACTGACCAGGATACAGGGTTTTACTACTACAGAGGATCCGCCTGGGTGAATGTGACTGAAACCTTAGACGATGATGCCGACAGTACCAATGAGATTCAGATGCTCAGTTATGTCAATGACACGTTATCGATTAGTGAGGGGAATAGTGTGGTTATTACATCTAATGAAGGCGGAAGCCTCTACATCCCAAACACATCACAAGCAATACCCATTGCCTATGCCGGTGATACACTATGGGTACATCCAACCGTTGTCTTAAAGCAATGGTCAACGAACATGGCAAACTTTTCAGCCTCTTCAACGGATGGCGCTGTGAATACCGCTACGATCATTGCCAATATTGGCTCTGTAGGAGCAGCGGCATCGTATTGCGATAATCTTACCTCGCTTGGGTATTCAGATTGGTATTTGCCTTCATTTCCAGAACTACTTGCTGTAATGGATCAGGCGTACCTGCTTCCCAATATTATCAGTAATGGAACAGGAGTTGGGTACTGGACTTCCTATAAAGGTTCTCCAACTTTACCTAATGCGATATTTGTGAAACGGATTCCCAGGGAAACGGCACAAGCGAGTATTAGTACCAGTATGCGATGCTTTTGTGTGAGAAAGTAAAGTCTACATCAACCCGCACTCCCAACAGAACCTCATAAGCTCCTGCATGTCGTGTACATCCAGCTTATTGAATATGCGTCTCCGATAGGTTTTGACGGTGTGTGGGCTTAGCCCCATCTGCTCCGAGATGTCTTTATTCTTAAAGCCTTTAGCATAGAGAATAAGAACTTCCTTTTCTTGTGGAGAGAGTTTAGTCCCAAATGTTTCAAATGAGTTAAGCTCTTTACCATTTCCTAGAACCCGTATGCCCGGTTTATCGGTTATCAAATCTGTAGGTATAACACGTTCCCCGACCAAAACCCTATCAATGGCTTCGAACAACTCCTCGATTCCAACATTCTTGGAAATAAACCCATCTGCTTTTGAGTTTTTCACACCTTCCATAATCACGGGCTCCTTATAACCGCTGAAGAAGACAACTTTTCTTTCTGGATACGCTCTTTTCGATTCTTCACACAGAATAAAACCATTTTGCCCTGGAATGGCTATGTCACAAAGCAATACATCATATTCCAATACTGGGAGTTGCAAGCAAAATGCTGGCCCGTCCGTATATATCCGTTTTAAGGCATATCTGTCCTGATTCTTGATGTGATCTTTGATTCCATCAAGAATCAGTTGATGATCATCGACTATAATGAGTTTGATTTGGGGCATATCCGTGTAGCAAAAACATTATCAGATCAGACAATAAAGACTCGCTGATCCATATGTATATCAATGGAAATAGATAAACGCCTCCCCAAGGGCAACCTATTCCAACTTAAAAATATAAACAAAGGACGAATTCTACTGAAACTCCAACAATTTGTCTCAAACAGTAAAAAAACCTTCTGAATTACCAATAAACTCTTCTGGGTTAGGTTGTGGATTCCATGCTTTATTGTGCTGCAATGTAGAATATGAATTATTTACTAGTAAGAGATAGAGGGAAGTCAATGTTGATGACTGTTCCACGTCCCGACTTCGCATCAATGTGAAATGTTGCACCAATATCCATACACCGTGTTTTCATATTTAATAGCCCACTCCCTTCTTCAACATTTTCCGAGTCAAACCCAATCCCGTTATCCTCATACATGAAATTAACTCCATCCTTCAACAATGAGAACTGAATTTCTATTTGAGTCGCTTGTGAATGTTTCAGAGCATTGTTGCTACATTCCTGAAGAATGCGGTAAAGTGCTGTTGCCATTTCTGGAGGAACTGAGTCTAGCGCATCATCAGGAAAAATATCCAGATGAAAAGTGATGTCAGACGATGCTTGAATTTTCTCCACATGCAGCTCTATCGCCTTATTGAGTGTGACATTTTTGAGTTCTCCAGGCGATAGTTCATAAGCGATGGATCGGATTTTATCATCCGTATTACGGATGTCCTGTAGCAGTGTTTTTGTCATGTCACTTTGCTCAGGGAGCGATTCGACTTGTGAAGCCACCAGCCGCATATTGTACCCAACTCCATCATGGAGGTCTTTGGAAATTTTGCCACGAAGTGTTTCCATGGCTTCCCATTTTCCACGCATGACTGCCATTTCTTTTTCTGCTTCAGTTTTTTCTTGCCTTCGTTTGTATTGCGTGTAACCAATCAAGAGGAGTAGGAGTGAGGAAATTCCTATTCCACCAAGCATCCAGTTTCGGGTTTTGATCTGAGCTTGCTGTGTTTGTAATTGAGTGTCCTGAAGAGCAAGCTGATTGCTTTGTTCTTTCACATACATTGTCGTATTGAGATATTCTATATGATGTAAGTGATCAATGTTCCTTATGGAATCTTCTATGGTAATTAAACTTTCATAATCCGTAATAGCCTCGTCGTATTTGCCGAGAAATTTCTCAGATTCAATCTTTAGTTCATACCAATTGATTAGTTGCTCTACATCATTCGTGACCATCAAGATTGAATCCATTTCTGTCAGCACACCAAGAGCTTCTTGGTATTTACCAAGACATAATAAGCCTTCTGCTCGATGAAGCCAGCTTTGTACTTCTAAAATTGGAATTCCAATTTCTTTTGCTTGTTTAATTGATTCATTTGTTATGTACAACCCTGTTTCGCACTGCCCTTTTTTAATAGCAAGTATTTCTCTTTCGCTGGAAACGATCATCTGAAATAGGGTGTTTTGAACAGCCATTTCTGATGCTTGATCAAGACATTCTTCAGCGTGTTTTAGGCTATCCTCTGCTTTGTAAATGTCTCCTAATGCAATTAGAGCGTTAAAGCTTTTGGATTCATAACCATCCTGTGTCATGTAAAAATTAAGAACTTCTTTGAGCAATGATTTTGCCTGAGTGTGATTTTTAAGATACGCATAGCAAATAGCCACATTGTGAAGGGTGCTCATTTTGCTGAGTTGTGATGTTTTGAAACTTATTGATTGATGTAGGTAATCTGCAGCAAGTCTATAATTTGACTTACCTAAGTAACCAACCCCGATATTGTTGAGTGCCTTACCAATCTGTATTGAATCAACTGCATATCGTGCATGTTCCAGTTGCTTTTGAGCGTTGAATATTGCGGTATCTAAAGACGATTTCCGATAGTGAAATAAGAACAAAGACCCATGTGCCCAAGAGATACCCGAAGAATAATTTAATTCATACGATTTCTGAAGGGCTTGTTGCGAATAATGGAAAAGAGAATCCATATTAGAGCTTTGGTAAGTCCAAGCAATTTCATTGAGAATGTCAATGCTATGTTCCGTATTCAGGGCAATTTTATATTCTGACTTGAGGCTATCTATGGCAGTTTCTTGTTGCGCGTAAAGAAGAACTGGACAAAGTGCGAATCCAACTATGGATGTATATAAATGACTTATCATAGAGTAGTAGAATTAGTCTCAAAGTAAGTCCTTTATTCAAAGTCAATTTGTACCCTAGATAGGGTACGCGAGCGTATTGTTTTCCTCCATTGCTTTGCTCTGGTCAAAACAAATTGTCGATCAAATTGAAAAGGGTTTTATTCTCAACGATGGCTAATAAAGACTCTAGTTATTTCAGAAAAGCTATTGACAATAGCTTTAATAATTTGATAGGATGATACAGAGTCAATATTTTAGAAATCGCCATGACGAAAGCAGAAAAAGCCAAGTTAAAAGAGGAAATAAGCAAGCATATTGAAACCTATAGTAAAGGAAATAGGTCCGTTGAACCTGCCTTTTATGTAGTAGCAGGAGAGCTAAATCCAGATTTTTACAAGGGTCTCGTTGATGATGTTTTATTACCCTCAATAAAAAAGTGTGAGGATCTTAAAATTAACATCCTTGCAGGTCCTTTGTTAATGACTCGTCAAAAGGTGGCAGAAATTACGGATGCTTCTGTAGCTCATCCAGTCTTCAAACTACAATCGGAACGAAAGAAATCAGAAAACACTAAGATCTATCTTACACAACCGACAGAGAGAATACCTTATCATTTTGGTTATGTTGATGGTTCAGAAAAAGCGTGGATCGAGATGCCCCATGAAGAAATGCTTAGACCATTAAAAGGAATTGTTGGTTTGAGCGAGCGATCTAAGAAAGAAAAGCTCATGGTTAGGTTATTTGATGAACTAGTTTCAAGTTACGGTCCTCGCAGCGTAAAAGTTGGTAAAAGTGACGGTATGTGCTATCAGGTTGAAGCTGATGGTCAAAAGGTAAAAATACCGTTTAATAAAGTGTTTCAACATTTGGATAAAAGAACAGAAAGAACAAAAGACTGGATTAACTTTAAGGGGAGACTACGTGAAGGAGCAAATGCATTCACAATGTTCTTAGGAGCTAAGAATTATTTGCCGAGAAGATTCTATTATATCTATGGTTCTGACGCTGGATTAAGGAAGCTTCACGATCAAATTTCGCTAATGGAGGAGCGTACAAAATTCGAACTATTTAAGAATATATTCCAGGCAATCCCAATTAAAACGAGAGGCCTAGCAAAATTTCCAGAAGTGCCACTACAAATCGAAAACATTCTCAAAATATAGTTTCAATCCTGATGACCGTGTCAAATATATTATACAAGCGTATCAGTCTTGCGGCTGATAGCATTTCTTCTGTGCCTGAGGGTGTTTATTTTGTTGAAAGCATTTCCATGGGAAATGAAAGTATTCCTTTTGCAACGCTACTTATCCTGCCTTTTTCTATAGTATGGGCTATGTTTTCTTCTGTACTTCATAGGACTCCGATAATTAAATCAATCGATGAATCACGTGCGATAGCCGTGGTGGAGCGCGACATTAGAAATATAGATAAAGTGGGCTTATTACCAATTCCTATTGTACTGGTTTTTTGTATTCATTTTGGGTTTTTGGGATTCTGGAATATTAAGCACGTGCTTGTAGGAAGTGTGGCCACATTTGTTTTCATATATCTTTTTTTCCTATTTGTGCTGACGATTTGGGTTATTCGCCAAAAAAAATAGTTGCGTCAATTGAAGCCTAATAGAAACACAGGGTGAGGAAAGAATGCAAGTACGCGATTCATCCGGGGACACTTCGTGATACCCCTGCTGAATCGCTCCAATTTTGCTTCGCAGCATTGGACTTGTGAGGGAAGTTTCCCTCAACCCTCTGAGAAGACTCTCCGGTAGATTCTCATCTGGAGATGGAGAGTTTGGAGTTCAGAATCAAAAAGCATTTTAGTTATGAATCACTATTGTGGCTGTGTTAGGTTAGGTCTAGTTTTATGACTTAGTTTATCTCTTTTGTTTGAGCCTTGACCTATTTGATTGGTCTGTGCGAAAGGATTCTGAAATTAGGATGAAATGAATAAAAACGTACGATCATATTTAATTGGGATTGCCAGAAAGAATCAAAAGTTTGTCACCTATAGTGGCCTAATCAAGGACTGTAAACTAAAGATTGATCTCTCAACTATTACGGGACTGAATCAATTGCGCACCTTGCTTGGCGAAGTGTCATCCTTTGAAGACGAAAACAATAGGCCGTTGATTAGCGCACTGGTCATTTATAAGGACCCTAAAAAAAATGATCACGGGGATGGATTTTATAAGTTGGCAGCTCAATTAGGCAAAGGAAAAGTAAAGCAACTCAAAGAAGACCTTTGGGGATTTGTTGAAGCACAGAATTGCCGTGACTTCTGGCAAGATGAACAGAATTACCTCCATCACTATCGACTAGATTCTGATGATTTTAGCCCAACATCAAACCTATCAAGCTTCTTTCAAGAGTTAATGTTTGATGAAAAAAATCGTTGGATTAAGGGGTGGAGAGACAATTGTTGGGCGTTCGTTAAGTCAGTTGACCAGATTAGTAGCGAGTTGAACAAAGACACGAGAATTCAAATAGATGATGAAAATTTATACTCTGGTTTACGGATAGAAGAACGTTCCTATGAGTCCTTCATGCGTAGATGGTTAAAGGACAAAGACAATGGAATAGCATCAAGAGGACAAAGTGTTTTATCAGAACATCATTTTCAGTCTATAATTACTAATCAAGAATTCAAGGATATAGCTCGCGATTCGATTTGCAACCCGAGTCGGCAGATGTATGACCGTCTTGCTTCATGGTGGTTCAATCAGAATATGAATAATCGTCCTTTATTGATAAATAGAGCTTTCGCAGCGCTCAATCCAGAAAAGCTTAGTACCGTAGTCCATGATGAGAAGTTTTGGCGTGTTGCTCTGTATCTAAATGAACGCTTCGGATTTCAGTTCGAAGAGAACCCAAACAGAAATTGGTATGTAGGAAACGAACAATTGGTTTCTTGGTTAGATATTCATCTAGCTGACGCTATTAAAGACATGACTTCTGATCAATTGTTAGGAAGTATTTTGCGAAACATTTTCGTTTGGCTTGTATTTGAGGAGTTGAGAGTCAGCCATAATGTTTTGCACGATCACATAACCATGCGGCCAAAACCTGCTGGATTGCACGCTGAATTACCTGAAATCACTAGAAGTTTTAAAGGTCACTCAAAAACTGACTTTGAGCAGAAAGCTCAAGCTCAAAAGGATCTTGGTGACGCGGGCGAAGAACTCGTAGCGAAACATGAAGAAAATGTTCTAAGGAAAAACGGTCAGCTTAAGGATGCAGAAAGAGTAGATATAGTAGAAGACGGCCGAGGATTCGATGTGTTGAGCTTTGACACACAGGGAAACCCTAAGTACATTGAAGTAAAAACTACGAAAGGTTCAGCACAAAGCCCATTTTACTTGACGGATAACGAAATCGCCTTTCTCGATCAGAATAGAGGAAGCTATTGCATTTATCGCTTATATAATTATGTCGAAGAGACTAACTCAGCGGATTGTTTCGTTTTGAATGATCACATCAGGGGGCAAATTCTACTACGACCTACAACCTTTCAAGTGACAATCAAAAAAACATAATTAGGATTTAACAGGATAGGCCATTCAACAGTCTATTATTCTACAACAAATCCACCAGCCAAAAGAACCCCTTCAATTCCTTGCGAGTCATATTCTGTCGAACCCCCGGAAACAACCGCTCCACATCCTTGTTGTAGTATCTGGGCAGTGGATATTTTCTGCTCTCAATTTTTTCCAGTTCCGCATCCAGTAAAGCCTTGTCACCAGCAGACAGTTGCGTGTGGTACAGCGTTTCAATGGCAGATCGCACCCGAATAACCATACACGCACGCACCTTCCAGGCACTCCATACACCAGCCTTCAGTTCAGTTCGCGTGTTTTGGACAATTCCCTTGCCGTAGTACCCATTCGAACGGTGGTAGAATTTGGCGATTTCTGTGCACTCAGATTTAAACAGAGCAGGATTGTAGCGATACGATATCAAAGCCGAAATAGCAGGTTGGAAACCCAGGTTAGCGTATGTCTTGATCGTTCTCAGATCAGTAATTGTATTCGATGATTTATAGTCGCTCTGAGCCATAACCGAGCAAGTACAGCTAAGAATAAAGAGTGTAGTGAGCGTAAGAGATTTCATAGTGATTTGATTTTGTTTTTTGTATTAAAGTTTGAGGTTTGGAGGTCTAGGTCGCAGTGGTTCATACCCGTGGCGGCCCAATTTTGATACGGTTCCAGAGACTCCCGAAAAAGTCACCAATGGCCAGCAAAAATTGCTGGACAATCCAGAGCAAAAACCGAATGATCCACCAGAGCCGCTTGAATAGCCAGGTAAAGATGATTTTGACGTAGTGAGCCGCCTCTACAAACACCGTTGGACGCAAGAGTCCAAGCAGTATTGCCAGAGCCAGAATCAAGAGCAGAGCACCCTCCATGAGTTGATTGATTTAAAGAATTACATCCGTCTGATCAGGTAAATAATCAGAAAGAAGAGAGCGATAACCCCCAGCGTTAACAGGCAGATAATGAGAAATTCCATTGTGATTGAGTTGTGTTAAATACGACCCGTGATTCGTTCCCAGATCAGGATTATAAGTCTCCATATGCCCGTCAGCAGCCATCCGAGTACCCGAAAAATTCCCTGGAGGATAAACCAGAGAAATTGAACAAGGTTAGGGATGAGCGAGCCGATGAGTTGGAAGATTCCTGTAACGATCCTACTGAGGAGATTGAAGAATCCTGGAATCAGCTTCGGGCTGAAAACCAGCAACAACAGCAGGATCAAAAAGACCCAGAAAAGAA
>Ga0213841_1000476_pt1 | contig 44869 bp, 40 predicted proteins | sample SWPATP23_FD_160125 | JGI IMG/M metagenome (GOLD analysis project Ga0213841, IMG submission 160125) | Coastal seawater microbial communities from Marineland, Florida, United States - SWPA TP2 #3 | ecosystem: Environmental > Aquatic > Marine > Coastal | place: USA: Florida | collected 2016-08-14 | reverse complement strand
TGGTCAGGGGAAACCAGAAACTGGGAGCCTATCGGAGCTGTTACACTGAACCCCGAAAAATCACTGACGGAAGAGCTCAAGAAAGCTTCGTAATAATTGAGGCGACACTTGTCTTGAAAAACGCCGTCAACGACGGTCGATCACTCTGATATACGCGGGTTAAAACCGCCTGACTTGTCTTCGTCGTGGAGCTGCCTCTCTCTAGCGTCGAGGGTCATCCTTCCCCGAAAGGTGCCTCTTAGTGTAGTCGAGGGCTCTCCTACCCGCCCTCTTGCCCTTACTCAAGTGCTTGATTCTACCATCGGGTACGATTTGCAATTATTTGGCAGTGATCATCTGACGACCTTGGATTTCACAGGCTACCGCCCAGATAAAGCCACACAGCTCGCGCGCAATCGCCATGCACACCTGCACTTTGATCTTCCCTCCTTGCAGCAGATGCTGGTAGCGAGCACACTGGCGTTTTTGTGCCTTCCAGACGATAGCTTGCACCGCCTCCGTCACTTTTTCAGCCCGCCGCTGTAGCACAGCGGTCTTGCGCGCTGGGAAGCGGTATCACCAAGCTGCCTCTGTCAGAACGCGACGAACATGCCCGTTGCCACTCTTGGTGATTCCACCTCGACGCTGTCGGCCCCCACTGGAGTATTCACTGGGCACCAGGCTCAAATACCGCATCAACTGCCGCGGCGAGTCGAATCGAGTGATATCGCCCAGCTCAGCCATTATTGTCATCGCGGTAATCAAGTTGCAGCCGCGCAAGGCCATTAACCCCTGATCATGCGGAGCTAAGCTCCAACCCTCAAGGGCCCTTCCCATCTCCCGCGCTAACCCCTCTGTGCGTCTCTGCAGCTGTTTCACTGTGTCGACATACTCCTGGAAGACGATTTGCTGCACGGGGCTTTCAAACTTGAGGGTCTCCAGCCAACGGAAGTACCGCTGAGTCCATTTCGACTTCCCTGCCGTATAAGTTCTGCCATAGCGCAAAAGGTAGGCGCCTAATGGCTGCTTCGCTTTTCGCTCTAGCGATTTCATGTCCTCGCGAGCCCGCGTGAGATCCCGAATCGCCTCTTGCTCTGGGCCTGGCACCCAAACAGCGGTTAGATCGCCCGCCCGATGCAACCTGGCTAGCGCCTCAGAGTCTCGCCTACCCGTTTTCACACGATCACCCGGTTTAGAGGGGATCAGAGAGGGGGCCACCACGCCACACTCATGCCCGAGGCTCGTTATCTGGCGGTAGATACCGTAACCACAGGGACCGGCTTCATAGCAAAAGGAGATCACCTCGCCAGTGCTGCTGAGTTTCTTTACCAGTTTCTCAACCGCTTCTGGCGTGTTGGCTATCTCGCCAAAGTACCTCGGCTTGCCTCTACCGGCCCCGGCAATGGCCACTGCAATCGTGTCTTTGTGTGTATCCAACCCTACGTACTTGCTAAACTTGTTCATGCCTGTCCACCTCGATTATGGCTCTGCGCTTAGAAACAACCTCTTTTTAAGCTTAATCCACGCTCGCGAGGTCGGACAGGTCAATTCATTCCATCTAGCGTCAGGAATTCTTTCGAAAGCCACTAGCGCAATCTGGCGATTGCGCTAGTGGCGGCTTATCGATCTAGGCCGATTTTCTTTGCTTCCGCAAGCGCCCGGTCGCTTCCACATCGATCTCAGCACGGCGGATCAGACCACCGACATTATCCTCCTTCAGCACTACACCGTAGATCTCGCTCACATCCTCCAGGGAGATCAGCTCGTCCAGGTAATCATCCAACACCTTCTGTGGCTCACGCTCCAATGGTGAACCATAACCGGCGGCATTCATGCCCACCAGCTCAATACGCTCGCCGGCATTGATCATCCGGTAAGGGTTGATATTCGGCAGCTCCCTGACGTCTTGACCGCCTTCGCCGGTGTGATGCAAGATCTTTGGTTCCGACCCTTGCCCACCACCCTGCAACCCCCAAGGTTTGGCACTGACACCTTCCATGTTGATGTTGCCCCAGGTGTCATTCTCCAAAAACTCCAGTGTTTTAACGGTACTCAAGCCACCGCGAAACTTGCCGTGGCCGAGATTCGCGGTATTCAGCTCCCACTTGACGGTACGCACCGGTACAGAAGTATCCACCTCTTCAGCGGGAGAGCTTCGGGTATTGGAGATAATCACATCAACCGTATCGACACCGTCCTTGTCTGCCCTGGCACCATAGGCTGCTTCATGGAATTCAAAACTGGACCACTGCTTGCCATCTTTCAGGCCACCGACAATAGCCATCTGCAAGTGGCTGATGCCCGCACAGCAACGTTCAGGGGCAACCTGGGCAAGGGCTTTAAGCACAGTGTCCGCCAGCACGAAAGCCGGCACATGTCGCAAGTTGGTCGCGGCTGGGAAACTGGGATTGACGAAAGTGCCCTCAGGCGCCGCAATGTCAATGGCGCGCATCAATCCACGGTTCTGAGGTACGCCATCAAAGTTTTCGCTATCCAGCAGGGCGGCTCGGAGCACGGCCATGATCACCACACAGGTGGTGCCCTCAAAGGGCATATTCATTGCACACCCCCCTTCCAGCTGGGGCGCGGTACCGGTCAGGTCAACTTCAATGCTGTCCCCTTTAACCCGTACAGTCGCAACAATAGGAATGCGTTTATGCGCGGGATTGTCACTATTGAGATCACCATCAGCTACGCCCTCAGCACGATATTCGCCATCGGGCAACGCCGCAATCTGCTGGCGAATCATGCGCTCGGCATAGTCCTCCTGCCAGGCTTGAGCCGCCCTCAATTGTTCCACACCCACATCATCCAACAGAGTGACCAAGCGTTTTGCCGCCAGCTCCAGGGCCGAAACCTGCGCTCGCATGTCGGCGGTCACATACTCGGACAAACGCACGTTGTCGCCGATCATCCGCCATAGCTGGGCATTGTCTATCCCGTTCTCGCGAATGCGCAGAGCCCGGAAACGCAACCCATCTGCCCAGACATCCTGAGCCGTGTGAATCATAGACCCGGCCATGGCACCACCGATATCCATATGGTGTGCCGCATTACAGGCCCACGCCACCAGTTCACCCTGATAGAAAATTGGCAGGGCAAATGCCACATCCGGTGAGTGACTGGAGCCCGAAAACGGGTCGTTATGAATATACAGGTCGCCATCCTTGATGGTTTCGCCACGCTCCTGAACCAGCCGCAGAATTCCCTCCACAATATAAGCAGCCTGTCCTAGCTGCAAAGGCGTATTTTCCGCCTCCGACAGATGTCCACCGTCGTGACTCACCATCGCACAACCAATATCTTCCATTTCTTTAATGATGGTTGAAAACGCCATTCTAATCAGGTTTGCACTCATTTCACTGGCGATCTGATCCAAGCGCCCCTGTATGACTCGTGCCGATATGGAATCGATCATTCTCCCCTCCCAAACTGTACGTCGATAATGAGATTGTTCCACTGGTCACGGCAGAAGCGATCATCCGGGCGTACCAGTGTAGTCGTATCTTCCTGCACGATTATCGCCGGCCCCTGCACAGAAACGTTCACCGGCAGATCTTCTTTGCGGTATATTTTCGTCGGCAGCGATGCCAACTTGCCATCAACTCTGAATGTCACCGCCTGCTCATCCAGCAGCGCTTTTTCCAGCGTTCCACCTGAGACAAGCGTGTGTTCAATGTGCGGCAAGGGTCCAACCGCGGTCAGCCGCAGATTGACCAGCTCTACAGGCAGTTCCGGGAAACTCTGCCCGTACTCCTCATGGTGCGTCCGATGGAATGCAGCTTTAATATCGGCCACTACACTTTCATCCAGCTTACGAGTCTGCAGTGCCACCTTGAGCTCGAAGCTCTGTCCCATGTAGCGCAGATCCAGCGCCCAATCGACCTTGATTTCGGTCTCACTACAACCGTCATCCACCAGCTGTTGACACAGCTGCCGTTCACTGTCGACAAAACGCTGCTGTAAGTCAGCCATATCAACAGCATCTGCCGGCTTGAGCACGGTGGTACTGGAGTCATAACGCAGGTCGGAAGTCAATAGACCAGCCGCGGAAGTAACCCCGGGGTTCGGCGGATTAAGCACCTTGGGGATATCGAGAATGGCGGCCACATCCGCTGCCTGCAGTGGCCCGGCGCCTCCCATGGGACACAATAGAAATTCCCTGGGGTCCAGACCCCGGGCAATGGTGCGACTGCGCAATGCCGCTGCCATATCCTCATTGGCCAGGCGAACAATACCTTCTGCGGCCTCCTGAAGCGACATGCCAAGCGCCTCGGCAACCTTACCCACCGCCCTCTCGGAGGCTTCACGATCCAACTGCAGCCCACCGGCCAGGTTAGAAGGCAGTCGTCCCAACACCACATTGGCATCGGTGAGTGTCGCCTCGGTGCCTCCGCGACCATAGGCTGCCGGCCCGGGAATAGAGCCGGCACTGCGCGGCCCGACACGCAAGGCACCGGCCTGGTCCACACTGGCAATACTGCCACCACCCGTAGCGATGGTTTCGATATCCACAATAGGCACCATCAACGGGAAACCCGCTATCCAGGTATCACGCGAGCGCGCCTCAACGATGCCTTCCTCGGTGACAATGCCGATGTCAGCACTGGTACCGCCAATATCCAGGGTCGCCAGATTTCCCGGAACGTTTTCGGCGGCCCAAACACCGCCCATCACACCACCCACGGGCCCTGAGAGTAGTAGGGTCACAGGCTTTTTCGCTGCCATGTCGACATTGGCGGTACCGCCATTGGATTGCATGATATGCAAGCTGGCAGTGATGCCATTGTCCTTGAGCTTCATCTCCAGATTTTCAATGTAGGTCTTGACCACAGGGCCAACAAACGCATTGATCGCTGTTGTCGTAAAACGCTCAAACTCCCGGAACTGGGGCACAACTTCAGAGGAGGTGCAGACGTAGGTATCCGGGCTCATCTCTCTGACAATCTCCGCCGCGCGTTGTTCATGGCTTGGGTTCAGGTAGGAAAACAGAAAGTTAATCGCAATCGATTCAACGCCGTCTTCAATCATCGCGGAGACCGCCGCTCTCACAGCGTCTTCATCCAGCGGCCTTAATACTTCACCCTCTGGCGGAAGGCAACGCTCCGGAATGGTCAACCGGTGGCGACGCTTGACCAGAGGCTTGCTTTGCCAGGGAATATCAAACTGCATGGAATAATTACTGGGTCTTTGGTGGCGACCGATATGGGTGATGTCACGAAAGCCTTCGGTGGTCAGCATGCCGGTCCTGGCACCATCGTGCTCCAGCAGAGCATTGGTAGCCACGGTGGTGCCATGAATCACCAGATCAATGTCACCTGGATCGATGCCAGTTGCGTCGCACAGCTCCTTGACACCATCAACCATTGTCTGGGCAACATCCGGACCACGGCTGCGTTTTTGTATTTTTGAATGACGTGCATCGGAATCGAAATACACAAAGTCGACAAATGTGCCGCCGACATCAATTCCCAATATTTTCATTGCAAGCTCCGCGCAGTTAATTAAACATACCAACTGTAAAAACTAGTTCCCTTGCCAAACAACAAGAGGCATTGTTTCCAATCAAGGTTTTGAATCAAGATACACCCGCCATTAGGGGCTTTAAAGCTCCCTTTTTTTGACCAAACCGATACCACTAACTTGTTAATATAACACTAAGAACGATTCAGTCCGTTTGACGAAATACAATTATGATTTGATTAAATATAAATTAGAACAATGAGGGTTCCCGACCGCTTTGGCAGCGCATTGCCAGGCCGCCGAGCAGGAAGCGACACGGAGCAGGGCCCCGAGGGCGTGCCAGATATCGATTTTACTGCGCTTCTTCACTACTTTCTCGACCACCTTTGGATAATTGGCTATTTCACCATAATATCGCGGCTTACTTCTACCAGCGTTGGCTATCCCCACGGCGTTGGTATCTTTGTGTGTATCTAACCCGACGTACTTGCTAAACTTGTTCATGCCTTTTCACCTCGATTTGGCTCTACGTTTATGGACCAACCTCTTTAAGCGTAATCCACGCGTTCGAGGTCGGACAGGTCAATTCATTTTGACTAAACTCCAATCATTTTAACAAACGCAATATTATGTAACGCTGAGTTCACCCTTGGGCCAGCGTTCTCTCAAATACCGGCTTGCTGGTGCGATAAAAGCATAAATAGCGGCACCACGGCCTAACATGAAAGGAAGGCTTCATTTCTTGCCGGCAGCGCGACGGTGGCGAAGCCTTCGGGTATGGACTTGACCCCTTCGTGATCTTCCAGCGTCAGCTTCAGATCCACCAGAAACTCGCCGTTCTCCTGGTACTTTCTCAGCACCTCACCCCGGCAGATCACCTTGGAGCCATTGAACAGCAGGGCCCGAAACTGGCACTTCATCTTCTTCAGAAATCCGCTGTCTCCCATCCAGTTGGTCACCAAGTGCCCCAGCCAGGCTTCCATCAGCTTTCCTGGGCAAAACGCCCGGTCAAAGCCTTCGCGCTGGGCAACGTGGTCGAATATGTGCCACCAGGGGTCGGCGAGCTCCGGAATGCCGGTCTGTGGATCCGGTTTCATCTTGAAGACCGTCGCCATTCCCAGTTTCGACTCCAGCATCCTGAACCGCCAGTCTTCAAACCAGGCAATACCGGCAAAATAGCTGATCGCCTGCTCGGACGTAAAGAAATGCTGAGTGGAAGGCAACTGATCTCCCACCTCGACGTCTTCCCAATAGCGTGGCTTGGCACCTCGAATTTCTTCCTGCTCGATCTGCTGGTAGCAGACTTCCACCTCATGGGTAGACCATACTCTGGGGTCGGTGAGCTTCCTGACATTCTTCGCCTCGGCCTTCTTGCCGCCAGCACTGTTGGGGTCGGCAAACAGGATCAGGTTCAATGTTGAAATGGCGACCACCTCATCATGCTGGTTCTTGAGGATGGTACGGCCAGCGGCGGAAAATCGAAGCTCGGTGTCATTCTTGCTGATATCCGTGACCTGACCCGGTTGGGATATCACCGTAAATGAATCTCCCGCCCGAATGGGCCTGAACCACTCCACCTCACTACCCCCAAACAGCAAACTGGTAATGCAATCGATAGGCTCTTTCAGCAGCTCGGACTGGAACGCAATGGCGGTAATAAAGTGAGGCGGCGCAATCAGGCAACCATGAAAGCTGTTGCGGGCATAGTCGACACTGCGGTATATCGGATTGACATCACCAATGCCATTGCAGTAGTTGCGAATAGCATCCTCGCTGGCGACGCACTGACGCATCCCGAGTCGATCCTCAACCGCATCCACCGATCGCACACTCAATTCACCCGTTCCCCATGCACGTTCAATGTCGGCATGAATTTTCTTTCGTACTTCCACATCCTTCTCCCGCAACTTCTGTTTCTATAGTGCTGAGCCAAGGGTGACGCCCAATTTGAACCGGCCTCACCCGAATGGCCTATGCCTCGTAGGTTTTTTCGAACAAGTTTGCCTTCTTTGTGGCTCTGGGCAAGGTTCCCGGCGCCAGCCATTCAATCTCCGGGCGCACTTTCAGTGCGCCGCTCATCTTGCTTTGAATCTCACCTGACAATGCAGCTAAATCACTCTGAGCCATGCCTTCGGCGTATTCCACCTTCAGCTTTAGTGGCGGTACCACTCGCGGTGGCGGCTCATCCAGCACAATGCGGAAGTGGCCGGTAACCCGAGGAGCAAAGCTGCCAATCACATCATTGATCGCTGCGGGGTATACCATGGAGCCCTTGATTTTCAGCATGTCATCGTTGCGGCCGATATACTTCATGCGGATGCCGGTTCTGCCGCAGGGGCAAGGATCGGTAAACACCTGTACAATGTCACCAAAGGTCTCCCGGAACCACAGGAACCCTTCACCTTCCAGCGTAGTAACCACATAGAGACCGGTGGCACCGTTTTCAATCTTGATCGGCTCATGGGTTTGCGGGTCGACAATCTCAAAGCGAAGATAGTCTTCCGCGACCATGTGAATTCCCTGATACTCGGCGTGATCACAGGAGATTCCCATAGGCCCGCCAAAATCGTAGGGGGTCGCGCCGTAGGCGTCTTGTATGCGTTCACGCACTGAAGGTATACCCGCGCCGGGTTCACCGGCACAAATGATGCGTTTGATACCCAAAGACTTGACGGGCTCGCCCAGTACCGTTTCAGCTTTTTCGGGCAGGAAACCCGCCAGTGACGGAGTACAAGCAAGCGTATTGGCCTGGAAATATTTGGCGAACTTGAGAATTCGCTCGGTTCCCGCCTCGGCCCCGACCGGTATCACGCAAGCGCCTGCATCAGTGAACCACCTTACTGCCGGAACGCCCACCAGAAACATGCTCAAGCCAAAGGCCTGCAGAACACGGTCACCCTTCTCTATACCCATGCGCCAGAATATTCGCCGCCAGATCTCAGCCATCCATTCAAAATCGTTTTGCGTAATCGGGTATGGGGTAGGCTCTCCGGTCGTGCCTGAGGTTGCCGCCAGCATGTCGAGGTCCTCAAGTGGGACCGCTGTGGTCAGGTCGGTCACCGCTGCCAGGTCGCCACCGCACTCTTTCGACAGCCGGTGTCGTTCGGCCTTGTCGAGAATTGGTATTCTACGGCTGAAATCATCCAGGGTTTGGATATCTTCTGGCTTGACACCCGCGTTCTCCATTCTTTCACGCCAGTAGGGCTTGGTGTCGTAGAGGTGTTTTACCAGTTTCTTGATTTTGGAGAGCTGAATTGCCTCCATCGCTGGAGTGTGGAGAATGGTTTCCATCTCCATATTCCAGTAGGGATTTTTGGCAGTCATATGTTGTTACCCAATTGGTCACTAGAGCACCGATCTTGATCTTCTGCTGTGCTTGCAGTACTCGGCCGACGGGGTCATGGTAGGTTCCCTTGGCTCGAATACGACCGGTGAGCCCACGATATAAACGTAGTCATCGCCAGGCTTGTCTCAGTATTCAGCATTCACCCGGACTTTGCTTAATCCAGGAGCCACATACCATCCGCTGACGATCAAACGCCTGGCAATCACGCTAATAAAGGTACCCCAAACAAAATGATCATTCAAGCTCCCTTTATGTGTTTTTTAATTTTCTTTTTTGCATATTGTTGTTTTTATTGAAATTTTATTTATATTTGGGGAGTTATAATTCCCTTTAAGTTAGACTCCAGAAAGGGCTAATCCGGTGTTTTCACGGTTTTCAGGGGAACGGCGTAGTTCGCCGTGACGCTGTACTGAGTTTCCGCGCTGCCTGGCAATGGCGAGCAGTCCAGATCGTCTCCCACCGCGGCGTCCACGTCATCGGAAATGTTCTTGAACTCAGTGTCGTTATTGGAGAAGGCCACAGTGATCACCAGGTTCTCGCTCAAATGGAATGCCGCGTCCAGTTCAATACCGGTTATACTGGCTTCGCCGTCATTGGCGGTAAAATTATTGCCATCTGCCGTGCGGACTACGCTGGCACTTGGTTAAATGCAAGCATTTGTTTAACTCATCTGCTAGTATCCAGCACTGGAAAACAGAGAAAAGATGGAAATGCTGTCCTCGACCCATGGGCTACAGCTGTACAGCAAAATGGACGAAGAGCTGAATAAGGCAATCGGGCACGATGCCAAGCTCAGTGAAATGGTGGATCGTCATACCGATTACGTGGTCAGTCGCGTGGCCGTGCTGTTGCGTCATTTTGGCAGCTCCTGGCCCGAGGAAAAGTTGCGCCTGTACAGCTGAATATATGTATGAACTCAACGATGCCAGCATGCGCCTGAGCTGTAGGGAGGGGGCCCACCCGGCTCCCTATAATAGTTGAGAGGTTGAGAATTTTTATGGGTAAGAACTTAAGTATCATCATCCCTTTGGTGCTTGTCATCCTGATGGCAATCTATACGGTAAAAGAGCGCCGGCTGTTGCTATTGATGGCGATGATGCCTTCCGACCCGCCTCTAAATGAACCTGCTGAGCAACCAGAGTCGGTGACCTGGTTCGATGATTACTTCACGCTTAAATACATCGATGCCAACACCATCGCAATTGGAGAGCCGCGCTATCATCAGTTAAATTATAACTACCTGATCATCGGCGAAGAGCGCGCCATTTTGTTTGATACCGGTGCCGGCGTTCGCGATATTAAGCCCGTGGTTGAGTCTTTGACGAGCTTGCCTGTCATCGTTACCCAGTCGCACCTGCATTACGACCATGTCGGCAATCACACAAAATTTGACCGTGTAGCTATGCCTGATCTGCCCCATCTGCGCAGTGCATCGAAAACCGGCAGCTTGCAATTGTCCCGCTCGGAACACCTTGGGTTTATAGAGGGTTTTGAAGCACCCAAGCTGGAAGTTGCTGAGTGGTGGACTCCAGGAGCTTCAGTGGACCTTGGGGGAAGAGCTGTTTCCGTCATACACACCCCCGGTCACACCAATGACTCGATGATGCTTTTGGATAGGGACCGAAATTTATTGTTTACCGGCGATTTTATCTATCCCGGGCCCTTGTTTGCCATGACGCCGGGGGCCGATTTGCAAGCCTACCTGAAAACTGCCCGGCGCTTGCTCGAGATTATCTCCCCTGAGACCAGACTGCTTCCGGCACACGGTGAATCCGAGAGGTCCGGCGTGCCGATTCTAGAGCATGCAGATATAGTGGACCTGCGAAATACGCTTGAAAAAGTACTCAAGGGAACACTGGCGGGAGAAGGGTTTTATCTCAAGAACTATGCCGTCAATAACAGGATTGAATTGTGGACGGACTAAGCGGGTTGAAAAACCACCACCAGGCCGGCACCGACAATACCAATCCAGGCGGCCACCCCCAGCGTGGGGCTGATGAACGCCATCTCCAGCCCGAATTGCTGCCCCAGGCCGACGATATAGGCGTAGGGCCCCATATTGGCCACCTGAAACAGGAACAACGCCAGCAGTGTCAGCAGCATCGGTTTCAACGACAGTTTCTGTAACGCTCCCCGGGATCCATTGTCATTATCGTTCTCGGCACCGGCGTCCTCCGGCTTGGGATACTGCGTCAGGAAGGGCAGCATCAACAGGGACACACCGGTAAAGGCGATCAGCGAAACACATAGCCGGCTTGTTGATTGCTGAAACCGAGTCCGTCGATCAACCCCGACACCAGTGCCGGCATGATGTTGACGTAGAACAGGCCGGCGGTGGCCAGAAAGGCGAGAAATATCCGCGCAAGATTGCTGTCCGGTGCCAGTTGATAACGCGGTTGCAACGCCGTCGGGGAGGTGCCCTGGATCATGGCGGTATCCAACTCGGTGACTGTTATGGTTTGTTATCGTTCATCATCTCACACTCGCACGCCGGTTATTGAATAGCTGCCCACTCAAGCACAAAAAGGTCGCAGTCGATGCGCGGCCAGCGCCGCCAGCTCATCGGCCACCGCGATCTGAGTGACCTCCAGCTTACGCCCGAACAAATCCTTCTTGCCGAATTCGTCCACCACCAGCTCGAACCCCGGCGGTGCCTATGGCAAACCCCATGATGCCATTGCGCCAGGCGCGACCGGCACTGTCGCTGATCACAATATTGAGATGATCCACCTCGGTCATCTCCTGCAGCGAAAGCCTGATAGCCTGCGCGCTCTTGTCCGGATTTTCCGGCAGCAACAGCACCCGCGCGTGGTCCGGATCACTGACGATATTGGATTGATCTATACCGGCATTGGCATGAACATAACCCAAGCGGTGCTCCACTATTATCGCCCCCGGCCTGTGCTTCAGTACCACTCTGGGCTCATTGAGGACAAGCTGCACCAGGCGAGGATCTTTATTCGCTGCTGTTGCCAGCTCCAGAGCCTCACGGCCGGGCACCACTTGGTCCAGGTACGCATAGCGGCCCTCGGATTTCGAAACCACTTTCTGGGCCAACACCAGGCAGTCTCCTGATTTCAACTGAAGGTCACCCTCCAGCAATGAGGCCTGAATCATTAACGCCAGGTCATCCCCAGGCTCCACCAAAGGGAAATTCGGCAGAGCGGTGATCTCAATGCGGTTGCTCTTCGACATCAATAATCTCTATTAGACTCAATGACATGGGTAATTGTTTTACACTGTAACTCCCTTTTGAGAAATGACAAATGTGCAGCCTGCCGAACTCCTGCTCCGAGCGCCTGGAGTTGTGCCGATTACAGAATTACCAAGAATGAATAAAATCGTAACAATAATGTGATTGGTAAATATTCCAGTGCAAGGTGGTCACTCATATCCTTTATTCGTGACCAACTTTTCAGTCTTCGCTGAAATCATTCCCAACTTGCAACAGCCCCTGTGCATTTTGTGACATTAGCCTGCATTCTGAACGTGACCATCCAGTTTTGACCAATGGGTCAGCCATTAACACTTAGATCTCTAGCCCAGGTTTTGAGCATCATTGTAAGCAATAAACTGGTACCGAGCCTGGCCTTATTCCTGCGCTGACAATTTCCCCAAACCCTATTTATATTTCATCAAAACACCCGCGTCCTCCTCCGTGGTAGTATCTTTCCAGACTGCTGCAAAGGTAAATTCATCAGCAACCACCATGGTACTTTAAGGGGATTCAGAAAGTTATGCAAAAAGAGAAAGTTAGCTTGATTGTTCACAGTTCGGCTATTGTGACTATGGATGCAGAACGTAGCCTGATTTATGATGGAGCCGTCGCAGTAAAAAACAATAGAATTGTAGCTATTGGAAAGACTGAAGATATACTCCTAGGCTACAGCGCGGATGACACTATCGATGGCAGCGACAAAGCGCTAATGCCGGGCCTGATTGATCTGCATGCCCACTCCACCTTAACCCGCGGTATTTGCGATGACGACGAGCTTCTTAGATATCTGCAGGTCGTATACCCTAAGACCGCTGCACTGACGCCAGAAGATGCCTACATCGGGGCCCTGACCACCCATTGCGACTCAATCAAGAGCGGAACAACCTGTATTAACGATATGTATCGTCACATGTTAAGCAATGCCGATGCCGTGGAAAAATCAGGCATTCGAGCAAACTTAAGCTGCATCCTCGGCGATGATTCATTCGGTATTGAAACGGTAGAAGCAAACAAGACCCTGGTGAGAGAGAGACACGAATCGGCCAATGGGCGAATCCGAACCTGCTTTGGTATCGAAGGTACACTGATGGTCAGTGCCGAGAACCTGGCGGAGATTCGAGACTTCTGCCAGCAGTACGATATCGGCCTTCATACCCATATTGGAGAAACCGAGGAGTGTCGTGAAGGGTCTCGAAAACGCCACGGCAAGGTGTGCCTTGAGGTACTGAATGACTACGGCTTACTGGGCCCCAAGACGATTCTTGCACACTGTGTCAAGTTAAACGACGAGGAAACTTCACTGATCGTCAATTCCGGCGCTCATATCTCGCACAATCCGCACCCTAACGCCAAATGTGGAATGGGGGTCGCACCCATCCCCAAATTGCGCGATCTCGGTGTTAACATTGGGCTCGGTCACGACACCAGTACCGCCAGTAATTCCCAGGACCTTTTTGAAGTGATGCGCTTTGCGGTTCTTATTCAGCGCGCCTATACCGGCAACCCCTGTATCCTGACGGCGATGGACGCACTTGAAATGGCCACCATCAATGGTGCCCGGGCACTCGGCCTGGGCGATGAAATTGGTTCGATTGAGGTGGGCAAGAAAGCGGATATGATCCTGATTGATCTGGACACACCGCATATGACGCCGAGACTCACAGGAAAGTTTGACAACCTGATGAGCAATCTTGTTTACTCCGCCCAAGGTTCTGATGTCAACACATCCATTATTGATGGTCGAATTGTGATGCGAAATCGTGAGATACTGACCTTTGACGAAAAAGAGGCCCTGTTCAGGGCCAACATTGCAGGCAATAACTTGATGGCCAGAATTGACGCTTGATCACCCGGTGCAGTGTCGTGGATGGGTTCGCGCTACTGCGGCCTTCAAGCCTGTCACTGCCTGCCAGGCGACACAGGGAAGTGTCGGCTGAATCACCATCTGACCGGCTCAGTGTCATTGAGGAGAAGAGGTGTGAGCCGAGCAAGGTTCATTACTATGTAGGTTTTTCCCCCAACTACCCAAGCGCCCGAAAATACGCAGGCTCGCTGGATCGTGGCTTGGTGAAACTGCGGGGGAGAGGAGGTCTGGAGCTCTGGGCCAAGGTGTTTGGCATACGCAGGGAAACCCTGCCGATTCCCTGAGAATTCCAGACCCGAACGACAGCAGCCAACGGTGATGTTGAGCCGCTCAGCGCTGCTCACAGCAGACAGTACTCAGAAACTTCTCCGAATTTTCAAGCCATAGGAGCGAGGCTTGGCGTAAGAGACCTGCGTGGTTCCGTAGAATCCCGAAACATCAAATCCAATTTTTGCGTAGTCCTCATCGGTCAGGTTGTCGATATAGGCGCTGACATCCCATTTGCCCTCGGCATCAGTCCAGGCCACACGAACCTTGAAATCAGTGTAACCGTCGAACTCATGTGCCGAGAAGTTCCGCGCGTTATGATAAAACTCGGATTGATAGTTTGCGCTGATCTGCGTGGCCAAAGTGCCGCCAAACGCATCCCAGGTGTATCGAACCAGACCTGAAGCCTGCCATTCTGGCGTAAACGGCGGCGCCGTATCCACGGATACGTCAGTTGCAACCTGCAAATCCTCCGCCACCGCATCGGTATAGGAAATGCCCAGCATCAATTCAAGGCGATCCGTTGGCACTGAAACGAACTCAACTTCAAAGCCTTTGTAGGTAGCGTCTTCGTTGGTCAAGATACTGTTTTGATTGACGAATGTATAGGACTGGTAGTGCTCGTAATCATAGTAGAATGCCGCCATGTTGAGTTTAACCCGCCCGTCCAACAGAGTTAAATTCGCACCCGCATCATAGGCCAGCAGGATTTCCTCGTCATAGGGGGAAAAGCTCCCAAAAATCGGCGCAACGAAACTGCCTGCTTTCACTCCACGGTTGACGCCAATCTAGTACAGTGAACGCTCATCGGGGCTGTATTCCAGCTTAATTTTGCCAGACCACAATCGCTGGTTGTTGTCATCATGCAGCCTATCGGCGGTAAACAGAGGGGTGTCGAGCTCTATCTTGCGGTCATTGGTGTTGGGAAAGAACGTCACTTCTCCATCGAAATCCTTGTTTTCCTTTATCAGGCGCAACCCGGCAACCAGCACCAGATTATTCGTCAAGGAATAGTCAGTCTGGCCAAAGACTGAAATGGAGTCGGTCTGAAGAGTGTAGTCGGTAATGGCTGTGAACGACATCCATTCAAAATCGTATTGAAAATCAGCGGTAAACCCCTTGGACTTGATGCTGTTCTGGTCATCAAAGGCGAAATCCTTGTTAACCTTGTCACCACTTCCGTCCGGATCCGTATTGCCGAAGAAATCACCGCCAACGACCGGTCGGGTTGCACTGCCGTCACCGTTGCCATCGATACAAACTCCAGCCTGAATCACATCGCAATTCATTGGATCGTCAATGGAATGGATAACATTGATGGTATCGCCATTGGCATTGTTGTGGAGGCCAAAGGCCGACATCGTAGTTCTCGCCGGTCGCTACGCCGCCAAGGGAAAAAACTTGCCGATGAGCTGAACTTTGAAGGTATCGCCACGCACCTTCAGTTTGCCAGTGGCCAGAGCGACCAGGGGATTGAGCTGGCGATTGACCAGCTTGACGTGGTTCTCGTCGCTCATCCAGATGGTCGCGGTCGGTTTTTCCTCGCAGCGTCCCTCGGCGATCGTGCAGGTCTGCCCCCTTACCACGATGTACCATTCGCCCCCGTGCGAGCCGGAGAGGATGTACTGGAAAATGACATCGACGCCCGCAGCGCTCTCGGCGTCGAACGGCTCTGCACAGGCTGCGAAGGTTTCTGCCGGAGTCGTGAAGTCTGGCATGGTTACGGTCTCGCACGTTTGGGTTGTTCAGTTTTCCTTGCCGCGACGACTCAGTCCCGATTTTGTACTGGTAAGCTTTGCGGCCATTGGTCATTTATAAAGGGGGGTTTATGCTTCTTTTCACACAATGGCAAGGGCATTAGGATTTTGGCCTTTCGAATCATCTTGTGAGATTCGACATTCACATGCCGCCAGTATTTACGAGCACGATTGGACAACACGACAGTGAATTACGGGTTTATGCAAGTTCCCTACAAGAATGCGAGTACGATTGCAGACAATATGAAACTGGCAGAAGACGCCGGATTCACATATGGCTGGATACCAGACTCTCATATTATTTGGGAGGAGTGTTTTTCTCACATGGCTTATTGCGCCGCCAAGACCAAGACCATCAAAATCGGCCCCATGGTAACCACACCCACTACCCGTCACCCTACCGCTGTTGCTTCAGGATTGAGTATTGGCCAAAGATCTCAAGCCGCATTAGCAGCGTATAGCTGATGATCGTGATTGCGGTGCCTACAAACCAGGCGTATTGATACAGCTCGATCAGCAAGTCAGGGACTGGCAGCACAATGCCGACGGATGCCAGGAACCCCGGTAGATTGACAAACAAAGCCAAACCAAATGCGACCACGGCCGCAATATTCCATCCACCGGTATAGCTATAAGGACCTTGAGACTGATATAAGCCGGCGATATCCAGCTGCGCTTTTCTTATCAGATAATAATCGGCAAGCACAATCCCTGCAATCGGCCCCAACAGAACAGCGATCCCCACCAACCACTGGATAAGCGCTGAGGAAGATTCAAGCAACTTCCACGGCATGATGATCACGCCTATGACCGCAGTAATATATCCTCCGCTGCGCAGCGATATTTTTGAAGGCGCCAGGGCAGAAAAACCAAAGGAAGGCGCAACAACATTCGCTGCCATATTGGTCGTGAGCGTTGCCAGGATTAATGCAATCAGTGCCCCGATCACGGCTCCACCACCGAGCCTGCTGGCCAACTGAATAGGATCCCATATGGCTTCGCCAAATATAATTACGGTTGCGGATGTCACGGACACCGCAACAAAAGCGAGCAGAACCATAGGTACAGGTAAGCCCAGCGCCTGCCCGACAATTTGATCCTTCTGACTACGAGCCATACGGGTAAAGTCAGGAATGTTAAGAGCTAGCGTTGACCAGCCGCCGACACTAGCCGTTAAACCCGCCCAGAAGACCGCCGAAAACTGACCTTCTTTAGCGCCACCAGGGACAAACTGCGACGGCGCAGCCAGGAGTGTGCCAAAACCATCCGCCGACCGATAAGCCCATATCAACAAGGCAATACATATTAGGATCAGTACAGGCGCTGCATAGGTTTCAAGTATACGCAATGATTCCGTACCCTTAGTAATAAGCCAGATATGCATCAGCCAAAAAGCCAAAAAGCAAAGAAATTGAGCCAGATCAATATCGAGTAAAGGCAGGCGATCACCGATAAACCAGTCTCCTGATAGACTGTTCAGCACAACATAGATCGCAGATCCCCCTATCCACACCTGAATGCCAAACCAAAAGCAAGCCACCATTCCACGAAATAGAACTGGCAACTTGGCACCATTAACGCCGAATGAACTCCTCAATAAAACTGCGAAGGGAATTCCATATTTAGTGCCTGCGTGCCCAACCAATATCATCGGCACCAGAATAATGAGGTTGCCCAGAAAGATCGTCAGTATCGCCTGCTTTGCCGACAGCCCTTCGCTTATGAGAGCAGATGCCGCATAAAACGCCGGTAGGCAAACAACCATACTTACCCAAAGGGCGGAGATGCTAACCCAGTTCCAGGTACGCTCGTCGCGAGTAACCGGAGCAAGGTCTGCGTTATACAAACGACTTCCCGCATCGATTTTGCCAATATCAAACGAACCATCTATACCGCTCATGATTGGATCCCCGTGATTCTGCGAGGCAGATAACCCGCCATGGAACTTCGCCATCCGCCTGCAGATTTTTCGGAATACGCGCCCTCTGACATCGACCTTTTTCGCAATCAATGTGTGATTCATGAGTCACATCCTTTATTGGGTTCCACTACCAGGGTTCGTATCGCCAACTTCCAGGCAAGTGCAGCGAGCAACGGAAATTCCTTACCGCCAGTGAACAGACATGAAACCTTCAAGGCTTCTTCCTCGCGGTTTATCTCACCAGTACTAATGTTGCCGGCCTTCAGGCAGCGCTTTTTTGCCTTCTCAATGCTTCTGTCTTTCCCACATCGAACTTGGCCTTGCGGATCAAACCGCTTTCGTCAACGTGACTGAAAACAACGCCATAAGTATTCTGGGCATAGTGCGTATAAATGGACTGTTGCTCGACTGAATCGAACATTACAAAGTCTACAAAGGTGCCACCGACGTCAATTCCCAGAATTTTCATAATCTCTGCCTGATCTAGGTAGTGCGCATCCGGAAACTCGGCTTTTTAACCGAGATATATTTTGTAGATCGGGTTTTAACCCGACAACCGGTGCTCAATTTCGGCATCTTAGTCGGACTGAAGTCCGACCTACAGAGTTTCCGGACAGACACTAGGTAGTTGCACGAAGGCTCTCCTCTCGCCAAAATGTCTTCTACCGAACCATGTTTGGGAGCTTATAATCCCTTTTAAGGGAGTTTATACATCCTTTATTAGCAGTTTGCAACTCAGGTAATATCTACCCCTCGCCAGGAACGCCTTACACCGAACCATATATGGGGGCTTTTAATCCCTTTTTGGACATTTAAAAACCTTTTTAGGGCAGTTAGCAACTCGGACAAGGTTGCGCGCTCCGTTGTACCCCGGAGAAAAACCCACGGAGGCAAGCCGACCAAGTGCGTCCGGATGCGTTCCAGTGACGTATGGGGTATCGCCGTCATGGTTGCTTCCCTGCAGCAAAGGCCTGGCCGATCCGGTCATAGACGCCGAGATCCCGACGGCTGACGGCGTGACCCGGGATGTTCAGGACAATGGGGCCAGTCTGCTGAGGACGGCTGGCGCCTCGCCCAGGTGGCGGCCAGCGTCGATGTCCGGGCGCGACTCGCCGCTGGCCGCGGCCTTCCAGTACCGGATGTACCGCCGGTAGCCGCTGATTCTCATAGATACGGACCTCATCGGCCAGTGTCTGGACATCCACTACCCGTCGCCGAGTGCGGTCCGGCACGCTGTACAGGTTGCCATGGACACTCACCATACCGTCGTGGCTGACCCGGCGCTCCACGCTCAGTACAGCGTTGAATGGCACCTCGGGCAGCGGCCTGAGGTGGGGTTTCGCCTATGTGTACCTGGACGGCATCGTGCTCAAGCGCAGCTGGGGCAGCGAGGTGAAGAACGTTTCGGTCCTGGTGGCCAACGGCGTCGACCAGGAGGGCTTCCGGCGCATCCTGGGCGTTGCGGAGGGCCACAAGAAAGACAAGACCGGTTGGCTGGGGGTCTCCCTTTATGTACTAGTGAACACTGCGCCAGGCCCGGACCAGCGGCAAACCAGGGCTGACCGGGCGCGTTGAACCGATTTTATTACACGCCGGTAGCAAACGGCTGTTTTAAAACTGGTAATGTATTTGTACGCCCCACGTACGCGGGGTACTTAGCTGTAGATCATTACCGACGATAGTTGCATTGGTGATGTAAATCTCGTTGGTGAGATTATGTCCGAACGCGGACAGCTCCCAGCCGCTACTACTGAGTATCGTCCCCCGAATGTCTACCAGGGTATAATTTTGCTCGTTGCTGGAGATGTTCTCTACCGTGGCGAAGTGGTCACCCGTGTAGTTCACATTAACCTGCAGCGCGGCTGTCAACACACTGGTCAATGGGAATTCGTAGCGGCCAAGCAACCCTGCTGCGAAATCGGGTGCATAGGGAAATTTATTCCCGTCTATTAACGTCCCCGGGAAGGCCTGCGAGGTCACCGTGGTATCGTTGATCTCCGTATCGAGGAAGGATACGTTCGCTGAAAACTCAAGCCCTGAAACCGGTGACCACATTGCCTCAGCTTCCACACCATATATATCCACCTGTTTAAGATTGGTGAGCTGTATCATACCGGGTATCGCTGCATCGGACACGCCGATGCGTTGTTGCGCATTGGTATAATCGTAATAAAAAAGGGCGGCATTTAGACGGAAATTATTGAGTGGATCCCATTTGAATCCGATCTCGTAGGAGAGAACCTCTTCGTCTTCAATTGGCTCTAAATTTTCGATATTAAATAAGAGTGAGCTATCGAAACCACCGCTTTTCAGGCCCTTGGCATGGGTGAAATAGGCCAGCAGGGTCTCGGTAGGCGTCCAGTCAAGTCCGATACGGTACGATATCTCATCAGAATTGAAAGTATTTGGATGAGGATTGCTGCCAAGAATCGTGGGGTTATGTGCATCAAGCAGCAGTAAGGCCGGAAATGGCAGCGAATGTGACAGTCCCTGGCCGAGCACGTCGGGTCCGAAATAAACCTGGTAGATTTTACGCTCGCGTTTTTCATCGCTGTAGCGCAGACCACCGATAAGCTTGAACTGTTCGTTGAAGCCCCATTCCACATGCCCGAATGCCGCCAGGGTCCGATCTTCAAACAAAAACGGATTGTCAAAGTACCCGTCTGATCCACCCAAATTGCCGATGCTGCCCCGCCCCTCATCCAGGCTTGCCTGGTCAAATTCAGCCTCGGAATAGAAGCCACCTATCATCCAGAACAAATTGTCAGATTCCACCTCGTAGCGGAGTTCCTGTGATAGTTGCTCGAACCCGGTGTAATAAAGCTGTGCAGCAAATGGTGTTGCCGCCGGAATAAGGATAGCCGTGCCGGTGGAAATAGGGAGATCCAGACCACCACCTTCGCGTTCAAAATTGTCCCACCCGGTAATGGAAACGAGGGTCCCCGGGTCGACATCCCAGCGTATATCTGCCGTTACCCCCCAGAATTCATTATCCTTCACGGGTGACAGGTCAACGGATACATTATTATCCCGTATATCCGGGTCTTCGAAAATTGACACAAAAGGATATTCTTCGCCGTTGTCCTCTGCATAATGTCCGATCAACAAGACTTGAAGATTATTATTCGGTTCCCACAACAGCTGCCCCCGCAGGGCAAGAGTCTCCCAGTTACCCGGGTCCGGGTCAAAGCCACTGTCGCGTGTGATTTGCTCCGGTGCCGGCTCGCCATTGGGCCCGAGAGAGGGGGGAATGGAGCCGGGCACGATACCCGAGGTCGGAAAGGTCACGTTATCAAAGGGCCCGTCGCTTTCTATATACTGTACGGAAACACGTCCTGACAGGGTATCGGTCAGTCCTTTACCTACTGCGCCTTCAAATTCAAAGCGGTCAAAACCGCCGTAGCCAAGCTGAACATAGCCATCCAGTTCCTGGCCCGGTTTACGGGTCGTCACGGACACCGCACCCCCCGTGGTGTTTTTGCCCCAGAGCGTACCCTGTGGTCCTTTCAGGATTTCAACACGTTCTATGTCGAAGAGTTGCACACCGGAACTCTGGTTTGAGGCTTTGTAGATACCATCCAGGTAAACGGCAGCCGCGGGTGCTGTCGTCGCCGAAAAGTCGTTGACGTTGACGCCCCGAATTGTGAAAGTCGGGGCATTTGCATTCTGCATGCTAATCTGCACACCGGCAACATTGTCAGCCAGCTGTCTTGCGGTGGTCGTTCCCAGGCTGTGCAACTGGTCACCGGAATATGCAGCGATCGCGATCGATACATCCTGAGCATTTTGTTCCCGCTTTTGCGCCGTAACTGTGATTTCTTCTATTATAGAAGCCGCGAATCCGAGCCTGCCAAGCAACAGAGAAAAGATGAAAAAGATGAAAAAGTAGCAGTTGATTAACAATTGTGGCCTCACGCTGACACCCCCTCTGGTTAGTCAAATCAATGTAAAGCGCTTATTCGCAGTTAGCGTGTATATTGCAAAATCAAATGGATTGTAAATGATTACAATTAGGGAGTAAAGACACCCTTTTAACTTTAGTCTCTTATATTTTCTGCTCTTCCGGGAAATGAGTGGGTAGATCCCATGGATTTTCGTGCAAATGTCAGAGACGTTTCTCGCTGTGGACCCCAGTGTTGCAAAAAACCTTTAGTGCTTTCGTCAGGCCGCTCGCTCAATGGCATCGAGCATTTGCAACATTTCCTTTCCCGTCGCTTCGTTGGCAACCATCGATAGCGTGAGCTTGCCGTTCGGGCGAATCAGTCTACTTTTACCCACCGGTATCGCCAGAAATGCCTGAAAAGCGGTCACCGACAGTACAACCGTCGCTGTAATCGCGCCAAAGAGATAAAAGTGCAGTGCCATCAGAGCAACGCCCAGAACCTGGCCTGACACCAGACTTGTTCGACGCTTGAGCAAAGACCAGATGGCATTGACGAGCACACCCAGGATGCCAAATATGGTACTCGCATCCATTTTTGAGTCACCCAACACTTGTAAAAAAATGTCTCGTTAGAAAAATCTGTGGGTCATTTTTGGACCCGGTAACGCACCCAGTGCATGATATAGGGCTATTTCTGCTGCATGATAGGTCTTAAAACCATACGCATTTCTGGTAGTCAGTTTCGCTTTGTTGTTGAAACCCTCAACGGCACCGGTGGATACCTGCCCCCTGGCCCTGAACCAGTTCAGCAGCAAGGCTCGGTGCTTGCGCAATGTCTTGGCGATTGCCTTCATGGGTTCAATCTTGGAGCGCATTGTTTTCGTACACCATTTATCCAAAAACTGGCCAGCCCAATAGGGCGACAGGTATTCCCAGAAAAATTGAAACTCTTCCTTCAACAAATAGCTTCGCATCGACTTCAGGTTGTACTGCAGAAGTTCAGCCAGCTTTGTATCCTGATGTTCGGTCAGGTTTTCCGGCCGCTTCAACAGCAGCCAACGGGTCTTTTTCAGCACGGGTTCAAAGCCATCTTTTGCCATTTCTCTCGCCTCGTGAGCGCGAACCTCGTCAATCGCCTTATTCATTTTGGCTATCACGTGGTATCGATCCAGCACATGAACGGCCTGGCTCGCCTTCTTGGCGATCACTTTCAAGTAAGGTTTCCACATATCACTGCAAATAAAGCGCAGAAGCTTACTTCGTTCAGGGCCAAAGCTTCGGAAAAAACGCAGCAGCGTTTTGACCGTTCGTTTCTCGCCGACCCACAGCAGCAAATGGTATGGAAAAGCAGACTTGTGACTCCACAAGCAATCCGCTGATGATGCCCGGGGCATCAATTCGGGCACTCAGGCACTGCTCAGGGCCCCCTCGTAGAAGATTACGTCCTGGTCGTCGAAGACATTGCGGTTTAGCCGTTTGATGTCCACTGTCAATTCCCGCCTCGGGTTCGCTCTGGCGCCCTGCAGGAACCGCTCGAGATCTTCCGGGGTATCGACATCAAACTTCATGTTTTGCAGCACGACCCTTTCACAGTGAACATTGCGGCTCCTGGCCCGGTTCAAGTACTCAACGGCGGAATTTTTGCCAAACCAGAACGGGATCACGTCAGGAGGCGTGGTCATCAGCGCATTGGTGCCATCGTCCTTTGCCGGACACACCAGCAGGGATAAATCCGGTCTCGGATAGTCCAATAGGTATTGCAGCTCATCACAATCCAGATCGGCAAGATCCGCCGGCAGCACCAGCTGCGACTCGAAACCCTTGTCAAGGCTCCATCGGGTCGCCAGCTCCACCGCCTCTGTCAGGCCTTTGGCTTGCTCTTCCAGAAGAACGCTTGCCCCCTGCGATGCCGCCAATGCGGAAATCATTTGAGAATCGGTAACCACCAGCTTGTGGATCTGCGGAAATCGACGCGTCAGTAAATCCAGATTTTTTTGAAAAAGGTGTTGCACCAATTCTGCCCGCTGGTGCGACGACAATACCCCCGCCAAACGTTGTTTGGCGGTGTACGGGTCTCTTAGCGGTATAACAATGTTTGTCCTGTAAGACATGACCAAATCTCCCGAGGGGATATACTTCAGAGTGGATTGGCTCAGGATATCTCCAGCAGGGGAATCGCATTATCGGCCAGCGCCAGTCGTCGCTTTTCCGAAACGCTGCCATACAGAGTTGTGCGCTGCTGCGGGCTGCGCTCAGCAGCTCGAATGATTGCTGCCATCTCCGTCGACGTCACCTCCTGTCCGTGGGCGCCACCGGCGGAGCGGGTGATGCTCTCATTCATCAGGGTTCCCCCCAGATCGTTGGCACCGGCATTGAGACAGGCCTTGACCCCCAACTCTCCCATTTTCACCCACGAGGCCTGAATATTGTCTATCCGAGTGTGCAGCACCAGTCGCGCCACCGCGTGCATCAGTACCGACTCGCGGAACGTCGGGCCCTTGCGCGACTTGCCTTTCAGATAGATTGGGGATTCAACTGGTACGAACGGCAGCGGCACAAACTCGGTGAATCCGCCGCTACGTTCTTGCAACTCTCGCACCGCGATCAGGTGCCTGGCCCAGTGCTTGGGGCGATCAATATGGCCAAACATGATGGTAGCGGTGGTTTTCAGACCGACCAGGTGCGCAGCCTCGATAACTTCCAGCCATTCACGACTGTTCAACTTGTCCGGACACAGGTGATCCCGCACCTCATCATCCAGCACTTCCGCTGCCGTTCCCGGCAGGCTGCGAAGTCCAGCCGCCTTTAGCTGGAGCAGGAATGTTTTGACATCGATACCCAGTGTTTTTGCTCCTTGCCATACCTCTAGCGGAGAAAAGGCATGGACATGCATATCCGGTGTGACAGACTGAATCGCTGCCAATATGTCGAGATAGGTCTTTCCTGTGTATTTGGGGTGAATCCCTCCCTGCAGGCACACTTCTGTGGCACCGCGATCCCAGGCCTCCCGGGCACGCCGGGCTATTTCCTCAAGATCAAGATCGTAGGGCCGGCCACGCAGATTTTCACTGAGCTTGCCCTTGGAAAAGGCACAGAATTGACACTTGAAGTAGCAGATATTGGTGTAATTGATATTGCGGTTGACCACGTAGGCCACGGTATCACCGTTCACCTTTTCACGCAGCGAATTCGCCTGCTGGCAGAGATACGCCAGTTCCTTCCCGCGCGCCTGAAACAGGCGCACCACCTGTGATTCTGTCAGCGCCGCTCCTGACTTGGCACTGGCGACGATTTCGCGAACATCCGTCGCGATTTCAATTTCGGTGACAGGCTGGTTGATCACCTTGATGACATCTTGCGGCGGTCGCTCCATCTGTCCCGGCACCCACTCATCGGTGCGGGGAAAGCCTTCTGCGTCAATGGCTTGCAGAACCGGCGTGCGCAACCGCTGGTCCAGCCAGGTTTCCCCGGCCAGCGCGTACTCGGGATAGATGGTCAAGCGTTGTTGCAGATACTTACCCGACTGCGCCGTTTCACGCGACAGCTTGTCCAGATGCGGCCAGGGGGCTTCCGGGTTGACAAAATCGGGCGTCAAGGGTGAAACACCGCCCCAATCGTTGATACCCGCGTCAATAAGCCGTGGCAAGACCCCGGGGCTCAGATTCGGCGGTGCCTGAATACTCATGGAAGGCCCGAAGATGATACGTGCAGTAGCAATACTCCACAGCAGCTCCTCAAGCTCGGGCTCCGGGGCCTCGGCCATTTTGGTTTGCGGCTTGGCGCGAAAGTTCTGCACAATGATTTCTTGCAGGTGGCCGTACTGCTGATGGAGCCTTCTCAGGGCCAGCAGTGATTCTATGCGCTCCCTGCGACTTTCTCCAATACCAATCAGAATTCCACTGGTGAATGGCACCCTCGCCTCCCCTGCCAGGCGCAGGGTTTCCAGGCGCACCTCGGGCTGCTTGTCGGGTGAACCGTAATGGGGCATGCCCTTCTGGCAAAGGCGGGATGAGGCGGACTCCAACATAATTCCCATGGATGCCGATACGGGGCGTAGCATCTCTATCTCTTCGCCACTCATGGTGCCGGCATTAATGTGTGGCAATATCCCGGTTTCGTCAAAGACCACGCTGGCAACATGCGCGAGATACTCCAGCGTGGAAGCAAATCCCAGCTGCTTGAGGGCATCGCGAGCCGCCTGGTAACGCATTTCAGGGCGCTCACCCAGGGTAAACAGAGCCTCCTTGCAGCCCATGCGTTGCGCCTGGCGAACTGATGACAGTACCTCTTCGACGCTCATATACGGCGAATCGATTCGCTTTGGCGTCCGGGCGAAGGTGCAGTAGTGGCAAACATCACGGCACAACTGAGTCAAGGGGATAAACACCTTGCGTGAATAGGTGACCAGGCTACCAAAACCCTGATCGCGCAGTTTCCCGGCCACGCTCATCAGTTGTGCGATATCCGCGCAGTCCGCGAGCTCCAGCGCCTGCTGTTCGCTGGGGAAGCGGCCTTCAAGCTCACTGAGATCGGAAAGATCAGGTGGTATGTTATATGACATCGGACTTTCAGGCCCCTTGAAATTTCAGGTTACATCCAGGCAATTTGACAACTTCGTCACCGTAGCCCGGTGTGGGAAGACCGCCATCGCCAAAATTCATGCAGATCCGGGCTTTTCTTGGACCCAGCCTGCTCTGCATATAGGAATAGCCATCAGGCAGACAGTAGAACCCAACCAAGCATCCCATTGGAAAAAGCATATCGCTATCCATTATGTGCAGTCAAGCTCCCTTTTAAATTGGGCCATGTTTACTTTCAAATATCGCGCATATAAACTCCCTTTACAACGTGAGAACTGATTGCTGGATATTACCTATGGCGAATAACAACCGCGATGCAATAAAAGACCTGAGAGCTGAAGCGCTGGAATACCACGCCTTTCCCAAGCCGGGAAAGATTGGTGTTGAACTGTTGAAACCGGCTGAAACTCAAAACGATCTCTCTCTTGCCTATAGCCCCGGGGGTAGCCGAGCCCGTCAGGGAAATTTCCCGCGACCCCGAAAACGCTTACCGATACACCAACAAGGGCAATCTTGTTGCAGTCATCTCCAACGGCAGTGCAATATTGGGTCTGGGCAATCTCGGCCCATTGTCCAGCAAGCCGGTTATGGAAGGAAAGAGCTTGCTGTTCAAGCGCTTTGCCGATATCGATTCCATTGATATCGAGGTAAATACCGCCTCGCCTGAAGAATTTATTGAAACCGTTGAGAGAATTGCCGACACTTTTGGCGGCATCAACCTGGAAGATATCAAAGCACCAGAATGCTTCGACATTGAACAGGCGCTGATTGAAGAGTGCAGCATTCCGGTCTTTCACGATGACCAGCATGGTACCGCAATCGTAACCGTGGCAGGCCTGATTAATGCGCTGGAGATTCAAGGGAAGTGCCTGGAAACGGCGAGAATCGTCTGCCTCGGTGCCGGGGCGGCAGCCATCGCCAGCTGCAAACTCCTGCTAAGCGCAGGAGCAGCCCCCACCAACATCATCATGCTGGACAGCAAGGGCGTAATCCACGAAGGTCGTTCCGATCTGAACAGTCACAAGGCAGAGTTCGCAACCGACACCCCCGCACGATCGCTCGACGATGCCATACTGGGTGCGGATGTATTTATCGGCCTGTCGGGCCCCAACCTGCTGACAGCGGACCAGCTATCGATGATGGCGCCCAACCCCGTGGTGTTCGCCTGCTCAAACCCGGACCCGGAAATACTCCCAGAACTGGCCTTTGCCACCAGAAGCGACCTGATCATGGCAACAGGGCGCTCGGACTATCCGAACCAGGTCAACAACGTGCTGTGCTTTCCGTTTATTTTCAAGGGCTCACTGAGCGTACGCGCCTCTTGCATCAATGAGCCAATGAAGATGGCCGCTGTTCGTGCGATCGCTGAGCTTGCGAAAGAGCCGGTCATCGCCGATGTGATGGAGTTGATTGCCGTACGCCGATTGATTGCCGAACCCCGATCGATTGCCGTTATGCAGCGACCGCACCCAGGCAACATGATGGAGATTTGACCGCAGGGACTTCCGCTGGCAGTATCGCGGAGCAAATCCAATGACTGGCCCCAGAGTAAACAGGGGCCAGGAAATGACGATGCTGCCCAAGGGTTTACTCTTCCAACCCCGTGATACGCACGCCAGAGTGACACTTGTACTGCTTATTGATGAAAATCAATACCGACGTCATGGCCTCAACGGCAGCGGCATTATTAATGCCACCGGCGTGAAAACCACGCATGCCCGCCGCCTCGACCAGTTTGATCACTTCTTCGCGAGCACTCTTACTGTTGCCACAGACCAGCACATCGCAATCCAGACCGTGACCTTCCTGCAGGTGATGAGCAGCCACATTCTGGAATGCCGACACCACCTGAACACCTTCGCCCAGCAGCTCCTGAGCGATCTGGCCCGCCGAGCCCTGCTCCGGTAGCTGCACCCGAGCCACCTTCGGCGGCACCAAAGGTACAGTAACATCCACCAAAATCTTGCCCTCAAGCATCGGCTTCACCGCTTCCAGTGTGCTAGCATGGTGACTGAACGGAACGGTGATGGCAACGATATCAGCAGCTTTGGCCGCGGCTACATTATCCATTGCCTGCACACTGATCGACTCCACGTCGCGATCACGCATCACCTTCTGCAAGTCGGCCAATGCGGCTTCCGCTTTCTCCTGCGTGCGAGAACCGATAATGACCTTGTACCCAGCTTCCGCCCAGCGTCGGGCCAGGCCCGTACCCAGTTCCCCGGTGCCACCGAGAATGGCCAGGGTAGGTTGAGATGAATAAGACATAATAAACTTCCAAATTGACTTCGTAATAACAGCTGGCAACGCCAGTTTCTCTAATATTTGGAACTTCCCGTGCCAGCCAGGAGACACTGAAACAATGATTCCGCATTGTGCAGGCGTCATTTCAGGCAACAACAAGACATGACTACAGCTGGGGTTCCAGTCTAAACCCCAAGATCCATGAACCTGAATCATACCAACGTTCGCCCCCATAGTAGCCCAGCCTTAAAGGGAGTTCAAACTTCTATTTGTGACTTTCTAGCAGCCGTTTCATTGCGATCAGTTTTTCAGGTCATCATTACGAAATGGGAGCTTGTGTTAATTTTGTGATTGATTGCCCTTTCCATGACATCCTGCAGAAACTTGACCGACTTGCAGAATACTAGTGCCTTCAATGCTTCCGCCACGCTCCATAGGTGGGTAGGTGGTAGGCGGCAGCTGGCAACCCGCAAGCACCGACAAAGCAAGATGAAGAATTAATGAGGGAATAGATATTGGTGTCGGCAGTATATTCACCGACTTTGTGTGTGTGATTCCGCCGCCGGAAAGACCACTGCGCAAAGCCTACGCCCTCTTGCTGGTCAGCCTGATTTATGACTCCCAATAGGATGACAGGTAAGATCGCAGCATATGGTTGAATTCGTCAATGGTTGACTTCTTTACCTTGCCGTGCATGGCGAAGTCGGTGTGCAAAACGCCATTGGCCAGCGATAATAGATCATGGCGATCTTCTTTAACTTGCTCTTGGTGAGCGTGCCGCCGCGCTTTTGCAAAGCCCCTGAAAGCTTGCTGACAAAAACATCCTCAGCCCACGCCTCCAGGTAGAGCAGCTCCGGGGTCGCCTGAATTGCGCGACGAACGGCCCCTTCAACCTGGGGGCGGATGCACCTATCAACTTAGATTGGCGGGTTATCAGAGATAAAAAAGGCCTTGCTCTGTCGTGGTCTCACGACACAAAGAATAAAGAGGAGCGGAACCCAATCTTCATCTACTGACACAGTACACCATTCTCCTAGGGAGTTCAAGCTCCTTTTATATGATTGCTTACAGAGGTCTGCCCACCTGGGTGAGACGGCTTGCCCAGACTGAAGGTCAAATATATACTCAAAGCCTTCTCCCACGGGTGATCGGTGGCGAGACAATTTCCGGTGCATCGCATGCGAATTTGAACGGATCTCTTATCACCTGCCTGCTAGCAATGTCGATAAGCAACGTAGACACGATCCAGACGACCAGAATATTTGCAAATAATAACGTAGACGGAATGCGTCGGGGAAGGCGAGATAGAGAGCTTGCTCAACCCGATAGACAACTCACTGGTCAAAAAGACTTCATACACGAAATAGAGCCTGGCAATGAAAGTATTTTCTTCCTTCGAAATTAGCAGTAAAGACGGTCGCTCAATAATGGCGCTGATGGCATTACAGAGCCTGGCCTTTATGCCCATGACGCTAGCTCCTTTATACCTGTCCGCCTTGATGTCGTCTTTTGGCCTGTCCGAAACTCACGCAGGAGGATTACTGTCGGCAGAGTTTCTGGTATTAGCGTTGACATCGGTATCCATCGGATCGGTCATCAATCGTTTTTCCTGGCGCCATCTGATCCTGCTTTCCGGTATCTTGTTAACCTCCGGAACCGGTGTCAGCACCCTGGTCAGCGACGCGGGTTCTTACCTCTTTATTGTCGCCAGAGCGGTCGCCGCGATCGGAAGCGGTATCGCCATGGCGGTGGCTATGGCCGCGATCGCCAATATGCGCAACCCGGATCAAGCCTATGGCATTATCGGCGCGGGCGGGCTTGTGCTGGCGGCAACAGTACTGGCACTATGTGGAACCGCATTGGATGCAGGGGGGATTCAATATCTGTTTGCACTGCTTCTCCTGGTGGCAATTGTCCTGCCAATCCCGGCACTGGTTGCGGGCATCAGTAATTCGTCCAAAACTGAAGAGGAGCCCGACGATCATTCAACACCGGTGCCGGCACTCGGGGTTCGAACCGCCTATGCGGTGGTGGCTTTACTGATTGGGCTGGTGATAAACATCACCTGGACCTATTCACATCACCTGGGGACCCTAACCAGCCTCTCGCCCACCAACGTGGTTTTCTGGCTGGGTATCGGCCTGTACTGCTCCATACCGGGAAATCTGATTGCCGGATGGCTGGGGCTCAGATTTGGACGCAAGCCTTACTTCGTCAGCCTGCTGGCGCTTGGCATAAGTACGTCGCTACTGTTTATCTGGCAAAATCCCGACAACTTTGTCCAGGGACAGGTTGTTTTTGGCCTCGCCTACGGTGTCGTCATGCCTTGCATGTTTGGCTTTGCCGCCGTATTGGACAGGGAAGGACGCTGGGCGGCAATAATCTCAGGCATCTTTATGTTCAGCACCGTACTTTCGCCGTTGATCGGTGGCTACCTGTTCCAGCATCTGGATCATAAAGATACAGGCGCGCTGATTGTCGCCACCAATGTCCTGGCAGGTACAGTGTTGGCATTCATTCAGAGATCCATGCGATCACGTGCGCGAGGGTTGGAATAAGCCGAATCTGGCAAAGTTTATACGGGGGCAATGTTGGGTAAGTTTGGCCATGGTCATGCGGCGAGCCGATAATGCACCGGTGGCGTTACCGGCACTGTCGCGGCTGATACCCAGCGCTAGCAATACCGGCAAGCTGATAGCCGCAAATACCTTAATACGCAGTGTTTGTGAGCTGTTCAGGGATATAAAGGTGCGAGTCTTAGTTGACTCCTGGTATATGCGCCGCATTTTTATTGCGGCGATGCTCGAGCATAACTTTGAGGTGATCGGGCAAGTGCGGATTGACACCCGGCTCTATGATGAGCCTCCGGCGAGAAAACCGGGACAGCGCGGGCGGACACGCAAGTACGGTGACAAATTGACTCCGAAGCGTATCGCCCATTTTAAGCGAACAGTCACCACACTGAGACTGTACGGTAAGGACCAAGAGATACGTTATCGCAGCAAGGTGGCCAAAGCTCGCTTCCTGAATGGTCGGTTGGTACGGGCAGTTTGGTTTGAATTTAAGAGCGAGCGTAGGGAGTGGAAGACAACCTGTTTGCTATTGAGCACCGATGCGTCGCTCACCCCCGAACAGGTGATCGAAAGTTACGTTTTTCGCTGATCGATTGAGCCGATGTTTCATCAATTGAAACTGGCTTGGGGAATGATGGAGGCATGGCAGCAATCGCGCCAGGCGCTGCACCGATGAGTACACCTGACCATGGTAGGTTATGGGCTGACCCAGCTGCTGAGCTGTATAGGTAGCCCGACGGTTGCGGAATTATGTCGTCACTCACCATGGCGTCAGAAAAACCCGCAGACAGCGGGCCAAATCCACAAAGGGCTGGTTCGTATTTTTAGACATGTTGCCGTCAGGCAGTGGTGGAACAGTAAATGCCAAAAATTCGAGCCCCCCGATGGGGCCAAAAGGAGAGATTTTGAGTATGTGCAGCGTATGGCTGCGTAATTCAAGGAAAATTCACGAGCGAGCGAGATTATCCAGGCTGAAAAATGTCAGCCTGGTCAGGCTGTTTCGCTCTAAACTTTAGTTATTAACGACGCTTCTCTTATTCCAAAGCACACAGGTTTCTATACTTATCGGATATTGCAGGTTCACCTCATATAACAACTGCGCATATTGAACTGCAATTCCATGGTAAACTGCTATATTGAGATCATCAGTTTGGCGCTACTTCAATAACTCCGGATATTTGGACGCCGATATGCAAGACCTGGAATCGATAGTCGATGCATTTTACAGCGATGACATTATTGAGTTTGATAGTCTTCCTCATACCGACTGGAGTTCCTTGCTCGCAGACTATTCACGCTTCAGGATTCACCATGAAGATGCAGATGGGAGCGGCTATGAACTGGTCTATTGTTTACGCGACGGGCTTATATTGCGTGTACTCGATTTGCAGTTCCTCCGCGACAATGAGCACAGCTACGGGCTGATAGGCGACTACATCAGCTTTTTCTTCAATCTTGGTGGACCTCAGATCGGTCTGGAAGACGATGGCGATTTTGTCGTGTCTGAGGATTTTTGCTGTCTGCTCTATCAGGCCAAAAGCTGCCAGCACTTGGAGTATAGCCGTAAGGGAGATAGGATGCTGGCAGTCAATATACAGATCAAGAAATCTCTATTGGCGGCCGAATACTTTGACTCGAACACTGAAAGTATCCCTGGGGCCTTGCTGCCCATCTATCGGGATGGGGCAGCGGAATTCAAATATACTTTTCCGTTCGATGCCGAAGTCAAATGCGCTCTTCAATCAATGATTTTCTCTGACTATACCGGTAGTCTTAGAGATCGATTTATCGAAGCCAAATCCGTGGAATTGATTTGCTTGCTGATGCGAGCATTACAACGAGAGGAGCGCAGTAATCTTCATAGCCCGATTAGTGAACGGGAATCGGACCTTCTTGAACAGGTACGCTCTGCTCTCGTTGCAGACCTTTCATCGCCACCCAGCGTAGAAGAACTGGCTCTGCAAGTCGGCATGGGAAAGCTCACTCTGCTGAATCGGTTTAAGCAAGTATATGGTGTTACCTTGCGCAATTACCTGCTACAGCGCCGTATGGAGGGCGCGAAGACGTTGTTGCTACAGAAAAATCTCAGCCCGAAACAAGTCGCCTGGAAATTGGGCTATGGTCATGCCTGTAATTTTGCGACTGCGTTCAAGAGTTATTACGGCCTGACTCCGAGTGCCTATAGAAAATTGAATTCCATCAACTGAACCTTCAATCCTTAATCCGAAAATTTCACCCCGCGGCCAGCCATATGTCTGCAAGCCCATCGATCGGTGAAATTGATTCCGCATCGTACACATCCGTCGAAGGCGGATTATGACAAAACTCAAGAATTTCCTGTTCATCCAGCGTGAGTACAACGCCATTCTCCATCACGATCTGGCCTCCGACTCGTCCGGAATTCCTGTTCACTTTCCGCCGGAATCGACGTTCAATATCGGCCGGAATAGGTGTTCAATTTCGCCGGAATACGCAGCCTTCACTATTTTCTTCATATGCCCTGGACAGCCAGAATTGGCGCCAGGCGATAATGCTTTTTAGCACAATGTACTTTTTCAGTCGTTCGGCGTGACGCAGTTGTGCATCTTCTACCCCGAAGCCCGATTTAAGCACTTTGTGTTATAGTTCAATGCTCCAACGAAGCGAATACCAGCGAATCTTTTCGATGGCTTGCTCAATACTGTTGATGTCTAGATTGGTTAGTAGAACCCAGAAAATGCCCGTTTCATTTTTAGGTGGATTTCTATCGAATGCCATAATAGCGTACATGGACACCATGGGTAGATTCGTACCATCTTTGCTTGCTGTTTTGTTCGGTTGGGGGCGGCATGGTGATGGGCCGATAGACAATGGAGAGTTCTGCATTCCTGTATTTTTTCTTGCCGTTGACCTGGATGGTAATTTTGGTTTTGCCTTGGTCTCTTTTAGCCTTGAGGTAATCAAACAGTAATTCCGAAGATAGCTCACGCCGATTGCGCTTATTAATGGCTCTGTTTTTGGCGGCTCTAATCAGAAAATTATCGCCCAGACCGCTCGCATCTCTGAAAAGCTCATAGATGTCACACTCACGATCAGCTACATGGACTGTCTCTGTTTGCGCGAAGTCTAACTGGTTACACTTTCTGACCACATCGATCCAGCGCCGGCTTTCTTTTTCCTCTATGGGTCGATTCCAATTTCGTATCTTGCGTTTTCGTCGTGGCTTTTCCCAGAAAATTCCTTTCGATCTATAAAGGTCTGGTCAATCAGTCCCAGCGGCACACCGTCATATTGCTTGGCTAACTGTATGGCAATCAACTTAAATCGCTGATTCGGTCGCCCATCTCCCAGGTCAATCCTCTCGAATTCGCTGTCGACCCAGGCACTGGCTGCCAATTGGCTGCACGATAACAAGTGCCGGAGAATCGCGTCGTGTCAACGAAGGTCTCCAACATGCACACGCCATGGCCATAGCTATCCGTCCAATCCTGTGAAATGCAGCGATCGAGCAGTGACAGGATATGGCTTGCTAAGTGTGGGACCTTCACCCAAGGAAGAATGAGATACTTCATGTTCTCGCCCACGGTGCTTGTATACCCCAAGTAGTGATAACGCGATAGTAGGCAGCGATACAAGGGTTCAGCTACACTCTGGGCTTGAATTGCAATAATGCGTAAAGGGCGTAAATCGGCTAAAGAGTTTTCGATGGGGGCTGTATCGTGGGCGATATCGGGCACACCACGTTTGGCCATTCGGCGTGTTGGCGTTTGGCGGCGCGGTGGTAGAGTGATCAGCTCTCGTTCGTGAAGTTTGACCAGTAAAGTCCGGCACGCCATGTCTTTGAGGGCGCCCTTCGCGTTTCGCCATAGCCAGGCCGTGCTCAATGCAATCGATAGCTTACGACGACTCCAGTCCGGGTTTTCGGTGATCAACTGCAATCAATATTAGGACTTTTGCTAACCTCACAGCTTCAACTGGTTATCGTAGGGTTGGTTGTTAAATACCTTCTGATCGAGAAAAAGCGTAAGACTCAGCAAGCTTGATCACCCAATAGTCGACCAGCCGCGGCAGCTTTACCCTGCCGCCCCATCTTCCCAGTAGGATGCTAAATACGACCTTAACATATGATTAAATTCATCTGTGGTTCCTTTTCGCACCTTACCGTATAACGCAAAATCAGTATGCAGGACACCATTAGCACACCGGTAATAGATCGTAGCTATCTTTTTCAACTTGCTCCTGGATAAGGTGCCGCCCCGTTGTTGCAGAGCGGTAGCGAGCTTATTAACAAAGACATCCTCCGCCCAGGCTTCGAGGTACAACAACTCCGGAGTCGCTTGAATTGCGCGACGCACGGCCCATGATCCCTTGCGCGCGCTTAACCATCTAAGGTATGAAGGATGCATGGAGTCCAACGCCACCCATATATCACAGTCGGGATCACTTAGCTTTTCCATGCTGGGAATCAACCACTCATCCCATTCATCGACCATTTTTTCCCAAACCGCTGCAATTACCGCAAACTTGTTGGGAAAGTAACGATAGACTGAACGCACAAGGACATTGGCATGCTTGGCGAGCATATTGGTATTGAATGTATCAATGCTGGTTGTCTCCAGGAGCTCGGCCGCGGCTTCCAAAATGACGCGAATCGTCTCTTTGGCGCGCTTTTGTGTAGGCTGAACTCTCTGTTGCAGTTGCGCCTGCATTTCGCTGCCCTTATCTGTTACAGACATTCTATTGGAACGTGGCATTTTGTTGACGCCTCCTCACCTTTTGGGTAACCAGGCCTGCGCTAACGGCCCACAAAAGGAGCAATAATAGCACGGGTTGTCAGTAAGGGCTAATTAGGGAGCTTCATCCCAAAGTACATCATCTGCTCTATGAGGATTACCCGCATTTCAGCGAAAGTAGCTTTAGTTCAATTTTCGCACGCGCAAGACTGGCAAGCCAATATCGACAAGGCCACCCACTTTATACGCTTGGCAGCAAAGAATGGACGCCAAAGTTGACGTGGGCATCGGCGAGCCCGGCGCTCTCGGCAGCGAGTATGATGTCACGGGCCATGGCCAATTCCAATCCCCCCGCACAAGTGACACCGTTAAGTGCGATAACCATTGGCTGGGAGAAGTTGGAAAAAGAGCCACGCTTGCGCGTGGCGAATTGACACCCAAGATCCATAGAGAGCAGCACACCTCCGTATGCTGCTATGAGAATACACTTAACATTATGGAAGTACAAGCTCCATTTGAAGATATTGTCCACCCATCATCGCCGCAAACATATACACACTTGTACTCCCTTTATGTGCGATATATACTTATGGCGAGTGACGCCATAATTCCGCAACCGTCGGCGAGCTATGCAGCTTAGCAACTGGGTCAGCCCATAACCTACCATCGTCAGGTGAACCCATCGGTGCGGCATCTGGCGCGATTGCTGCCTGTCTCCACGAATCATCGGACTCACCGAACTGATAAGCACTGTGAGCTGGGATTACGCATCATAAGGAAAAGCAGGGCCTAATGGGATCGGTCGAACATCTCTGCGTATATGCCATAGGCTTTTTTTCGGAAAAATGCGGCATGACTACGAGTGGCATTTAGTGTAAATGAAGCGCTGTTTGACGAGCACCGACCTGAGACTAGGAACACACGGTTCCCCTATTGAGGTTCATTTGCGGTTACCGTTGGTCACAATACTAATAGGATTTTCTGAATACCTTTTCAAGCTGGTAAAGTTTCTTCATGTCGCCCTTTATTTTCATTTTTCTTCCAGCCAAAGCGAACATCGGATTGAGCTTACCGTTAAACAATTTTACGTAGTTCTGATCAGACATCAGAACGGTTACACAAGGGTTATCGGCTTTCCCCCTCAGATACCGTACAAGTTCCGCTTGCGATAGAGAGAAACCATTCCCCACCGTTTTTCCCGGACAGACTGTACTGAATGGTGGCATTCACACCATCGGCGACTTCCACGATAAAAAGCGATTCGGTACGTGCAAAAGCTTCCGTCGGAAAATTTACTGGTCCTGTTGACATAACTAAACCTCTTTCAAAGAATTAAATGGGAGTAAAAGCCATTTCCCGACTATTTCGAAAAAAAATGATTAGCTTCACTTATCAGGCTATTTTCTAACATTGAAATATGGTCATCCAAAACTACCTAAGGAACCATCATATAAATTGGCGTCGACATCGTTGTAGACGTCCCGGGATTTTGGAATAGTGTCAAACTTGAATCCTCGAATAGGATTAACCTCCGCGGCCCTCAAAAATTCCATTAGATCTTCCGGGGTATCAACATCAAACTTCATGCTGTGTAGCATTACCCTTTCGCAGTGAACGTTACTATTCTTGGCACGATTCAAATACTCTTTTGAGGAATTTTCATCGAACCAGAACGGGATTACATCAGGAGGACTCCAGCATAATCCCCATCAATGCCGAAACCGGACGCAACAGGTCTACCTCTTCGCGACTCATAGTCCCGGCATTGATTTGGGGCAATATACCGGTTTCGTCAAAAACCACTCTGGCGATATGCGCGAGGTATTCTAAAGTAGAATTAAAACCCAAGACCTGAAGGGCGTCACGCGCGGCTTGGTAACGAAATTCCGGCCGCTCACCCAGGGTAAACAGCGCCTCCTTACAACCCAGGGTTTGCGCTTGACGAACAGAAACCATCACCTCTTCTATGCTCAAGTAGGGAGATTCAATTTTTTCGGAGTCTGAGCAAAGGTGCAGTAGTGACAAACATCGCAGCACAATTGGGTCAAAGGGATAAACACTTTGCGTGAATAGGTTACCACATTACGAAATCCCTGGTCCCGCAAATCGCTGGCCATATCTACGAGTTGCACGGTATCGGCGAATTTGGCGAGTTCCCGCGCTTCCTGAACGGAAGGCAAGCGATGTTTAAAATTGCTAAGAGTGGAACTCTTCGATGAGTATGTATATGACATCGGTCTTTCTGGTCCCATTAATAGTTCACGTCGTGTCTTGAAAGGGTGGTATCTACACCACCATGCTCCACCGTGCACGGATAATTTTTACCAGAAACCATTCAACTCGGATTCAGCCAAGCGAAAGCAGCCTGCCCTACGGACCACCGTTTGCCTTTAAGTGAGTAGCAAATGCCAACAAATCATCCATGCTTTGACAGCATAGCCCCATCTAAACATACAGTCAAGCTCCCTTTTAAGGGGCGCTCATTATAAACCACTGAATTTTCCTCTAGACATGTTTACTTCTCATTAAAGTGCATATAGACTCCCTTTAACATTATCCTTCAAGATGTGCGGGTATTACCTATGCAAAATAAAAACCGTAATACTATAAACGATTTAAGAGTCGAAGCTTTGGATTACCATGCTTTTCCTAATCCCGGAAAAATAAGCATTGAACTATCAAAACCAGCAGAAACACAGAATGATCTTGCCCTCGCGTATAGCCCAGGTGTTGCTGAACCTGTAAGAGAGATTGCCCGTGATCCCGAAAACGCCTATCGATATACCAGCAAAGGTAATCTGGTTGCGGTCATTACTGACGGTAGTGCGATTTTGGGCCTGGGAAATCTGGGACCTCTAGCCAGCAAGCCTGTCATGGAAGGCAAAAGTTTGTTATTCAAGCGTTTTGCCGGTATCGACTCTATTGATATAGAGGTTAAAGCAGAGTCTCCTCAGGCTTTTGTCGATACCGTGGAGAGGATTGCTGACACGTTTGGCGGCATCAATCTGGAAGATATCAAAGCACCGGAATGCTTTGACATTGAACAAGCGCTAATTGAAAAGTGCAGCATTCCAGTATTTCATGATGATCAACATGGTACAGCTATCGTCACAGCTGCCGGCCTGATTAATGCTTTGGAGATTCAAGGCAAATGTTTGGAGACTGCGCGAATCATCTGCCTTGGTGCAGGAGCAGCTGCCATAGCCAGCTGCAAGCTACTGATAACCGCTGGTGCTAGAGCCGATAATATTATCATGCTGGATAGCAAGGGAGTAATACATGCAGATCGCAAAGATCTAAACCCCCATAAAGCAGAATTTGCGCTGTGCACTCCAGCACGTACTCTGGACGACGCAATACTGGGAGCAGATGTATTTATCGGCTTATCCGGCCCCAATCTGCTTAGTGCGGAGCAACTGTTGAAAATGGCACCCAACCCAGTGGTGTTTGCATGCTCAAATCCGGATCCAGAAATATTACCCGAGCTTGCCTTCTCCACCAGAGATGACCTGATTATGGCAACAGGACGATCAGATTATCCAAACCAAGTCAACAATGTCCTCTGTTTTCCGTTTATTTTTAAGGGTGCTTTAGATGTGCGTGCTTCTTGTATTAACGAACCGATGAAAATGGCTGCCGTTCGAGCGATAGCTGCGTTAGCTAAAGAGCCGGTCACTCAGGAAATAGTCGAAGCCTATGGTGGGGCCTACAAAAATTTCTGTTTCGGACCCGACTATATTATTCCCAAACCTCTTGATTCCCGGTTGACGAAAGCGGTTTCAGACGCCGTGGCTGAAGCGGCGGTCTCAAGTGGTGTAGCAAATAAAACGATTGTATCGGACTGCCAGGAATGTGCGGTTGCGTAACATGTTTGTATGACTGATTATTATCTATTGGTTACGATGTTGTGTATAATTTTTGCTTTATCAAGGCCTCTATCAGTTGAGCCCCGTCGTTGTGGGCTCACTTACTTTCTGCGCAACAACCGCCGTTAGAGAAGGTTGGCAAAATTGACACCAATCGTTTGTCAGGAAAGAGTAGAACCTGACAGCGAACTTATTATTTCCACTTTACTCCCTTCCGCCATTATTGGATAATCACAGAAGAACGTGTACTATAGTCGATTACATAGTGGTCATGGTTAAAAATACGCCATGCACTGTGATTTTCAATAGACTAATGACAGTTGCCAAGCAATGATGTGGAGGGCGGCTTTGAAAGAAATGCTAGCAGGCTTGACGAACAGCGTATCGCAGAAACATCAGGAGCGAACTCAGCCGACACAAGCCCGCTCCAGGAAAACCGTTAATAAGATACTCGATGCAGCAGCTGAACTTCTTGATGAATCCGGGCTAGCCGGGTTCAACACTAATGTGCTGGCCGAAAGAGCCGAGATACGCATTCGCACGATCTATCGATATTACCCTAGCAAGATTGCGGTTATTGCAGCACTCTGGCAGCAAATGGTCTCAGAGTGGGACCAATGGCTGGCCGAAGGCATGGAAGCAATTGCCGATCCGAAGCAGGATCCGGTAGCAGCCTGGCTAGATATGGCTGAACAGTACATTGATTGGATGTCAAAGCGTAAAGGAGCCTTAGCTGTACGCCGCACAATCAGGGCGGTACCAGAATTACATGCTTTGGAGTGGGAGACCGACGACTATTTCACAAAGCAGCTGTCTAAAGCGCTGCGAATCAGAGGAGTCAATAAGCCGGCTAGTAGGCGCCGTATTTTTAGCAAACAGATGCTAGAAACCGCCAATGTAGTGATCCATTCGGAATTAATCCGCCATGGTGGGGTGAGACGTGACGTTCGAAAGGAGCTATATCGTATGCAAGAACTCTACATGTTAGACTTCCTCCAGGATTGAGCAATCCAAAGAGTTTCACCAAGGCACTCACATAAGGATAAGGACCACACCTAACACTGTAATGCCACGTAAATCCGCCATCACGCCGGCGTGGAGATCATGCTGCATGACCACATCCATAGTGCCCCAGCCACTTCCGACCAACCTAAAGCAAGACACTTAAAACCTTCGTGTTAAATTCAACGCGCAAGAGTAACGCCTGAATACATCAACACGATCCTGGCAACTGCAAAGTGACAAAAATACCCGCTGGTGATTTGTCGAGATTTTGATAAGTGACATAAAACACTCTTGCAATTACCAGCTTAAGTCTGATTCGAGACTCAACCCTAACGTTACATAAATTTTCGAGGTCAGAAGCTTTTAGAGTGGTATTTATAGCGTCGCAGAGCCTGCCCCGCGAAGCGTATTGAGCACGGAGATTTTTCTGGATTGAGCGTAGTCACTCTACGTGATGCCCAAAAAAAACGACCGGGCTGGCGTACCTGTACGGCGCTAGAAATGTCCGCCGACGATCCACTGTGCATCCGGGGAATAGCTGAATTTCTGCCGGAAATCACCGTAGGGTACGTGTAGGGAAATATTGCTTTTTCCATCCCCATCACATCTACCATAACCTGAGGACCAAGCAGGATGAATATAACGGAAGATACAAGGCCAGCCATCCCGATACTCATGTTGAATTGGCAGGCTTATAAAATCATTGTGTGTATTAACGCAGTGAATATCCTGACAAGGATATGGATTTAAATTAATGCCATCAACAATGGCTCTAAAACCTACGATGCGAATGGCAGCTTTGTGAGCTTTCGCTTACTTATTCGAGTTCATTCTTATAAAAAAATCGTCTCGTTAGAAAAATTTATGGGTCGTTTTCGGACCCGGTAATGCTCCAAGTGCATGATATAGGGCTATTTCCGCAGCATGATAGGTTTTAAAACCATACGCTTTTCTGGTAGTCAGTTTCGCTTTGTTGTTGAAGCCCTCCACAACACCGGCGGAAATCTGCCTTTTGGCTTTGAACCAGTTCAACAGCAAGACCCGATGCGCCCTCAATGTCTTGGCGACTTTCTTCATCGGCTCAATCTTCGAGCGCATGGTTTTCGTGCACCACTTGTCCAGAAATTGTCCCGCCCAATACGGCGAAATGTACTCCCAGAAAAACTGGAATTCCTCTTTCAACAGATAAGCTCTGACCGATTTCAGATTGTATTGCAACAATTCAGCCAACTTCGTGTCCTGCTTTTCGGTCAAGTTCTCCGGGCGCTTCAGCAGCAGCCAACGGGTTTTCTTCAACACGGGCTCGTAGCCATCTCGCGCCATCTGTCTGGCCTCCTGGGCGCGCACTTCATCAATCGCTTTGTTCATTTTGGCCATCACATGAAAGCGATCCAAAACATGAATCGCCTGACCCGCTTTCTTCGCGATCACCTTCAGGTAGGCTTTCCACATGTCACTGCATATAAATTGCAGCTTCTCGCTTCGTTCCTTGCCAAAACTACGGAAGAAGCGCAACAGCGTCTTAACCGTTCGTTCCTGGCCTACCCAAAGCAGCCGCCGGCAGCCTTCGTCAATCTGATAGACCAGGGTCAAGTATTTATGGCCCTTATGCCATTGGATCTCGTCGATGCCGATCGATCTGACCGACGACAAATCCCGGTGCTTGAGTCCCCAGTTAACGGCCATCTCCACCGAAGCGAACACATGATCCCACGTGGTGTGGAAGGCCCGTGCCACCTCTTTCCAGCTCAGGCGCTTGGCCCAGTCAGCCAGAAACCAGGCATAGGTGTTCGTCAGCTGGTGTTTGCCAGTGGCCCAAGGCATCTGCTCAACGCGAATCCCGCAGCGGCGGCAGTCGACCCGGCGCGGGGCATAAGTGAAGAACACCTTGATGCCCCACAGCGGGATAAATTCAAAGCGCCTTACCGGCAGCTTGTCATAGCCCGGTCGTCGGCGACCGCAGCCGGAGCAGACACCGCGGCTGTTGGCCCGCGCACGCAGCTCCACTTCGACCGCCGGCTCTTTGGCATTGCCGATCCAACGAATGGCCCCATACACAAAAGAGTTGAATTTTTGGACGCGATTGAGGATAGTCTTCAGTTGCATCCTGTCCTCCCTGTTCTAGGTAATGTTGTCTTCGCAAACACATCATCTCAGAACTGGGACAGGGTGCTCTACCTCTTTCTGCTCCCCCTTGACGCTTACGTCAACTCTATTTGGCTATATTTTTACCCACAAATTCACCTGAAGACCCCTTTTTTTATAATCGCCATTTATTGACTGATTATTCGGTTTTCTGCTACCCTTTCAGCGCCTGTTAAACTTCAATCAACCACAGGCAAAGGTCGCAAACATCACGACCCTAAACCTTGACGTCCGTTCAGGTGGATTCTCCCTCAACGAGAGCACTTCACGTGCATTTCCCCTTTTGGAATACACCAATGGAGACGCTCTATGTCCAACACCCCGCCATTCGGGTTTGACTCGAACACCTACGCCAATATTTTCACCTTCTTGGGTTGTCCTCTAAGTCGCGACTTTGACCGCGCCGATGTGGACGCCGTAGTGATGGGCGTTCCCTTTGACCTGGCCACCACTGGCCGCTCCGGCACCCGCTTTGGGCCGACGGGTATACGCCAGGCCTCGGCCCAGTTGCGCTGGGAAGAAAAGCGCTGGCCCTGGCGCTTTGCCCTGAGCGAAGCGTTCAATGTAATCGACTACGGTGATATTGTCTTTGAAGATGGTTACAGCGAAAACTTGACCCAAGCGGTTATGGAAACCGCCTGCCAGATTGTTAAAGCCGGAAAAATGCTTTTGTCGTTCGGTGGCGACCACTATATCACCCTGCCACTGCTGCGAGCCCATACCCGGCACCACGGCAGACTGGCACTTTTGCACTTTGATGCTCACACCGATACTGAAGAACGGGAGGAAGTCTACAACCATGGCTCCATGTTTTATCACGCGCTCCGGGAAGACCTGATTGATGCGACAAAAAGTGTACAGGTAGGCATTCGTACCGAATACGATTATGACAAGCATCCGTTCACGGTTTTGGATGCCGGCTGGGCGAATAACCATTCCCCGGAAGCCATCGTGGAGAAAATTCTCCAGGTGCTTGGCGATACGCCGGTGTATCTGAGTTTCGATATCGACTGCCTCGACCCCGCCTTCGCTCCGGGCACCGGCACCCCGGTCAGCGGCGGCATCAGTACTGATAAAGCGCTACAGATTCTGCGTGGGCTCAAGGGATTGAATATTGTTGGTATGGATATGATGGAAGTAGCACCGGCCTATGACCAGGCTGAAGTTACGTCCCTGGCGGCGGCCACTCTGGCGTTGGAGATGTTGTATGTGATTGCAGATGGGCGCAGAGGTTGAGGCAACGTGTTTGCCATCAGGAAGTGAAAAAGGCCAAAAACTAGTCCAAAGGGAGCCCCCCGGCTTTGCCGGGGGATCGTTACACCTGAAGTGAACACTGCCAAAAAGCTAGCAGACTATTTACTATTTCTTACATATAGCCACAAAGACTAAAGCTGAACCCAGTCATAGTAAAGTCTAGTTGATGAAAACTAGAGCGAATGTCTATTGAAGGGAAAGCAGAATGAACTTATTTCCAAAGTGGCAACATCATGGTAAACAGGGATTCCCCACCCGTCAAAACGGTCAGATGACAATAAACATCATGACTTGACTTTATTTGATGGTTTGAAATGAATATCAGGGAACGACATTGATACGCCACCTTGGATAAGACCTAAATTGTAATTTTGGCGAAGTAATATAGCCGAAGCTTTGTGAAGAATAAATGAATAGTTCCCAAGATTCTTCATAATGTAAAGTAACTTGTAAGCGATACCTACAATCCATGAATAGTGCGATTAGAGAACTCAACTTCACAGTTTCCAGAAGCTAGTACATTGCCTATAAGTAAACTTTCAATAAAATAAAATCACTGCCACGAATAAATGAAAATTAGTTCTCGTAAACAATTTGCGTCAGCTGTTCGCCGCTGAGCGGACATACCGATATCCCAAAGGTATTGATTAGCAAAAATTCCGCCTTTGGCTGTAAGCTGTCTTACCAGAATCGATGATTGCAGCTGTTTTACGGGTGTAGCAATGTCCCCTGAAGCTTCGGTAGCCGTCGTTAACGGTGGCGACCAGCAGGCTGTAGGCATAAGCTGCCTGAT
>Ga0213841_1000468_pt1 | contig 45955 bp, 46 predicted proteins | sample SWPATP23_FD_160125 | JGI IMG/M metagenome (GOLD analysis project Ga0213841, IMG submission 160125) | Coastal seawater microbial communities from Marineland, Florida, United States - SWPA TP2 #3 | ecosystem: Environmental > Aquatic > Marine > Coastal | place: USA: Florida | collected 2016-08-14 | reverse complement strand
CCATCGGGTAGCATCGGTCCCGATCCGTTTCCAGATCCAGCACCGGCACGCCGCTGGCCCGTACCGAAGCCAATTGCCCCCCAAGCCCATAGCTGCGGATATTGGCCTCCAGTATCGGGATCGAGGCGCTAAGCGTCGTGACCACGGAAAAGCGGGGGCCAAGCATGGCGGCAAGGTGATAGGCGGCTTGACCGATACCGATCACCGGACAGTTGGCGATGGCCCGCGCCTCTTGCAGGCCGGTATCGTCAAAGCACCCGATCACGATCGCGCGGGGGCCAAGGCCCGCGGCCTTTCGGACCAGATCCAGCAGGGGGGGCAGGCAGGCTGCGCCGTCTTCGGCCCCTTGGATGGACGGCGGGCCGTCATGCGATGTCCAGGCTTCGATCTGACAATTTGGTGCGGTGCGCCTGGCGGTATCCAGCATGGACGCGGTCATTTGCGCCGAGCTGTTCGGATTGAGGATGACGATCATACCATGCCCTTGCCGGCATCCGAGGCCGCCCGCGCCTTGCGTCGGCCGCTCAGCAGTGCAAAGCCAAGGAACAGCCCGATCACGCAGAAGGAAAACACCGTCGTCAGCGTCCCAAGCGCATATAGCACGGGCGTGGTGACATTGGTGGTCATGCCGTAGATTTCGAGCGGAAGGGTGTTGTAGCTGCCCGCGGTCATCAGGGTCCGGGCAAATTCGTCATAGCTGAGCGTGAAGCCAAACAGGGCAACGCCGATCAGGCTGGGGGCGATAATCGGTAGCACCACGTGGCGCAGGGTCTGCCAGGGCGTTGCCCCAAGATCGCGCGCGGCCTCTTCATAGCTTTTGTCGAACCGGTTGAAGACCGCGAACATGATCAGCAGGCCAAAGGGCAGCGTCCAGGTTAGCTGTGCCCCAAAACCGGAACTGGCCCAGTGCACATTCAGCCCGGACTGCGAAAACAGCAATCCCACCCCGAGGGAAACCAGGATCGACGGAATCACCAGCGACGCGATGACAAGGTGAAACAGGATCGACGCCCCGGGAAACCGCTTGCGAAAGGCCAGCCCGCCGGCGACCGAGACCACCACAGTCGTCACCATCACCATGGTCCCAAGCGCAAGGCTGCGCCGGAAGCTGCCCCAGATATCGCCCACGGCCTGCTGTTCGAACAGATCCCTGAACCAGTGCAGCGACACCCCGCGCATCGGGAAGGTCAGGCCACCGCCTTCGCCTTGGAAGGACAGGATGCCGATGGTGATCGTCGGGGCGTAGAGAAACAGGATGAATAGCGCAAAGACAGCGCCCAGGATGTAAAATGAACGGGGGCGGGGCTCCATCAAAGTTCCTTCCGGATATCTACGAACCGCAGCAGAATGCTGATCAGGATAACGACAGTCAGCAGCAGGACCACAGCCGTGGCCGAAGCCGACGGATATTGCAGCAAGGCAATATCGTTGGAAATCAGTCGCCCGACATTGGCGGATTGCGACCCGGACATCAGGCGTACCGTCACGAAATCGCCCATGACCAGCGTCACGACGAAGATCGTCCCGATCATGATGCCGGGCTTGGTCAGCGGGATGATCACGTTCCACAGAATCTGCGCACCCGATGCACCGGCATCACGGGCCGCTTCGATCAGGGACCGGTCGATGCGCATCATGGTGTTGAAGATCGGCACGACCATGAACAGGGTATACAGGTGGACAAAGGCCAGGATCACCGCGAAATCGCTGAACAGCAGCCATTCAAGCGGCGCGTCGATGATGCCCATATTCAGCAAGGTGGTGTTGGCGATGCCATTCCGGCCCAGGAAGGGAATCCACGAAATCATCCGAATGATGTTCGAGGTCCAGAAGGGGATCGTGCACAGCAGAAACAGCGCGATTTGCCAGGTCAGCGTGCGAATGTGAAAGGCCAGGAAATAGGCGACAGTAAAGCCGATGGTCAGGGTAAAGGCCCAGGTGATCAGCGCATATTTGAACGTGTTCAGGAACACCCGGTAGGTCACGGAGGAACTGAACAGAAATTCGTAATTTTCCCAGGAAAAGTCGGGGATGATCGAATATTCGGTGGCACGCCAAAAGCTGACAATGGCGATCATGACAATCGGAATAACCAGGAACACCAGCAAGGTTATCGCCAGGGGCGACACCATCAGCCAGCCGGTCAGGGCGTTGTTTTCGCGGATCTTCTTCATGATGTCCCCAAGTGGTCAGATGGGATGCGCGGACTGGTTCGCCCGCGCATCCTGAACCGCGATCAGGCGGCGATGAACTCGTTCCAACGGCGGACCATGTACTGGTTTTCCTCCATGACCGAGTTCCAGCAGGCCACGGCGCCCATGCGATCGTAGAACGATCCGCCATCGCGCGTTTCACCGGCCTGGGCCAGCGGATCACCGAAGGGCGAGGTGATCACATCGGTGGCGGGCAGGCCTTCGAACCAATAGCCCCACTCGTTCTCGGTCATGTATTCACGCGAGGTGGAGGGGACAGCCGAGTAATAGCCCTGGCGCATAAGGAAGCCGCCAACCCAGCCGCTGAGATACCAGTTGATGTATTCATAGGCCGCGTCCAGCTCGATGCCCGACAATGCGGCCGAGATGCCCAGACCGCCGCCCCAGCTGCGATAGCCTTCTTCCAGCGGCTGGTAGACGCAGGGAATGCCTTGCGCGCGAACGGCGGTGATCGCGGGCGACCACATCGACTGGATCACCACTTCGCCCGAAGCCATCAGGTTGACGCTTTCGTCGAACGACCGCCAGAAGGCCCGGAACTGGCCGTTGCGTTTGGCTTCGGTGAAGATGCCAATGGTCAGGTCAATCTCTTCGCGGGTCATGTTGCCCTTGTCGGGATAGGTGTATTCCCCCATCGATTCCACGACCATCGCCATGTCCATGATCCCGATCGACGAAATGTCGAGGATCGACGCTTTGCCAGCGAATTCGGGGTTCAGCAGTTCCGACCAGTTATTGATCGGACGCCCGATCAGGTCAGGGCGGATGCCCAGTGTGTCGGCATTGTAGATCGTCGGGATCAGGGTCATCCAGCCGGATTCCTCCTGCACGAAATCAGTGCCGAACTGGCCAGAGGTGAAACCGACCGTATGCGGTGCGGTGCCTTGGGCAATGGTGCTTTCCGGGGTCAGCAGACCGGTGCGGAAAATGCCGACGATGTTGTCGTAGTTTTCAAGGCGCGAGGTGTCCATCGCCTGCAGATTGCCTGCTTCCCAGACTTTCTTGCAGATGAAGTATTCAATGTCGGCGATGTCAAAGCTGTTGGGCTGGGTGGCGGCGCGCTGCGTCACGGCATCGGTGTCGAGCGCGGTCATTTCCAGGTTGAAGCCCAGGTCTTCGCGCACCCGCTCGGCGACCTCGTTCAGGTTCGATACGCCGGTTCCGAACTGGCGAAGGGTGATGTTGCGAATGTTCTGGGCCCAGATCATGGGCGCGCCAAGCGTGCTGCCGGCCGCGGCGGCGGCTGTGGCCGTTGCCCCTTTCAGCACTGTTCTACGAGAGAGTTTGTTGGTCGTTTCGGTCATCTGGCAGTCTCCTTGTTGTCGAGGGGTCTTGTGGCTTCCGGGTGAGGGGTGTCCGTTTGCAAGAGGATCGGGTCAGGCCGACAGGCGATGCAGGTCCTGCCTGTTCCAGGCCAGGCCGACCATGTCGCCGGGGGAACAGGGGTTGGCGAAGAACTCGGCATCCTTCTGCAACGCTGTGATGTCCTGGTCGCCCGCGACACGCAGCAGGATCGACACATGCGTCCCCTGATATTCGACAGCCGTTACATTGCCGTTCATCACACCGACATCGGACGGCGACAGCTGCACGCAGTCGGTGCGGATGGAAAAACGGCCCTCGGGCAGGCTGATCACGTTGTGACCGCCGATGAACTGCGCCACGAAGGCGGTGCGCGGCACATCGAACACGTCGCGGACGGGGCCCGCTTGTTCGATGCTGGCATTGTTCATGACGATAATTTCATCGGCCAGGGCCAGTGCTTCGTCCTGCCCGTGGGTGACATGAATAAAGCTGATCCCAAGTTCCTTCTGCAGCTTCTTCAATTCGCTCCGCATCCGGATGCGCAGGAACGGGTCCAGCGCGGACAGCGGTTCGTCCAGCAACAGAACCTGGGGGCGGGTGATCAGTGCGCGTGCCAGGGCCACCCTTTGCTGCTGCCCGCCTGACAGTTGCGCAGGCAGCCGGTCGCCAAGGGCGACAAGATCGACCAGTTCCAGCATTTCACCCGCTTTCGCGCGGCGGGTCTTGCTGTCTTCGCCCTTCATTTTCAGGCTGAAGGCCACGTTGTCGAGGACGCTCAGATGCGGAAACAGCGCATAGTTCTGGAACATCATCGCGGTGCCACGTTGCGCCGGGGGCAGATACGAAATATCGCTTCCGCCCAACAGGATTGACCCATCGGTCGTGGTTTCGTGACCGGCGATCATCCGCAAGGTCGAAGACTTGCCGCAACCAGACGGCCCCAGAAGGCAGGCATAGGTGCCGGGTTTGAAGTGATGGTTGATGGCGTTGACGGCAACGGCCTGACCGTAGCGCTTGGTGACGGAAACCAGTTCAAGATCTTTGGCAACGTGGCTCATGCGGTCCTCTCATAGTTGAGCCAGTCGTCGGTCGTTCGCGGAACGAGATCAAAGAAAGTTGTACCTGTGGCGCTTTGCGTGACCGCTTTTGCCACTTATTTGTGCGGCCTTACCAGTCGATGCACAACAATTTAACGATTAATTGTATACAAAATTTACCAACATTGCGCCCAATGTGAGACTCACTTGTATGGGGCTGCAAGCTCTGGCATCAGACAGTTCATATGACGACGAACATACTTCAAAAAGATGCGAAACCCTCGAAAACGAGCGCCGCGACAGAGCGGGTAGCGACGGCGCTTGCTTTGGCGATCCACGAACATCGCCTGGCGCCAGGCACCAAGCTGGGTGAGGATGAGGTTGGGGAAATATTCAATGTTTCCAGGACCATCGTTCGATCCGCGCTGCAATCCCTGTCCTATATTCAGCTGGTGGAAATCCATCGCAACAAGGGTGCATTCGTTGCCAAGCCAAGCCTGACCGAGGCACGAGAAGTGTTCGAGGCCCGCGAGTTGCTGGAACCGCGAACCGCGCGCTGTGCCGCGATGCTGGCCACCGCCGAGGATGTCAGCCGTCTGAAACAACATATCGAAGAAGAACATGACGCGATGCGCGCCGGGGAACATGGCCGCGCGCTGCATCTGTCGGGCCTTTTCCATGTCGAGATTTCCCGGATCGCCCAGCAATCCACCATTGCCGGGTTCATCGAAACGCTGATTGCGCGTTCGTCGCTGATCATTGCGATGTATTGGCGTCGGGAAAGCGCTCTGTGCGAAAGTCATGCGCACCATGCCCTTGTGCAGGCCATTGCCGACAGTGACGGGCAGAAGGCCGAAGATCTGATGCGCAGTCATCTGGTTGATCTGCATTCCGCGCTTGATCTGCGCGAGACATCGGAAGGCGCGAAATCCCTCCGCGAGGCGTTGCTTTAAGGTGCAGTTTTACCCCGCCTGCAGGGCGGCAGGTCAGGGCCGCCCTGCTGTCAGGGCGTCGTCGATCACCGACACGATCAGGTCGGGCGTCAGTGGCCGGGGGTTGGTGCCAGCGGCGCTGTCCTGAATGGCCTTGGCGGCGATACGGTGCGCGCAGGTCAGGGGCACGCCGATATCGGACAGGGATTTCGGAATGCCGATCTGATCCAGCAGCCCGCAGATATGGTCATGAACCGCCTCAAAGGACGTATCCTCCAGCCCCATTGCCTGCGCCATCGCGGGCAGTTTGTCACCAATCTCGGGCGCGTTGAAGCGCAGGACAGCGGGCAGTAGCACCGCATTTGTCAGCCCGTGCTGCGTGTCAAATTCCGCCCCCACCATGTGAGAGATGGCATGGACAAGCCCCAGCCCTTTCAGAAAGGCCACCCCCGCAAGGCAGGATCCGGCCAGCATTCCGCCGCGTGCCTCCAGATTGGTGGGCTCTGCCACGGCGACGGGCAGCCAGCGGGCGATCAGCCGCAACCCTTCCAGCGCCAGGCCATCGCAAAGCGGGTGAAAGCCGGGGACGGAATAGGCCTCAATCGCGTGGACCATGGCATCAGCCCCGGTCCAGGCGGTCAGATGCGGTGGCAGGCCCAGGGTAATCTCAGGGTCCAGCAGAGCCAGCGCGGGCTTCAGGTCTGAATGCCAGATACACCATTTCATGCCTTGGCCTGTGTCGGTGATCATCGCCGTGCTTTCGGTTTCCGCCCCGGTTCCGGCGGTGGTCGGAATGGTGATAAGAGGCGGGAAAGGCGCGTGGCCGGACATGTCGGGCGGGGTCTGTTCGAACTCGAAAGCCCATAGGTCGATGTCATTGGTTGCGGTCAGCGCAATCGCCTTGCCGCCGTCCATGCCGCTGCCGCCACCAATGGCGATGATGCCGTCATGGCCGCCCTCGCGAAACATCGCTTGCCCGCCGGCGATTTCATCGTCGCGGGGGTTTGGGGATATGTCGGAATACAGCGCCGCTTGCAGCCCCCCCTTGGCCAGATAGGTCATAAGATCGGCCAGAAACGGCAACCCTGCACTGCCCCTGTCTGTCACAACCAGCGGGCGCACCATTCCCGCCTGACGGCAGAACCCGGCGATGTCTTTCAGGCGGCCGGGGCCGTAGGCGATCGGGATGGGAAAGCTCCAATCCTGCGGGTCCAGAAGGCTCATGCGGGTGTCTCCGGGGGGCTGAGGATCAGGGAGGCGGGTTGGCCGCACACGCGTTCGGCCACCATCCGCCGGGGCAGCAAGGGCGTCAAGCCCGCAACCGCATGGTGCCCTGTCCGGCGTTTCGGCACCGTGCGGGACAGTTACGGTGTAGGGTCTTCACAACACCGGTCAGGGCAGAACCGGCAAGACAATTGACTCGCGGATTAAAATGCTTAACAAAGCAATTAAACTTGTGGCCGCTCAGGCGCTCGCGATCGGACCAGCAGGAGGACCCGGATGCCGATTCCCACCCCCAACCTGACCCCGCCCTTCAACATCGTGCGGCTTAGCCATGTGGAACTGCGTGTCACCGATCTGGTCTGGGCGCGGGGGTTCTATGTGGATACGCTTGGCCTGCAGGTCACGCATGAGGATGCCGACGCGATCTATCTGCGCGCGATGGAGGAGCGGGGCCATCATTGCCTGATCCTGCGCCGGGCGGATGCCGGGTCAGCCGGTGCTCTGGGCTTCAAGGTTTGGAGCGAGGAGGATCTGGATAAGGCCGCGCATTGGTTTTCCGCCCGCGATCTGCCTGTCGCGTGGATCGAGCGGCCCTTCATGGGCCGGGTGCTGACCACGCGCGACCCGTTCGGCGTGCCGCTTGAATTTTACGCGCAGATGGACCGGCTGCCCCCGATCCACCAGCAATACAAGCTCTACCGGGGCGTCAAACCCCTGCGCATCGACCACTTCAACCTGTTCTCATCGAATGTGGATGAGAGCATCGCCTTCTATTCCGACATCGGCTTTCGCGTGACGGAATATACCGAGGATGCGGAGACCGGCCGGTCCTGGGCCGCGTGGATGCAGCGCAAGGGCGGTGTGCATGACATCGCCTTCACCAATGGCACCGGGCCGCGGCTGCACCATCTGGCCTTTTGGGTGCCGACGCCGCTGAATATCATCGACCTGCTCGATCTGATGTCCACCACCGGTTACCTTGAAAACATTGAACGCGGGCCGGGACGGCATGGAATTTCCAACGCCTTTTTCCTTTATATTCGCGATCGTGACGGGCATCGGACCGAGATCTATTGTTCCGACTACCAGACCATCGACCCCGATCACGAGCCGATCAAATGGGATCTCAAGGACCCGCAGCGCCAGACGCTTTGGGGGGCGCCCGCGCCGCGTAGCTGGTTCGAACTGGGGTCGGTCTTTGACGGGGCCGATCTGGTGGACAGCGACCTGACATCCCAGCCGATTATCGCCCCCTGAAAGGTGCCTGATATGAAAGATATCCCCGCCCGTATCGCCGCTTTCCATGCCGATGGCGCTGATCGCTATGGTGTTGTGACCGATGCAGGTGTCATCGACATGACCCCGCAATTCGGCACCTGCTTCGCCACGCTTCAGGACGTGGTGCAGGCCGGCGCGCTGGAGGAGGTTATCGCCGCTGTCGAGGGGCAGGCCCCGACCCATCAGGAAGCAGACATCACCTATCTGATCCCCGTGGCGCGGCCCGAAAAGATCATCTGCATCGGCGTGAATTTCCCCGACCGGAATGCCGAATACAAAGACGGGCAGGCCGCCCCCGGCAAGCCGTCCATGTTCATCCGCTTCCCGCGCAGCTTTGTCGGCCATGGTCAGAACCTGATCCGCCCGCCGGAATCGCCGCAGTTGGATTACGAGGGCGAGGTGACTATCGTGATTGGCAAGGGCGGTCGCCGCATCCCGCGCGAAGATGCCTATGACCATATCGCCGCCCTGACGCTGTGCAACGAAGGCACGATCCGCGATTGGGTGCGTCATGCCAAGTTCAACGTGACGCAGGGCAAAAACTGGGATCGGTCCGGGGCCATGGGGCCGTGGCTGGTGCCGTTTCGGGACGCGGCGCAACTGGATGATATCCAACTAACCACCCGCGTGAATGGCGAGGTCCGGCAGCAGGATCGCACGGGCCGGATGCTGTATGATTTCCGCTATATCGTGAACTACGTTTCGACTTTCACCACCCTGGTTCCCGGTGACGTCATCGTTTGCGGCACCCCCACCGGCGCGGGTGCGCGGTTTGATCCGCCGATCTGGTTGCAGCCGGACGACGTGATTGAGGTGGAGGCCGAAGGTATCGGCATCCTGCGCAACGGGGTGGAGGACGAATGATGCTGACCCGAGATCAGGTGGATCAGGCGGCAAGCGATCTGTTGCAGGCCGAAGCCGAGCGCAGCCAGATCGGGCTTTTGTCCCTGCGGCATCCGGGGATCACGCTGGACGATGCCTACGCAATCCAGTCCGCGCAGATGGCCCGCAAACTGGCCCAGGGGCGCCGCATCATCGGCTGGAAGATCGGCCTGACATCGAAGGTCATGCAGGACGCACTTGGCATCGACACGCCCGATAGCGGCGTCATTTACGATGACATGGATTTTGCCGATGGCAGCACGGTGGCCGCCGGGCGCTTTATCCAGCCAAGGATCGAGGCGGAGATCGCCTTCGTGCTGAAAGCGCCGCTCAAAGGGGCGGTGACCCGCGAACAGGTGCTGGCGGCGACCGACTATGTGGCCCCCGCCATCGAGATCCTCGATACCCGCATTCAACGCGCCGACCCCGCCACCGGCCAGCCGCGCAAGATATTCGACACCGTGGCGGATAACGCCGCAAATGGTGGCATCGTTCTGGGCAAGCAGCGCCATGCGCCGGATGCGTTCGACCTTCGGTGGGTCGGCGCGATCCTGACGAAGAACGATCAGGTAGTGGCAACCGGGCTTGGGGCCGCCGTACTGAACGATCCGGTCATGGGCATCGTCTGGCTGTCCGAACGCATGGGCCAGTATGGCCAGCATCTGGAAGCGGGCCAAGTGGTGCTGGCAGGGTCGTTTGTGGCCCCGGTGGAATGCCCGCCGGGCACGGATGTCTTTGCTGACTATGGGGCCTTCGGGGCGGTATCGGTGGCATTTGGGTGACCCTGCCTGGCGGATGCGGTCCGGTGATCAGGTCAGGTTCCAGATGCCCCTCTTGGCCTGCGGTTTTGCATTGACCGAAGTCGCCCGCTGTTCTTAGCTGCGTCAGATCCAGCACCGGGAAGCTTGCACATGGCGTGGTCAGAAATTGCGACATTCGTTTTCGTGGCCACGTTGCTGGTCATGTCCCCGGGACCAAACGGGTTCTTGATTGCGAAAACTGTGCCGACCTCGGGGCGTCGCGCCGGGTTTGCGAACATCGCGGGGTTCGTGACGGCCTTTTTTCTGCACGGCTTGCTTGCCGTGTTGGGGATCTCGATCCTCTTGGTCAACTCCGCGATGGCGTTTTCGATCGTCAAATTCATCGGGGCAGCATACCTGTGCTGGATCGGGTTCAAGGCCCTCTATTCGGCGATCATGGGGGCACCAACAGTGATCGCGGCAGCCCCCGCGCGCCGACGCAGGACCCTGTTGCGCGCGTATGCCGAAGGCTTCATCACCAACGCGCTCAATCCCAAGGTGTCGATGTTCTACCTTGCGGCATTTCCTCAGTTCATCACGATCGGAGAGGCCTCGGCCGCTTCGTCCTTCCTGCTGGTGTTCCTCCATACCATGGTGGCTGCCATCTGGTTCAGCGCAATGGTTCTGCTGTTTTCAAAGCTGACCTCGATTTCTCAAAGTGGCCGGTTCCAGCGGTGGCTGAAGGGGGTGACAGGCGTTGTCTTCATCGGTTTCGGGCTCAAGCTCGCCACGGTTCGCCCAAATATCTGACTGTCTGGGGGCTGTCGGGCCTGTCCGGTTGTCAAGATTGCTGTTGCGTGGCCCTAGAACGGCATTCCCGAGAACCGGGCCACAAGTTCTGCGATGTTGCGGGCGTCGAATTTTTTCAGCAGCCGGGCGCGGTGTTGCTCCACGGTCCGGTAGGACAGGTCCAGCTTGCGCCCAATCTCCTTGGAGGTCAGGCCCTGGCCGGTCAGCATCGCCACCTCGCGTTCGCGCGGCGTCAGCTGCACCACGGGCCGCGCTTCGGACAGGTCGGAAAAGGACCAGACGCCGCGGGCGAACGGGTCTTCGGGTGTCAAAGATTGGCCCCGACCGCGGCACCAGAACAGCTCGCCCGTCAGGCGCTGCATGATCCGTTCATCGTCATAGGTGCCGCTTTCGCGCATCGCCGCCAGGCCCCGCGCGCCGATCCGCTGGTAATCCTCGACCGACGGATAAAGCCGCGCCATGTCCATGCCTTCGAACTCTTCCACCGGCCCGGCGAAGATTTCGGCAAAGCGCAGGTTGGCGGCCCGGATCACCCGGTTTTCCAACAGGACTAGGCCAAGCGGCGCATGGGTAAAGGCAAGGGCGTGCGGGTCCATGGCCATAGATGTAGCGCGATTGATCGGCTTTGGGGATACCCTGTGATGCCCCCGTAGTTCTACGGAATTGTCCGGCGCGGGCCCCGGGCGCATCCTGCCGCCAGCATCTTTGGGAGGAGCGGGGAATGGTTCATATCATTGGTTGGGGTCACACGAAGTTCGGCAAGCTCGACGGGCAGGGGGTCGAAGATCTTATAGTAGAAGCGGGGCGAGAGGCGCTGGCCCATGCGGGCATCGCACCGGGCGAGGTGGATGGCATCTGGATGGGCCACTTCAATGGCGGCATGGTGCCCGATGGCTTCCCCTCCTCGATGGCGCTGTCGATTGATCCCGCCCTGCGGTTTACCCCCGCGACGCGGCTGGAAAACGCCTGCGCGTCAGGCTCCGCCGCCGTCTTCGCCGCGCGCAATGCGATCATGGCGGGTGAGGCCAAGGTGGCGCTGGTCCTGGGCGTCGAGAAGATGACCCACCTGCCCACCCGCGACGTCGCCGCCGCGCTAGGCCACGCCGCCTATCAGAAGGAAGAGGCGGGCCTGTCCTTCCCCGCCGTCTTCGCAGGCTTCGCACGGGCCTATTTCGAGAAATGGGGCGACAAGACCGAGGCGCTGGCGATGATCGCCGCCAAGAACCACGCCAATGCCATGGCGAACCCGCTGGCGCAGTTGCACAAGGAATTGCCGGTCGAGTTCTGCGCGACGGAAAGCGAGCGGAACCCGATGATCGCGGCACCTTTGAAGATGTCGGATTGCTCGCTGGTGTCCGACGGGGCAGCTGCCATCGTGCTGGTGGCTGATGATGTGGCCAAGGCCATGCCGCGCGCCGTGCGCCTGCGCGCGGCCGAGCAGGTGAACGACTTTCTGCCCATGTCGCGCCGCGACCTGACGGCGTTCGAAGGCCCGCGCGAGGCGTTCCGGAGGGCGTTCTTGGCCAGCGGCGTGACGCTTGACGATCTGCATGTGGCCGAGGTGCATGACTGCTTCACCATCGCCGAGCTGATGATCTACGAGGCCATGGGGCTGGCGGCACCTGGGCAGGGCGAAACCCTGCTGCGCCAAGGCGCGGTGATGCGAAACGGGCGCTTGCCGGTCAACCTGTCGGGCGGGCTGAAGGCCAAGGGGCATCCTGTGGGGGCCACCGGCGTTTCAATGCATGTGCTGGTGTCACGGCAGGTGACCGGCACCGCAGAAGAGATGCAGCAAGACGGCGCGTCTTTGGGTATGGTATTCAATATGGGCGGCTCTGGCGTCGCCAATTATTGCACCATCCTTGAGGCGGAACGTATCTGATGAACATTTCCTTCTGGCTTGCCCGTGCCGCGCAGCTTGATCCTGACCGACCCGCATTGTTTTCAGGCGCCGATCTTGTAGAAGATTATGCGGGATTCCATCGCAAAGCCACAAGCGTGGCGGGCTGGTTGGCGGCGCGCGGCGTCGGCCCCGGAGACCGCGTCGCGCTGTTCATGAAGAACGTGCCCGATTATCTGATCGTTCAATACGGGGCGTGGTATGCGGGGGCTGCGGTGGTGCCGATCAATGCCAAACTGCATGGGCGCGAGGCGGCGTGGATCGTCAACGACGCTGGCGCGAAACTTGCCTTTGCATCATCGGGCATGGCCCGCGATCTGACCGAGGCAGGGGCAGAGGGCGAAATCGTCGATATCGGCGCTGACATGGGCCATATCTACGGCGCTGACCCCATGACCCCGCAACCGCGCAGCTCGGACGACCTGGCCTGGCTGTTCTATACCTCGGGCACCACCGGGCGGCCCAAGGGGGTTATGATGACCCATCGGATGCTGATCTCGATGGCCTTTTGTTTCGAGGTTGATGCCGACAAGATCCACCCCGATGATGCCGCGCTCTATGCTGCGCCGCTGTCGCATGGGGCGGGGATCTACAACATGATGCATGTCCGCGCCGGTGCGCGGCACGTCTTCCCGCCCTCGGGTGGCTTCGACGAGGCCGAGATTTTTGCACTGGCAAAGCACCACGGCCGTATCCACATGTTCGCCGCACCGACCATGGTCAAACGTATGACCGAAGTGGCAAAGGAAACCGGCGAAAGCGGCGAGGGTCTGCGCACCGTGGTTTATGCGGGCGGACCCATGTACCTGGCCGATATCGTCGAGGCGGTGGACCATTTCGGCCCCGTCTTCGTGCAGATCTATGGCCAGGGCGAATGCCCGATGGGGATCACGGCGCTGTCGCGCCACGACGTGACCGACCGCAGCCACCCCCGCTGGCGCGAACGGCTGGCCTCGGTCGGGCGCGCGCAATCGGCGGTCGAGGTGCAGATTGGTGCTGCCGATGGCACCCCGCTGCCGCCAGGCGAGCATGGTGAGATCATGGTCAGGGGCGATACCGTAATGCAAGGATACTGGCAGAACCCGCAAGCGACCGAGAAAACGCTGCTAAATGGCTGGCTGATGACCGGCGACATGGGGTTCATGGATGCAGATGGCTACGTCACCATGCAGGACCGATCCAAGGACATGATCATCTCGGGCGGGTCAAACATCTACCCGCGCGAGGTGGAGGAGGTCTTGCTGATGCACCCGGATGTCAGCGAAGCCTCGGTCGTGGGCAAGGCCCACCCGGAATGGGGAGAGGAAGTGGTCGCCTTCTATGTCGGCCAGGCCCGGCCCGAGGAGCTGGACGCGCTGTGCCTGGAAAACATCGCCCGATTCAAGCGACCGAAGCACTACCGCCGGGTCAAGGCGCTGCCCAAGAACAACTATGGCAAAGTGCTGAAGACCGAACTGCGCAAGCTGGTGGAGCAGGACAGGTGATCGCTGTCTTGCGGAAAGGCGGCATGATTGCCCGATAGGGGGGGCGCGGGCAGTCTCGCACCCCCTTGTCGGGGGCCCTCGCCCGCCCGCCCGGGGCCAGCCCCGGACCCCGGGATATTTTTGGAACAATGAAGCGGAATGTGGGGGGTCTGCGGCGGCGCGGTCACAGGGGCGGCATTCCTGCGAGTGGTCCCTTGCCGGGATCGGGGGGCGTGGCTAAATGGGCTTCTATGAAACGCTTTGTTCCCTTCATGACGCCCGACCCGCTGGTTGCCGTGATCCGGCTGACCGGCTCTATCGCCAGTGGCACGCGCGCTGGCGTTCTGAACGACATGATGCTGGCCCCCGCGATCGAGAGGGCCTTTGTCAAAGGAAAGCCCAAGGCAGTGGCTTTGGTGGTCAATTCGCCGGGCGGATCGCCTGCACAATCTTCGTTGATTGCCGCGCGAATCCGGCGGCTGGCCGACGAAAAAGAGCTGCCGGTTCATGCTTTTGTGGAGGATGCGGCGGCGTCCGGCGGCTATTGGCTGGCCTGTGCTGCGGATCATATCTGGTTGGATGACAGTTCCATCGCCGGGTCGATCGGGGTGATTTCGGCCAGCTTCGGATTGCAGGAGTTCATCGCCCGCCACGGAATTGAACGGCGCGTGCATACCGCAGGCAAGGACAAGTCCATGCTGGACCCGTTCCGCGCAGAAAGGGATGAGGATATCACCCGGCTGAAAGGGCTTCAGGCGCAGATCCATGACAGCTTTATCGCCCATGTGAAGGCGCGTCGGGGTGACCGGCTGGTCGGGGATGCGGATATCTTCACCGGGGAATTCTGGGTGGGGCAACAGGCCGTGGATCTGGGGTTGGCCGATGGCATCGCCCATCTGGTGCCGAAGATGAAAGAGCTTTACGGCGATAAGACCCGCTTTGCCGTGCATGGCCCCAAGCTTGGTATCCTTCAGCGCTTTGGCGCCAGTATGGCCAGCGAGACCCTGGGTCAGATCGAGGATCGCGCCACCTGGGCGCGGTACGGTCTGTAGGATGCTGGTCAAGATCGCCACGTTCTTTCTGGTCGGCATGGCGGTTCTGGCCATGTTCGGGCGGCTGCGCTGGCCCGGTGGCGCGCGTCGTCTTTCGGGCCGCCGTAAGACCAGCCTGCCAAGGCCCCGCACCTGCCCCACCTGCGGGCGGATCAATGTGACGGGCGGGGCGTGTCGCCACTGCAACGAGGGGCGCGGCTAGGTGCTGATCACCGAATTCCTTCTGGCGGGGCTTGGCCTTGTGATTCTTCTGCTGGCAGGCGACACGCTGGTCAGGGGGGCGGTGAACCTGAGCTTGCGGCTGGGCATTCCGGCATTGATCGTCAGCCTGACCATCGTGGCCTTCGGCACCTCGGCACCGGAATTGCTGATTTCGATCAGCGCGATTCTGGATGATGTCCCTGGGCTGGCACTCGGCAATGTGGTGGGATCGAACACCGCCAATATCCTGATGGTTCTGGGCATTCCCGCACTGATGTCGGGGCTGGATACCAGCAATTGCGACACCCGCCGCAATTTCGTGATCATGATCGTCGCGACCCTGGCCTTTATCGCGCTGGCCTTTGTCGGGCCGTTCACATGGTGGCACGGGCTGATCCTGCTGACGGGCCTGGCACTGATGTTGGGTGAAGCCGCCTGGACGGCGCGCTGCCATCATCGCGACAGTGCCGCTGCCGCCGCGCTGGAGGATCTGGAGGATGTCGAAGGCGCCGACCCCGACATGCCCTGGTGGAAAATCGTGCTGTTCCTGCTGCTTGGGCTGGTTGGTCTGCCACTGGGGGCGGATCTGCTGGTTGACAGTTCGGTGGTGATCGCCCGCGCCTTCGGGGTCAGTGAAACCGCGATCGGGCTGACGCTGGTGGCCGTGGGCACGTCGCTGCCGGAACTGGCCACGACCGTGATGGCTGCGCTGCGCCGCCATGCCGAGGTGGCACTTGGCAATGTGATCGGGTCGAACATCTTCAACCTGCTTGGTATTATCGGCGTTGCATCGCTGGTGGGTCCGATCCCGGTAGACCCGGAAATCCTGCGCTTCGATCTGTGGATCATGCTGGCCGCCTCGCTGCTGCTGATACCCTTCGTCTATCATCGGTGGATTTTTGGCCGCGTCACCGGGGTGATTTTCACCGCGCTCTACGTCATCTATGTGGTCAGCGTCCTGAGCTGAACGGAGGGCAAGGATGACAGCACTTGTAACGGGCGGCGCGCGGCGGCTTGGCCGGGCCATGGCGCTGGCGCTGGCAGAGGCAGGCCATGACGTGGCCGTGCATTACGCTGGATCCGCCGCAGAGGCCGAGGAAACCGCCGAAGCCATCCGCGCGCTTGGCCGCCGGGCCGTGACCCTGCAGGCCGATCTGCTGGACGAGGCCGCGACCCAGGCCCTGCTGCCCCGCGCGGTTGAGGCGCTAGGTCAGCCGGTTCGGGTGCTGATTAACAACGCCTCGATATTTGAATACGACAACATCTCCTCCATGACCCGGACCAGCTGGGATCGGCACATGGACTCGAACCTGCGGGCGCCGGTGGTGTTGACGCAGGCACTGGCCGCCCAGATGCCGCCAGCCGAACCCGATGAGAATGGCGAACCGCAGGCGCAGGGCTTGGTGGTCAACATGGTCGATCAGCGGGTGCAGAAACTGACACCAGAATTCATGAGCTACACCATCGCCAAAATGGGGCTATGGGCGTTCACCCGCACCGCCGCGCAGGCGCTGGCCCCGCATGTGCGCGTCAATGCCATTGGCCCGGGGCCGACCATGCAGGGCGCGCGCCAGTCGGATGCGCATTTCGCCCGGCAGCGGCAGGCGACGGTTCTGGGGCGTGGATCGGATGCCGAAGGCATCGTTCAGGCGCTGATCTATTTCCTGAATGCGCGGGGCGTTACGGGGCAACTGATCTGCGTTGACGGTGGTCAGCATTTGGCCTGGCAGACGCCCGATATTCTTGGCGTGGAATAGGCCCATGTCGGTCATATTCGGGCGGTCGCTAACAGTTTTCCACCGTTAACGCTACGGTAACAGCTGCGTTAATCATTTGTGACAGCCGGGCTTCCTGCGCTTGTGGACAGAAAAATAAGACATAAAATCAATGGCATATAGATGTGCCTAAAATTTAGGCAAATCTATGAACTCTGCCAAATACAAGGAAAAATCCAGCATCCCAACATTTTATCCCTAAGGTTATCCACAGAAACCGTGGACAAGGTTTTTCTTGAACATGGCCCCTGATCGTTGCAGCCGATAATGGAATCGATTCAACTGAGATATGATGTCTGAAACACCCCCCGATACGCCGCTTACCGGCCATGACCTGGTTGCGTCCTACCTGAAGGTGCTGGATGGGTCGCCAGGTGTCTACCGTATGCTCGATGCGCAGGCGCGGGTGCTTTACGTGGGCAAGGCGCGCAATCTGAAGAAGCGCGTGGCGAATTACGCCAAGCCCTCGGGCCACAGCGCGCGGATCGCCCGGATGATCCGCGAAACCACCGAGATGATGTTTCTGACCACGCGCACGGAAACCGAGGCGCTGCTGTTGGAACAGAACCTGATCAAGCAGTTGAAGCCGCGCTACAACGTACTGCTGCGCGACGACAAGAGCTTCCCCAATATCCTCGTCAGCCGCGCCCATGCCTTTCCACAGATCAAGAAACATCGCGGCGCGAAGAAGGAGAAGGGCAACTACTACGGCCCCTTCGCCAGCGCCGATGCGGTGAACCGGACGCTGAACCAGTTGCAAAAGGTGTTCCTGCTGCGCAATTGTTCCGACGCGACCTTTGACAGCCGAACGCGGCCCTGTCTGCTCTACCAGATTAAACGCTGTTCCGGGCCGTGTGTCGGCCTGATCTCAGCCGAAGATTACGCCACCAGTGTGCGCGACGCGGAACGGTTCCTGTCGGGCAATGGCGGCCATATCCAGGAAGCGCTGGCGCGTGACATGCAGGCCGCGTCTGAGGCGATGGAGTTCGAGCGCGCCGCCGCCCTGCGCGACCGCATCCGCGCGCTGACCGTGGTGCAGGGGGTGCAGGGCATCAACCCGCGCGGCGTGGCCGAGGCCGATGTCGTGGCGCTGCATATGGAGGGCGGGCAGGCCTGCGTTCAGGTCTTCTTCATCCGCGCCAACCAGAATTGGGGCAACCGCGATTTCTACCCGCGCACCGGGTCCGGCGCGGAAGAGGCCGAGGTGCTGGAGGCGTTCCTCGGACAGTTCTACGATGACAAGGACCCGGCCCGCCAGATCCTGCTGAGCCACCCGATCGAAAACACCGACCTGATGGCACAGGCGTTGTCCGAGAAGAAGGGCCGCAAGGTGGAGCTGCTGGTGCCCTTACGCGGCGAAAAGGCAGAGTTGGTATCCTTTGCCGCGCGCAACGCCCGCGAAAGCCTCGCCCGCAAGATGAGCGAGGCCGCGACGCAAGCCAAGCTGCTGAACGGGTTGGCAGAAGCCTTTGGGCTGGAAAAACCACCAGAGCGGATCGAGGTTTACGACAACTCTCACATCCAGGGCACCAACGCCGTGGGCGGCATGATTGTGGCGGGGCGCGAGGGGTTTCTGAAAAGCCAGTACCGCAAGTTCAACATCAAGGGCGAAAGCCTGACGCCCGGCGACGATTTCGGCATGATGAAAGAGGTGCTGAACCGCCGTTTCAAACGTCTGCTCAAGGAAGACCCCGACCGCGAAGGCGATGCCTGGCCCGACCTACTGCTGATCGACGGCGGTGCCGGGCAGGTCAGCGCGGTGGCCGAAATCCTTGCCGATCTGGGTATCGACGATGTGCCCTTCATCGGTGTGGCCAAGGGGATCGACCGCGACGCGGGCAAAGAGGAGTTTCACCGCATGGGCAAACCCGCCTTTGCCCTGAAACGCAACGATCCGGTGCTTTATTTCGTCCAACGCCTGCGGGATGAGGCGCACCGTTTTGCCATCGGTACGCACCGCGCCAAACGCGCCAAGGCCATCGGGGCCACGCCGCTTGATGATGTGCCCGGCGTCGGGGCCACCCGTAAACGCGCGCTGCTGGCCCATTTCGGCAGCGCCAAGGCCGTGTCCCGCGCCGATCTGGCCGATCTAAAGGCCGTGGACGGGATCTCGGACGCATTGGCGGACACGATCTACGACTACTTCCACGAAAAGGGCTGACGGGGCGGAAGGTTTTCGGGCTTTTTCAGGAAAAATGGAATTGAACCACGCTTGGGGATACGGCGACATATGCCTGTCGGGCCCTTGCGCCCAGCATCCGCCATATCCTGAGTTGGAGCCTTTCCGTGACCCGCCGCATTGTCATGCTTTTTCTGTTGGCCGCAATTGCCGCCGCCGCGATCTTTTATCTTACCCGCCCCGCCACGATTACCCCTCGCGCTGTTCTAAGCGATGGAACGGATATCACTGACCGGATCGTGTGGACGATCGACCGTGTGGAGGGGAACCCTGCCCAAGGTAGTTTCAGCTATGAGAGCAACGCCTATCCAAGCGATGCCGAAGGGGCCTTTACCATTGAGCCCGGCCAGACTGTGCGTTTGAACTGGGACATCCCCGGATCCCTCGCCTTCGACCGTGATGACATTTTACTGACGGCCCGCCGGGGGCAGGCACTGGTACATGAGATCACGCTTGATGCCGGTCTGGTTGATCTTACCTTGCTGACCAACGCCGATGCGCCCGATTATGGCTTTGCGCTTGGTTCAGGCAGCCGGCAAGCCTCGCTTCATACCAGCGGCGCGGGCTCATCGGCCTTCCTTGTGCGTCCCGGTGATCACACACTTCTGGTTTTCGGTGCAGAGCGGACGGATGGATACCCTGTCGCGCGCCTGCCGTTCACCATCCAGGGCGGCCAGATCCTGCCCCTGACTGCCGACATGCGTCGCCGCGAGGTGACCTTGGCGCTTGATCCCGGGTCGGAATGGCACCCCGGCTTTCCAAGCTTTGACCTTGTTCTGACGCGCCTCGATGGACAGGGAGAGGTGATTGAAACGACCACCGGACCGGAAGGGCAGGTCTTTCTCTCTGGCCTGAGGTTCGGTCGCTACAGCGTCGCGATCTCTGCCCCGCGTCAGCGCGGTGCAGCATCGAATATCGAAACCACGGCGGAAATCGAGATTGCCGAGGATCAGGCTTTGATCCCGATTTCCATGACCGTGGCCCGCGTTGATGTGCAGGTAACCGGACTGCCGGAAGACCCGGATCGTGCACCTTATGTCAGTGTCATCGAAACGGATCATCGTGGCTTTCCCTATGCCGGGGCGACGGTCGATGCCGAGGGACGCCTGTCTATACTTTATCAACCCAATGCCGACGATGCGCCCGACCGGCCCTTCGGCCTCGCTCTCCGGATCGGGAATGATTTCACCTCTGTGGCAGAAATCGGTCCTGCCCAGCTTGGTGAACGGATCGCAGTGATGCTGCCCAATGGGGAAGGTGGGGCATTGTGCACCGAGCTGATGGGCGCACGCTATTGCCCCTATGCGGCAACCGAGGGGGGCGACCAATAGCGGCGTGACAGGGCTGGCCCCTCTTGATCAACCGCGCTATGCATGGGCCATGAAATGGACCCTGCCCAACATCCTGACAGTTGCGCGGCTTGCTGCCGCCCCTGGTGTTGCGATCATCTTCCTGATCCTGCCGCGGCCCTATGCGGATTGGGCCGCGCTGATCCTTTTCGTGACGGCGGCCCTGACCGATTGGCTGGACGGCTATCTGGCGCGCCTTTGGAAGCAGCACAGCCGGTTTGGCGCCATGCTCGACCCGATTGCCGACAAGGCCATGGTGGTGATTGCGTTGGCCACACTGATGGGGCTCTTTGGCTTTCAGACCCTGCTGATCCTACCCGTGGCCGCGATCCTGTTCCGAGAGGTTTTTGTTTCGGGCTTGCGCGAATTCCTCGGCAACAAGGCAGGGACGCTAAAGGTAACGAAACTGGCCAAGTGGAAGACCACCGTTCAGATGGTCGCCATCGCGGTGCTGTTTTCCTACGGTATTTTTGAGCATCATTTCGGTATCAACGTGATCGGCATGTCACCCGAAATCGTCGCACAGATCTTTGCGGGCGAAATCGAGGATGAATTCGGTCTCGTCGCGCTTAGCACGGGGGCTCACTGGGCCTATAACAGCGGGCTGGTTCTGCTGTGGCTGGCCGCCCTGCTGACCGTGATCACAGGGGCCGACTACCTGGCCAAGGCCATGCCGCACCTTCGGGAAGACCCCCATGATTGAGCTGCGCTACTTCGCCTGGCTGCGTGAACGCGTGGGTACTGGGCACGAAACGGTCGAAACCAAAGCGGCAACCGTGGGCGACCTGATCGAGGAATTGAAGGCGCGGGATGAGGGCTATGCCTTCGCCTTTTCCGATCTCAAGGCCATTCGCGCCGCCGTCGATCAGGATCTGGTCGATCTGGATGCGCCGATTGTGGGCGCGAAGGAAGTGGCCTTCTTCCCGCCGATGACCGGGGGCTGACATGCCCGAGATCATCGTCCAGGCTGACCCGTTCGATATGGGCGCGATGCTCAACCGTTTTGCCGCGCGACAGGACAATGCCGGCGCGGTGGTCAGCTTTTCGGGGATCGTGCGCGACGTGGCCACCGGCGATCTCGCTGCGATGGAGATCGAGCATTATCCCAGCATGACCGAAAAGGCGTTGGCCGAGATTGCCGATCAGGCGATGGACCGCTGGCAGCTGGCGGACGCCTTCATCCTGCACCGCCATGGCCGCATGGGGCAGGGCGACACGATCATGATGGTCGCCACTGCGGCGCGCCACCGGGCCGATGCTTTTGCGGCGGCCGAATTCCTGATGGATTACCTGAAATCCCGCGCGCCCTTCTGGAAGAAGGAAATCACCGCAGGCGGCGCGGCATGGGTCGCGGCCCGCGATGAAGACGAAGACGCCCTCTCTCGCTGGCAGCAGCAGGGCTCGTAAGTTTCATCCTGATCGAAAGGACTGCGGCGCCGCAGAAATGCGGGGCAATGGGCGTGGAACCGGCCTGCCTTGGCCCTATTGGGGGCTGTCTTCGGCAAAGGCCCGAAAATCCCCTCTTAATCCGGAAACCGGCGTTACCCGGCAAGCGCTTGATGCGAAGAAAAGCACATATCCCCTAAGATATCGTGAACTCCGCCCTTCTTCTTTGCCCAAATACTCCCGCCGGAGGCATCCAATCCTCTCCACCCGTACAAACCGCAGAACGGTTTGGCACCCTCAGCGACACTTTCGTGGCAACGCGACCCGACGAAGGCCCCAGAGGGGTCTGAGGAGGGTCGCTCTCGGGTCGACGCCAAAGGCGGCGAAACTTCTTACCCTTGGTTCTGCTGTTCCACGTAGATGCGCAGCTCTTCGGCTTCCTGGCGGGCTTCCCGCAGCCCTTCCATAGCCGCCCGCAATTCGGCCTCGGTCTGGGTGATCTGGTTGGTCAGCTCCGCTTCTCGGTGCTGCAGGTAAGAGATTGCCTGATCGCGGGTCTCTTCCGCGTCATGCAGCGCCTTGGCCATCTCCTCCAGCTCGTTCATGTCGACACCCGACACCCGCGTCAGGCGGTGCACCAGCCAATTGGCGAACCAGCCAAGGGCGAAGGCCACGAACAGGATGATCGCGATCACCACGATGAATTCGGTGCGGTTCATTCGGTGTCCTCCGTGGCCGCTGCGGGCACAAGGTTGTCAGGGCGCATCACCGGGCGGGGCGCGTCGGCCAGCAATTGCGCGCGGGCCTCGGCCGCCTCTATCGCATCGCGTTCGGCGATGTCTGTGGCCAGCAGGAATTCGATCCGCCGGTTGGTCTCGCGGCCCTCATCGGTGTCGTTTTCGGCCAGTGGCCGGGTTTCGCCATAGCCCTGCGCGGTCAGGTTGGCGGTCAGCACCCGGCGCGCCAGCAACCCGTTCAGAACGGCATCGGCGCGGCCCTGGCTCAGCCGCAGGTTCATTTCCTCGCGGCCCTGGCTGTCGGTGTGGCCACCGATTTCCATATCCACATGGGAACAGTCGGGCAGGATCTCGGCCAGATCGTCCAGAATGTGCCCCGTCTCTTCGTTGATCTCGACGGACCCGGGGTCGAAGGTGATCTTGCGATGCGTCAGGATCGCATTGATCCGGTCAAGGCATTGTTGCGGGCTTAGCAAGCCGGTCTGCGGGTCGAGACTGGCGACATAGGTCACGTCGATCTCGAATCCTTCTGCCGCGCCCAGAAGCTCGCTCATCAGCTGGCTCAGATCCGAGGTGGTGCTTTCGCTGCCGGAATTGCCGCGGATACGGATGGTGTCCGGCTCCACCACGACCGACCCGTTATGCAGCTCTGCCATTGCTTCCAGCCCGGCCATGACGCGCAGGGTCCAACCGCCGGGCAGATCCTCGTCCGTGCGGGTCGCGACATAGGTGTTCTGGCGGCCGAACAGCGCGGTGGCATAGGCCTCGACGGCCTCCGTGATGCGGTCATCGGGCAGGCGGCCCCGCAGCTGAACATAACCTTCGGGGCTGCGGGTGGCGGTAAAGGTCGGCGGCCCTTCCTCCTCGCCTTCTTCCGGTGGCGGGTCGGGCAGGATCGCGTGCAGCGAAAAGACCTGCGGCAATGCCGCGTCCAGTTCGCCGATCACCTCGTCAAACAGGTCGGCGGGCGTGCCCTGCGCCACGATCAGGGTAATATCGGCATCCGAGAAGGTGACCGTCGCGTTGTCGAACTGGCTGACAGCGGCAATCGCCGTCTCGGCGGCGGCGGCCCAGTTGGGCGAGGGCACGCCAAGCCCGATGCGGCAGATCTCGGGCCCGGCCAGCCCGGCATTGCGGGCGGCGGTCAGGATGCGGGCTCTGCTGTCTTCGGTGCCTGCCGAACAGGCCTCGAACCGGCCGCCATCGGGGGTCTGCACATAGCGCAGGGTGAAGGGGGCGATCACCGGACGGGGGGCCGAGATATCCATGACCAGTTCAACCGAGGAGGGCCGGTTTTCCTCCAGGAACGCTTCCCATCGGGCCTTTTGTTCACGGCTGTCGGACACGGCTTCGACCACCACCTGCCCGTCATAGACAGACACCTTGGCGCGGGGCAGTTCCGCCAGCGCCAGCAGGCCAAAGCGCAGGGCGGGCGCCCACCCGGCGGGCACCGGGAAATCGGCGGTTTCCACCATATTGGCCACGTACAGCCCGTCGGCCAGGTCGGTGATGCCGGTGGTCAGGCTGTCATCGCCATTGGCGGTCGGCACCAGTCCGATCAGCGACACCCCGTCATCGTTGCGCAGCATCTCCAGCGAAAAGCGCGGCGGTTCAATTCCGGCGGGGTCCAGCACGTCCATATGGTCGATGATGCGGTCGGTATCCACGATCTCGGCGGCGCGGCGCAGGGCGTGAAAGCGGGTGGCCTCGTCCGGGGCGGTGCCCGCCATCAGTACCTGCAGCCCGTCGGCGCCGATCTCGACCCAGTCCAGCCCCTCTTCCCGCATGGCGAATTGCATGGCTACGACCGATTGCTGTTCAATCTGACGCGCGCCGAACACGGCCATGAACAGGCTGAGCACGGCGGCAACCGCAAAGGCCCCAAAAGCGGCGAAATGAAATGCTAAACGCATAGGTGCTGTGACTGCCCCAGGATCAGTTGAAAGTGCTTTAACGACTTGCCCCTACAGGTTCAATGAAACGAGCGCCGCGGCGGCAAAAAACAGCGCAGGAATCAGACCCGCATCGCGATTGACGCGAAAAAGCCGCATACAGACGTCCGGATCGTCGATGTCCAGCCGCCCCATCTGCCAGACCATGTGCCAGCCGAACCCCCAGGCCCCGGCCAATGCCAGAACCAGGGACAACACCCCGGCGGCAGGCGTCAGCGCGCCGATGATCGCCACAGCCATCAGCGCAACGGACAGCACAAGAAAGCCGCGCAGGATGGGTTTGGTGTTGTCGCCAAAGAGCCGCGCAGTGGATTTCACGCCGATCAGCGCGTCGTCTTCCTTGTCCTGATGGGCATAGATCGTGTCGTAAAAGATCGTCCAGGCCATGCCGGACAGGTACAGCACCACCGGCGGCCAGCTAAGGCTGCCGGTATGGGCGACCCAGGCCAGAAGCGCGCCCCAGTTGAAGGCGATGCCCAGAAACACCTGCGGCCACCAGGTAAACCGCTTGGCAAAGGGGTAGATGACCACCGGCAACAGGGACAGCAGCCCGATCAGAATAGCAGCAGGGTGGAAGGTTAGCAGAATGGCAAAGGCCAGCAGCGCCTGAAGGGTCAACCACGCGAAGGCCTGTTTGACGCTGACCTGCCCCGAGGGGATAGGCCGCGACCGGGTGCGCGCCACGGCGGCGTCAAAGTCGCGGTCGGTGATGTCGTTCCAGGTGCAGCCCGCGCCGCGCATCAGGAACGCCCCCATGGCACATCCCAGGGCGATCCACAGATCCTCCCACCTTGGGGTTGTGGCGGCAGCGGCCAGCCCCACACCCCACCAGCAGGGCAGCAGCAGCAGCCAGGTGCCAATCGGCCGGTCGGCCCGCGACAGGCGCAGATAGGGGCGGGTCCAGGCCGGGGCCAGCGTGTCCACCCAATTGCCACGCACGGCGTCATGCACCTGCCCCTCTGGCGTTTCGTTCAAGCCGGTCATAAGGTCCGTCCCATGTCATCGCGTGCCAAGATCCGCCTCTTCGTAGACCATCCCCTTGGGGCAGGGCAAACACTTGTCCTGTCGCGGGACCAGGCGCATTACCTCTTTGGGGTAATGCGGCTTGCCGTAGGGGCCGAGGTGGCGCTTTTCAACGGCCGTGACGGGGAATGGACGGCCACGGTGGTGGAGGCTGGCAAACGTGGCGGCACGGTGGCTTGTCGCGACCACGCTGCGCCGCAGATGATGCCACCGGACCTGTGGCTGCTGTTTGCCCCGATCAAGAAGGCGCGCACCGATTTCATCGTGGAAAAGGCCGCCGAGATGGGCGCCGCGCGCATCATGCCGGTGCAGACCGACTTCACCAATTCCGAGCGCATAAGGCAGGACCGCTTGCAGGCCCACGCGGTGGAAGCGGCAGAGCAATGCGGCGGCACCTATGTGCCCCCGGTGGATGATCTGCAAAAGCTCGACCGGCTGTTGGCGGATTGGCCCGAGGATCGGCAGTTGATCTTCTGCGACGAAAGCCTTGTTGGGGCCCGCGCGGCGCTGGAGGCTGCGCCGGAAGGCGACAAATGGGCGATCCTGATCGGCCCCGAGGGCGGGTTTTCCGAAAAGGAACGCACCCGCATCCATGCGCTGCCCTTTTCCACTGCCATCAGCCTCGGCCCCCGCATCTTGCGCGCCGACACCGCCGCCGTCGCGGCGCTGACGCTGTTCCAATCCACGCGGGGCGACTGGTGAGCGGTTTTTTCAGACCCGAGGCCATGGCCACGCTGCGCCGCTGGCGTGAGGCGCTCATTGGGTTAGTGGTGCTGGTCGCAGGCGGTTTCGTGGCGCTGGCCGCCCTGACGATTTTCATTCTGGGCGTCGGCATCGCTTTCGTCGCCATCGGGCTGTTCCTGATCTGGGGCGGCGTTCAGCGCGGGCGCTTTCGCAGGGCGGCAACCGGTCCTGGGATCGTGACGCTGGATGAGGGCCGGGTGACCTATATGGGACCTCTGGATGGGGGCGTGATTGATATCGAGGATATGACCGTCCTGATGCTGGATAATCGCAGCCGCCCGCCCGTCTGGGTTCTGCGTCAGAATCATGCCGCGCCTGTTCACATTCCGGTGACTGCCACCGGGGCAGATCGGCTGTTTGACGCGTTCCTGCGATTGCCGGGCATCCATACGGGCCAGATGGTCTGGAAATTAAACCGTTCGGGCACCGGGCTGGTGCTGATCTGGGAACGCGAAGACGGGACCGGCTGGCCGACTGCGTTGAATTGACACTGCCCGCGTTTGCACCCATCAAGGTCCTTCGAAACGTGTAGGTGCAGGAGCAGGCCCGATGTCCATCCCCCAATCCGGCGGCGGTCCGATCGAACGGCATGAGCAACTGGCGGAATATCTCGCCGATGGCTGCAAGCCGAAGGAAGACTGGCGTATTGGCACCGAGCACGAGAAGTTCGGCTATTGCAAGGATACGCTGAAGCCGCTGCCCTATGCGGGCGAACGGTCTATCCTCGCGGTGCTGGAGGGGCTGCGCGACGGCCATGGCTGGGACCCGCTGATCGAGGGCGGAAACCTCATTGGCCTGACCAAGGACGGCGCGAATATCAGCCTGGAACCGGGCGGGCAGCTGGAACTGTCTGGCGCGCCGCTGGAAACCATCCACCAGACCTGTGATGAGGTGAACGACCACCTGCGCGACGTGAAGGATATCGCCGACAAGATCGGCGTGGGCTTCATCGGTCTGGGCGCGGCCCCGATCTGGACCCACGACCAGATGCCGCTGATGCCCAAGGGGCGCTACAAGCTGATGGACGGCTATATGCAAGAGGTCGGCACCATGGGCACCACCATGATGCGCCGGACCTGCACCGTTCAGGTGAACCTTGATTTCGGGTCCGAGGCCGACATGGTGCAGAAACTGCGCGTGGCGCTGGCGCTGCAACCCGTTGCCACGGCGCTGTTCGCCAATTCGCCCTTCTTTGAGGGCAAGGTGAATGGCCACAAGTCCTGGCGCTCGCGCGTGTGGCGCGCGCTCGATGATGCGCGCACCGGGATGCTGCCCTTCGTCTTCGAAGACGGGTTCGGGTTTGAACGGTGGGTCGAGTACGCGCTCGATGTGCCGATGTATTTCGTCTATCGCGACGGCAATTATATCAACGCTCTGGGCCAGTCCTTCCGCGATTTCCTGCAAGGCAAGCTGCCCGCGCTGCCCGGCGAAACGCCGACCCTGTCCGATTGGGCCGATCACCTGACCACGGTGTTCCCCGAGGCGCGAATCAAGAAATTTATCGAGATGCGCGGGGCCGATGGCGGCCCGTGGCGCAGGCTGTGCGCGCTGCCCGCGTTCTGGGTGGGGTTGCTCTATGACCAGACGGCGCTGGATGCGGCCTGGGACCTGGTCAAGGGCTGGGACGCGGAAACGCGGGATGAGCTGCGCGTGGCGGCATCCGTCGATGGGTTGCAGGCCAAGGTGAACGGGATCGACATGCACGATCTGGCGCGCGAGGCGGTGGCAATCTCTGAGATCGGGCTCAAGGCCCGCGCGCGCCCCGGCGCCGGTGGCATGGTGCCGGATGAAACCCATTTCCTGAATGCGCTGAAGGAAAGCATCGAAACGGGTCACGTGCCGGCAGATGAACTGCTGGACCACTACAATGGCGACTGGAACGGCGACCTGACCCGGATCTATTCCGGTTTCAGCTACTAAAAGCGGGAACCAGACGGAAAAACGGCCCGCAGCGAACAGGCTCTGCGGGCCGTTTTCGTTCTGGTATGGTGATGCGATCAGGCCAGCGGGTCGGGGCCGTATTCGTTGGCGCCAACAGTGCCGCGGTTCACGAACCAATAGATCAGCACGATAATCCCCACCAGAGGCACAAGGCCGATCCAGTACCACCAGCCGGATTTTCCCAGGTCATGCAGGCGGCGCACGACGACGGAAATGCCCGGCAGGATCAAGCCAAGCGCGACGATGATTTGAATGGCGGGCATCCCGATCACGGTGGCGTCAATGGCGACTGCAACCATGTTGGCGATGATGGAAAACAGGGCCCACCACCAAAACTCCGAGCGCTGCGCGCGGCCCGAAAAGGTGACATATTTGTTCAGACAGGTGCGAACTGCCGTTGCGAAATCCATGGCGTGTTATCCTTTCAAAGGGATCTTGTCATTATATGGCAGGGGATTGAATGACTGGAATATGCTCCCGTGTCCCCCCGGTGCAGTGCCAATAAGTAGGCGGGAACAGCGGCTTGGTTCAATAAAAAATCGGTTTCATGCGGGGGACTTGGCATCGGGGGCGTCGGGTTTCAGGTTCAGCACGAAGGCTGTGACCTTGGCCTCGGGCATTTCACAGGGGCGCAGCAATGCACCGGACCGGGTGCGGTAAAGGTTGAGGCTGATATAGTCGGTGCCGCCCAGTTCTTCGGCCACCAGTTTTTGACTGGCCCCACCCGCGAAACCCGATTTTACGGCCACGTAGCGACGGCCATGGGCGGTGCCTGTGAATTCCCCGAAGGGTAGCGCATCGAAGGCCCGCAGAAAGTCCTGCAAGGTCTAGCCTTTGCCGCCGATCCGAGGTTCTTCGCCCGCGATCAGGCGTTTGATATTGGCGTCATGGCGCATGAAGATCAGCGCCGCCAGCAGCGCTGTTACGACACCGGCAGAGGGCATCCCAAGGACGCTGACCCAGACCGGCGACAAGGCCGCCGCGACCAGTGCGGACAGCGACGAGATGCGGAAGATACCCGCAACCAGCGCCCATGTCAGGCACGCCGCGACCCCGGCGGGCCAGAACAGCGCCAGCAATGTGCCGAGGAAGGTCGCCACCCCCTTGCCGCCCTTGAAGCCCAGAAAGATGGGGAAGCAATGGCCCAGGAAGGCGGCGAAGCCTGCCAACTGGGCGGCGTCCTCTGCCAGCGCATAGCGTGCGATCAGCACCGCGATGCCACCCTTGCCCGCATCCAGCAGCAGTGTCAGCGCGGCGGCGGGCTTGTTTCCGGTGCGCAGCACGTTCGTGGCCCCGATATTGCCCGATCCGATCTGACGGATATCGCCAAGCCCGAACACCCGCGCCATCACCAGCCCGAACGGCACCGACCCAAGCAGATAGGCCAGCACGGCGGTGGCGGCCAGAAGGGCGGCAGAGGTTTCGATCACCGGCATCAGGCGGTCCTTTCAAAGACGGGCGCGCCCGCGACGAGCGTCATCAACACCTTGCCCTCCATCCGCATTCCGTCAAAGGGGGTATTCTTCGACTTGGATCGCAGCGTGGACCGGTCCAGCACGAACGGCGCGTCCGGTTCGAACAGCACCAGATCGGCGGGCGCACCAACGGCCAGCGTGCCGGTATCGAGACCAAGCCGCCGTGCCGGATTGAACGCCATGGCGCGGAACAATTGCGGCAATGTCAGCTGCCCGGCATGGTAAAGCCGCATGGCGGCGGGCAGCAGGGTTTCCAGCGCGACCGCGCCGGAGGCCGCGACCTCAAACGGCAGGCGCTTGGATTCTTCGTCCTGCGGCGTGTGCATGGAGCTGATGATATCAATGGTGCCGTCGGCCACGGCCTGCACCATGGCCAGCCGGTCATCTTCGGCGCGCAGGGGCGGCTTGACCTTGAAGAAGGTGCGGTAGTCGCCCACGTCAAATTCATTCAGCGTCAGATGGTGGATGGAGACACCAGCCGTTACATCCAGCCCGTCCGCCTTGGCGCGGGTCAGCGCGGGCAGGGCGGCGGCGGCGGTGATCTGGTCGGCGTGATAGCGGGCGCGGGTCATCTCGACCAGGGCAAGGTCGCGTTCCAGCCCGATCCGCTCGGCCATGGGCGACACGGCGGGCAGACCCTTTAGCGACGCGAACTTGCCAGAGGTCACAGCGGCCCCGCCGCTCAGGCCCGGGTCCTGCGGATGCATGATGATCAGCGCGCCCAGGCTGCGCGCATAGGTCATGGCGCGGGTCAGCACCTTGGTGTCGGTCACCACATGGTCGCAATCGGTGAAAGCGGCGGCCCCTGCATCCAATAGAAACCCGATCTCGGTCATCTCGCGTCCCGCGCGGGCCTTGGTCAGGGCCGCCATCGGCAACATGCGGACTGGGCTGACCTGTTCCCCCCGGCGCTTGACGAATTCCAGCGCCTCGGGCGTGTCGATGGGGGGCGTCGTGTCAGGACGGGTGACCATGGTAGTGACCCCGCCCGCCGCCGCCGCCGCGCCTGCGGTGCGGATGCTTTCCTTGTGCCGTTCACCCGGTTCGCAGGTTTTCACCCCGATATCGACGATGCCGGGGCCAAGGCATTTGCCGCCCGCGTCGACCACTTGCGCCTCCACCGACGGGGCCGCGCCGGCGCCGCGATCGGCGATCCGGCCGTCGCGGACCAGCAGCCAGCCAGGCGTGTCGGTTCCGGCCTCGGGGTCGATCAGGCGGGCATTGGTGAACAGGATGGCGGTCATGTGCGCCCCTCAAGCTTGGCTTTGGCCTCTAGCAGGCGGTGATGGACGGTATCCGCTTCGGGGATCAACACAAACCCCTGCGACCGCCCTTTGGTGCGCGACCCGAGCTTGCCGCCCCTGTTGGACCGTACGCGGCTTTGCTGCGTCACGGCGTGGTGGAACAGGATGGATCCCGGCGGGCCGGGGTCATGGTCGATGCGTTGCATCCGGTCCAGCGGGTAGCGTGTGATGTGGCCGCGTTCGGAGATGTAAGCAGCCTGGTCGGTCAGGGCATAGCGCGTTGCACGCCGGCGCATTGCCCCGGTTACCGGGGCGACCAGTGCGTTCCACAGGCCGATGGCCATGAAGGCCAGCCCGATGAAGGGAAACAGGGTAATGGGAAAGGGGATCTGCGGGTCGTTCAGCATATCCGACAGGTTCAGAAACCAGAACGCCCCGAACGCAACCACAAGCCAGCCAAGGATCGCCGGTGCCGCCCAGAAATGGCGCGGCACGATCTGCCCGGCAGGCTGACCCTGCCAAAGGATGGTTTCGCCGGGCGCGACAGTCAGATCGGTCATTCCGCATCCTCGCGCAGCTTGCGCCGGGCCGCACGCATGAGGCCGTAGATCCGTTGAGATTCATCGATCTGGTGAAACCCCAGGAAGCGGATCGGCGTGCCGTTGCGGCCGAGGCGCGGGCCGGTGCCGCCTTTCATATGGAAAATGACTGAGCCGGGGTTGCCGTCTTCCCAGACGATCCGATCCATATCGGCAAGCGGCCAGCTGTCCAGCGTCTTCTTGCCAAAGGCATTGCGGGCGATAAAGGCGGTCTGGCTGGTTAGTGTGTACCAGGTATGGCCGCGCAGCCAGGCGTCCAGCACCAGCCGCCCGCCCAGCATCCACAGCCCAATGCCCAGAAATGGCAGGCCGAACAGCGGGAAGACGCTGAAGGGGAAGGGCGCGCCCGAGCCTGCGGTCATAGAGGCGGCCATGGCGATCCAGAACAGCGAAAAGCCGGTGAAGAAGACGCCCATCAGCGTCATCGGGTTCACCAGGCCCGACCAATCGATGGTGCTGTGCGGCTGTCCCTGCCAGAGGATGTCCTCACCGGGGGCGAGAATTCCGTTCCAGCTATCGCGGGCCGCGTTCATGGGGCGTTTCCTGCGCGGGCCATGGCGGCCTCGATCTCGGCGACCACGCGGGGGCGGTCGGCCATGTATTTCATCAGGTGCTTGTCGCCTGCGCGGGTGATGATCTGCACCGCGCTGCCCAGGGTGCGCAGGCGGTCGATCTCGGCCAGGCGGACATGACGGTTGTCGGGGCCTGAGATGTCGGTTTCGGTCATGCGCCATTCGGCGGTGGCCTCGTCCGAGGCGAGGTAAAAGGCGCGCACGGCAACCGCCGCCAGCCCGCCGATGGCCCCCGTCCAGACATGCGGATTTCCCATCGCCCACAGCACCCCCATGCCGATGGCCATGGCAATCGCCGCCAGCCAGGCATGTTCGCGCCAATAGGTGGCGCGGTCGGCGCGGAAGATGACGGGTTCAGTCATGGGCAGCCTCGCGTTCGGCACGCAGGTTTTGCGCCAAGAGGTCCATCGCCGCCATGCGCACGGCGACGCCCATTTCCACCTGTTCCTGAATGACGGATCGGTTGATGTCATCGGCGATGGTGCCGTCGATCTCCACCCCCCGGTTCATGGGGCCGGGATGCATGACAATGGCGTCATCCTTGGCGTGGGAGAGCTTTTCGGCGTCCAGCCCAAAGCGATGGTAATATTCGCGCTCTGACGGGATGAAGCCGCCATCCATGCGCTCTTTCTGAAGGCGCAGCATCATCACCACATCGGCGCCTGCCAGTCCCTCGCGCATGTCCTCATAGACCTCGACCCCCCAATCGGTGGCGCCAGAGGGGATCAGCGTCGGCGGGCCCACCAGTTTGACCCGGTTTTCCATCTTGCCAAGCAACAGGATGTTCGACCGTGCCACGCGGCTGTGCGCGATATCCCCGCAGATCGCGATGTTGAGGCGGTGCAGGCGGCCCTTGGCACGGCGGATGGTCAGCGCATCCAGCAGCGCCTGGGTCGGATGTTCATGCCGCCCGTCGCCCGCGTTCAGAACCGCGCAGTTGACCTTTTCGGCCAGCAGGTTGACTGCCCCCGAATGCGGGTGGCGCACGACCAGAAGATCGGGATGCATGGCGTTCAACGTCAGCGCCGTGTCGATCAGGGTTTCGCCCTTTTTGACCGAGCTTGTCTGCATCGACATGTTCATCACGTCGGCCCCGAGCCGCTTGCCCGCCAGTTCGAAACTGGCCTGCGTGCGGGTGGAGTTTTCAAAGAACATATTGATCTGGGTCAGCTCTGCCAGCGCGGTGCCGTGCTTGGCGCTACCCCGGCCCATTTCGGCATAGCGGTCGGCGTGGTCTAGCAAAGCGGTGATTTCGGTGGGGTGCAGGGGCTCGATGCCCAGAAGGTGGCGCTTGGCGAAGGTCATGGCAGCCCGTCCGTTGAGATCGCTTCGCGGTATAGGCAGCGGGGGGGCGCGGGGCAAGAGCGGGGTTGGATCTGTGGGCCTGTCCAATATGGCCTGGGGGCTGGCTGCAAGGGGTATTTCGCCGCCTGTCGGCGTCGACCGGGGGGCGGCCCTGCTGGTGCAGGGCCGCCGGTTCGGGCCGGTTGCCATCTGGGGTTTCGCCCTGCGGGGCGCAGGGCGACCCGCGCGGCCCGTATCCGGGCCGCGTTCACAGCGTTCCCCGGTGCAGCCCCGTTCCGGGGGGGATCCTCCCCCCGGGCCCCCCTGGGATATTTATGGAACAATGAAGGGGATCAGGTCGGGTGAACCGGTTTCTGCATTTGGATCGCGAGGCCTGATTTGCCGGTGACCGTCCAGCCGAGATGGAGATACATGCTGATGTTGTCAGAAAGATCGCGATGGGTTGCGAGGCGGAGCCAGTTGTAGCCCCGCGCGCGGGCCGTGGCCTCTGCCTCTGTGAGCAGGCGCTTGGCGATGCCTTGTCCCGAAGCGTCGGGATGGATGGCGAGATTCTCGACCTTAAGAGCATCGGGTCCGTCGCGTAACACGAGTGCACCGAGGACCCGGCCCGCTTCGGTGGCCAGAATGACCGGGGTTTCCGCGACCACCGCATCCAGCCCTTCGCTGACCGGGGGCAGGTCGATGCCGCGCCCGTCATAGATGGCATAGGCGGCACGGATCAGGGTGGTGAGTTGCGGGACGTCTTCGGGCGTTGCCGCGCGCAGGGTCAGATCGGTCATTCGGGCAGGCCTTTTCGGATGGTGCAGGTGATGTCCCGACCCTGCCTGAAGCGGTGGCGGCGGGTATAGACATAGGCGGCGAAGCGGGCGGTCAGGGCGGTTTGCCAACCCGCGTCAATCATCACACGGTCGGTCCAGAGCGTGCCGTGGGGCGTAGGCCCGACCGTCAGGGTATGGTCCCAACGGCGCACCTGTGGGTTGTGTTCGCGGCTCTGGATCAGGCGGTGGTCGGGTGCGAGGGTTTCCACATGCATGACATGGCCCCTGGTCTTGAGAACACCGAAAAGCGTGATGTCGACGCTGTAGGTCTCTCCCTGACAGATCGGCCCGTCGGGCAGGCCTTCGTATCGGGCGAGGCCCTGCATGGCCCTCTGCACCTCGGTCAGGTCGATGGCCTGGGCAAAGATCACGTCGGGATCGCCGTCATAGATCGCGGTGACGGTGATGGTGCGGGGCATGAAATGGTTCCTTCAAACTCATCGGGGACCATGGCGCCCATTTACCTTGGCTGCAAGCGCGCCTAGCTTGGGTGAATGGAGTCGCAGCTGGATTATCATACAGCGCTGGCCTGGCTGGAATGGCAGGTGGAGCTTGGCGCGGACGAAGCTATCGGGGAAACCCCGGTGGACCGTTTCGCCTTGTCCGAACCCGCGCCCGTTGCTGCTGCCGCACCGGCGGCGGCCCCGGTGGTAAAGCCCGACGACATCGACCCGGTGGTCGAGGCGCGGCAGGCCGCCAAGCGGGCCGGTAGTCTGGAGGCCCTTCGCGCCGAGATGGAAGCGTTCCCCCATTGCGACCTGCGCCGGGGCGCGCGCAGTTTCGTCTTTTCCGACGGCAACCCGGCGGCGCGTCTGATGATCGTCGGCGAAGCACCGGGGCGGGACGAGGATATTCAGGGTAAACCCTTCGTGGGTCGGGCCGGGCAATTGCTGGACCGGATGTTCGACGCCATTGGCATGGGCCGGGCGCACCCGGATGCGGAACGGGCGCTGTATATCACCAATATCCTGCCCTGGCGGCCACCGCAGAACCGCGACCCGAGCCCTGCCGAGATGGCAATGATGCTGCCTTTCGTGAGCCGTCATATAGAGCTGGCGGCGCCTGAGGTGGTGGTGTTGATGGGCAATATCTCTTGCGACGGGCTGCTCGGGCGGCGGGGGATCACGCGGTTGCGTGGCCAGTGGCAGGAGGTTCTGGGCCGCCCCGCCCTGCCCATGTTCCACCCGGCCTACCTGCTGCGCCAACCTGCCAAGAAGCGAGAGACCTGGGCGGATTTGCTGGCGTTGAAAGCGAGGCTGGCGCAGTGAAAATCCTTGCCTTCTCCGACCTTCACCTTGCCCGCAGCCGTGCCGCCGATCTGGTGGCGGCGAGCGCTGAGGCGGATCTGGTGATCGGGGCGGGGGATTTCTGCAATATGCGGCAGGGGCTGGCCGAGGCGATGGGGTTGCTGGCGGGGCTTCAGGTGCCGATGGTTGCCGTGCCGGGCAATGCCGAAAGCGTGGATGAGTTGCGCACTGCGGCGGGTCCGGGCGTGACCGTGCTGCATGGCGAGGGCTGCGAGATTGATGGGCTGACGATCTTTGGTCTGGGGTATGGCGTGCCGGTGACGCCGTTCGGGTCATGGTCTTGCGACCTGACGGAAGGGTTTGCGGCGGACCTTCTGGCGGGCTGCGAGACGGCCGATATCCTGATCACCCATTCACCGCCCAAGGGTGTTGCGGACCGGACCTCTGCCGGGCAATCCGTTGGCTCGACCGCCATCCATGCGGCTATCGAACGCATCCAGCCCGGGCTGGCGCTTTGCGGGCATATCCATGACAGTTGGGGGCAGGAAGGCCGGATCGGCGCAACCCGCGTTGTCAATCTGGGCCCACACGTCAACTGGTTTGAGATCGACCCATGAGCCGTATCGACGAAAGCAAAGACTTCATCCCGGTCCGCATCGCGGTGCTGGCCGTGTCCGATACCCGCAGTTTGGCCGAGGACAAGTCGGGCGATGTGCTGGAGGCGCGCATTCGCGAGGCGGGGCATGTGCTGGCCGACCGCAAGATCATCCGCGATGAACGGGGCCAGATCGCGGATCAGCTGCGTGAATGGTGCGCGGACCCGGATATTGACGTGATCATCACCACTGGCGGCACTGGGCTGACGGGCCGTGACGTGACGGTTGAGGCGCATCGCGATGTCTATGAGAAAGAGATCGAGGCCTTCGCCACGGTCTTTACCATGGTGTCGTTTCAGAAGATCGGGACCAGTGCGGTTCAGAGCCGTGCGACCGGGGGCGTGGCGAACGGCACATACCTGTTCGCGTTGCCCGGCAGCAGCGGCGCCTGCAAGGATGCGTGGGACGAGATTCTGCGCTGGCAACTCGATTACCGGCACCGTCCTTGCAACTTTGTGGAAATTTTTCCGCGTTTGGACGAACATAAGCGACGGAAGTGACGCACTCGCCCGTGTCAGTCACTGCTTGGCGGTTTCTCTCTGCCGTCCTATCTAACTAGTCAAGACGTTCATAAGGCCACGGCCCATGCGCTTTTTTCGCCGCGCCCTCTCGGGGCTCTTTCTGATTTCGCTCACGCTCGGGCTCTTTGTCTGGGTGGGGTATACGATCTATGCTTCCCTGCAGGATCGCTGGGCTGAGGAAGGCCGCCCCTCGGTTGCGCGGGAACGGGTGTTTTCGACCGAGGTCCTGCCGCTGACCTTGCAGGACGCAACGCCGGTGCTGACCGCGTTCGGTGAGATCATCAGCCGTCGGACGCTGGAGCTAAGGGCACCGGCGGCGGGCACGGTGCTGGAACTGGCCGAAGGGTTTGAAAACGGCGGCGAAGTGGCCGCAGGCGCTTTGCTGCTGCGCATCGACCCGGCAGAGGCGCAATCGGCGCTGGATGTGACCGCGGCCGATCTGCGCGAGGCGGAGAATACGCTGGCCGAAGCCGAGGCCGCCGTGGACCTGGCCAGCGAGGATGTAGAGGCCGCCCGCGCCCAGGCTGCGCTGCGCGACCGGGCACTGGTACGCCAGCAGGACCTGCTGGAACGTGGTGTCGGATCGGCGGCAACCGTTGAAACGGCGGAACTGGCAGCGGCCGCTGCCCATCAGGCGGTGTTGTCTCGCCGTCAGGCGCTGGCGCAGGCCGAGGCGCAGCTGGATCAGGCGGGCACCGCGCTGGACCGCCGCCGGATCGCTTTGGCCGAGGCCGAGCGGCTGCTGGCGGAAACCGAGCTGCGGGCGGAGTTTGCAGGCGTTCTGGCCGATGTAACGGCGGTGCAGGGCGGGCTGGTCAACCGCAACGAACAGGTCGCAACGCTGATCGATGCGCAGGCGCTGGAGGTGTCGTTTCGCGTCTCAACCGCGCAATATGCTCGGCTGTTGGACGAAGCGGGCCGTTTGCCGCGCGCTGATGTGACGGTGGTATTGGATGTGTTGGGCGTGGATATCACCGCCCCCGCCCGCCTGACCCGCGAAAGCGGCGCGGTGGAGGAAGGCCAGTCGGGCCGCTTGCTGTTTGCGGAAATGCTGGAAACACGCGGCTTCCGGGCTGGGGATTTCGTGACCGTGCAGTTGCAGGAACCGGAATTGCAGCAGGTTGCGATCCTGCCCGCAACGGCGCTGGATGCGGAAAGCCGCTTGTTGGTTCTGGGCGAGGAAGACCGTCTTGAAGAAGTGCAGGTTACCCTGCTGCGCCGTCAGGGCGACAATGTCATCATCCGCGCCCCGCCGCATCTGGAAGGGGCCGAGGTGGTTTCCGCCCGTTCGCCCTCGCTTGGGGCGGGCATTCGCGTCAACCCGCTGCGCCGGGCGCTGGACGGGGCCGAGGCCCCGGCAGAGCCGGACACGATTGCCCTGGACCCGGACCGCCGCGCGCGGTTGATTGCCTTTGTGGAAAGCAACGGTTTTATTCCCGAGGACGTAAAGCAGCGGATGCTGCGCCAGTTGCGGGAAGACGAGGTGCCAGCCGGCATGATCACCCGACTTGAAAGCCGGATGGACGGATGAGACAGCTGCCTGACAGCGCCGGGGGCATCCTGTCCTATTTCACGCGTCACCGGACGGCGGCGAACCTGTTGCTGGTTATCCTGATCGTGGTCGGTCTGGTCGTCTTTCCCCGGATGCGGGCGCAGTTCTTTCCCGATGTGGTGGTCGACAACGTCAGCGTGTCCGTCAGTTGGGACGGGGCCGGGGCCGAGGATGTGGATCAGGCCATCGTTGCGGTGCTGGAACCGGTGCTGCTGGCCGTCGAAGGCGTAACCGAAAGCAGCGCCACCAGCCGCGAAGGACGGGCCAGCATAAGGCTGGAGTTTGAGCCGAGCTGGGACATGGGCCGCGCTGCAGATGACGTGCAGGTTGCGGTCGATAGTGTTTCGACCTTGCCCGAGGATGCTGACGATCCGGTGGTTCGGCGCGGTGTCTGGCGCGACCGGGTGACCGATGTTGTGATCTCGGGCCCTGTGGGGGTCGATCAGCTGGGGCGCTTTGCCGATGAATTTGTCGCGCGGCTGTTCGATCAGGGGGTGACGCGCACGACGATCCGGGGGGTGGCCGCGCCCGAGATCATGGTCGAGGTGCCCTCGGCGGAACTGATCCGCAACGACATTTCCATGGCCGAGATTGCCGCCGCCATCGAGGCCGAGGTTGATACTTCGCCCGCTGGTGACGTGAGCGGGGCCAACGCCCGCGTGCGCACCGGTGTGGCGCGGCGCTCGGCGGTGGATATCGCCGGTATCGTGCTGCGCTATAACGACGACGGATCGGCCCTGACCATTGGCAATGTGGCCAGCGTGACCGAAGAAGGCATTGACCGGGAACGGGCCTATTTCGTCGGCGAGGACCCGGCGATTTCCGTGCGCGTGGACCGGTCCGATCAGGGCGACGCAATTGGCATTCAACGCACCGTTGAAGAGGTCGCCGCCGAGATGGAGCTGACCCTGCCCGAAGGCGTGGCGATCGAACTGATCCGCACCCGGGCCGAGGCGATTACCGGACGTCTTAACCTGTTGATGGATAACGGGCTGATGGGGCTTGGATTGGTGGTTTTGCTGCTGTTCCTGTTCCTGAACGCGCGCACCGCTTTCTGGGTGGCGGCGGGCATTCCGGTGGCGATGCTGTCGGCGATCACGCTGATGTATATCGGCGGGCTGACGATCAACATGATCTCGCTTTTTGCGCTGATCATCACGCTTGGTATCGTGGTGGACGATGCCATTGTCGTGGGCGAACACGCCGATTTCCGCACCCGGCGGCTGGGGGAAACCCCGGTTCAGGCAGCCGAAAACGCCGCCCGCCGCATGGCTGCGCCGGTCTTTTCCGCCACGGTCACGACGGTTCTGGCCTTTGGCGGGCTGGTCGCCATCGGGGGGCGCTTTGGCGAGTTGATTGCCGACATCCCCTTTACTGTCATCGCGGTGCTGATGGCGAGCCTTGTGGAATGCTTCCTGATCCTGCCCAACCACATGGCCCACGCCCTGGCCCATTCCGACAAACAGCACTGGTATGACTGGCCAAGCCGGGTGGTGAACCGGGGCTTTGGCTGGTTCCGCGATACAGTGTTCCGGCCCACGATGCGGCTGGTGATCTGGGCGCGCTACCCGGTGCTGGCGGGGGTCATCCTGATCCTGGCCAGTCAGGTCGCGGTCTTTGTGCGGGGCGATGTCACGTGGCGCTTTTTCAACGCGCCGGAACAGTCGTCCGTGTCCGGCAATTTCGCCATGCTGGAAGGCGCCAGCCGCGACGACAGTCTGGCCATGATGCGTGAGATGCAGCGCGCCACCGACGCCGTGGCCGCCCGTTATGAAGAGGAATACGGGACCAACCCCCTGATCTTCGTCCTGGCCGAGATCGGCGGCAATACTGGCTATGGGCTGTCGATCGGGGAAAACAAGGATGCGGATCTGTTGGGGTCCATCGCGATTGAACTGATCGACGCCGACCTGCGCCCCTATTCCAGCTTTCAGTTCGTGGGCGATTTGCAGGACGAAGTGCGCAACCATCCGCTGGCCGAGGCCGTCAGTTTCAGGGGGTTCCGTGGCGGACCCGGGGGCGATGCCATCGATGTGCAGTTCTTTGGGGCGGAAACCGAGGTTTTGAAGGCCGCCGCCGTTGCCGTCCAGACGGCGCTGGGGGCCTATCCGGAGGTGTCCGGGCTGGAAGACACGCTGGCCTATGACCGGGAGGAGCTGATCCTTGAACTGACCCCGCAGGGGCAGGCGCTGGGCTTTGACATCGGATCGCTTGGCCGGGTGCTGCGCAACCGCCTGAACGGGGTCGAGGCCGCGACCTTCCCGTCTGGCGTGCGGACCGCGGCGATCCGGGTGGAATTGCCCGAGGACGAACTGACCGCCGATTTCCTGGATCGCACATTGCTGCGCACCGGAAGTGGGGAATATGTGCCGCTGGCCGATCTGGTGTCGGTCACCTCGCGCATTGGCTTTTCCACCATCGAGCGGGAAAACGGCCTGCGGCTGGTCTCGGTCACCGGCGATCTGTCCGAAGATGACCCGGCCCGCGCCGAACAGGTGATGGAGGAGCTGCGAGAGGTGATCCTGCCGCAGATCGAGGCCGATTTCGGGGTGGGCTACCGGCTGGCCGGGCTGGCTGAGCAGGAAAACGAATTCCTGAATGACGCGATGCTTGGCTTCGGACTGTGCCTGGCCGGGATCTACCTGGTGCTGGCCTGGATTTTCGCCAGCTGGACGCGGCCCATCGTGGTGATGGCGATCATCCCCTTCGGGCTGGTGGGCACGATCTATGGCCATGCTGCCTGGGACGTCCCGCTGAGCATGTTCACCGTCGTGGGGCTGATCGGCATGACCGGCATCATCATCAACGATTCCATCGTGCTGATTACCACGGTGGATGAATATGCCCGTGACCGGGGGCTGACGCCTGCCATTGTCGATGCGGTCGCGGACCGCCTGCGCCCGGTGCTGCTGACCACGCTGACAACGGTGCTGGGACTTGCGCCGCTGCTGTATGAACGGTCCGCCGATGCGCAGTTCCTGAAACCCACGGTGATCACGCTGGTCTATGGGCTTGGCTTTGGTCTGTTCATCGTGCTGCTGGTGGTGCCGTCCATTCTGGCCATGCAACAGGACGTGGCGCGGCAGGTGCAATCGTTGCGGCGGGGGTTGGCCCTGGGAACCCGCGCGCCGGTAATGGCGACGGCGATCGCGCTGTCCGCTTTGGCGGTGATCGCCAGCTTTGCGGCAACGCTTGGGGCCTTTGTGGTGACCGGGCAGATGTGGGCCCCACTGGCAGAGGCCCTGCCGCTGGAGGGTGCACGGGGCGCGTTCCTTGCCTTTGTTCTGATGTCAGCCGCGATCTGCGCCACTCTGTGGTTGGCGGGCCTTGTCGTCGCGGGGATCATGGCGCTGCGGCACCGCGCCGGGGCACAGGGCTGACGCAGCTACGCCGCGCGATGCCTGATAAGCTGACTGTTGGCCTTGAGGCCCTGGCACCAGCCAAGAGGGCTGACCGAATGGCGACGTCTGAAATGGGCAAGACCTACACGGCCTACCACGTTGAGACCGAGGCGCATGGGGGCATTCTCGCCAACGGGGCGCAGGCCGAGACCTACATCGACGATAGCCAGCCGCCGCGCCTTCGATAACTTTGCCAAACTCGACGCGTTTTATGGCGATGTGCCGGAAATGCAGGAACTGTCCTACCCCCATGCCATGTCCGCGCGGCGGGCGCCGGGGCAGATCATGACGTAACGTTTCTCGCAATATTTGACACAGATCATAAAAGGTTACCGCCAGTCATAGCACCATCCCCCGAGACATCTGCGCTTGGAGTGCTGCTATGGCGACGACCGCGTCCTATCCTATCTACTATTTCCTTGGGGGAAGTTCGACGACCCCGGACTCTGTCCTTCCGACCTATGTCTATGGTCCCGACACTGGCCCAACTACTCTGGAAGACGACCACGATGGTACAGATGACGGGTTGATAGCTGTGGGTGACCCGCTTAGCTGGTCACGCGACACCACGGGAAGTGGCGCGAGGGTCACAACGCTATATGGCTTTGCGGCCAATGGGGACCCGGTGATCGAAGTCCACAACACGACCTTCGACAGCTATAACTACTACCAGCTGTCTTATGATCCGAACCTTCAGGGGGATACGATCACGATCACGCAATCGGGCACCTATACCATGTGCTTTGCGCCGGGCAGCCTGATCGCGACGCCACAGGGCGAAACCGTGGTCGAGGCGCTTGAGATCGGCGACCTGATCAGCCTTGCCAATGGCGCTGCTGTCCCGGTGAAGTGGATCGGTCGCCAGACCGTGTCCGCCCGTTTCGGCCCTGCCGAACGGCTGATGCCGGTGCGCTTTGCCGCCGGATCGCTCGGGGATAGCCTGCCGCATACCGATCTGACCGTCACCGCCGACCATGGGATGCTGGTCGAGGGCGTCATCTGCCATGCCGGGGCCTTGGTGAATGGTTCCAACATCATTCGCGTGCCGTTGGCCGAGATGGGCGAGACCTACACCGTCTACCATATCGAGACCGAAGCTCATGAGATCATCCTCGCCAACGGCGCCCCGGCCGAGACATTCATCGACAATGTCAGCCGCAAGGTCTTCGATAACTATGCGGAGTTCGAGGAGCTTTATGGCGATGTGCCCGAGATGCGGGAACTGTCCTATCCCCGTGCCATGTCCGCACGGCAGGTGCCCAAGACCCTGCGCGACGCCCTAAAGACCAGATCACGCGTCGCCTGAGGCCCTGTCTGCCAGTCGGCAGCTATTGTGCCATCATGCCACAGCGGGCCTGCCCCTTTCGGCGGAGATGCCCTGTCCCTTGACACCCTTAGACGCTGGCCCCGATACTCCGCACCAGAGTAAGGGGTATTGCGTGGCGCCTTTTGGTTTGTAACTGCTGCGACCGGCGTTTTCGGTTGTGTCGATCCTGATCAGGCGCTCGCGGAACGGGGGTGGGGATGCCCGCGAGTAACGAGTACGGCTATTACTATTTCCTGGGGATGAGCGCGCCTGCCCCGGAGGATTCCGTCGCCGAACCGGCGCAATCGATCACCAACACCGTTCATGACACCGAAGACGGGCTTGAAGACGGATCTACCCAAGTCGGGCAAGCGATGGACTGGTCGCAATCCCTGAACGGTGTGGAACTTGTTGGCTTTGCCTCGAACGGTGATCCGATTGTCAAATCCGGCGGGGTCATCCCCTCTTACTTTCTGCTGTCGGATTCCGCCGGATGGCAGGGACAGCCCCTTGGGGCGACCACGACCGGCACCTATACATACTGCTTTCTTCCGGGCAGTCAGATCGCAACCATGTCTGGGGAAGCCACTGTCGAAACGTTGCGGATCGGTGATCGGGTGAAGACGGTTGATGGCCGGGCGATTCCGATTAAGTGGATCGGCCGCCAGACCGTGTCCACCCGCTTCGGCCCTGCCGAACGGCTGATGCCGGTGCGCTTTGCCGCCGGGTCTCTTGGCAACGGCCTGCCGCATTCCGACCTGACGGTCACTGCCGATCACGGGATGCTGGTGGGTGGGGTCATCTGCCATGCGGGCGCTTTGGTGAACGGCACAACGATTACGCGGGTGCCTTTGGCGGAGATGGGCGATCGTTACACCGTCTACCACGTTGAAACCGAAGCGCATGAGATCATCCTCGCCAACGGGACCCCTGCCGAAACCTATATCGACAATGTTAGTCGCCGCGCTTTCGATAATTTCACCGAGTACCAGGCGCTCTACGGTGACGCGCCCGAAATGCAGGAACTGCCCTATCCTCGTGCGATGAGCGTGCGGCAGGTGCCGCGGCGTATCACGCGCAGATTGGCGGCAGTTCGCATGGTTTAGGGCCTTCGGGCGGCAATATATTGCCGAATTCGGTCAAAATTTGCGCATCCTGATTTTTGGCGAACAAATGGAGGAAAACGGAGGGACAAACCAAGCAAGATTTGTTAAGAAATCTTAACGTACATTAATGATTCACCTTGTGAGGTTGCCATGTCGACTTATGCCTATATTTCATATGTAGATTTTTCCCAAAATGGGAATAGCGATAACTATCAAGAAGACAGCGGAACGACCGCGTCGGGAACGTTGACCGAGGCCGGCAGCGATGGGTTTTTCACCAGTGGCGAAGCCTTTTCCTCCGGTGAGGGCGGCACCTTCTACGGCACCTATACCGACGGATCCGGGAATATCTATGTGGTGGTCCAGACCAGCTCAAGCCCGAATGGGACGTGGCGCATCTACAGCAGCCTTGATGAAGCCCAGACATTGGCCAATCTGCCCAATACGCTGGACAGCAAGGATGTGACCGCAGGGGGCGATATCGACCAATCCGCATTCGCAGGCTGCTTTCTGAAGGGAACATTGATTGCAACGCCGACCGGTGAAACCGCCGTCGAAATGTTGCAGATCGGCGACGAGGTTCTGATCGCCGGTGGCGGAAGCGTGCAGGTCAAGTGGATCGGTCGGCAGACGGTTGCCACCGCCTTTTCGCCGGCCGAACGCCTTATGCCCGTTCGGTTTCGGGCCGGGTCGCTGACCGGGAATGTGCCGGATCGCGATCTGTTGGTCACCGCCGATCACGGGATGCTGGTCGATGGTGTCATCTGTCACGCGGGGGCCCTGGTCAACGGGCAGACGATCACCCGGGTCCCCTTTGCCGAGATCGGTGATCGGTTCACAGTCTACCATATCGAGACCGAGGGACACGAAATTATCCTCGCCAACGGTGCCCCTGCCGAGACCTTCATCGACAATATCTCTCGTCGGATCTTTGACAATTACGCCGAGTTCGAGGCGCTTTATGGCGATGTGCCGGAAATGCAGGAACTGCCTTACCCCCGCGCGATGAGCGCGCGACAGGTGCCCGGCAGCATCAAATCGAAGCGCGGGACGCGCGGTGCGGCGTAATTCTACCTCACTTGATGAAAGTTGGCCCCGCTTTGTCACTTGGCGCTGTGCGCGATGCCCTGATGTTGTTAAGAAGTGCTAATTACGTGTCCGCGAGTCCCTCGCCTTCTTGGCGGTACAGGGGGGTGTAGGACAACACGACAATCCGTTCGGGGGGACAGGCATTGGCCACATACGAATTTACACACACAGTTGCCTATTTGGGCGGTGCATTCGCCGGATCGGGCCCATCCGCGGAAACGATTTCCGACGGAGACACGGACAATCAGTTCGAAGCCGGTGATACCTACGAGCACCCGACCTACGGGACGACAACCTATGTGGGCACGACCGTGATCGACGGCCAGACCTGGCCCGTCTTTGTCGGTTCCGGGATCTATGCGTCGGCACATGCGGTTCTGATGAACGCAACGCCAGTTTCGCCGCCCGCAACGCTTGTCATCACGAACGAGGTGTTCCCGACCTGCTTCCTGCCAGGCAGCCTGATCGCGACGCCAGACGGCGCGATTGCCGTGGAGGACCTGCAGATCGGTGATTGGCTGAAGACCGACGCCGGGTGTTTGGTTCCCGTCAAATGGATCGGCCGCCAGACCGTGTCTACCCGCTTCGGCCCTGCCGAACGGCTGATGCCGGTGCGCTTTGCCGCCGGATCGCTCGGGGAAGGCCTGCCGCATTCCGACCTGACCGTCACCGCCGACCATGGGATGCTGGTGGATGGCGTCATCTGCCACGCAGGTGCCTTGGTGAATGGCACGACGATCACCCGTGTACCACTGGCGGAGATGGGCGAGACATACACGGTTTACCATATCGAGACCGAGGCGCATGAGATCATCCTCGCCAACGGCGCCCCGGCCGAGACCTTCATCGACAATGTCAGCCGCAAAGTCTTCGACAACTATGCGGAGTTCGAGACGCTTTATGGCGATGTGCCCGAGATGCGGGAACTGTCCTATCCCCGC
>Ga0213841_1000452_pt1 | contig 48505 bp, 45 predicted proteins | sample SWPATP23_FD_160125 | JGI IMG/M metagenome (GOLD analysis project Ga0213841, IMG submission 160125) | Coastal seawater microbial communities from Marineland, Florida, United States - SWPA TP2 #3 | ecosystem: Environmental > Aquatic > Marine > Coastal | place: USA: Florida | collected 2016-08-14 | reverse complement strand
ATCGCTCGTTTTTATCCTGAGGTAAAAGCGAGAACTCCTAAATTTTAATAACACTGGTAATTAGTTAACAAGTTTGTTAGAAATAATCTAATAAGAAAAACGAGCTACGCTGTGGTAGAAAAACGCGTGATTAGCTCGCTATAAACATGTTATGCATCCAAACAAGGGAGTTAAATTGTGCGTTGGAAAGATTTGCTAATAGGTGCGGCGGTTACATTAGCTGTTACAGTCATAGGTGGATTGCTAGTCTATTTCTTTACTCAAGAGAAAGAAGATCCTGTTAGCGACAAACTAGCCTACCAGATTGATAAGCTGGTCTCTTTTGACGGCGCTGATAATCAATTATCGATTGGTGCTTTAAAGTTCTCCAATGTTGGAAATGATCCTGCTAAAAATGTAACGGCTAACTTTGTAGTGGAAGGTGCAGAGATAGTTGAGTTCAACATATCTAACAGTAATGGCATAAAGGTCGAAAAAAGCATTTCTGATGATAAGCATTTAGTATCAATAGAAATAGCTAACTTAATTGCGGAAGAAATTGTCTCGGCTACTTACCTCCTCAATAGGGAGGCATCAGTAAAATTTAATATCAGAAGTGAAAGATCTATTGGGAAAGAAGGATCAATTTATAGAATTAAAGATACGAAGAAATCACCTATTGAGAAATTCATTAGTGATTTCGTGCCTATTCTTGTTGTCTTAGCATCTCTACCTCTTTTACTTTTCTTTAAATTCTTAACAAAAAGCATGAGCAGAGGTGATTCAAGTAACAATATGGCATTTGTTCTTTTGCATACAGGCTCTGCAGATGAAGCAGTAAAAATTTTAGAGAGAGCCATATTGAATGGCAAAGATGGATCTCATGCCCTTTCAAACTATGCAACTGCATTGTCATGTACTGGCAATTCTGAAAAAGCAAAAAAATTCATTTCAGCTGCAGAATTCTTGGCCAGAAGTAAACACGAAAAAGCAGTCTGTGCATTCAATAACGCTGTAATAAATCACTTGTCTGGAAATCTAGAAGAAAGTCATAGCTGTTTGACAAAAGCTCTTCAGTTATCAAAGTCGGAAATAAAAGAATACTTTAGAAATAGCGAAATTTGGAACGAACTATCCAGGGCTGATAATAGGCTGTTAGAGATAGTTAAAAATGCATAACAAGGCGCTGCTACGGAAAATTTACTCGCTATCGCTCCTAAATTTCCGCAGAGCGCGGCGTTACTGATTAAATACTCTAACGTGTTTTTGTCCAATAGTGAGTTAAAGCCAAAGACTTCAACTCACTATTGGTAAATATTTAAGACTAACAACATGTCTTACACTATTTAGGCAGGTTTTGGCTTTACGTTCTGTATAGCACTTTGATTACATGCCAACCAAAGCGTGTTTTCACTAGATGTGGCTCTAAGATTTCGCCGCTGAATGCTACTTTGTCAAACTGTGGTACCATTTGACCGCGTCTGAATTCACCCAAATCGCCACCTTTTTTACCCGACGGACAATTAGAATGTTTTTTAGCTAACGTCTGAAACTTAGCACCCTTTTTAAGTTGCTTGATGATGTCTTCAGCTTGTTCTTTGTGCTTAACAAGAATGTGCAGTGCGTGCGCTGTATTTGCCATGGAAAATCTCGAAAATTAAAACGCGCATATTTTATCACGGCAATCACCACTGAGCCACTGCGGCTATTTATGTTTACTTGTTGCCTGCAAAAAACCTGTCACCAAACAAAATTGCGCTAAATAATAACTACACATTATTGCGATATCTGCATGCGCTATTTCTAAATAAAAACGGTTAAGGCCAAGAATAGAGTCTGATATAACAAACACGGCCCCACCTAACACTAAAAAACCGTTCGATTTATCTGTCATCCAAGTAAGGCCTGCCATTATGCTAAGTACCAACATGTAGAAAATCACCGGAATGAGCATGTCATTCAGGTTTGGATAAAATAAGCAAAAAATGATGATGGCCAAAAAGAGATAAAGAAGTAAAACGTCTAGTCGCCAGTTTTTAATTGGCAACATGGTGATGATATAAAAGGCGTGACTTACAAAAAAAGCCGCTAAACCACCTATAAAGAGTTGCCCTGTATCAAGGGCTAGCAACACATCACCTAGTGCTGAAAAACTAAGAGCGAATAATAAAGTAATAAAAGTGCGATTTTGTAACTGACTACGCCCTTTTAACACCATCACAATCAACAGGCCGATTGGTAGTGTTTTAAATAGCGCCATAATAGGCTGAGGAAATGCTGGTTGTAAGAGCAATAAAGCAATGTAGACCGAACTAAAGATTAGAAAGAGAATGTTCATATTCTTATTAATGTTATTTGTTCCCAATAACGAGAATAGCAAGCTTTAATCTAAATGTTTATAAAAAATGCTGCTTTTGTCTTTCGGTCAGTAACTTACACTGTGTCTGTTTGCCAAAAAAACGATAACGATGGCGGCCAACCCAATCATACATACGATCGCGAAAGCCTTTTGGCAGCAGCTTGAACACCTTAGCCGAAGTGAAAGGAAAACCTAGTTGAGTTGCGATAAATAACACAGCATCACTTTGTTTATATAACTGGTTATTATCAATCACTAACATTGAAGACAGTGGATCGTCAACTTGATGCGCCTTTAGTAAACGTTCACCTTTATCGCTTTGCATGGGGCATAACTTAAAGGTTACTTGCTTATCAAAGCGAACAATAAACTGCACACAAAAATGGCACAGATTGCACTGACCATCAAACAAGATGACTGGGCAGTGGGTTTGCAAGGTTAGCCGCTTACTTGCACAACTTGTTTACCGGTAAAGCCACCAGCAAGTTGTTTATTTAAAGCAGCTGAAACAGCCTCGGCGGTAAAATCAACAGCATGAATTTGTGGCAATTTGATCTCGCCACGGGCTGCATTATCGAGTAATAAGTTACCCATAAAGCTCAGCTTTTGTTGCGCACATAAGCTATTTGCAAGCCACGCTCCGCCTAAGGATACAATGCCAATATTTGGTGCGCGCCTAAACATAAGTTCTTGTTCAAATTTAGGTAATTCATTTAAACAGGCAATACGGCCACAAAAGCGCATTAGCTCAACGTTACGAATGGTGGTATCGCCACCAATACAATCAAGCACCGCGTCAAAGCCTTGCGGGCCTAATTCACGGCGAATTTTATCTTCAAGTTTAGGGTCTTTGTAATCAAACACCACATCAGCACCTAATTGCTTAAGTAACTTATGATTGTGTTTGCTGGCAGTGGTAAATACGGTGGCACCACGTTGCTTAGCAAATTGAATAGCGAATTGGCCAACGCCGCCTGCACCTGCATCAATAAACAGTGAATCCCCTTCGCTTAGCTGCAACTTATCAAGAGCAATTAATGCCGTCATACCTGAACAAGGTAAGGTTGCAGCATCTGCCGGTGATACGTTATCTGGCACAACCGAAACCGCATAGTTTGGTACCGTTGTGTATTCAGATAACACACCTTGGTCGCCAAGGCTGGCGTGCCATACAACACGTGCGCCAACACCTGGGAATACTCCTTTACTTGCCTGAACAACCACGCCAACAGCATCATGACCTAGTACATGAGGGTAATGCCATTTACAAAAACCTTGTTTTGCAAAGTTGGCATCACCATGATTTAAGCCCACATATTCAACTTTAACCAAAAGCTCATTGCCTTCAGGGCTCGGTACTGGCACAGAAAGCTCAGATAACGCGATGGCGTCATTCGGCTCAAGCAGTGCAAGCGCGCGCATTGTTGACGGAAGTTCTGTAGTTTGTTGAATATGTGACATTGAATACTCTGGGTTAAAGGTTGTTTAGTTCAAAGCTCCAACGACCATTAAATGCTTGATAAGCACTTACTTTGGCCTGTAATGAAGCAATTGTTGAATCAACAGCGTTCTCTTGCGCTATTAAAACATCCTGTCTCGCATCTAACAACTCTAAGTAAGGAATTTGTCCTTCTTGATACATTGCTTGAGCTTGACCAAATGCTTTATTGGCATAATTAAAACGCTGATCAGCATAACTTAACTGTTGCTGCTGTTTGACTAGCCTTTGTAAAGTAAGTTCACTATCGCTAATGGCTTTTAATACTTTACTTTGATAGTCACTGTAAGCAGCTTCACTTAAAAATTGCTGTGCATCACGCTGAGCTAATAATGCAGGATAGCTGAGTAATGACCATTCAACTTTTGGTGTGACTTGCCATTGTTGCACAGTATCTTCTAAGCCATTGCTGGTTAAGCTCACCACACCTGCAAACCCGGCCAAACTAATATCTGGCAGTAGTGCTTTTGAGGCGGCAACACTTAGCGAATAAGCCTGACTAAACTGATATAAAGCACTGGTGATATCTGGTCTCAGTGCCATTGCTTCACTGGCTTTATTAAACGACACACTAAATTCGTGACTGAGTAACTCAGGCTCTTCTATCAAAGTTATGTCACTTGCAAGTCGCCCTGTTAGAACCGCAAGGGTTGCGAGGTCGCGATATTGCAAGTAACTAAGCTCAGGAATAAGCGCTTGTTGCTGCTTTAACTGCGCTAGAGTACGGTTAAGATCAAGTTCATTCGCAACCCCCTCCTCTACTCGCGCTTTTAACACATCAATACTTTGCTCGAGCGCCTCGATTTGCATTTCAATAATCGCTTGCTTTTGTACATTACCTTGATAGCTGACATAGCCTTGCACCACGGCAGAAACCACTTCAACCTGTAATGCTCTTAACTGCTCGGCTTGGTTTAGCGCGCCCGCATTAGCTGCATCAACCAGTGCGGTAATACGACCAAACAAATCAAGCTGCCAATTTACGTTCACACCTGCGTTTGATTGGCGCGTAATTGCGCCATCTAAGCTGCTGCGCTCTGCGCCCACACTTAGGCTGCCCTGCGGATAATAATCCGCGCGGGCTGCACCTAAACGGGCAATGGCTGCATCAAGCTGAAGTTGACTGGTTTTTAGGTCGTGATTCATTGCTAATGCATCAGTCACTAAATTGTTTAACTGCGGCGAATCTAAACGGCGCCACCAATTATTCTCGCTTGCACCTTCGTTTTGTTCACCAATTTGTGTATCGCTAACAAATTGTGTCAGGCTCACTTGCTGCTCTTGCATATCGACGCTTTGTGCGCAGCCAGCCAGTGCTCCAGCTAACAGCATCGCACTGACTAGTTTGCCGTGTTTAAAGGTTCCATGAAGAGGCTTATGCATCGTGTTGCTCCTTCTGCGATTTTTTAGTGACTAACATATAAAACACCGGGGTGAACAATAAGCCAAACACAGTTACACCAATCATGCCTGAGAACACTGCGTTACCCATGGCATGACGCATCTCTGCACCTGCACCTGTGGCTAAAACAAGAGGTACAACGCCTGCCGTAAAGGCAATTGATGTCATTAAAATTGGGCGAAGTCGTAAGCGACACGCTTTAATAATGGCTTCAAGGTGAGACAACCCCGTTTTATGCTGATCTCGTGCAAACTCTACCATCAAGATGGCATTTTTACTTGCCAGTGCAACCAGTACGATTAATGCGATTTGCGTAAAGATGTTGTTGTCATCACCAACAAACCACACACCTAATAAGGCGGAGAAAATCGTCATAGGTACAATCAGAATAATAGCCAGTGGTAATCTTAAGCTCTCGTATTGCGCTGCAAGTACCATAAACACAAGCAATACAACAAGTGGGAAAACATACACCATGGTATTACCCGCTAATATTTGCTGATAAGTTACTTCTGTCCACTCAAACTCAATACCATTTGGTAATGTATCGGCAAGGATTGCTTCAATCGCATGTTGCGCTTGATCAGAGCTATAACCTGGTGCTGGGCTACCATTTAATTCAGCTGTAGGGTAACCATTGTAGTGCATTACACGATCTGGGCCTGTTGTTGGTGTGACCGTTAATACAGAGCCTAATGGCACCATTTCACCCATGCGGTTACGTACTTTAAGATTCAAGATTTGCTCAGGATCTTGGCGGTAGTCAGCATCAGCTTGCGCATTAACCTGATATGTACGACCAAACAAGTTAAAGTCATTCACATACACAGAACCTAAGTACACTTGTAAGGCATTAAATACTTCATCAAGTGGGATACCTTGGATAAGCGCTTGCTCACGGTCAATGTCGATATCCATTTGCGGTACTTGAATTCTAAAGCTTGAATAAAGTCCCATTAATGCAGGGTCTTGCTGCGCTTTCGCAATAGTTGCTTGTAAGCTGTTAAAGAGTGCTTCAAAGCCTTTGTTTGCACGGTCTTCAATTTGCAGTTTAAAGCCACCCGTTGTACCTAAACCTTGAATTGGCGGTGGCGGGAATACCGCAACAAATGCTTCATCAATACTGGCAAACTTTTGATTTAACTGAGCCGCAATCGCCATTGCCGACATACTCGGATCTTGACGCTCTTCAAAAGGGGCAAGCGGTGTAAATACAATGCCGCTATTAGGGCTATTTGTGAAACCATTCACCGATAAACCAGGAAACGATACTGTGTTAGCAACACCCGGTACTTGTAATGCAATTTTTTCCATTTCTTGCACGACTTCTTGAGTTCTGTCTAAACTTGCCGCATCAGGCAACTGTGCAACAGCCACTAAATATTGCTTATCTTGCTGTGGGATAAAACCACCTGGTACTGCGTCAAACAATTTTACTGTGCCACCAACAAGTGCAACATAAGCAACTAATACAATCACACTCATACGAATTAGCTTTTGTACCAGCTTTTCGTAGCCATTGGCGCCTTTATCAAATAAGCGGTTAAAAGGTTTAAATAACCAGTTACCAAATACACGGTTTAATAGCTTAGTTAAACGATCTGGTTTTGCATCATGACCTTTTAATAGTAACGCCGATAACGCAGGCGATAGTGTTAACGAGTTAAACGCTGAGATAACCGTCGAAATAGTAATGGTTAAAGCAAATTGCTTGTAAAATTGACCAGATAAACCCGTAATAAATGCCGTAGGAATAAATACCGCACACAATACAAGTGCAATGGCGATAATTGGCCCTGTTACTTCTGTCATTGCAACACGGGTTGCTTCAAGTGGTGATAAACCCTGCTCGATATTACGCTCAACGTTCTCAACCACAACAATGGCATCATCAACAACAATACCAATGGCAAGAACCAAACCGAATAGCGATAAGGTATTAATCGAAACCCCCAACCATTGCATAACCGCAAACGTACCAATCAAAGATACCGGTACTGCAATCAGTGGGATTACTGATGCACGCCAAGTTTGTAAGAACACCACAACAACGATTACAACTAATGCGATTGCTTCTAGTAGCGTTTTAATAACAGCATCAATTGAACCGCGTACGAATACAGTTGGGTCATAAACAATGTCGTATTCAACACCTGCCGGAAAGTCTTTTGATAATACTTTCATGGTTTCACGCACTTGATCAGAAAGCTCAATCGCATTTGAACCTGGGCGCTGGAAAATCGGCATTGCAAGTGCAGGTTGACCATCTAACATCGCTCTTAATGCATAGGTGTTTTGGCCTAATTCAAGGCGTGCTACATCACTTAGGCGTGTAAGCTGACCTTGCTCACCTACTTTAATAATCACATTTTCAAATTCTTCTTGTGAGCTTAAGCGCCCTTTTACATTCATCAGAATTTGAAATTGATTACTTTTCGAGGTAGGTTGCGCACCTAAACTACCCGCAGCAACCTGTTGGTTCTGAGCGCGTAATGCATTTACTACGTCCATTGCTGTTAAATCGCGAGCAGAGAGTGCATCAGGGTTAAGCCAAACACGCATTGAATATTGACCCCCACCAAACATTTGCACATCACCCACACCGCCTAAGCGCGCAATTTGGTCTTTGATATACAAATCAGCATAGTTCGCTAAGTAAGTCGTATCATGCGTTTTTTCAGGCGAATACAAATGCACCACCATGGTTAAATCAGGTGATGATTTTTCGGCTACAACACCTAAACGCTGAACTTCTTGCGGTAATCGTGGTAGTGCACTATTGACACGATTTTGCACTTGAACTTGTGCACGGTCTAAATCAGTACCTAATGCAAAAGTAACTGTTAAAGTCATGCGGCCATCACTGGTTGCTTGTGAAAACATATACAACATGTTTTCTGTACCATTGATTTCTTGCTCAAGTGGCGTTGCCACTGTTTCGGCAATCACCGTTGGGTTAGCACCCGGGTAATTTGCTGTAACTACAACCGTTGGCGGTACAACCTCAGGGTACTCACTCACTGGCAATTGAAATAGCGAAATTGCCCCTGCAATGAGAAATATAAGCGACAGCATCGCTGCGAAGATGGGTCGCTGGATAAAAAAGTGTGAAAATTTCATTTTGACCTACTGTTTAGCAACCAAATCTGAGTGATTATTTGAAAGAGTAAATGCAATTCCGTCGCTATTGATTGTGACTGTGTTTGGTGAAATTGGCATACCAGGGCCAACACGCGCCGGGCCATTCACAGCAATCACATCGTTTTCGTTTAGTCCTGATGTAATCGCACGTAAACTGCCGTAACGCTCACCCACCGTTACTAATTTGTATTCAAGAACATTGCCTTCACCTACAGTGAGTACAAAGCGATTCTTTAAATCAGTCCCAATTGCACGCTCAGGCACAATGACTTTTTTACTTACTTTATTGGCAGCAAGCTTAATACGTGCAAATGAGCCCGCACGTAATTGTTGTTCATCGTTTTCGAACACCGCACGAACACGAAGAGTGCCGGTAGTTTCATTAATTTGGTTATCAATGAAGTTGATTTTGCCATTGTAGTTAAAGCTGGTTTGACCCACTTTTTGCATCACAACCGCTTGTTCACTTTGCGCTGTCACATCAGTAAACGATTGATTCCATGTACGCTCATCAATATCAAAATAAGCATACATTTGCTGGTTTGAAACAATGCTTGTTAACACGCTTTGACCAGCAAGCACGTTATTACCTTTGGTAATATTCGCACGCGATACAACGCCATCAATAGGTGAACGCACTTGAGTAAATTCTAAATCAAGCTCTGCGGCCGTAAGTTCAGCCTGTAGCGCTAGCAATTGCGCTTCGCGTTGTCTTAGCGTTGATTTACGAGACTCCGCTTGCTCCGTTGAAATTGCTTTACGCTCAGTTAAGCGCTCTGCACGTTTTGCTTCACTTTTAGCCTGCTCTAATGCGGCCTTGGCGCTCTCTATCTGCGCTTTTAAGCTATCGACTACTGCTGCAAAAGGGCGTGCATCAAGGGTGAAAAGCAAATCACCTTCTTTAACACTGTCACCTTCTTTAAAGTTAATTTTATCGATCACACCTGAAACACGCGGCATAAGTGCAACCTCTTGCGGTGCCTCTAAACGCGTTGTGTAGGTGTGCCAATTTTGTACTGGCTTTACAAGTACTTGCGCTACATCGATAGGTTGTAATTGTTGCTGTTGCGCTGATTGGCTAGCTTCGCTACCACATCCTGCCAACGTTAAGCTCGCAATGGTCACTGCCAATGCAAGAATAGATTTGTTCATAACGACTCTCCTGTATTTAGATAGGAGACAATGTTACGCAACTAATTAGTGGATAAAAATGATAGATTTTTAAATTCATTAATGCCAGAATTGCACCAATAGAATTTAAGGAACTGCTATGGATACCACCAGCCGCTTATTAATGTTGCTTGAAGTAATTGAACGAGGCTCATTTGCCAAAGCCGCCGAATCTAGAAATATAGATCGCTCAGTTATTTCAAAACAAATTAGCCGCCTCGAAGATGAATTAGGTGTTCGTTTACTAAATCGTACTACACGTTCTTTTTCGTTGACTGCCGCTGGTGCTGAAATGGTAAAAAAAGCAGCTGAACTGAGAGATTTGTTATCAGATACCGTAAGACTTGCAGAGAATTACCACCAAGAACCCCGTGGTACGTTAAAAATTACCTCATCAAGTATTATCGGTAAGCGCTATATTCAACCAGTCATTAACGACTTTCAAAAACGCTTTCCGCAAGTTGAGGTGGAACTTCGTTTAGACGACAGGCTGATTGATTTAGTATCAGAAGGCTATGATTTAGCTTTTCGTGTTGGCGAACCAAAAGACTCGTCATTTATTGCCCGTAAAATTGCCCGCAACCGTATGTTGCTGTTGGCTTCACCGGAATTTATTGAAACTTACGGTATGCCAAAACAGGTTGAAGATTTAAAAGAGCTACCTGCCGCTAGCTATTCAAGCCCAAGTAAACGCATCAGCGGAATTCGTTATCGTAATGCCGATGGCGATATTATTGAGCAAAATATTAAAAGCGTCTTTCGTGCGAACGATGCAGAAGTACTTTTAATGAAAGCTATTTCAGGCAATGCGTATGTTTTGGCGCCGGCATTTATTCTTGACGATGAAGTTAAGCGAGGCGATCTCGTACCCATTTTAACCGATATGGAATTACTCGATTACAGCGCGGTGTATGCTGTTTACCCACACAGAGACTTACCAGTAAGAACGCGTTTATTCTTTGATGCTATGCGTGAATACATAGGCAAAGATATTCCTATTTGGGAGGCAAACATCCCTGATTTCGACACCATGTACAAAAGCTAAATTTATAAACGCTAACTCGCTTTATTATGCTCAATTGACTCTTGGCTCAACTCATAAGCTGTTACAACTTTATTTCGTCCTTGCTGCTTTGCTTGGTATAGCGCATCGTCAGCACGTTTAATAAAGTTTTTCAGGGTTTGATTTGGCATGTAGCAAGCAACACCAATACTAATGGTCAGATTAATTACTTGCTCATCAATATTGTGGATAGTGGTTGATAAGTGCTCGCGCAGCATATCTGCGAATTCATAAGCACTTCTTGGGTCACTACTGGGTAAGAAGATAGCAAACTCCTCACCGCCAATACGAAATACATAGCCTTTACTAATGCGTTGCCTAAAGAAACTGGTTACTTCAATCAAAATGCGATCGCCAACATCATGGCCATACTGATCATTAATATTCTTAAAATAATCAAGGTCGAGCATTAAGATAAACAAGCCATTTTTGTTTTTTAATTCAACTTCAAAATAATGAGTCATCGCTAAGCGGTTACCCGCGCCTGTCAAAGGGTCGAGCAAGGCTAAGTTTTCAAGTCGCTGTCCATATTCAGCACGACTATTTTCAAAGGTGTGAGATACTGCCCAAATACAGATATATGCAAATGAAAAATTGAGTAAAAAATTAATGCTGTTCAGAGGCTCTAGACTTGTTTTACTAAATAAAATCAGTGCTTGTAATAGTGCAACCATCAAAGACAACACTTGGCCATATTGCTTACCAAGTAGTAGATAGAACAATACAGGCAATGAACATGTCCAGATAAAAAGTAAACTCTTAATACTGCTTAAGTAAGTACCTAATGTAATGAGTAAACTTAAAAACAAACACAGAGTAAGTGATTGCCAAAGCTGAGCATTACGTTTTCGGGTATAGAAAAAGATATAAAAACAAAACGAAGCAAAAACGACTTCTAACGCACCTAGAACAACAAAGTCATTTATAAATAGATTAAAAACCGCGAACACGCCCGCTAAAACACCTAGACAAAAGCCCATCCATTTAAGAACGTTATTACGTAAAGCTTGAGTGCCTCTTAGCGCACCAATATCCATTCAGTTTCTCGTTATTATTATAGTGATTAGATTTTAACTCCAAATTAAAAAATTAGGAACAAATTATTAAGCGAACCCTCATTAAACTACGTTTATTAACATAAAACCCTGAAAAACTGATACTTTCTAACTTTTATTTTAAAAACATAAGCTGCTAGCTGCCATCGATTTCATATCACGTCCAAACACATCTAGCCAATTAATCATCAATCAAGTCACTTACCTCTTCGATTAACTCATCAAACTCATCGCGAACGTTACGACGCTGTTTATCGGTTAATGTAGGTTTTAGTTCCACTAATAAATTAACGTAGTTATCGAGATTTTTATCATCGGCTGAAATTAACTCATCGCTCATAAAAGCTAAGCGATTATTAATGATGACTGCCAACTGGCTATCAAAGTCTGTTGGTTTTTGCTTTTGCATAAATAACGTTTTTAATGCATCTAAACGCCTTTGTTTGTACTGCATCCACATTAAAAATGTACTGACTCGAGAATTTGATGAACTCTCTATGAGTGTTTTTTGCTGCGCTGTGAGTTTGGTACCGAACCACTCTTTATAATTTTCAAGGTTTTCTTCTAAACGTTCTTTTTTATGTTGCTCAGGTGATTTTTCTTCGTGCTCTTTGTACTCGTCGTTAATGTTTTCTTGCAGTGCAGCAACAAACTCTACGCGCTGCTTATAAGAAAGTGAATTCGCTAAAGCGATAAGTTCAGGCTCAATTTTATTAATCAATGTTTGCCAGTGCTGCTTCGCTTGTACAAAGTGTGCTTTAAGCTCGTTATGGTCAACTTGCTTATCTAACATGGTCTTTAAATTTTCAAGGTCGCGTTTATATAAGGGGAGTTGTGTTTCTCGATGCCAATCTCGGCTGGTTTTAACAATATGCTCAAATTTATCAGCTTGGTCACTGTTCAGGTCAACATAATCATCAATCCAAAACCCTGATAACCAACCTAAATTATTGTAAGTGAAGCTCGGAGAACACCCTGTTGCTGTAAACAATAAACTAAATACTATTAGATACTTTGATAGCTTTTTCATTGTAGTTTTTTCAAATCCTATTTCAAAACAAAGTAAACTTACCACTAAGAACAAAAATTCAGCAACCAAATTAAATGAAATTAATTATCATTTAATTATTGACGAGCAGGTAAACCTAAGTAATAATCGTTATCAACAACTTGGTTCGCTAGACTATTCTCACAGCAACATCATACTGTTAAAGGTTTTGATGCTGTTTTACCAAGTTAGTTCAAGATGTAACTCTTGATTGTCATCTGTTTCCTCGACCCAAACATAGACATAAAACGTTACACTTTACTTGCTACATTGCTCATATCGGTGACGGTAGATATGACACGAAAAAGCCCGCTAAGGGCTTTTTTTATTTCTTTAATTTTTCTGGAAAATCTGTATCTTAAGCCTACTTGTTAATTGCAAAGCTTGCCGCTGTCTATAAATTGGGCATTTGCAGCTGTTGGGGCTAAACTAAAAGTGATGTTTTGCTCTGAGGCTGTTTGGCAAGGCATTTTATCAATAGCTGAATGCTTTGTTATTGATACCTAACACACATTTGGAGGCAGACTATGATCAAGCCTAATTTTAAATCACTATTGCTCGCTAGCACGTTAATCTTGTCACCTTTAGCAAATGCCAGTCTTGAAGATGCCCAATTAGCGGCAAATGAAGGCCGTTTTGAAGAAGCGCTTCATGAATTTAATTACCTTGCAGACAGAGGTTATGCCCCTGCAATGTATGAGCTTGCTAAAATGTACGAAGGTGGCTTTGGTGTGCAACGAGACTATCGTAAAGCAGCAGAGTTGTACGAAAAAGCAGTAAAGAAAGTGCATGCTGATTCAATGTTCGCATTGGGTGTACTTTATCAAGAAGGTAAAGGTGTCAAACTTGATAAAGAAAAAGCCATTTCATTGTATGAAATGGCGTCACAAAAAAACCATCCAGCGGCACAGTTTAATTTAGGGGTTATGTATGCCAATGGCGAAGGGGTAATTCAAGATTACCGTACCGCGCTTAGTTGGTACCAAAAGGCGGCTGCAAATAACTTTACTCTTGCGCAATTCAACATGGCTTTAATGTATTACGAAGGGTTAGGAGTTCCTAAGAATCTCGAAAAATCATACATTTGGAATACCATTGCTGAATACAACGGCAACATGGATGCAAGTCATAGCCGTAAGCTTGATGAGCGAAGTATGATGCCTGCAGAAATTGAAGCTGCTAAAGAAAAAGCAGATGCCATTTATGCAAAAATACAGGCTGGTTTATACGCACCTGACGGGCGTCTATAAATAAACTTCGTACTTGCGCTTAAGGGCGCAAGTACAGCCATTTTAATAGTTTGATCAGCAACTTATTTTGTTTTAGCAATAAACTAGTGCGAGGGTTAAACTTACCGGATACCAAGGTATTTCTTGCATGGCTAAAGATTTTAAAACCTTCAATGCCATGATAGTGCCCCATCCCTGACTCACCAATACCACCAAACGGTAGCTGATCTGCTGTTACCTGCATCAATACATCATTAATTGCTAATGTACCGCTTCTGATTGATGTGCTTAATTTACTGATTTTCTCTTTATCTTGCCCCAAAATATACAAAGCAAGAGGTAATGAGTCACCATTGATCGTATCAATCACCTGCTGCAATGACTCATAACCGATAATGGGCAGTAAGGGGCCAAAGATCTCGTCTTGCATGACGCGCATATCATCATTCACTTGCGTTAAAATGTGCAAGCCCATACGGTGTTTTAGTTCATCAACTTGATGACCTTCTATCGGCTCAAATACTTGCGCGCCTTTGTCTTTTGCGTCAACTAAATAAGCAGCTAATCGCTGGTATTGACTCTCGGAGATAATTGAAGTCAGATTTTTACCTTCAACACCTTGTTTGAAATGTTTTCGGTAAATATCACAAAGCTGCATTACCAACTGATGTTCAAGGCGCTTTGGAACAAATACGTAATCAGGAGCAACACAAATTTGCCCTGCATTGTTCAATTTACCAAATAAAATTGTTTTCGCTGCTTCTTTGATATTTGCATCATCAAGAACAATTACTGGCGACTTACCACCTAGCTCTAACGTCACTGGGGTAAGGTTTTTACTAGCACTTTGCATTACTTTACGGCCGACAGCGGTTGAACCAGTAAACAGCATATGAGCAAAAGGAAGTTGGCAAAATTTTGCAGCAAGTTCTGCTTCGCCTTCAATCACGATACAATGCTCTTTCAATTCATCAGCCAAAATCGTTTTTATAACTGCGTTAGTGTGAGGTGTATATTCGCTTAACTTTAGCATTACGCGATTGCCTGCGGCTAATGCGGTTATGGCAGGAACTAACGCAAGTTGAATTGGATAATTCCATGGGGCAATGATGCCTACAACCCCTTTCGGCTGATAACTGATATGTGCAGACGAAGGCCATAAACTAAGTCCAACACCACGAGATTCATTTTTTGCCCACTTTGGTAAACGCTTAATCACATCACTGATTGTTTTAACTGTTGGGAAAATATCGCCTAGTACAGTATCGAAGGCTGTACGGTATCCAAAATCTTTACTTGAAGCATTCACTAAAGCCTGCTCGTTCTCAATAAGCGCAACTTTGACGCGTTTTAGAAGCTTTATTCTAATATCTATTGGTAAGTAAGGTTCAGCTAAAAATGCATCGTTCAGCTGATAATATTGTTCTTGTAATTGTGAATCTAGATCGACCAAAACGAGTACTCATCAAAAAGGTTTAAACAACTATAACGATGAATAAAATCGAGAGCAAATAAAAACAGCGCCCATAAAGAGCGCTGTGAGTGGTTGGTAAGAGTTGAAACTATTGTTCTGTATTCATTAATTTTTACATTTAAAAAGCAAATACACTCGCTGCTACAGTCATTGTTACTAAGGTGATCATGGCAATAGCTATTAAGTTAAGTGCGAACCCAGAACGGATCATATCGCGCATTTGAATTTGCCCTGATCCAAACACAATCGCGTTTGGTGGTGTCGCGACTGGCATCATAAACGCACAGCTACATGCAATTGCAGCAGGAATGACCCACACAAGCGGTGTACCAAATACTGACTCAGCAACTGGGCCTAATAGTGGTAAGAAACCTGCAGCTGTGGCTGTGTTACTGGTTATTTCTGTTAAGAATGTAATAAGAGCCGTTACCGCTAAAACACTTAAAACTAACGGAATAGCGCTTGCGCCCTCGATCATATGGGCAATATATTCAGCAAGGCCAGACGACTTGATTTGTGCAGCTAGTGTTAAACCGCCACCGAATAGTAGCAATACGCCCCATGGCACTTTAGCTGCACTTTCCCAATCAAGGATTCGCTCACCATCGCCTTTATTTGCTGGTAACACAAATAACATCAATGCTGCAGCAATCGCTATGCCGGTATCAGAAATTTTAAGGCCAGAGAAATCAGCAATCATAGGTCTAAAAATCCAGCATACTGCAGCTAAAGCAAATACAACAGCTACGCCTTTTTCAGCGCGCTGCATAGCTCCTAACTCTTGTAACTGTGACAAGAATAAAGATTTAGTGTCTTTGCTTGCACTTTTTGCACATTGTGTATCTACTTTATAGGCAAACTTAGTTAACCACACCCAGCATAAAATAAGCATAACTGTCGCAAGCGGTACACCTACTTTCATCCACTCAGCAAAGCCAATATCAATCTTGTAGCTATCTGATAGGTATGCAGCCATTAATGCGTTTGGTGGCGTACCGATTAAGGTTGCGATACCACCGATGCTAGCACCATAGGCAATTGATAATAACAATGCTTTACCAAATTGGTCATTATCTGGGTTAGACTGTTTAACCAACATAGTAATCGACATTGCAATCGGTAACATCATCACAGCAGTCGCTGTATTTGACATCCACATTGATAGAAATGCCGTTACTAACATCATGGCTAAAATTTGTAGGCTTGGCTTAGTACCAGCACGAAGCATGGTATTAAGTGCAATACGCTTGTGTAAACCCCAACGCTCCATCGCGATTGAGATCAAAAAGCCGCCTAAGAATAAAAAGATCAAAGGGTGTGCATAAGGTGACGCGACCCCTTTGATTGCTGCAATGCCAGCAAGAGGTGATATAACCAGTGGCAATAAAGACGTAGCAGGAATTGGCACAACTTCGCTTACCCACCAAGAAGCCATCCAAAATGCAAGGCCTGCAGTACGTAATGCAGATACACTCATACCCGCTGGTGGATCAATTAAGCAAGTTAATAACATCACTAATGGGCCTAGCAGTAACATCACTGTGCTCATTAATGGGCGTGGCTGTGAGCCATCTTTTGTTTGATTTACTAATGACATACCGACTCCTTAGAACTTGTATTTAAGGCCAAGTGCAACGCTGTTATCTGATTCAAGTTCTAAATCTAAATCAGTATAGAATAAGTAAGCAATGGTTTGTTTATCGAACACATAGTCAACACCTGCTGTCCATTGTTTACCTTCTTCAGCATGGCGAATCTTTGAGTCGTCTTTAACGTATTGCAGTTTAGGTACCCATTTATCGATTGCATAGCTTGCGCTAAGTGCATAGCCATTGCCTTCTTTCGTACCGTCGGTAGATTCACTGCGCTGGAATAAACCCGCTAACTGTAGGTTTTCAAGTTTCCATGCGGCAACAACACGACTTGCTGTTAACTTGTTCAGCGCATCAACATGGCTGATAGCGACATAGTAGTCTTTAGATTTTAATGCACGGTCACCATAAATAACCGTTGCCGCAAAACCATCTTCATCGTTGCTGCTGTCATCTTTTGGAGCATAAGTTAGTGCAAGTGATGCGCCACCGTATGTTTTTGAGCTGTAGGTAATGGTATCGCCGATACGGTCTTGACCAGGGATCAGCTGTGCAATATCTGCTTGGGTTTCGTTAAAACCGTCTACTTTACCTTCTGAGTATTTAAAACGCGTGTCGTTACGACCGACAACCACTTCACCAAAATCGCCTGCAAGGCCTAAGTAAGTATTACGAGCTGAAAATGGCTCACTGGTATCATCATGTTCAAAGCCTTTTACTTGTACTTCGTATTTGAATACTGCTTTAAGTGACTCTGTTAATTTGTGACTACCTTTAATACCAATGCGCGAAAAAGGTGCTTCGATTTGCGTACCTTCATCAACATAGCGCATAACGCCTGTATCTGTGTTTGCTATTTGAACTTCTGCTTTACCGTATACCGCGTAATCTGCTGCCATTGCTGAGCCAGCTGTGCTCGCTAAAATCACAGCCGCTGCTACGCGTGTTTTTGTATGAGTGAATATTGTTGTCATTATGCGCCCCTTATTAGGTTCAAATTGTTGTTCCTAACTAGTAAGGCAAGTTGGTTGCCAACTTAGTTAATTTTAAAAAAGCTGTTAAATAACAGTCGATTAACTTTTTTGGCGTAAAAGAGGCTGGCTTTTATGGGTGGGTTTCCACACATTTTTAAAAATGTGCTGTCACTTGTTCCACCCATTGTGAAGAGTTTAATGTGAGAGGTTTGTTTAGTCTTTGAACATTTCGCGATTAATACCGTATTTGGTCATCTTGTCGTAGAGGGTTTTACGGGCAATTTGTAATGTGACCATGGTGTCTTTTATGCTGCCGTTGTTTCGTTCTAAGGCTTCTTCGATGAGTGACTGCTCATAAAAGCTAATCTTCTCGGCAAGACTTAAATCTTGAGCAAGTTCGTTTTCATTGTTTGTATCACTATAAGAAGCAAAAGCCAGATCAGAACCTAGCAATACCGCACGTTCAGCCTGATTTCTAAGCTCTCGCACATTTCCCGGCCAATCATACGCAAGGAGTCGCTGCTTTGCTTCACTACTCAGTGGTGCAGGTGGTTTATGAAAACGTGTCGCTGCTATCGAGCTAAAATGCTTAAACAGCAGTGGAATATCAGCTTTTCTATCGCGTAATGCCGGGATGCTCACTTTCACTAAGTTTAAGCGGTAATATAAATCAGCTCTGAAATCCCCTGCTTCAACTAAGCTCATTAAATCAACTTTGGTGGCAGCAACAATACGCACGTCTAAATCAATAGCATGGTTATCACCTACAGGCGTTACTTTTCGCTCTTCAAGTACCCTTAATAACTTTACTTGTAAACTTGCGGGCGTTGACTCTATTTCATCTAAAAAGACAGTGCCGCCTTTGGCAAATTCAAACTTACCCTGGCGAGATTGTGTTGCCCCAGTGTATGCGCCACTGGCTGCACCAAAGAGTTCGCTTTCGATAAGTTGCTCAGGGATTGCACCGCAGTTTATGGCAACAAAATTAGCCGCTGATCTATTACTTTGATCGTGCAAGTAACGAGCAACTAACTCCTTACCCGTGCCTGTTTCACCTTCTATAAGCACATCGGCGGGAGTATCGATTACCGCATTGAGTAAATGCATCATTTGTTGCATTTGCTCGGTTTCACCTAAAATTCGCACACCAGGTGCAGAGGTTTTCTCTACAGCAATTTTTAAGGCTCGGTTTTCCATCACTAAAGCACGTTTTTCTGAAGCGCGCGCGATACAGTCTAACAATTGCTCGGTCAGTGGCTTTTCAAATAAATCATATGCGCCAAGTTGCATGGCTTTCACGGCCACAGACACATCAGCAAAGCCGGTAAGAAAAATAACCGGCAGTTCGCTATCAAAGGCTTTAACTTGTTCTAAAAATGCCAACCCGTCCATTTTGGGCATGTTTATGTCGCTTAGTACAATACCTTCGAAGCGACGACTTAATTTTGAAAGTGCCGCTGTAGGCTCACTAAAACACTGAACTTGATAACCTTCAATCTCAAGGAGCTGCTTCAATGAATCACGGATCACCGCTTCGTCATCGATAACGATTACCTGATCACAGGTCGCTGCAACTTCACTCATGATGTTTCCTTGTTAGTTTGTAAAGTTATAATAAATTGTGCTCCGCCCTTAGGGCGGTTATGGGCCGTTAGGCGGCCATTAAATGAGTCGATTATTTGCCTTGAAATAGACAAGCCCAGGCCTAAACCATTGCTGGTTTTAGTGCTATAAAATGGCTCAAAGATATTACCTAATGCATGTTGATCAATACCCGGGCCAGTATCGAGAATTGATAGCTTTACTCGGTCGTCAAACAGTTCAAGTTCAAAGCTCAGTTCGCGTTTGTCAGATTCACTCATTGCTTGGCTGGCATTAGTGATCACGTTAACCAAGACTTGCTCAAACTTAACGCTGTCGACCCATACTGTTATGTTTGCATCAATATCTGCGGCTTTAACTTCGATATCATCTTGCTTTAACTGTGCGCTTGCAATCATTAAGGCATTTTTTAACATACTCGCTAAGCTTTGCTGTCTCAGTTGAGTTTGTGCCGGTTTACTAAAATGCTTTAGCTGTGCAACAATTTTGTGTACACGTTCTATTAACGACTGCACCAGGACTAAATTTTCGCTGGCTTGCTCAATATTGCCTTTAATAAGCAGCCTCTTTGCACTTACTAAATAAGTGTTCATGGCACTTAAGGGCTGATTGATTTCATGGTTAATGCCAGCACTTAACTGACCAATAGTTGCAAGTTTAGCTGTTTGGATCAGCGCTTTTTGAGCCTTTTCGAGAGCCTGTGTACGCTCTATAACCTCTTGCTCAAGACTGTGCCTAGAAAACAATAGCTTTTTATAACCAGCAAAACGTACCATTGCCGTATGAATAAGTACTACCGCAATAGCATAAAACACACTAAACCAAAGAAGCCTAGGGATTTGTGCAAGCTCGACATTCGTCACATCCACCAACACACTCGCTTTGGCGTTAATGATATCAATGCTTTCAACAGCACTAATAAAGCGCGATTGCTTACCGTTTAATAAAACTTTTTGCAGTATGGTTTGTTCATTTAGAGGCTTATGGGTATAGGGCAGTAAAGTGGGTTTATGTGACAGATATCGGCGCGATTTAACTAATGCTGCCATTTGTTTATTATCAAGAGGCATAAGTGACTTTAAACGCCAATCAGCTACATCAGACATAACAATAACGTTGTCTTCAAGAGCAATGTAGAAATGTGAAGTGTCTGATGCATTGAGTAGCTGGCGGTCTTGTTCAAATTTTTTGGCATTAACTTTTAGTGCCACTACCGCAACCACCTCGCCTTGATAAAATAACGGCTCAGAAAAATAAAAGCCTCGCTCACTAGAGCGCATACCCAAAGCAAAATAAGCAACTTTTTCACCTTGTTTGGCTAAATAAAAATACGGCCGAAAAGCAAAATTACTTCCTAAGAAAGTATAGTCAACTTGCCAGTTACTACTTGCTAAAACAGTGCCTGACAAATCCATTACGTAAACATCTGAAGCCCCACTCGCTCGTTGAATATCTTCAAGATAATCATTGACCGCATCTCCACCAGCACCTTTTTCGACAATAAATGATTTTACCAAATCATTGGCACTTACTAAGCTAGGAATGGTTTTAAATCGTGCTAATTCACTTGCGATATAATGGCTTAGCTGAGTAGCTTGTGTTTGACTTTGATGCTGAGCTTGTTCGTAATCATGGCTTCTACCGAGATAAAAAACTAATATTAACAGCATTATTAGCAATACACCTGCTGCAATAAATTTTTTACTTAATGACGACATTCAAACCTTACGAACAGGACAACTAGAAATTGAATTGATAGTGTAACGATAATTCCTCAGTTGTACCAGCGACTGCGCCATTGTCAATGCGAGGATCAAATGCGTTGTATTTTTTTCCTAACAAATTTTCTGCTTTTAGCATTAGTTGGCTGTTGTTGTTTAACTGCCATTTTAAACTGCCACCCAATAAGCTGTAAGCAGATTGTTTAAAGTGAGCACCTGTCTCTGAGCTTACTTCAACTGTATCGCGCCACAATAAGTTTAAGCTCACCTGCCATGAATCTGATAAGTTATAACTACTGATTATGCTTGCAAAGCGCTTAAAGCTCGCATTGATTGGATCTTCAAAGTATTGCGTATAAGTGCCTGTAATCGAAAAATTTTTACTTGATTGCCAAGTGCTATCAAGCTCGATACCACTGTTTTGGGTGTTGAATGAGTTTGTAAAGGTAAACAATGAATCATCTGATAATGTTGGCTCAATATTTATAAAATCATTAAGTTCATTATAAAAAAGCACTGCATTAGCTTGTAACTCTGAGGTTTTATAATGCCAAACAAGTTCAGTGGTTTTTATCGACTCAGAGCGAAGCGATGGGTTACCTGTTGTCACATCATCATTTGAAAAAAGCTCATTGGTAACCGGTGTTCTAAACGATTCACCATATTGCAGCTTAACAGTATGCTCTGAATTTATTTTATAGACACCCGCAAGACGTGGAGAAAGTTTACTGTCGATGTCCTTCACATCGTCATAGCGTGCACCAATAAATAAAGTAAGTGCATCTGAGTATGGTATTTTTAACTGTCCATAAGCACTCAAGGTTTCGAATGTAAACTTAAGTGACGAAAACTCAGGAAAGTCCATCACAGACACGATCCCTTGCTGTTCAAAGGCAGGGTCGATAATTATTTGCTCTGAATCGAAATCATAATAAGACGTGCGAACTCCTGCTTCAGTTTGCTTAGCTTCTGAGTATTCAATTCCCGCAGCAAGCTGCCATTGGTTATCGAATTGATAACTTAGCTCAGTTTCGAATTTACTGTCAGTTGTTTGCCACGCAGGGCCAACGAGAAAGTCTGGAATATCGTCAAATGTAGCGATTAACCCTGCACTTGAAATATTATGCTTTGTGAATGAGTAACTAGAATCTAGCTTTAACTTATCGTTATTGATCCAGTTGTATTTAATTCCCACAAAGGTGTTATCACTGTTATGTTGGTTTTGCTTAGAATATCCAGCGAGGTTTAAAAATTCATCAAGAGAGGTTTCGTTGTAACGAGCACGTAATTGCAGCTTTTTGTAATCAACACCTGCTTCTAGGTAAAGCGCCTCAAGAGGATCTTTTACTCCTTGCGGGTAACTTTCGCCGTCTTTTTGATCATACGAAAAACTCGCAAAGAGTGATGTATCATCACTTAAAGAGGTATTGAACTGCCCTGTTGCCCCGTAGCGACCATTATTGCCAAGCACAAGTTGCAGTGTATTTCGCTCTTTAGAGGTAACAATATTCATCACCCCTAAAAACGCATTACTGCCATACAGAGCCGAGCCTGGACCGCGAATAAACTCTATTTTTTCAATAACTTCCACAGGTATGTAAGGCAAATAAACAGAAGCCTTACCAAATGATGATTCATTAACTCGCTCACCATTTATCATCACCAAAACATTACCGCTATCTAGATAAACGCCCCGAGCATGATCTTTAGGCACCGCCCCTACCCAATCACCTCGAGTTGATTGCATACCAGGCACAAAATTCATCACTTCGTAGGCGTTATCAACCCCTAATGCTTGAATTTGCTTACGACTAAAAACACTTATTGTAGAAGGGACTGATGACAAAGTTTCGTTGGTTTTACTTGCTATATCGACTTGAACATTAAGTAAGTCTTCAAAACTTAAAGAGAATAAGTCTTGCTCTTCAGCCGCGTTTGCAACCACTGGCGAGGTTGAGGCAACTGCAATAGTAAAAAGTGCTGAACATCTGAAAAGATCCACGGTAAGCGATACCTGTACTTATAGCCCGTGTTGCAAAAGCAACACCATATTTACACTATTAATACAAAAGATTGGTAAGCTTGCAATGTTTTTATAATTTTAGTTTATAAAGTTTTCTTAAATAGCGACAAAAAAACCCATTTTCAACTGTAAATGGGTTTCTAAAAACGTCTGTTTTAATGAGCCAAGCTTAATTAAGCTGTTTCAACATTTCCAGTACGCTTTGCTTTGATGTACTTATATAATCCAATAAGTGACGCCGCTATCCAGAAAATCTCAATAACAAAACTAGCAAGGTTAAAGTTATAACAAAGACTGATCAGTAACAGAATTGCGCCCGTTAAGTTCATCATGTTATACACAAGGCCGGTTGGCGATGCTTTATTCAGTTGTAGTAAAAAGAAAGCACCAACCACTAAGAATGTGCCTGTCATGCCAATTATATCAAATAAAAGTGCTATCACGTGCGTGAGTCCATTTTGTTCATATGTTTATACCCATACAACTGGCCCAATCCATGGGGAGGGTTGTTTTCATTCATTGAAACAGCAAACCGGTCAATAGTATCAGAGCATGAGTAAGAAACGAGGATAAATGTCCGTATTTTAATTCTATTTATGTGTCACCTTACCACCGATTATTTTTAAAGCTGGAGTACCACGGATCATGCTCTGGCGGGCAAATGGGCGTTGGCAGTCAGGGCAAATACCGGTGTCATTGGTAAAATCTTGGCTAATCCGTTCAACAAAACATTTAACCAACGCGCCTTTTCCACCTTTACGGTATTTAAATAACTGCGTTTTACATTGTGAACAAAAAATATCGACCGTTTTAGTTGGCCCTTTTTTATTTGGTTTTGCCATTAATCCATTTATTATTTCAAAAAGTGCATGCTATCACGCTATGACCAGAGACCCAAAACCAAGCCAATTAATGAAAATTGTAAAATAGCATAACCTGAATTTACCAAAAACAGTTTTAACGGCCGCTGCTCGAATATGTAGCCTATGCCTATAGCAAGGCTTACCCAACATAAACCAATTATAAAACCTGTACCAACAGCCACCCCAACAGCAACATTGGGCCCAACAAATAATGAAAAGCTAAATGAGATCAAACAGCATAATATTAAACTGCTACCAAAAACTTTAAATGGATTAATTTGTTGCAAATCTAACTCAGTTAGACCACAGCTCTCCATCCAAATACGCTTAAATAACCAAGGTGAATACCAGACAATTCCCAATAAGAATGAAGCAAGACCTGCAAAAAAAATTGCGAAAAAGTTAAGTTGATAAAAATGCATACACCAGACTCATACAACGATTAGGTTTAACATGACTTTAGTTAAGGATCAGCGATGCAGCAAATTTAAAACACGTAATTTTGTACCTATTTAGAATTCAATCCTGTACTGATTTACGCCTTCTAATTATTTTACTTACGTTAATAATCACTTTACTGCTTAACTGGTTTTTTCTGTAATTTACGCTGCAATGTTCTTCTGTGCATATTCAGTTGGCGCGCAGTTTCGGAAATATTACCATCGTTACTGTGCAAAACATGTTGGATATGCTCCCACTCAAGGCGCTCTGGCGACATAATTTTGTTTGGCTTTGATTCTTCAAGTGATAGGTTTACCTCGGCGTCTCCCAAGATTGTTTTTAAAAGTGAATTAAAATCGACAGGTTTTGGTAAATAGTCGTCAGCACCTAATCGTATGGCTTCGACTGCACTGGCAATACTGGCAAACCCAGTGAGTAACACAATACGAGCTGAAGGAAATTGTTCTCTTAAGGGTTTAATTAGCGCAAGGCCGTTATCATCCCCGAGTTTTAAATCCACCAGAAAATGACTCGCCTCAAAAGTGGTTATATGCTGTAAAGCTTGCTCAGCGTTATGAGCAAGTGAACATGTGAAGCCTTGTTTTGTAAAACGCCTTGCCAGTGTGCTGGCAAGATTTTCATCGTCTTCAATAATTAAAAGTTTCATACAATTTTTAAACTAACCATCGCAATTGCACCTTGCTGTGGGTGATTGCTTAGTGTTAATGAGCCATTTAAGCGCTCTAAAGTCACATTCGAAAGCATAACTGCCATCCCCATACCATTGTTACTTGGCATGAGTTGGCCACCTAATGATGCCATTTGTTGTTCGCTAAAACCTTGACCGAAATCACGTAACGACAATGAAACTGTTTGCTGATCTATGTGCCACTTAGCTTCTACGCAGTATTGCTGATTATGGTTATTCGCCGATACGGCGTTTTGCAGCAAGTTTAAAATAGCCGGTAACAGCATGGCATCACTTAAAATCGAACAATCAGGGGCGTTATTTAGCCACTGTAAGTTTTGCTCTGGAAAATGCAGTGTCATCGCATCTTGAATGGTGCTTTGTAGTGTTTCAGCGCTGATCACTTGCCGTGTTTGACCGGTCCTTAAGGCATTTGAAAGCGACCTAAAATGAGCAAGCTGTTCTTTACACTGGGCTAATGGCTTAGCCATTTCTTGTACAATGGGGTCATCAGCTTGTTGTTCTTTCAGTTCTTCAAATAACAGCTGTAAGTTTGCGATAGGCGTTGCAAGTTGGTGCGTTACTTGTGCAGCAGCGCCATCAAGCGTTAATAATTGCTCATGCCTTAATTGTTGCTCACGAGTTCGTGCAATGGTGGCTTCTCTTGCTCTCAATGTACTGTTTAATGTACCAATAACAAAAGCAATAACAATGGCGCTAATAACAAAGTTAATCCACATACCAATAAAATGATGCGTCATCTGCATTTGGTGCATGGTGTGCTCAGGCATATTTATCAGTAAAAAGCTATAAGCGGCGATTGCCAGCACTGCGGTATAAGCAAGCCCTTTCGCATTAACAGAGACCGCAGCGATCATTATCGGTAACAGTAATAACGACACAAATGCATTGGTAGCCCCGCCACTTAATGACAGCAAAATCGTTAAAAACAGTAAATCGGCTGTCAGCTGCATCAGTACAGCGGCTGGTCTGGCTTTGGTTACTTTTCTATAAGCGAATATACTTAACAGCTGAAAGATTGCTTCAACACAAATAACAGCAAGTAAAGGCAGTAAGGGGATTTGGTATTCAAATAGAAAGTACACCGCAATAACAGCAACAAATTGTACGGCGATTGCGGCGCTTCTTAAAATTAGTAGGCGACTAATCGCCGGATCGGTTTGCATAACGGACTCTTTAAAACTTAATCATCGTCCATTGAAATTGTAAAAACAGCACAAGGCGTTCCTTGATGAAACACCATTTGCCATTGTTTACCATTAAAACGCCACAGTGACATACGAATGGAGTAATTAAACTCTGACCGCGCAGAACGTCTAAAGGCTGCTTGATAGCTCAGCTGTGCAATATCATCACTGAGCATTCGACCTTTAAAGTGTTGATTATAAAACTGCGGTACTACCTCAGTTGGCAGACGGGTTAACACTTGGAACTTATTAAAAGACGTACCATCAGCAGCTATTTCAATAAAATCATCATCAAGTAATGCATCAAGCGCTTCAGCAGATTGCCGAACTTCTGGCTCAAGTAGCTGCCGCTCAGCATCAATTAAATGATTAAATAACGACTCTTTAATTTTACCGCCCATAGTAACCCTTACTGTTTGAGCACTTTACCGCCCTTCATAACAAACTGAACCTGACTAAGTTCATTAATGTTATCAAGCACATTCATATTAACGCTGATAATATCTGCTTGTTTACCAACACTCAAGTCGCCAAGGTTATCACTTTGACCTAATAGTTTAGCAGCTTCAACGGTGGCTGATTTAATTGCTTGTTTTGGTGTCATGCCATATTTAACTAATAACTCGAACTCTTTAGCATTATCACCATGCTTAGATACGCCTGAATCTGTACCAAAGGCTATTTTAACCTTGTTTTTTAATGCTAATTTAAACGACTCTTCCATTTTTGGCGCCACAAATTCAACCTTCTCAGCAATAGCTTTTGGCATATTAGGGTTATTTAGCACTTCTTCTTTTACTGTCGCGCCAGCGAGTAAGGTTGGAACTAAATACGCGTCTTGCTTTTTAAATAATTTAACTGTGTCTTTATCTAAAAAAGAGCCATGTTCGATTGAATCAACACCCGCTCTGAGAGCTGCTTTTATACCTTCTGTGCCATGAGCATGAGCGGTGACTTTTCGGCCTAAATGATGAGCAGTGTTAACAATGGCACTGAGCTCTTCATCAGTAAATTGCTGATTAACCCCGGCCGCTGTATTACTTAAAACACCCCCTGTTGCCGTAATTTTGATCACATCGGCACCACTTTTAATTACATCGCGTACCGCACGAGTACAATCGTCAGCACCATCACACACACCTAAGCCACCTCCTTCTGTCGCTTTGGTAATATCACGGCGATAGCCATGCATGTCAGCGTGGCCGCCGGTCGGTGTGATCATATCACCTGCTGCAAAAATGCGCGGGCCAACAATGTCGCCACGCTCAACCGCTCGTTTTAAAGGGAAGATAACTTGATAGCTGCTACCTAGGTCGCGCACAGAGGTAAAACCCGCATTAACCGTGTGTTTTAAGTATTTTAAAGAACGTAGTGCATAATCTGCTTCGTATTCAGTGACCCATTGATGTGGGTTACGCGTTGCATCTCGCTCAAAGGTAACATGAACGTGCATATCAATTAGACCCGGCAAGACCATCTGATTTTTTAAATCAATAACATCTGCATCACTGAGGTTTAATTGCTGCTTTGTTAGGAAACCAGCTTTTATTGCAGCAATTTTATTACCTTCAATAACCAACGTTTGCTGCTCTTTAACACTCTGTTCAGTGCCAACAAGTACCTTTCCTGCATGAATAAGGGTGGTTTGTGCATTAACCACAAACGTAGATAACAAAGATAGTACCGATAATGTGCTTATTTTTAGATTTATTTTTTTCATAATCGCCTCTTTTTTATACTAGGTTTAACTTAAATACTGAGTAAATGCCATTATTTACGACATAGCGCGGCAATGAACTAGTGTTAACAAGTGAATTTTGATATAACTTCGGGAAAATTTAACAAGTCTGACCACATAAAGAGAACACATTATGTCTTATGCCCAAATTACTGGCTGGGGTAAATGTATACCACCAGCAAGCATCAGCAATGATGAAATTAGCAATATTGTTGATACCAATGACGAATGGATCACAACACGTACAGGCATCAAATCTCGCCGTGTCAGCCATGTTTCTACTGCCGATTTAGCGACCGTTGCCGCAAAGCAAGCGCTTGCTTGTGCTGGTGTTGATGGTAAAGACATTGATCTTGTACTTCTTGCAACTTGTACACCATCAACCATGGTGGCAAATACGGCCTCTTTAGTGCAAAAAAACATTGGCGCGGTTGGCGCTGCAGCAATGGACACAAACGCTGCATGTTCAGGCTTTTTATATGCATTACAAGCAGCAACGGCACAAATTCGTGCAGGTATGATCAAAAAAGCAGTCGTTATTGCCGCTGAACGTATGACGTGGTACATAAACTGGGCACGTCGCGACAGTGCTGTATTATTCGGTGATGGTGCTGGTGCCGTGGTATTAGAAGCCTCAGACACACCATCAGGTTTACTTGCCACTAAAACAGGTTGCGACAGTGAAGATCGCGACATTCTGCATATCGAAAACTTCGGTAGCGATTTAAATAAGTACGAGCCAATTGGCCCTTCTAACTTATTATTCGAAGGTCGCGAAATCTTCAAACGTGCTGTTAAAGGGATGAGCGAAGCTTGTGACGACGTGCTGAACCAGGCGCAGTTAGAGCTTGATGACATTGACGTATTAGTTCCTCACCAAGCCAATTTACGTATTATCCAAGCTATTCAGCAACGTTTGAAAGTAGCTGACGAAAAAGTAATGGTGAACATTGCCGATTACGGTAATACGTCTGCTGCAACAATTGCGATTGCCATTTGTGAAGCGGTTGAGCAAGGGCTTATCAAACCTAACTCAAACATTATGTCAGCAGCCTTTGGTGCTGGTTTAACTTGGGCGGCGAGTTACATTAAATGGGGCGAGCGTGTAACACCTATCTCGGTTTCTGATGCAGCTCTACCTGAGTGTGATAAAACAGGTCTTGAACTGGTTGCACCGGCTGTTGCAGCATGTAAAGCGGCAGAGTAATACTCCTATCATTTATAGAGAAGCGCGGCTGAGTCCGCGTTTTTTTATGGGCATAAAAGGATTAATTAATGGAACTATTAGGCATACATCATACTGCAATCATCTGTAGCAACTATGAAAAATCAAAGCATTTTTATAATGAAATATTAAAGCTACCAATCATTCACGAACAATACCGCGCTGAACGTGACTCGTATAAATTAGATTTAGCACTTCCTGATGGCAGCCAAATAGAGCTTTTTTCGTTTCCTGGAGCGCCACCGAGACCAAGCTATCCAGAAGCACAAGGGCTACGCCATTTGGCGTTTAAAGTCGCCGATATTGCAAAATCTAAGCATTATTTAGAACAACAAGGCATTTCGGTTGAAGAAATAAGAGTGGATGAAATCACCGGGAAGCAATTTACGTTTTTTGCCGATCCCGATGATTTACCGTTAGAGCTTTACCAACTTTAATTTATTGGAAGCGATCTTGTAGGTAGTTGAACACAGCACGAATACCCAGTGCCTCACCGCCTGCAGGACGACCCGGTAATGCACGTAAGTTCCAGGCCATCACATCAAAGTGCACCCATGGCGTACTTGGCTCGACGAACTCTTTTAAGTAAAGTGCCGCGGTGATCGCACCACCAAATGGAGTGGAAGCACAATTAGCAATATCTGCTACGTCACTTTTTAATAATGCTTTGTATTGATCAAATAACGGCAGTTGCCATACAGGATCATGACAGCTTTCACCTGCATCCATCAGTTTATTAGCCACTTCACGGTTATTTGCGAAAAAGCCAGGTAATTCTGTACCTAGGGCTACACGACAAGCACCAGTTAAGGTTGCAAAGTCAACGATAAGATCGGGGTTATCATTTTGCGCTTCAGCAAGTGCATCACACAGCACTAAACGGCCCTCAGCGTCCGTGTTATCAATTTCTACTGTGATCCCTTTACGAGTTTTGATCACATCACCCGGTCTAAATGCATTTCGAGAAACCGCATTTTCAACCGCAGGTACCAGAACACGTAAGCGAATTGGTAAGTTGGCAGCCATAATTAACTGCGCAAGGCCAATAACATGCGCCGCACCGCCCATGTCTTTTTTCATGTTGCGCATACCTGAGCTTGGTTTCAAATCTAAACCGCCAGAATCAAAACACACGCCTTTACCGACTAAGGTAATTTGCGGTGCATCTTTTGCGCCCCAACGTAGATCAAGTAAGCGAGGTTTATTCTCAGACGCACGACCAACCATATGAATCGTTGGGTAGTTTTGCTCTAATAATTCATCACCCACCCACTCACTGAACTCACCATCAAAGGTATCAGCTAAATCAGCCATTACTTGTGATAAATGCTGCGGCATCATATCCGCAGCAGGCGTATTCACTAAATCACGCACTAAATTAATTGCACTTGCATACTGAGATAAACGCTTTACTAACGATTCGTCTTTAATGGCAAGGGTAGCGCGTGGCGAAGGTTTTTCTTTATATTCACTAAACTCGTAACCGCCTAACACAAAGCCCAGTGTTACTTGCTCTACAAACTTTTCATCACCTTGTATTTGGTAACAACCTGCAGGCAATTTTGTTGATAAGTCACCTGCTAACCAATAGTCTTGTAAATCATTTACCAGACAATAAACATGCTCAAGTGAGCCGGTTTCATTATTAGCAACTAAGGCCATGCCTTTGTTTTTAAAATCACAATTTGTTAGCCAATTTTGTAAGGCTTGCGGCTGCTCGGTTAACCACGTTGATAGGTCAGCTTTAGCAATAAATGACAGGGGAATTCCCGTAGAAGAATGGCGAATTAATGAACTCATTAAACGACTCGATATAAAGAAAAGGTATTTAAGCATACCAATATCTTGATACAAAAGGTATAGGCAAAATCAGATAAAAAACCTAATCAGTCTTTGTTTTGTTTCTCTTTTTCTTCTTTTGCTACTTGTTGATCTAGCTCTTTAATTGACTTATTAATATTGAATGAACTAGGTAGCACATCGACACCAACCCATTGCCCCAGCTTTACAACCAAAGGAATGGTAATAGGTGCAAAGGGTAAAACTGCAAACACACCTAAACCAAGCCCTTTTAAGATATCTAAAAATTGCTCATTAGCAGTATGTAACTCTTCTTTAGTAGCTTGGCCTTGGGTGTATCGCCTATAAATATGAAGCATTTCTTTTGTTTCTTGCTTTTCTTGGGCAAGTGCGATTTTGAGTGCTACCATAGCGCGCTTAAAACGTAATGTTTGACGCTTTTTGGTAATTTTAGCCACTCGAAATGGGGCTCGATGAATAACTTTATATAATCGCATTTAGTTATTTTCACACAGCATGCGACGTTCACAAAGCATAATTTACTTATATTAGATTTTACTTTATCCTTAATACTCTATTCGTAACTATTTTTCAGTATTAAAAATGAACCAACCTAAACAACAAGCTGAGCCAAAACCCAAAAAACCAGCTTCAGATGAGTGTTGTGGAGGTGGTAGCTGTTGCCCATGTGTATGGGATGAATACCGAGAAAAACTGCAACAATGGCGGTTAAGCAATAATTTGCAACAAGCTTAATAGACCGTTCCAAATCAAAAACCGTTCAAAAACCATCCAAAAAAGCCTTCTATCTAATTATTTTTGCATAATTTATATATTTTCTTACGCTAAAACCCAATATCGAGAATAAATTATCCTCTTTACTTTCAATAAGATAATCCACAAAAGAACGACAAAAACAAAGAAACACCCACAAAACAACATAAAATTAACAATTTGCAAAAATTATTTACAGGATGTATAAGAGATTTACACCAAGTTCTAATACTTTATTTGGTGACATAATCATAACTATTCTAACTGGGGAAGTCGGAATGAAATTCAAAAATAATGCGCTACAACAAGCAATTAAATTTGCTTTAGCGACAACAACAGCAGGCCTGTTTGTGTCGGGTTCGGTTGTTGCTGCAGAGCAAGCAACTGAAGAGACGAAAGTTAACAAAAATGTAGAGAAAATTGCCGTGGTGGGTACTCGTTCAGCACCACGTTCAATCGGTGATTCACCAGTACCCATTGATATCATTGGTGGTGAAGAGCTAGATAAAGGTGGTAACACTGATATGCTTGAGCTTTTAAAAGGCTCCGTTCCTTCTTTTAACGTTCACCAAAACCCAATTAGTGATGCTGCGTCACTTGTTCGCCCAGCTAACTTACGTGGCCTTCCTTCTGACAGTACTTTAGTACTTGTTAATGGTAAACGCCGTCACCGTGCATCTGTTATCGCTTTCTTAGGTGGTGGTATTAATGATGGTGCTCAAGGTGCCGATATCTCTGTTATTCCAAGTATTGCCTTAAAGCAAGTAGAAGTACTTCGTGATGGTGCAGCTGCACAGTATGGTTCTGATGCAATCGCAGGTGTAATGAACTTTGTATTAAAAGATGCCTCTGAAGGCGGCTCATTCGAAATACGTCAAGGTGAATACTACGAAGGCGATGGAGATACAACGCAAATTTCTGGTAACGTGGGTCTACCATTTACCGATAGTGGTTTTGCTAACTTAAGCTTCCAATATAAAACAGCTGATGCGACTAGCCGCTCAGTACAACGCCCTGATGCAGCCGCACTAGATGCCGCAGGTGTGCCTGAAGTATCTTCGTTAGCACAAGTTTGGGGTGCACCAGAAGTTGATGATGATATTACTATCTTTGGTAACATCGGTCTTGAGTTAAGTAATTCATCTGAATTCTACATGTTTGGTAACTACTCTGAGCGTGATGTACGTGGTGGTTTCTACTATCGTAACCCACACACTCGCCCAGGTGTTTACTCAAATGACGGCGGTGAAACACTGCTTGTTGGTGATTTAACTGGCGATATGAGCGGTAACTGTCCTACCGATATCATGATTGATGATAACGTTTTAGATAACCAAAGATACATCGATGAAGTTGCTAACAACCCAGACTGTTTTGCGTTTAACGAAATGCTTCCGGGCGGTTTTACACCTAACTTCGGTGGTAACATCACAGATACTGCATTAACAATTGGTACTAAAGGTGAAATCACATCTGGTTTCCTTGAAGGTGCATACTATGACTTAAGCGGTACAGTTGGTTACAACGAATCGCGTTACTTCATCTATGACACAATCAATGCTTCATTAGGCCCAGAAAGCCCGCGCGATTTCAGCCCAGGTAAATACTCACAGTTAGAGAAAAACTTTAACGCAGATTTATCAAAAGGTTTTGACTTTGGTTTAGCTTACGATGTAAACGTTGCCGGTGGTCTAGAATGGCACGAAGAAACATTCACAGTTGTTTCTGGTGACGAAGCGTCTTTCACAGCTGGCCCACTAACAGAACAAGGTTTTGGTATCGGTTCAAATGGTTTCCCTGGTTTCAAACCATCTGATGCGGGCGAGTATACACGTCGTAACTATGCTGCATACGTTGATGTTGAAGCACCATTCACAGAAGACTTCTTAATGGGCTTAGCACTACGTTATGAAGATTATGATTCATTTGGTTCAACAACTAACTACAAGTTAACGGGTCAATACCACGTAACTGAAGACTTGAACATTCGTGGTTCAATCAGTACAGGTTTCCGTGCACCAACAGTTGGTCAAGCGAACGTAAGTAACGTTCAAACTAACCTAAGCAGCGGTGTACTTGTTGACTCGGCACTTTTACCACCAACAAACCCAATTGCAGTGCAATTAGGTGGTACAGAGCTACAACCTGAAGAGTCTCAAAGCTACACGTTTGGTGCAGTATGGACACTTGGCGACTTATTCTTCACAGTTGACTACTACAACATCCAAGTTGATGACCGTATCAGTCAATCAGATAAAATTGAGTTAAGCCAAGCAGACAAGGACACGCTTGAAGCAGCAGGCGTACCAAACGTACAAAACTTAGCGCAAGTAAGCTTCTTCACCAATGACTTCGATACAACAACGCAAGGTATTGATGCAGTAGCTAACTACTCAACTGATTTGTTAGGCGGTAGCTCAACATTCAGCTTAGCTTACAACTGGAACGACACAGAAGTAACTAAGTCAACAGACATTACTGGTGAATTTAAAGTAAGCCGTTTAGAAAATGACTTACCAAACCACCGTGCAACACTTAGCTGGGCACAACAATGGGAGAACTTCTCTGCATTTACACGTGTTAACTACTATGGCGAATACCAAGGTGTTCACGTAGATTACGATGCAACAGCGAAAACAGCTGATGCTGCAGTAACGATTGATGCAGAAGTGACTTACTTCCTAACTGAAGAGCTTAGCTTCTCTGTTGGTGCGACAAACTTATTCGACCAAGAAGCAGAGAAACTTGATTTCTTCGATAGTACTGGCATCCCTAACAATAACTGGGGTGGTAAATACTACGAAACGTCGCCATATGGTATCAACGGCGGCTTCTATTACGTGAAAGCTACCTATACTTTCTAAATAGAACAGCTTTCTAGGTTGAGCAATCAACCTAGAAAGTCGATACCCCGGATTTTTTCTGGATATTTATAGTTAACCAAGGCGAAAGACATTTCGCCTTTTTCGTTTTATAGTAAATAAAAATAACAAATAACCCGCCATTCCTATGCTGTTAGAAAAAGCGAATCAACTACTGAATGAAAACAAGCTTAAAGAGGCCGAATTTCATTTTAAAACCCTTCTCGATTCAGATCCTGAAAATGGCGAAGCGTTATTTGGATTGGGCCGCATTGCACTGCGTTTAGAACGTTATGATGCCGCTGTTTACCTTTTACAAAGAGCCTGTGAACGACTACCGCACATGCTTGAACCACTCCATGCCCTTGCCGATGCTTTTAATGGCGTGCATTCACCGCAAGATGCCTTAACTGTACTCGAATATGCTAAATCAATTGCCAGCCATAACCCTGAGCCACATTACTACCTTGCCCAGCATTATTTAACTTATGGTGAGTTAGACAAAGCGTACAGTATTTTAAAGCATGCACTCGGTATGGGAAATTACCCAGTGACGGCGTACATTTTATTTGAACTAGTACAGTTTGGGCGCTTTAACAACGAACAAAATTACATAAATGAGCTACACCAGTTTTTAACTTTAACCAATAATCTGCGTTTAAAAATGGTGTGTTATTATGCCCTTGGTAAAAGCTATGATCAGTTAAATGATACAGAACAAGCTTTTAACTACTTCAGCCTAGCTAATAAGCTACAAACAAAACTCACGCAGTTTAAAACCCGTGACTTAGTGCCATTTTATCAGCGCATCAAAGAGCAAAATACAGCTGAGTTAATTGATGCCAGAGACAAAACATTTACAGGTACAATTACCCCCATTTTTATTATTGGCATGCCAAGAAGTGGCTCAACCCTAGTAGAGCAAATGCTGGCAAGCCACGATGACTTTGCAAGCCTTGGTGAAGATGCCAGTATCAGCAATCAGGTAGTTGCATACCTTGAACAACAAACACAACTCCCCTACCCAGATTGCTTAGCAGAGCTAAACCAAGGGCTAATTAACAATGCCCGCAATATTTATATTGAACGAATAAAACAAGCGCCAGTTGTGCGCCCTTTTATGATCAACAAGCTACCTGCTAACTACCAGTCTCTCGGATTGATTTACTTACTCTTTCCTAACGCCAAGTTTATTAATATGCAGCGCGAATATGATGCAATTGCGTGGTCGGTGTTTAGCAACTATTTTGCTGAAAACGAACCTTATTTTTGTTCACTCCCAGAGTTTAAGCAGTACTTTGATTTGTATCAGCAGTTAATGGAGCATTGGCAAAACGTGATGCCAGAGGCGGTTTTTGATTTAAGCTATGAAGCACTTATCAGTGACAGCGAACAAACACTTACAGACCTCTGCAAGTTCTTAAACATTGAGTACAGCACACAGTTTTTAGATTTTTATAAGTCAAAAAAACCGGTGGCAACGCTCAGCAAAACGGCTGTAAGACAGCCGTTAACTGATAAAGCATTAGAAAAATACAAACGCTACGAGAGCGCAATGCACACACTTATGCGTGAGTCTCAAACCAGTTCAACAAGTCAACAAACTGATCAAAACGCGCCTGTGGGTGAGTAAGCATATTAATGTGATCATAATCGACCTTGTGGCCAAACTTACGGCCATAAATGGTCATCGTTTGCTTGCCGATGCCCGACTCTTCCATAAATTTTTCAATATCAATCGGCTGGCATAGGGCTTTATCTTTAACACCCGCCACATGCATAATGGGCGGCAGTGCCTTATCAGCTAATGCGTTAGCGTAATCAAAGCCATCGTCAGTATCGATCCAAGGTTTACGCTTAGCCCACTGCATACTTTGATAATGTGACTTACGGGTTTCATCATCACTGCCCCATTTCAGTTTTTTAGCCGGCACAAAGCCATGCTTACGGGCAACTAAGGGCGCCAACCCATACCAAATCAAATTACCTTGAATATACTTGCTTGGATGATGGTTATACAAAGACCGTTTAGAACCAAAATAGCCGCAGGCTTTCACATCATCAATCAACTCGGGAAAACGGGCAAACACACTGTTCATTAACACTCCGCCCCATGAGTGTGCCACCCAATAACGAGCAGGCTCACCTTCAAGCTGTTTAATTTTATCTAAAAATGCGGGGATATCTTCTAAAATAGCCTCGGTTTGACCATACTTTGCATGCTTTGAAATCGCAGGTTTACTCTCACCACGACCACGCAAATCAGCCACATAGCAAACATAGCCATGCTCAGCTAAAAATGGTGCTAAACCTTTATTGCTGTGGGTGTAAAAGATTTTGCCATTTTCAACGGCACCATGCATAAAAAACACCGCAGGGCCTTTCGCATCAGTCTTACTGATACGGCGTAAATGTAAAGTTTGGCTTTCGGCGAGTTTAATAAACACCGATTCTTGTTTAATCGTCACGTTTGACCTTTTTATTCTTATAGACTCATCGTACCAGTGTTAAGTTACGCCAGTCTATTTAGCAAAGCAAGTTTTGCGTGTGGCGATTGCCATTCAATATGAGAATCTCAGGCACGATGAAATTTTGATTAAATAGTAACACCAATGCAGAGCCATTATTCGTTGAAGTTAGAAGTCGACTCTCAGGAGCCTCTTACTAAATGCTTGATGATTCATATGTTACGTAATTAAAATATTCGAGAGAGATGGCCTTTGCTATGAGCGTTCTAAAGGCCATCATTGAGTGCGAGCATACGTTGAGGATAACGCATATTTGGACATAAATATGTTTGGCCGCCAGCTGCATTAGGCGAGTTTCGCATAAAAGTTTCTATGGGCAAACGCCCCAGCTAATCAGCCGGAGAGTTTTAAATATAATAAGCACAGCTAAACCACAAAAAGTTCATATGCTAGAGTGTCTGCGTAAAGCCGTTTGTTAAATCACAACCCCATTTTCTGCACTCTATTTTCGCCAGAGCATCATAGGGGCTGAATTCGGTGATAGTTTCGTTAACACCACCCAATCGGTTCCTTTACCAAACGCATCTTTCACATACCAATCCATACGAACAAAAATATCTTGAACGCCGTCTCTATTAAAATCTGCGCGGGCCAACTGAACGTAATAAACATCCATATCGTCTACATCAACATGAATCTGATTGTCATTCTTTTTTTCTATAAACTTAAGATTAGCATCATAGGCTGAAAGTGTGCCGGTTCGACCTTCGAGCGTTTGGCCGCCTACATAGGGGAGCGTAGTTGCCGGAAATTGTTTAATTAGCTCATAGTCAAATGACTCAGGCCAATAGCTTACAGCGTTTTCGGAGCTAAGATAATATCTTTCTACTACTTCACAGTCGATTTTTATTGATTGCCAGTAAATATATTCTGGCGGGCTAACTCGGTCCTCACCAAACAAAGCTAATTCTAGGCAGTTTGTAACGGTTACATTTTCGCCATTCACTGCACTGAATGTCATGTCAAATTCAAAACTGTATAAGCTACCTCGGGTATGTTTTGATGCATTAAACACATCAGGGTTTATCCAGCGCATTTGCTTTACCTGCTCATTTAACGTAGGCTTATGCTGACAAGCTAACAAACAGAGCGCGCACAAAGCTAATATTGAGGATGTTGTAAAATGTTTAAAATTCATCAATATAATCCTTATGGTTTTTTTGCGCTAGCTTGCGCTTTTAGAAAGAGGTTTTTTACGTAGAGATTTCGCTGAGTCTGAATGCCAATGCGATTGCTTTGCAATGCTGCATCAGCCCATTTCTCTTTCTTTATGTGAGCATTCATATCGATATATTGGCTTTTTAAGCGCGTGAAACCAAGATTAAAAGACATATTCAATAGCGCTTGCTGCACCTCAAGCGGCATCGCATCAAAATGTGTTGAAAAACCATTTTTGGTATTGTAATAGCCGACTAACTCTCGATAAAAGGCTGCGATAAGTTTCTCTTTTTGGATGACTATATCGTGATCCTTCATCACTAATGTGGTGTAAGGCTTACAGTAACTCGCTAAGTACCTTCCATAATGTTGCTTTTTTATTGTGTCATATTCTGCATCTTTCTCCGCTAAGGAGGCTAATACAAGCACATTATTTGCTCATTTCTTGTATAAAGGAATAGATGCCATGGCCGATTTATTAGGAATTAGATGTCCTATACCTACAGTTACTAAGCCCCTAGTATCAAGATATAAGTGAGAAACACGACCTTCATAATTCTCGGTGTTTTTAATAACTTCCGTTTTTACTTTTGCGTTTAATGGCATAAGCTATTTCCCTTTTAATATTTTAACTTTCTTTGAATTTATAAAGATTTATCGAACAGTTTTCTGATCTCACATTTTAGTATTTATTCAACACGTAATTTGTGTTGCATTAAAGCTTGTTGGACTAAACCACTACCTGCTCGGTGCGTCAGAGTTGGTGTTGTTTATGCTGTGGCTTACTTATATAAAATAGGCTTTTTGGAGGCTCTCACTTTGCTAACGAATTTAATCAGCTTAGCTAGTGTTATGTACGCTTTCCTTGCTATGTAAGTTTTCCTTGCATTACTCAGCTCTTATTTTGTTCATTACACCTAAATTTGGCTTAATAAGCAATTTTATTTATTACGTGTAAAAAGATCGCTAGCCTGAGCAATTAAGCAGGTTAACTAATTGATTTTAAAAATTCACCTAACTTCTCAATCAACCTGTTTTGGGTAACTTCCGTAGTTCGTTCAAATTAAACTCTAGGAAATTTTGAGTTAGACTCAGCGAGCGATTCGTGCAAATTTTGGAAATTCAGCTTTAAATATAGAGGATGGAAGCTGACACTCGGTAATGCCCGTAATTAATGGCAATGTCATAACTCATTAAAGGTTAATTGCATAATTGCTGATGCCTTAACGACTAATTCGAAGGCTACGTTGTTTTGAAACTGAAATTTCAATTCAATAGCAGCAATTTCATTTGCTAACTCAGGAAAACAATATGCCTTAGCTTCTTGAAGTTTCCCTGCTTCTTCAACTAATTTAGAAATTTCCATGAAGGTTTCCTGTAAGCTATAACGCCTCGCTTAACCAGCGCAAAGTAGCAGGCTAAAATTACGATGATTGAGCGCCAGCCAAGCGTTAGACAATCATTATTAATTCGTTTGTTATGTATCATTTTTGGCGATTGAAAAATAATGAGCCTACCATCACAAAGGCAACTAAAAATAGCGTATAAGCTGTTTCTTTGTCAGAAGAGATTACATCCTCCAATGAGTAGATCTTATTTCCATCAAGGATAAACTCATAAGCCATCGCAAAATCATTATTATTTGGCAGAATAGAAACTATGACCGAACGACCAATTAAAGTTTGTTTTTGGTCGTCGCAATCGGTTCTCAATGAAAACTCTTCTAAGACTTTATAAGAAGAACTAATGCCATCACTTTGCAATACAACCGTCGGCGATCCGTCTTTACTGCCTGAGTTACAACTTACTGATTTAATCAGTGCCGTTCTTTTGAATTAAGTCAATCCGGGATACTTCATCCTGTTCTAGCTTCAGGATACCTAATCCTGTAATTAATATTGCAAGTAATACCCAAGCACCGTATTTCAATATTTCACCTTAGATACAAACGTTCGATTAACGGGTTAAAATAGTTGGCTAAAATTAGGATTGAAGTGACGCAACCCATTTTTTAGCGTCCCAGCGAGAGTCTTTTGTGGTTTGTCATAATCCGAATTAAAACCCACGTTGCCACCGCTTTGGATAGATACCCTTAAATACGATGTTACTAAGTTCTTGCCTATCGATATGCCCTTTCTTGCACTTAATTCCATAGTAAATAAAGGCAGTTAAAGCACAAAATGCGTATAGTGATAAGCAAAGAATTAAGAAGCATACTGTGAACATTACAGATACTGTAACAACATCGTAACTACGTATTGGTATATCTGACTCAATACCAAAGCTCGAGGCAATTATAAAGAATAACGGGTACGCTGTTGAAAGCCCAAGCAAGCAACCAATGCCACCAACTTTTGCAGACTGCGAGTAAAAATATGGTTTTAGTCTTCTCTGACTATTAATCGCTTGAATTAGCACAATGCTTTCCTATGGCGTATAACGCCGCAATATGGGACGTATTAAGCTTGGCTAAAATTTGAGAGGAACGATCACAAGCCAAGCATTTTGCGTCCTGTTGAATAACTTGTTAGCTATATTTTTACACAAGTACCTGCCTCTTCAAGTTCTTTGTCTTTCGTTATGAGTTTCGACTCTGATAACTCGATAATATCTGATAGGAATACTTCACCTTCATAAGAAACAGCATCAAACATCTCAGGCGAATTTTTTAATTCTGGTATTGAGGCATCAAGAATTACTGTTTTTGTTGTTTCCTCAGTAATTATATTTTCGTTTATTTTCCAAGGGCCTGAATGCGCTACTTTAAGCCATACATCTTCCTCCATGCCCCTTAGTCGGTATATATGAATGTCTGTTGACGTACCGTCCTTTCTGTATTCGACGGTATGAGCAACATCAAAGATTCCATCTGCTTCTTTGCCTATTGTAAATGAATCGCACACCCAGCTTCCAATAGCGAGAGATTGATCTGATGCTCCAAAAGTAGAAAAAGAAAACAAGATTAAAAATAATGAAGAAATTCTCATAACTATCCTTGTATAGTTAACAATTTTATCGTGCGCGTCACGAATCTTTCTGTCAATGTCACGCTCAGGTATTAATCAATCTATTAGTAACAAATAACGTAAAGCATTGCCAACTCGTATTTTTAATTAATCCTAAAGGGTTTCGGAAAAATAAAATGCGCTCGTCGCTAATTATCTTGAATATAAGAACGAAATAACTATGCTGTGTATTTTTACAGCAACCGATATTGGTATCACACAAAACGTCTCATCTGAATTTTAATTAATCTTGTCATGTGATGACTTACACAGTTCATGATACCTGAGGCGGTTACCAAACAACGAAGTGAGTCTATCTGTACCACCTGTTTTTTCATAAAACTCTTGTACTGTGATTTCTTTTTGCTCGTAGTTCAATAACTGCCAAAAACCGTAAAAGCCTCTAAACCAAAAATAATAGAACACAGCTCCTACGCCTAATAAAAGATATACCGTTTTACCTGCTTTTTGTTTGTATTTTATGGCGCAATAAAAAAACCAGATACAACTTAGTACAGCAACAATGGAAAACCCTAAAAAAGGTGTCACTACAGAGTTGGCATTATCCCAAAGTGAGCTTAGACAGGTTGAATGCCAATTTAACTGCATAGAAAAAATTAACGTAATTTTAAAAAGGAAGTACAATAAAACGGTTGTAAATACAGCATATAAGATACCACTTTCCTTGCTTTGTTCTTTTTTCAATTCTTTCCCTTTATGTTATTAAAAGCCCTGCATGATTATTTTACTGTTGAGTGGTTAGGTTGCTGTTTAAACCAAGTATGATAATTTCAGGTGAAGTATATGTTTACTAATCTCTATTAGTCTTTACACTCAAAACCTTTAGAGTCGACTTTAGCGATGTTGTCTTTATTGCCACACTCTTTAATTGCCATCTCTGTGTGATTGTGCTCATTGTATTGTTTAGCAATTGCGCCAAGGCTTAGCACAATTACTACAGCTATCACTATTTTTTTAATTTTAGACATAAACATTCCTTTGAAAATAAACTATTTAAATACAAACAGTTGCGCTTGCTATTTTTGATAAAACTTAATCAATAAGCGCCATCGAATTTAAATTGAAGTTATAAATAGAGAATGACTCACCTTCTTCTTTTAACGTGACGGTTATTTGTGCGTCTCCATTCGTGTATGAAGCTGGAATTAAATAAGTAACATAAGTACCAGAACCACCTCCGGTAACAGCTTTAGAGCTAACATTTATAAATTCAAATTCACCTAGTTCTTTTAATTCGCCCAACTTTGAGAATGCACGCATGATTTTAGAAATATCTTCATCTGTGGCATTTTCAATTGATGATGGGGTCATATAGTTTTTGAGAGTTTGAGGGTCCCATTGAGAGATATCTGTAATTGCTGAATTTAGGTAAGGAATAGCAGTTTCTTTGTAAGCAGAGGATTTATTCGCAGTCCAAATTGCTAAAAGTACAAATAAGCTAATTAAAACTAAAAATGTTATACCAATTCCTTTAAGTATCTTTTTAACCATGATTTTTATTATTTTTCCTTGATTGAATCACTTACGAATTTATCAGCTTTAGGTGTTTTATGGTAGTACCCAATGTGACCCAATTTGAGTAGAAATTTTTAAACACTAATTTTAGTAGCTTGTATCATGGCCAATATACCCGATCTTTCGCTCTTAACCTCAAGTAGCCCATACTTTAAGCAAAGCAACCTATCAGTTATCAAATAATTTTGCTTACCATGTTTAATAGACTAAATAAAAATAGCCAGAACCACTGGCTATTTTTATAAACACCGCCTATTCGCAGTAGTTATCTACGAAAGTTAAATCATTAATGTGCTCTGGTGCATCCATAACGTAACTAGAGTCAGCCGTTTGAGGATTAACACTGTAAATCTTCGCATTTTCGCCTGCTTTTCTTCCTGAAACATACAATGTTCCATCATCAGCAATCGCTAATCCTGAAGCCCAATTAATGCCGTGTTCACCAATTAAGGTTAACTCCATCGAACCATCATCAATGGTATAGAGTGATTGACCTGTTAATACGTAAAGTACATTATTATCAGCAGAATATGCTACATCACCATGTGAGAAAGAATCTCCCGAATAGCGCATCTTGCCTAGTACTGTTTTTTCTCCAGTTTGCAAGTTGTAGTCATACATATAAGTTTTACTTGTCGCACGTAAAGATTGTCCATCTGCCGTGACTGCTGAACGATAAATTGGCCAAGATGTAGCATCAGCCTCAGCAACTTGAGCGCCCGTTTCTAAATCTAACGACCAAAGTTTTGACGCTTTCGTGCCCGAATCAAGTTGTTCCATGAAATAAAGTTTGCCATCATAACTTGCAATGTTTGAAGCCGTATTTTGCGCTCCTGCGACCACACTGTAAGTATTTGCCTCTAGGTCAAATTTATAAACATAACCCGTTTCAGAAGAACCAAAATTGTTAATACCAAATATACCAGAATGACAAGCCTGCTTTTGAGTGACAACAACGTTATCAATAAAACCGCCTAGACTATCACTCGCACCTGCGCCGCTAAAACGAATTTCTGAAGAGTTTGAATCTGCTTCTACAGATAATGTAAATGATTGCCAGCCTCTTTGCGTCGCATTTACGTTTAGTACTGTTGTTCCATTCCACTTCACATCAACTTTATTTGTATCATTGTTACCGTTAATACGAGGCGAGTAGTAAAATGAAACTTCATAAGTTTTTCCAGCCTCAGTTGCGACTGTTTGAAAGATACTGTAATTAGAAGTAGAGTCTAGCTCGACATATTGATTACCTTGCTGAGCAGTAATAAGGCCTAGACGCGATGTTTGAATTTCAAATCTTGCACCTTCACTTTGCCATCCGTTAACTTCATCTAACAATGTCCATGTTGAATTTACGACATCCAGTTCAAATGAGCCGTTTGCAATTAAATTGTCTGCAATTGCAATTTGCGAAGCAAAAAGTGAAGACATTGCTAAAATAGATAACTTCATATAATAATTCCCCAAGATTAGTTGTATTCACTGCATTGTGAAAAAACAAACCACCTCAATCATTAAACTACTTATGAGTAGAAAAAGTTAATTGATAAAAAACTAACTTCTCTCTGCAATTGAGCGCTTTGAAATGGACTGTACATAAGAGAAAGCACAAATGATGCCAAAATTAAAAAATTGATTATCAGCGTGCTCTGAATCGCACGAAAGTTAAATTATCTATAATTAGTGAATAACTGATAAAGTGATTATTAGATTAGCACTCCCACATTTTAAAAATTTATTTGGTACAATCAGCCTTTGATATGGCTAACAGATAGGTTTTCCTTAATGCATCCGCGAAATCGCCACTTTAATGGCTACGACTTTACTTTGCTATGTAAAGATACTCCTGCCCTAACACCTTATATAACGCAAACGCCAGCGGGCACTGATACCATTGATTTCACCAATGCGTTAGCAGTTAAAACCCTCAACCAAGCGTTATTAAAAAGCCATTATAAAATCGATTTTTGGGATTTACCCGACAACTACCTTTGCCCGCCAGTTCCTGGCAGAGTGGATTACATTCATCATTTGGCCGATTTATTAGCAAGCGATAACCAAGGTCATATTCCTACGGGTAAGCAAGTAAAAGTGCTTGATGTAGGCACGGGTGCAAATGTGATTTACCCGCTTACGGGTAACCACGAATATGGCTGGCACTTCACAGGCTCAGATATTGATGTATTGTCTGTTAAAATTGCTAAGCAAATTGTGCAATTTAACCGCCTCAAAATAAATGTTAAGCAGCAAAGTAACGCCAATAAAATGTTTACGGGCGTAATATCGAATAAAGATGTCTTTCACCTAACTTTATGCAACCCACCGTTTCATGCCAGCGAGCAACAGGCAAATGCAGGTACTGAACGTAAATGGAAAAACTTAAACAAAGCGCCACAAAAAGCGCTTAATTTTGGTGGCCGTCAAAACGAGCTTTGGTGTGAAGGCGGTGAATGCGAATTTATCAGTAAAATGTGTATTGAGAGCCAAGAGTTTGCAGAGCAATGTATTTGGTTTACATCACTTGTTTCAAAGTCTGACACTTTACCGCATATAAAAAAGCTACTTAGCACACTTGATGTGAAAGAAGTAAAAGTTATAAAAATGGCACAAGGCCAAAAAAATAGTCGTTTTATTGCTTGGAGCTATTTTGACCAAGCCGACCGCGAAGCCATTCTTAACGAACTAGTATAAGGATAATAAAATGATCGACTTTCGTTCAGACACAGTTACAAAACCAACAGCAGCCATGCGCGCGGTCATGAATGACGCCCCAGTAGGCGACGACGTTTATGGTGACGACCCAAGCGTTAATCAGCTTGAACAATTTGCTGTTGAGCGCCATGGCTTCGAAAGCGCCCTTTATTGTAGCTCAGGTACGCAAGCCAATTTACTAGCATTAATGGCGCATTGTGAACGTGGCGACGAATACATTTGTGGTCAACAAGCGCATAACTACAAATTTGAGGGTGGCGGTGCCGCTGTATTAGGTTCTATTCAGCCGCAACCAATTGAAATTAATGCCGATGGCAGCATAGATTTAAACAAAGTTGTGGCTGCAATTAAAGCTGATGACTTTCACTTTGCTAGAACCAAACTACTTAGCTTAGAAAACACCATTGGTGGCAAAGTTCTCCCGCTAAGTTATCTTAAACAAGCCAGAGAGTGTGTTGATAAACATAACCTTGCTCTGCACTTAGACGGTGCCCGCGTGTATAACGCGGCGGTTAAGTTAGGTGTTGATATTACTGAGATCACCCAGTATTTTGATTCTGTATCTATTTGCTTATCAAAAGGACTCGGTGCGCCGGTTGGCTCCCTATTACTAGGTAGCAAAGTACTGATCGATAAAGCGCGCCGCTGGCGTAAAGTACTTGGTGGTGGTATGCGACAAGCGGGTATGCTGGCAGCCGCTGGTCAGTATGCACTTGAGCATCACGTAACAAGACTTGCTGAAGATCACGATAACGCGGCGTATTTAGCAGATCAATTAAACACGTTAGCTGGTTTTGATACATCACCTTTTCAAATCGATACCAACATTGTTTACGCAAACGTTGCCGAACATATCGACTTAAAAGCAGTGGCACATGCGCTAAAAGAACAAAATATGTTATTTTCGCCAGGAAAACCACTGCGATTAGTGACCCATTTAGGCGTCACTAAGCAAGATATTGATAGCTTTATCTCGGTATTAGCGGCCGAGATTTAACGCTTCTTTATAATGTTTGCGGCACACTGATACATATCGGTCGTTGCCGCCAATTTCTACCTGATTACCGTCTGCAATCGCATTGCCATGCTCATCGGTACGCAGTACATGATTAGCTTTACGACCACAATGACACACTGTTTTCAACTCAATTAGTTTGTCAGCCCATGCAAGTAAGTATTGTGAGCCACTAAATAACTCACCTCTAAAATCGTTACGTAAGCCATAACACAGCACTGGAATACCAAGCTCATCAACCACATCCGTTAATTGCATTACTTGGTCTTTTGATAAGAACTGGCATTCATCAACTAAAATACAATGGCGCTTTTGCTCTGCATTTAAAGATTTGATTAGCTCAAATACATCTTTCTCTGCATCAAAAATATGCGCATCAGCCTGTAAGCCAATACGTGAAGACACCTTGCCAACACCTGCTCTATCATCAATAGCCGCTGTTAAAATAACCGGTTCCATACCACGTTCGCGGTAGTTAAATGCAGATTGTAAAAGTGTGGTAGATTTGCCTGCATTCATTGCAGAATAATAAAAGTACAGCTGTGCCATGATGTTGCCCAAATTTTAAAGTCGCAATATGCTACCCTAATCGAACGACAACATCATCCTTTACCTTATTCTTTTGTCCCATAATGGGTGTTTTGTACTGAGCTCGTATTTTGCAACATTCTTGCATAAATCCCTGCCAATTGTTTATTGGCGAGCTGCTCCCAAACTAGGTTTGCATCTAGTTTATGCTTATAGAAAAACTCATTTGAAAAAGCCAAATATGCTATTGAGGTATTGATCGGTGGGAACAGTGGAGCAAGTTTAAATTGGTAGTACTGACTAAGATCGACTTTATTCTTAGAAATCTCACAAATCACAAGTGCTGCATCAGCATTTCCCTGAGCAACTCGTTCAATCGCAGTTTGTAGCGTAAATGTGTGCTCAATAAAAAACGCATCTTCACTTGCAGCATCACCAACAAAATGGCCATTAGCAACAGCTAACGAGAATGCTTTTGATTGAAATACCTCACGTGAATTCCACTTTGAATGAAAACGTCGTTTACCGATTAAACATTGGCTCAAAGATGCGAATGAATATTTATCGAGAGGTTTGCCCTGTTTATTAACAGGGAAAACAGCATAGTCACTTTTAAGCGCGTTAAAACCAGAAATAAATGCATCAACAGTGCCGTGCTTTATTGATGATATACATTCTTGCCAAGGCATTTGTTGGTATTGAAATTGAACTTCATCTATTGCGAGATCTAATTCATTTAGAGTATTAATTTGTGCTTGGCTATTAATAATGGGGATTTCGTTTTTAGCATCGATAAACATCGGCGCTTTATTATGATCCGCCACACAAATTTTAATTAGTAAGGGAGACGCCTCTTTCGCATAACAAGTAAAAGTAAAAAACAACCCTGTACACAAAAATACTCTAGTAAAAAACAACATCACTGTCATAATAAGTTACTAATTTAGTTAAGCTTTAAATAGTGTAGAAGATGTATGGACTCCTCCCCCAAATAGGGTGAGTACGGTATAAAGAGATTGGACAATTACTTTTACCAATAAGGAATCCATACATGTCAAAATTTAACCTAATTAGTATCGACTTGGCAAAAAATGT